>Ga0126313_10000569_pt1 | contig 17813 bp, 18 predicted proteins | sample Plot105A_FD_89954 | JGI IMG/M metagenome (GOLD analysis project Ga0126313, IMG submission 89954) | Serpentine soil microbial communities from UC McLaughlin Reserve, CA, USA - Plot105A | ecosystem: Environmental > Terrestrial > Soil > Grasslands | place: USA: UC McLaughlin Reserve, Lake County...
ACCCCCGGTTCTTCCCGCACGGCGACGATTTCCGCGGTCTGAGAGTCCACCAGACCCGCCTCCAGGGCGGGGATGCTTCGAGCGACTCCTACTGCTTCGTCGAGTAGCTGAGCAAAGGCTCTCGCTTTCCCGCGGGGGGAGCATGTCCGAGACCGAGCCCCACACGCCCGCTCAGGACGACTTCCGGCTGTCCTGGATGACGAGCCGTTGGCTCCTGCATCAGTCACAGAGCGGGCGTGAGTCGACTGGTCCCTCGCACTCTCGGAGATCGTCCCTCCCGAAAGCCGCAATCACCTGCTGAGCGTGCTTGCTCTCATCCAGAAGGGGAGTCTCTGGGTCGGTTCCTGTGCCTCCTTCGGCGCCGATGGGAAGCCACGAAAGGTACGGAGGCGCAACAGCAATACGACTTCGCTCGACCGGCGAAACTACGGTCCGTGACACGGCGCTTCATCGATCCCAGCGGCCGGTTGTGGTCGACGCCACCGACGCGAAGTTCAGCTTTGGACCATCCTTTCAGCGGCGTTGGCATGGCAAGGCGCTGCCGGCGGCCCGGTAGACCGCCTCCACGCGCATCTCGGCGATCTCGGGCCGCGTGGCGATGATGTCCTCGCATGCAGTGTGCCTGCAAGCCCGCGATCATCGGCCTGATTTTTCGAATCCGCTGTTCACGGTGCCGCCCGCCTTGCTCTGCGTGCGCCGGCTAGGTAGGTCTGTGGGCGCCTCTCGACAAACGCTTGCCTTGAGGCCCCGGCGTACTGTTTGACCAGTCCGTACGGAGCATTCGCTGCTAGAGGTTCGAATGCGGGGCGAGGATTGGTTCGACATGGTGGTCATCGGGTCAGGGCCCGCAGGCGAGAAGGCTGCGGCTCAGGCGGCCTATTTCGGCAAGAAGGTTGCAATGGTGGAGCGATCCCCCTCACCTGGCGGTGCAGCGGTCAGCAACGCTGGGATCCCGACCAAGACCCTGCGGGAAACGGCGCTGTACATCACGGGTTTCCGCCGGCGAGAGGCCTACGGGTTGCGGCTCACCCTCGATCCGGAAGCCACCGTGGCGCAGCTCAGGACCCGGACCGCCCAGGTGATCGAGACGATGACGGATGCGGTGCGCCGCAACCTGGAACTCCACTCGATCGAGTTCGTCCGCGGTCGCGCCAGGCTCGGCCGAGATCGGACCATCCATGTGGCCCAGGGTGGCGGCCGGGAGCGCGTGCTGCACGCTGACGTCGTACTGATCGCCACGGGTTCGCGGCCGGCCCGACTGCCGGGCGTTCCGTTCGAGGATCCCGACGTCGACGACTCGGAGACCGCGTTCGAGATCGATCGCACCTTCAGCAGCCTGGTCGTGGTGGGCGGAGGGGCCGTGGGCTGCGAGTACGCCTCGATCTTCACCGCCCTCGGAACCGACGTGACGCTCATCGACTCCGGGGGGCGCCTCCTTCCTTTCCTCGACGCGGAGATCTCGCAGCTCCTCGTGCAGGCGTTCTCCGGCATGGGGATGCGGCTGGTGCTCGGCGGCGGCAGGGCCGTGGTGACACGGGACGAGAAGGGGCTGAAGGTCACGCTCGCAAGCGGCGAAGAAATCAGGCCGGACAAGGTCCTGTTCGCGTCTGGGCGGGCCGGAAACACGGAGGGCCTCGGCCTCCAGGAGGCGGAAGTGCAGGTCGACGGTCGGAATCGCATCGTCGTCGACGACACCTTCCGGACGACGGCGGAGTGGATCTTCGCCGCCGGCGACGTCATCGGGCCTCCGGGTCTCGCCTCGGTGTCGATGGAGCAGGGGCGGGTCGCCGCCTGCTATGCGCTGGGGATCCCCTTCAAGCAGACCGTGGACCCGAGCCCGCCCTTCGGCGTGTACTCGATCCCGGAGGCGGCCATGGTCGGGCTCACCGAGGAGAGTGCCGCAGAACGCGGGATCGACTACGAGGTCGGGCGGGGGTGGTTCGCCAACAACTCCCGGGCCACGATCGCCGGGGCCACGGATGGGCTCGTAAAGCTCGTATTCAGGCGCGACGATCGGAGGCTGCTCGGTGTCCACGTCCTCGGAGACCTCGCCGCCGAGCTCGTCCACCAGGGCCAGGCGGTGCTCAACTACGGTGGCACCATCGACTACTTCATTCACAGCACGTTCAATGTGCCCGCCCACAGCGAGGCGTATAAGTACGCGGCCTACGACGCGCTGCAACGCCTCCAGGCGCGCTGACGGACTCTGGCGGCCCTGCGGCGGGCGCTATGGTGAGGACCGCCGCTGATGCGCGCTGAGGTCGTATCGCAAACCCTCACCTTCCTGTTCACCGACCTCGAGGGCAGCACCCAGCTCTGGGAGCAGCATCGGCAGTCCATGAAGGACGCGCTCGAGCGCCACGACGCGATCCTCCGAGACGCCGTGGAGAGCTCGAACGGGCAGGTGGTAAAGACGACCGGCGACGGGTTGATGGCCGTCTTCGCCTCTCCCGCCGACGGCGCGACCGCCTGCCTCAAAGCTCAGCACGCCCTCGCACACGAGGCATGGGGTGAGACCGGACCGCTCCGCGTACGGATGGGCGTTCACACAGGGGAGGCCGCCACGCGCGAGGGCGACTACTTCGGCCCGACCCTCAATCGTGCCGCGCGGATCATGTCCGCCGGCCACGGCGGCCAGGTGCTGCTCTCAGCGGCGGCGGCCGCCCTGGTCATGGACGAGCTGCCGAACGGGTCCACGCTACGCGACCTGGGCGAGCATCAGCTCAAGGGTTTGGGACGCGGCGAGCGCGTCTTCCAGCTCGTCCATCCGAATCTCGAGGTCAACTTCCCGCCCTTGGCGACCCTCTCGCGCCCACCCAGCGAGCTTCCGCACCAACCGACGCCGTTCGTCGGACGAGACGCGGAGCTGAAGGAGATCGAGGAACAGATCGAGAACGAGTCGGTGCGCCTGCTCACGCTCACGGGGCCCGGCGGCATCGGAAAGACCCGACTGGCGCTTCGGGCTGCCGCCGATGAGATCGACCACTTCGAGGATGGGGCGTTCTTGGTCGACCTCTCCGCCATCCGCGATAGCGGAGAGGTCCTTCCTGCCATCGCTCGCGCGATCGGATTGAGGGACTCGCGCGATGAGTCGCTGTTCGACGAGCTCAAGGAGCGGTTGCGGGACCGGAGGATGCTACTGCTCCTGGACAACTTCGAGCACGTGACCGCCGCGGCGCCAACCGTGGCGCGACTGTTGCCCGAGTGCTCACGGCTCAAGCTGCTCGTGACCAGCCGCGAGGCGTTGCATGTGCGTGGAGAGCATCTATTCGTGGTCCCGCCGCTCTCGTTGCCGAGCGTGGCGCCGGGACAGGCCTCTGTCGAGCAGCTCGCACGGTGCGAGGCGGTCCAGCTCTTCGTCGAGCGCGCCAAGGCGGTCAGGCCCGACTTCCGACTGACCGACAATCACGCGGCGGCTGTGGCTGAGATCTGTCTACGACTCGACGGCCTGCCGCTGGCGATCGAGCTTGCCACGGCGCGGATCAATCTCTTCTCGCCGGAAGCCTTGCGTGATCGCCTGGGCCACAGGCTGCAGCTGCTCCGGAGCGGGGCTCGGGACGTGCCCGCGCGGCAGCAGACGCTCCGCGGCACGCTCGAGTGGAGCTATCAGCTGCTCCAAGCCGGTGAGCAACGGCTGTTCGAGCTGCTCTCGGCCTTCTCCGGCGCCGCGTTGGAAGCGGTCGAAGCCGTCGCCAGCAGCGTCAATGGCCGCGGCGGGACCGGGATTGACACGCTCGACGGACTGGCCTCCCTCGTGGACAAGAGTCTGATCCGGCAGGCCGACCCGGGAGATGGAGAACCTCGGCTGGTGATGCTGGAGACAATCAGGGAATACGCCGCGGAACGGCTTGAAGACCTTCCCGAGTTCAGCGCTGCCGCGCGCCGGGCGCACGCCGTCTACTTCGCGGACTTCGCTCGCCGGCAATGGGAGGATCTGACCGGTGACCGGCGCGAAACAGCGTTGGCCGCGATGGTCGCCGACATTGAGAACCTGCGCCTCGCCTGGCGCTACTGGGTCAGTGAGAGCGATCTCGACCAGCTCAACAAGCTGGTCGACAGCCTGTGGCTCCTCTACGAGTCACGCGGCCGGTACCAGGCCACGATCGAACTGACCACCCAGCTTTTGGACGTCCTCGCGTCCACGCCATCCACTCCCGAGCGCGTGACGCAGGAGGCCACGCTCCGGACCAGCCTGGCCAGGGCGCTGATGGCCATCAATGGCTACACACAGGAAGTGCAGGAGGCGTACGGTCGCGCCCTGGAGCTATTCGAGGGGGAACGAGAGCTCCCCCAGCTCTTCCCGGTCCTCCGAGGCCTCGCCAGCTTCTACAACTACCGGGCCGAGTTCGACAAGGGAGCTCAGGTCGGGCAGGAGATCCTGCGCCTGGCCGACGTTCAGGACGACCCGAGCATGCGCGTCGACGGACATCTCGTGCTTGGCTCGAGTCTCGCGTTGCAAAACGATCTCCACGATGGCCTTGAGCACCTCGACAGCGCCATCGCCTTGTTCGAATCGCAGGGCCAGCGGTCCCGTCGGTTCCGCCTCGGAAACAACCCGGGGGTGGCGTCTTTCACGACCTCGGCACTCACCCTGTGGATGCTCGGCTTTCCCGATCGCGCACTCGAACGGGCGAACCGTGCCGTCGCTCTGGCGACCGAACTGGAGCACCCCTTCACACTGTCCTATGCGCTCTTCCATACCGGCTTCCTCCATTTGTGGAGGCGTGAGCCGGAGCTCATGCGAGACCGCGCGGTGGGGGTGCTGGACGTCGCAGACGAACATGATCTGTCGATCTGGAGGGCGCTGGGAACCTGCCTGCTCGGGGCAGCCAAGACCGGGTTGGGCCGCTCCGAGGAGGGTCTGACAGAGATCCGCGACGGAATCGCCATGTATCAGGGCCTGAGGACCCCGCCGGTGTTTTGGCCGCTGCTCCTCTATGTCAAGGCGGGAGCCTGTGCCCGATCGGGAAGACCGGCCGAGGGGCTGGGCCTGATCGAGGAAGCGATCGAGATCGCCGACGAGGGCTCCGGACTGACCCTCATCCCGGAGTTCTACCTGCTGAAGGGCGAGCTCTTGCTCGCTCTCCCAGACGCGAACAGCACCGGCGCCGAAGCCTGGCTCCAGCGGGCATTCGACGTCGCCCGGGAACTCGATGCCAGGATGCCGCAGCTTCGAGCCGCGGTCGGGCTGTATCGCTCGCAGCGTGAGCACGGCGACGCGGAGCATTGGAGTCGGGCGTTGAGCGCCGTCTACGCGACGTTCACGGAGGGCTTCACTACCCCCGACCTGATCGATGCCGGGAACCTTTTGGAAAGCCTGCACGAGAGCGTCGGTGGGCGACGCCCCGACGGCTGACTACAAGCCCAGGGGCGGCGCATAGCCTGCGGTGATCACGATCGGACTACTGGCGCCGCACAGTCGGGCCTCGACGAGGCGCGTGTGAGGGCCGGAAGGCACCCGCTCTCGCTTCGCACGCCAGATGCGAGCGTCTCCCCGGTCTTCGGCTCACGCTCGCGCCGGACGAAGCGCAGCAGCGACTCCTCGCGGTGGACTGACGCCTGCTCTCTTTAAGAGCAGTAGCTTGGCTCCCCGAGCTCACGACGGGTCGCTAGGTTGATCGGGCCTAAGGGTCGCGCCCCCATTTGTGCGCTAACGGCAACCCCTAGTGGTGCGGCTTTGCCTAGTGCTTTGCGCCCGTATGCGATCGTGCGGGCGGGCAGGGCCGTCGCTACTGCTTCTCGGGGCATGAGACTCTCGGTCGGAGAGCTATGTTCGGGTCCGACCGTACGGTCGGGTGACCGGGACAGGGGCTCAGGTTCCCGCACTTCGTTTCGCCGTCCCGCAACGACGCGCTCGGGGCCGCATCACGCCTCCAAAGCTTCCCCACGGGCGACTACCATCTCGTCAACCACGAGAACCGGGCCTCACGCACGCTCGCCACCGTCTTCGGTGGCCAGGGCCGCGTCCTGCATCACGGCTTCGAACACCGGCTCCGTGAGCCCGCTGACCAGTGCGTCCGCATCGGCCCACCCGGTCGCACGACCGGCGAGACAAGCGAAAACGCCTCGCCGAAGGCGAGTGGCGTGCGCTGCTAGGCAGAACCCATGGAGTAGGACCAGCCGGCTTCCGCCTCCAGCGCGCAATGCACTGGTGCCGGCCGCCCAGGCGCGCGGCGACTCCATCGGCCACAAGCAGTCGAGTGTCCCAGTCGCAGGTTCCCTCCGGCACCGACCCGGGGTGCAACGGCTGCGGTTCCTCGCTGGCCGAGGAGCCGGAAGGCTGCACTGCAGCGAGAGCGGGCTGGCGATTTCCGGGGCCCGCTGTGGAGGACCGACGGTCACGACCGACCGGCTCTACCAGCAGGACTGAGCAGACGCACGAGGGCGCGCGCGGCGACACGTCGTCGGCGCGCCCGCCTCTCTGCGTCACAAGAGCTCCAGCTTCCTTCTCCGCGCCGGGTTCTCTTTTCGTTCCGATCGCCCAGCCGGGGTTCGTCGGCGGCAGGCGCAGAGTGTTCGTAGACTCGCGTGGCGATGGCCCGACCCTCGGCGCCCGCTCACCGCCCAGGCCGCGGCCGGCGCTCCCGGCGCTGCGGCGACCCGCCGCCGGCACGGTTGCGTCAAGGAATTGAGGAGTTCAACCGCGGCGAGTTCTTCGAACAGCACGAGACGCTCGAGCTGGAGTGGATCGAGGAAGCCGACCCGGTGCGCTACCTCTACCAGGGGATCCTGCAGGTCGGTGTTGGCTTCGAGCACCTGCGGCGCGGGAACGCGCCCGGGGCGCGGCGGCTCTGGCGGCGGGGCATCGGCTACCTCGAGCCATTCCGCGGCGGGTGCATGAGTGTGGACGTGGACCGCCTGATCGCGGACACCGAGCGCTGCCTCACGGAGCTCGACTGCGTCCGCGACGCGCCCGGGCGCTTTGATCGCTCGCTCATCCCGCGGGTCGAGTGGCTCCCCGGGGGCGGCCAAGACGGGAGCTAAGGAGCCTGGCCTGGCTCGCATAGCGCCTGCGCGTTCGAGCTACCCGCACGCGCGCGCGAATAGCAGAAGTGGTCCCCGCTGCGGCAGTCGGAGCCCAGCGATGCCGGCAGTTGGCAGGCCGAGGAGAACGGCGGCCGGAGTTGCGGCTCACCTTGCCTCGACCGGTCCGAGTGCATCCCCGGCGCTCGCGGCGTTGTCGGCAGAGGTCGGCCGATCGGCTCAGCGGCGGGGTGGAACGATCGTGCTCAACGGCAGCGTCTCCCGCACCACGACCAGCTCGTCGTAGCGCCTCGTCATTCGGGAGGTTGGTGAGGGAGAGGCTCGGCGGTGAGGAGCTCCGCGTAGCGTCGGCCATCCGGCGCGGCGTATCCCGCAGGCCCTCATCGCTCAGGTCGGCGCCGAGCGCGACGAGGAGCTCACGCGCCGCGCCTCGCCGCCGGGCTGGTCGACCCGCTGTGCTGGCCGTGGTGCATGCTCCGGCGGACCGGCGATCGCGAGCCGCGAGTTCGGCAGTTCTGTTTCGCATGCCGACCTAAGCGTCTCGCAGCGCGCCGTTCTTATCGGTCTGGTGAGCTCCGCCACGAGCCCGCACCGGCTCCGCCGTCGGGGGCGGCCGATCCCAACCCCGCCCGCGAGCTGCGGCGCCGTCGCCGAGGCCGAATAGCCGGCAGAAGCTCTCGATCTCGCCGAGACCGTCACCGCCCTCGACAGCCCGCCTCAGCGCGGCGGTCGGCTCGTGCAGCAGCCTCTTTACAAGCGAGCGGGTGAGGGCATCGAGTCGGCCGCGGTCGGCCGGCGAGAGAGACTCCCAGTGTGCGCTCGCCCGCGACAGCTCGGTCTGGCGCACGTGCTCGGCGCGCGCCCACAGCGCCCGCACTGCTGGTGCCGCGTGGCTTCCCCGCCACCAGCGCTGGAAGCGCACGACCTCGCTCCGCACAAGCTGCTCGGCGCGCTCTGCTTCCTGCCGCCGACCGTTCAGATTCTCCTCGACCACACGCTCCATGTCGTCGATGTCGTAGAGGGTGACGGCCTGGAGCCGCCCGACCGCCGCGTCGATGTCGCGAGGAACCGCTATGTCGATTACGAGTAGCGGCCGACCGGGGCGAAAGGCCATCGCCTCCGACATCTGCACGTGGCTCACGATCCGGTGCGGCGCGTCGGTGGAGGAGATGACGATGTCCGCGGCACGGAGCTCGGCTTGCAGGCGGTCGAAGCCGACGCCCTGGCCGCCGAAGCGCCCCGCAACAGCGCGTGCTGTCGCCACGGTGCGGTTCGCCACGATGACCTCCAAGAGTCCCCGGCCGAGTAACGCTCGCGCGGTCGCCTCCGCGACGTCGCCTGCTCCGAGCAGCAGGGCCCGCCGGCCGCGCAGGTCCCCTGAGCCGGCGGCGAGCTCGACCGCGACTGAGGCGACGGAGGTGGCGCGCGCGCCGACGCGCGTCTCGCGGCGGACCCGCCTGCCGGCCTCGAGCGCTTGCCGGAACGTGCGCTCGAGCAGCGGTCCGAGCGTGCCCTCCTGCGATGCGAGCTCGAGCGCGGCGCGGACCTGACCCTGGATCTCGCTCTCTCCTAGCACCATCGAGTCGAGGCCGGACGCGACCCGGAAGAGATGCCGCGCAGCCGAGGTGTCGCGGTGGACATAGAGAGCGCAGTCGAGCTGCGGGAGTTCGATGCGGCTGTGCTCAAGCAGCGCCCGGCGGAGCGCTTCCTCGGCGCGGCCTAGACTGTCGGCGACCGCATAGAGCTCGGTGCGGTTGCAGGTCGACAGCGCGGCTGACTCGCGCAGCTGCGGGTCCGAGCCCAAGCCTCGGAGCACCGAGCGCGCGGAGTTGCCGCTGAGCGACGCCTTCTCGCGCTGCTCGACCGGCGCGGTCTTGTGCGACAGCCCGATCGAGACTATCCGCGCCAATCGGCCCCGCCCCCCTCTGCGGCCCGTTTGAAGGCCTGCGTCATCGCTGCCGCTCCTCGGCCGGTTTCTTGAGCGCAACGAGCTCTCGTTCCATGCGGCTGACCTTGGCTGCCATGATCGCGACGTAGACGACCACGAGTGTCACGAAGACGACGTAGGCAGCGGCCACGTAGCGCCCGGCCTCGTCGAGCGGCAGCGCGGACATCAGCTGCCCGGCGGCGGCGCGGCGGTCGCCGCCACCGCGGCACCACCGGTCGGGGTATCAGGCGCAGCCGGCGCCGGCGCGCGTTCGCCCCCACCAGCGCGCTCAGCACTGCGCCGGAGGTCCCTGAGCTCGCGGGCGAGGTTCTTCGCCGTCAGCTCGAGCTTCCAGAGCGTCGTAAACAGCAGCGCCATCGCGAACAGCGAGACGAGGAACGTGAGCCGCATTGAACCGGGCATCTGCCCTCCGGTGGCGGAGAGGACGCGCGGATGCGTATAGGCCTCGGCGAGCCGCACCGCAAGGAAGTTGAGCGGCACGAAGGCGCCAGCGGTGATCGCGAACACCGACGCGTAGCGCGCCTGCCGCTCGGAATCCTCGATCGAGAAGCGAAGCGGCGGATAGGTGCAGTAGAGCAGGAAGACGATCAGGAACGAGACGAGTGTCGGCTCGTCCCACACCCACCAATGTCCCCACGACGCCTTCGCCCAGATCGCGCCCGTGACGAGCACGCCCACGCCGAGAATTATCGAGAGGTGGATGGCGACGTAGGAGCGCACGTCCCACGAGCGGTCGCCGGAGCGCAGGTGCCCGATCGCCATGACGCCCGCCGCGACGAAGCCGCAGAGCGCGACGATCGCAATCGGCACGTGCAGGTAGAAGATCTTCTGCACGAAGCCCTGGTCGGCATCGATGGGGGCGTAGAAGAACACAAGCCAGAGGGCGACCGCCACGGCCGCGGCTGAGGCGGCGGCCAGCGCCCGGAGCCCCTTGCCGTAGGTGACCATCACTGCCCGCGCCTAGAGGGACTTCAGGTACTCGACCAGGTCGCGCTTCTGCGCCGGCGACAGGTTGAGGCTGAAGCAGCCGTTGTAGTGGTTGACAACCGAGCGAAGCGACTTGAAGCGACCGTCGTGGAAGAAGCCGCCTTTCCTGTGCGTGAACAGCCCACGCAGCGGCGTGGTGCGGTACATCCCAGTCGGCGAGCGGTCAGCCTGGAAGCTGTCGATGCAGATCTCCGACGGCCGGTGCAGGTTCCATCCGGGCTCGCTGAACGTCGGCGGCGTGTGGCAGCTGGCGCACCGGCCCTGGCCCATGAACACCGCTTTGCCGCGTCGCGCGGCACGGTGGTTGAAGCTGCGCTGCGGCGGCCGCGGAGCCCGGAGCGCCAGCTGGTAGAAGTGCAGCGCCGGCAGTTTGGAGCTGATCAGGTCGGGGTGGTTGTCAGTGTGCCCCAGCCGATGCCGCGCGGCCACCGGGAACCTCGCCGGGTCGTCCAGGCGCGTGTCGAATAAGCGGCCGGAGCCGTGCATCTCGAGGTTAGCCACGAACGCGTTCCAGTACGTGACCGATCCCCAGCCGGTGTACGTGTGGAGGTTGACGCCGGCGAGCCCGAAGGCCGGCGGAATCAGCGTGGCCGCGGTCTTGCCGTCGGGCCGGAACGCCTTGTCGTCGAGGAACAGCTCGGCGTCGAACCTGCCCGGGCCCCAGGCGCTGACCGCCTTGCGCACGACCGGCTCGGGCAGTCCGAGGAAGTCCGCCACCGGCTTTAGGTTCGGTGCTGCGTTGACGATCGCGCCGACGTTCAGGTCGCGGTTGGGCCAGCCGTCGCGGCGCCTGCCGATGCCGGGGGCGAACGAGTTGTCGACGGTCGAGTGGCAGACGGCGCAGGTGATCCCCACCGAGCGGAGCGTGCCGCGCCGGTTGAAGAATCCCTTCAGACCGACCACGGCGTTTAGCTTCAGGAGCGCCAGGGTCGTCTTTGGCCTGTTGAGGTTGACCTTGCCACGCTTGATCGCCCTCGCCACGCTCTTCGGCAGCATCCTCGAGTCCACCTTGAGACCGAGGGCGAGCGCGGTCTTCGGGCTCACGCCCGGCCCCACACCGCCGAGCTTCCTTCCCTCGATCGCCTTGTGGAGCTGGAGCGCGCCGCCCCAGAACGCCCGGTCGCCGAAAGTGTCGAAGCGGAAGACGTGCCGTCCCTGCCGGAAGAGACGCTGAGCGTGGCTCAGAGATCGGTGATGACCAGAACGCTCGGACACCGCGCTGACGTTGAACAGCACCGCCCCCAGTAGAAGCAACGCGGCGACGACCGGAAGGAGCTTGAGTGCTCTCACCGCTGTCCGCCTCAGCGCCATGTACCGAACCTCCCCTTCCTTCCGGGCCCGGCGTCGCTCCGGCAGGCTCCCAGTGCCTTCGCCAGAGCCCATGGACCCGACGGCGGTCGAAGTAGAACGACTCAGCCCGGATCGGGCAAGCGCGGAGGTAGCGGAGATGACACCTTGCCCGAGACGGGCCGGCCGTCTCGGCGACCCCGTCGAGCACCGGCGCGGTCCAGGGAACCAGTGCGAAACGCTCTCGCCCCCGCCGCGAGGGCGCCAAGGTGCTCCGAGACGTTGCCGCGTAGCAGCCAGAAGCCAGTGTCGTCACGCTGTATCAGTCCCCGCTCGGCGAGCCCTCTCAGGCTGGCCGTGACGGAAGGACGCTGCGCTCGGACGAGGCGGCCCAGCGCCTGATGAGTCAGCCGCAGGGGAAGGGTCACCCCCTCGGGCCCCATGTGCCCCCAGCGGTCGGCAAGCTGCCAGAAGAGCAGTACGAGACGCACCTCGACGCGCGGGTTCTCGAGGATGGCCACGTGAAAGGAGAGCCGCTGGACTCGCCCGAACATCCGATCGAGGAGGGCGGCAGCGATCTCCGGCCAACGAGCCACCCGCCGGGCGAAGCGCTGATCGAGGACGGCGATCTGCGCCGACTGGAGCACGCTCCAGCTGACCTCGCGGGGCACAGAGGCGTCTTCCGCGCCCTCCTCCCACGGGCGCAGCAGATCCTCCGCGCCGAGCAGCTCGATCGAAGTGCGGTCCAGCACGGTAACGCTGCGAGTGAGCAGGCCGGAGAGGACCAGGAAGCCGAGGTGCCCGTCGGCGACCCCTCCCCAGCTGCGCGGGTCGAGCTCTCCGGGGCGCAAGGTGAAGACCGACGCGATGGCGTTGTGCCGGGCAGCCGCGAGCGCCGCGGCAGTGAGGCGTCCCGCCAGGTCCCGATCTGCGTCGAGAACCGAGACTGTCTTTGTCCGGCGAACTGCCATGCACCTCACTTAGCGCCGCCCCGCATCCTGCTCTTACCTTCCATAAGCTGCAGGCTGGCTGCGCATAAGGCCACGCCCAGCTCCGCGGCCGCGGCGGGCGGTCGCTGGCCTCGCCCGGCGGCGCCGCGCGCGTCGGGCCCGGCGGGGGGCTGCTCGCTGCTCGCGAGCGCGGGCTGACAGCGGGAGGTAGCTGTGCTTACACGGTCCCTCGAACGGCCCGAACGGCCGTGGGATAGTCGCCGCGCGGTGGACCCGACCCGCAAGCGCAGGCTACGGCTCCTCGTGGCGCTCGGTACCGCCGTCCTGCTGGCAGGGGCGCTCGTCTACACGAGCCTCGGCGCCGCGAGCGACGCGACGACGCCGAGCCGCCTCGCGGCCTCGGCTTCTCCCGACCGCTCCTATCGGCTTACGGGCAGGGTCATGCCGGGCTACCGCCGCGCGGGCGACGAGCTGGTGTTCCTGGTGCGCGACCGCGTCGGCTCGGCTTCGGTGCCCGTGCGCTACGTGGGGGTCGTGCCGGACCCGTTCCGCGCCGGCCGCGAGGTGATCGTCACCGTCCGCAAGCGGGGCCCGGTCTTCATCGGCGAGAAGGACTCGCTGGTCACCAAGTGCCCTTCCAAGTTCAGCTCGCGGGGCACGGACCACTCGTCGTGAGATGCTGAATCTCGGCCGCGTCTGCCTCAGCCTGGCGCTTTTGATCGCGCTATACGGAATCGCCGCCTCCCTCTACGGGGCGTCGAGCGGCAAGCGGCAGTGGGTCGACTCCGGACGCCGGGCGGTGTACGCGCTTGCCGGCGTCCTGACCCTCGCATTCGTCGTGCTCGAGGCGGCGTTCCTCCGCTCCGACTTCTCGTTCGAACTCGTCGGCAGCCACTCGAGCACGACCACGCCGACCTTCTACAAGGCCACGGCGATGTGGTCGTCGCAGGAGGGCTCGCTGCTGCTGTGGGTCTGGCTGCTCGCGCTCTGGTCCAGCCTCGTCCTGTTCGCCACCCGCCGGCGGCTGCGCGAGATCGCCCCCTACGCGACGGCGGTCCTGCTCGGCTTCGCCGCCTTCTTCGTGGCGCTCGTCGTCTTCCTGGCGAGCCCCTTCGAACTGGCCGACCCACGACCGGCCGAGGGCGTCGGGCTGCAGCCGTTGCTGCGCCACCCGAGCATGATGGTGCACCCCCCGATGCTCTACTCCGGGTACACGCTGTTCGCGGTCCCGTTCGCGTTCGCCATCGGGGCGCTAATCACGAGACGCCTGAGCCCGGACTGGATCGCCGCGACCCGGCGCTTCGCGCTCGCCGCCTGGTTCTTCCTCGGCCTCGGCGTCCTGCTCGGCGCGCGCTGGTCGTGGTCGGAGCTCGGCTGGGGCGGCTACTGGGCGTGGGACCCCGTCGAGAACGCCTCGCTGATGCCGTGGCTAACCGGTACCGCCTTCCTGCACTCGGCGATGATCCAGGAGAAGCGGGGGATGCTGAAGGTCTGGAACGTTTCGCTGGTGCTGGCGACCGGAGTCCTCGCCGTGCTTGGCACCTTCCTCGTGCGCTCGGGCATCCTCGAATCGATCCACGCGTTCGGCGCGTCGACGCTCGGCAAGCCGTTCCTCGGCTTCATCGCCGTGCTGGTTGCCGGGTGCGTGGTGCTGGTGCTGACCCGGTTGGGCGACCTCCGCCCGCAGGGACGCTTCGAGTCGCTGCTCTCGCGCGAGTCGATCTTCCTGCTCAACAACCTCGTGCTGGTGGGGCTCTGCTTCGTGATCTTCTGGGGCACGTTCTTCCCGCTGATCTCCGAAGCCGTGACGGGCCAGCGCGCATCGGTCGGCCCGCCGTGGTTCGACCGCTACACGGTCCCGCTGGCCATCGCGCTGGTCCTCCTGTCCGGGGTCGGGCCCGTGATCGCCTGGCGCCGAGCGACGCTTCGCAACGCCCGCCGAAACTTCCGCCTGCCCGCGGCCGCCACAGCGGCGGCGGCTCTCGCGCTGATGCGCGTCCCTGGGGTCTGGCGCCAGCCGCTCGCGCTGCTGATGTTCTGCGCGGCCGCGTTCGTGTTGGCGGTCGTCGTACAGGAGGTCTGGCGCGGGATGCGAGCGCGGCGGGTCATGTCCGGCGAATCCGCCCCGGTGGCGCTCGCCTCGCTCCTGCGCCGGAACCGCCACCGCTACGGCGGGTACGTCGTTCACATCGGGGTCGCCGTGCTGTTCGTCGGCGTCGCCGCCTCCTCGACCTTCCAGCATGTCCGCGACATCCGCCTGTCCCCCGGCCAGACCGTGAGCGTCGGCGGCTACGAGGTCCACTATCTGCGGGCGACGAGCAAGCTCTCCCCCGAGAAGGTCACGCTCGGTGCGCTCCTTGAGCTGCGCAGAGACGGCCGCCGCGTGGCCACCCTCGCGCCGAGCCGCGGCTACTACCCCTCGCGCGATCCGAGCCTCGGCCCCACGGGCCGCTACTTCGACGGCGAGGCGACCAGCGAGGTCGGGCTACGTGCCGGGTTGCGGCGCGACGTCTGGACCGCGGTCGAGCCGGATGTCGGCGCGATGCGCCGCATGATCGACGGGATCGACCGCCGCTTCCCGCTGGCCGCCGGTGACAGCGCGACGGTCATGCTGGGGGCGATCGGGGATCGCTACGAGGTCCGTCCGCCACCAGCGAGCTTCCGGCTGATCGTCTCGCCGCTGGTCGGGTGGATCTGGCTCGGCGGCATGATCGTCGCGGCGGGCGGCCTGATCGCCCTCTGGCCCGCACCGAGTGCCGCTCGCCGCCGGACCAGCGCCGCGTACAGGGCACGCCTCGGCCGCGAGCTCTCACGCGCCTAGGAGGCCGATGGAGTTCGTCCTCTCCCTGCTCGTCCTCGCCGCCGCGGTGGCGGTCATCGCCGCGCCGCTGCGACGCGGCCGCGCCCCCGACCCCGCCCCGGATGCCGAGATCGCCGCCCTCGAGGCGCCCAAGGAGGCCAAGTACCGCGAGATCCGAGACGCCGAGCTCGACTTCCGGACCGACAAGCTCTCGGGCGCGGACTACCGAGCGCTCGACCGGGCGCTGCGAGCCGAGGCGATTGAGCTTCTGCGGCAACTCGACGCGGCCCGTGAGGCGGCGACAAAGGAGGGATCGTGCGCATGAGGCGCGTGTCCCCCGCGGCAGGGGCCGTGATCGCCGCGCTGACGGCGCTGGTCGCCCTGCTCGTCTACGGCGTCACGAGCAGCCAGCCAGACCGCGCGATCGAACATGCGCTGACCGCCGGCGAGCGGGAGCCGTCGCCTTCGCTCACCCTGCCGAAGCTCACCGGGGGCGGCAGCGAATCGCTGTCCCACTACCGCGGGAAGGTCGTGATCCTCAACTACTGGGCGTCCTGGTGCGACCCCTGCCGCCAAGAGTCGCGCCTACTGCGGCGCTGGCACGAGCGGATCGCCCCGCGAGGAGGCACGGTCCTCGGCGTGGACGCCCTCGATGTCACCTCCGATGCCCAAGCGTTCATCCGCAAGTACGCCCTCAGCTACCCGATGCTCCGTGACCGCGACGGCCGAACGCAGTCGAAGTTCGGCGTCGTCGGCTACCCGGAGACGATCGTGCTCGACCGCAGCGGACGGATCGCGGCGCTCCGGCGCGGGCCCGTCGACGAGGAGTTCCTCATGCGGAGCGTGTCTCCACTACTCGAGGAGCCCGCGTGAGACGGCTGCTGGCAACCCTGTCGGCGACCGCCGTCGTCGCCGCTCTGGCGGCGGCCCCCGCCGCGGCGAGCTGCCCGAGGGCGACCCTGGCGGATATCGAGGACGAGGTCATGTGCCCGGTCTGCGGCGTACCGCTCGGACTTGCGGAGGCGCCCCAGGCGGAACGCGAACGGGCCTTCGTACAGAGCCTGATCGATCGATGCAGATCCAAGCGGCAGATAAAGCGCGCACTTGCGGCCCAGTACGGCCCGAGCGTACTGGCGCTGCCCGACCACGGCGGTTTCAACCTCGCTGCCTACCTCGTTCCGGCGCTCGCGATGCTCGCGGCGAGTGGTGGCATCGCGCTGGCGATGGCCCGCTGGCAGCGCGAACGCAAGCGAAGCGCGAGCAGGCATGCCCCGCTCGACGACGTGCCCGCGCTCGACCCAGCCGAACTCGCGCGACTCGACGCTGAGCTGGACAGCCATGAGCGGTGATGCGCCGCTGCTGGTGCGCGTGCCGGCCGGTCAGCCGGCGAGCTGGTCGATCTTCGCCGCGATGACGAAGTCGTTAAGGGTCAGGCCCGACGCGTGGGTCGTCAGCTCGAAGGCTGCCCGCCCCCAGCCCAGCTCGATGTCGGGCTGATGGCCGCTCAGGACGGGTCGCTAGGTTGATCGGGCCCTCGCCCCGAAGCCCGCATTGGCGAGCGCGAAGGCGATCAGCCGCTGCTCCAGGTGGGGGCCGATCTGGTTCGGCATCGGCGGCCGCCGGCGCTCGCGGACGCGCAGCGCCTCGAGCCCGAAGCGGTCGACCGCTCGCTTCCAGCGGTAATAGGTCGAGTGATGCACCCCCATCGCCCGGCAGGCCGGGCGCACCCCGATCTCCTCGGCCAGCGTGAACAGCCGCAGGCGGTAGCCGAACAGCACGTCATCATGCGACACGCGCTCTCCCTCCAGCTCGTTTGTTTTGGTCGACGGAGGAGACCGAGGACGCGCACGGACGCCCCAGCCAGCTGGCCGGGGCGTCCGACTTCAAAACTGCGGAGCGATTCCGCGCAACCGCTCTATCGATCAGACAGGTGTCGGGAGAACTCGGGGTTAGCCCGCCCTAGTGCTTCGGGCGATCACCCACTAGCACCGAAGTTCGCGAAAGGAGAAAGCGGTCGAGCAGCTTAGTTGGGCAGACCACACACCGTCTGTCGGCTCCGCTCGCTCGGTCGCCGACCGTCCAGGGCGGCTGCGGGTGTACGCCGTAGGTGTTGACCAACTCGGGAATGAGCTCCGGTTGGAACGGACTGCCGTAGCGGTTGGCGAGCGAGCTGAGGTCCACTTCGCTGAGTGGCCGGCTTAGCCTCAGCCGCCCCAGCTCTTCGAAGAAGCGTTCGAGCCCTCCCGGCGAGATGAACTCCACGGTGACCGGTTCATCCGTGGGTTCCAGAGGGCGTGCAGCACCCCGCGCGGTCGGAACAGGAACCCGCCGGCTTCGACGGTGACGTCGCGATCGCCCACACGTGCGCCGATCCGGCCCCTGCTGCACGAAGCTCGGCCTGCGCGATCGAGCTACGCTGGGCGTTCGGCGTTGCGCGGGTCTCCGCCGGAATGATGCGGCGTCGACGGGGCGGCGGTGTGGAACGTGCATTGCGTTGGAGGCGTCATCGGCATGTCATCGAATCCGCTCGTTGGGACCTGGAGACTTCTGTATGGGAAAACAGGACGCTCGCTGGTGAGGTCAGCCACCCACTCGGCGAGGATGCCTCGGGATATATCGCGTACAGCGAGGATGGCTATGTGTTCGTGGCGATCATGGGCGCGGCGCGCGAGCCGTTTGTGGCTGGAGACCTTCTGAGTGGAAGCACCGCCGAACAGGCCCGGGCCGCTGAGACCTACGTTTCCTACTGCGGCCGGTATGAATTCCGTGGAGAGACCGTGCTCCACCACGTGGAACTCAGCTTGTTCCCCAACTGGGTCGGCGTCACCCAGGAACGCCTGGTAGAGATCAGCGGAGA
>Ga0126313_10000570_pt1 | contig 17805 bp, 18 predicted proteins | sample Plot105A_FD_89954 | JGI IMG/M metagenome (GOLD analysis project Ga0126313, IMG submission 89954) | Serpentine soil microbial communities from UC McLaughlin Reserve, CA, USA - Plot105A | ecosystem: Environmental > Terrestrial > Soil > Grasslands | place: USA: UC McLaughlin Reserve, Lake County...
ACCTGGCGCTGGCTCGAGGAGTACGGCGGGATCATCATGGGCCAGCTGCGGAGCCTGGGGGCCTCGCTCGACTACTCGCGCGAGCGTTTCACGATGGACGACGACTACGTGCGCGCGGTGATGCGCTTCTTCGTCCACCTCTACCGGCGTGACCTGATCTACCGCGCCAACCGGATCATCAACTGGTGTCCGTTCCACCAGACGTCGCTGTCCGATCTCGAACTCGTGCATGAGGAGGTCGAGGACGAGCTGACGTACGTCCTCTATCGCTTCGCCGACGGTGACGGGGGAGTGACGATCGCGACCGCCCGCCCGGCGACGATCCTCGGCGACGTCGCGGTCGCCGTGCATCCCGATGACGAGCGCTACCACGACGCCGTCGGCCGCGTCGTGATCGTGCCGTTCGTGGAGCGGCGGGTTCAGGTGGTCGCCGACGAGCGCGTCGACCCCGAGTTCGGCACCGGGGCGCTCAAGGTGACCCCGGGTCACGACCCACTCGACTTCGACATCGGCCGCGATCACGGGCTCCCTGAGCCGATGGTGATCGGCCCCGACGGACGGATGAACGAGAACGCGCGCGAGCTCGCGGGGCTCACTCAGGACGAGGCGGATGAGCGCATCCTCGCTTGGCTGCGTGAGCGGGGGCGGCTCGTGAAGCAGGAGCCGTACCGGCACTCGGTCGCACTATGCGAGCGCTGCAAGAGCCGGATCGAGCCGCTCATCTCCTTGCAGTGGTGGTGCAAGATGGGCCCGCTCGCCGAGCCGGCGCTGGCCGCGCTCCGCGAGCGGCGCGTGCGCTACCACCCGGAGTCCCAGCACCGCTTCGCGACCGAGTCGCTGGAGACGGCACCCGACTGGTGCATTTCGCGCCAGCTCTGGTGGGGGCATCAGATCCCCGTCTGGTTCTGCCCGGACGAACACGTGACCGTCCAGGAGACGGCGCCCGCTGCGTGCGCCGAGTGCGGCTCGACGGAGCTGCGGCGCGAAGAGGACGTGCTCGACACCTGGTTTTCGTCTGCGCTGTGGCCGTTCGCCACGCTGGGCTGGCCGGACGATACGCCCGACCTCCGAACCTTCTATCCGGGTGACCTCAACACGACCGCCCGCGAGATCATCCGCCTCTGGGAAAACCGCATGATCTTCTCCGGGCTCGAGGTAATGGGCAACGTGCCCTTCGACGACGTGATCATCCACTCGACGGTGCTCGCTCCGGACGGCCGGCGGATGTCGAAGAGCCTCGGTACGGGAATCGATCCGGTGGACGTGATCGACCAGCACGGCGCCGACGCCACCCGTTACGGCCTGCTCAAGATGACCTCCACGCAGGACGTGCGCTTCAACATCGGCGCGATCGAGGAAGGCGGCAAGCTCGCCAACAAGCTGTGGAACGCAGCGCGCCTGGTGCTCGGCGCGCGCGGCGACGCGACGCCCGCGCTCAGCCCGCAGGCCGTCGAGGAGCGCTGGATCCTCGCGCGTCTCGACGCGGCGCGGGCCGAGGTGGAGGCCGCACTCGGCGACTTCCGGTTCTTCGTCGCAGCGGACGCCCTCTACCACGTCACGTTCGACGATTTTTGCGATTGGTACCTCGAAGCCGTGAAGCCGCGTCTCTACTACGGCGACTCCGATGCCCGCGCGACCGCGCTCGCCGCGCTCGAGCGGCTGCTGAAGCTGCTGCACCCGGCGATGCCCCACGTCACGGAGGAGATCTGGTCGAACCTGCCCGAGCGCGAGTCGCGTTTGATCGTCGCCACCTGGCCCGAGGCAGACGGCCGGTTCGCGGCCGACGCGGGCGCGCTCGACCGGGTTCAGCTGGCCGCGTCGATCTTCCGTCGCAGCAACGTGGCGCCAGAGCTGGACGGGGACGAACGGCGCATCTTCGAGGCGGTCGTGCGACCGGATCGCGTCAAGGGCAACGGCAATGCGGCCGCCGAGATCGAGCGCCTCCAGAAGGAGGTCGAGCGCGCGGAAAAGATGCTCGCCAACGACCGCTTCGTCGCCAACGCCCCTGCGGACGTCGTGGAGGCCGAGCGGGCGAAGCTCGCCCGCTATCAGCGCGAGCTCGATGCGCTCCAACACTGACTTCATCGCCTCGCTGAGCCCGTGGCCGAAGGAGTTCGGGCTAGGGCGGATCCGCGCCCTGCTGGAGGCCCTCGGAAACCCGCACCGCGGCTTCGACTCGGTCCACGTGGTCGGCTCGAACGGCAAGTCGACGGCGACCAGGACGATCGCCGAGCTGTCGAGGGCGGCGGGGAGGCGAGCGGGCGCCTACACGTCGCCGCATGTGAGCGGCTGGGCGGAGCGGATCTGGGTCGACGGCGTCGAGGCCGACTTCGAGCAAGCCGTCGCGCGGGTCCGAAAGCCGGCCGAAGAGCTCGGCGCGACGCAGTTCGAGACGCTCACGGCCGCCGCGTTCGCGGAGTTCGCCGCCGCCGGCGTGGAGGTCGCGGCCGTGGAGGCCGGCCTCGGAGGCCGCCTCGACGCCACGAACGTCGTCGACGCGCCCGTCGTCCTGCTCACGAACGTGACGAAGGAGCACGCGGACGTGCTCGGCGAGACGCTCGAGCAGATCGCGCGCGAGAAGTTGGCAGTTGCGCATGCAGCCAGAATAGTTGTCCTACCGGACAACCACTTCGCGCACCTCGTCCCGCGCGGCGAGATCCGCCACGGCGGCGCGCGCGAGGCGGCAGAGGCCTACCTCGGACGGCGCGTCGCCGCCGACGTCGACGTTCGCCTGCCGGGCAGGTTCGAACGGCGGAACGGGCTCGTCCTCGACGGCGCGCACACGCCCGAGGCCGCCGACTGGCTGCTCAGCAGGCTGCCGCCGGAGGAGCACGTCCTGTGCGTCTCGATCCTGCGCGACAAGGACGCCGACGCCATCCTCGAGCGGCTCGCGCGCGCGGGAACCACCCTCGTCGCCACCCGCAGTTCGAACGATCGCGCACTCGACGAGAAGGAACTCGGCCGCCACGCCGAACCGTACTTCGAGCATGTCGAAATCGTTGCTAACCCTCGTCAGGCCCTCCAGCGGGCTCGGGAGCTCGGACCGAGGGTCCTCGTCACCGGCTCCCTCTATCTTCTTGCCGACCTCAAATCGTCCGACTAGAAGACGTACGATGAGGAGGCTCGGTGAAAGGCTGAGCGTCTTCGCGTTCGCCGCGTTCGTGCTGGGAACGATCGTCGGGCTCGCGTTTGCCGCCGGCTACATCGTCGGGCAACTGCTCCTCTAAGGAGAAGGCGTGATCCTCGCTGCACAAGACGACGGGCTGTTCGGAGGAGTCAGAGACTTCTTCGAATCCGGCACGTGGTTCGTCGTCCGAAACCTCTCGATCTTCTTCGTGATCGTCTTCTGGGTGGCGACGATCTTCTGGGTCTTCAAGGATGCGAGGCGCCGGATCGAGGATCCCTGGCTCGTCGCGATGGCCACTGTTCTCGGTGCGATTCCGCCCTTCCTCGGGCCGCTCATCTACATGCTCTTCCGGCCGCCCGAGTACCTCGAGGACGTCCGCGAGCGCGAGCTCGAGATCCGCGCGATGGAGGAGCGCCTCAACCGCCGCGACCACCAGTGCCCCGTCTGCCGCGCCGAGATCGAGGACTCGTTCCTGGTCTGCCCGGTGTGCACGACCAAGCTCCGCCAGGCGTGCGCGACCTGCAAGGCGCCGCTCGAGACGCTGTGGCAGATCTGCCCGTTCTGCGAGACGCCCGTCGACACTCCGACGACGATCGCGTTCCCGCCGCCGCTCCAGTCGCCGCCGCCGCGTTCCAGCACCGGTTCTCAGTAAGTAGTGTCCGCGGCCGATGGCCGCCGAGAAGACCCTGGTCCTGCTGAAGCCGGACGCGATGCAGCGCAAGCTTGCGGGCGAGATCCTGCGACGCTTCGAGAACCGCGGCCTCGATATCCGCGCGGCGAAGCTCGTCACGGTCGACCGCGAGCTCGCCGACAAGCACTACGCCGAGCACCGCGAGAAGCCGTTCTTCGGCGAGCTCGTCGCGTTCATCACCTCGGCGCCCACGCTCGCGCTCGTGCTCGAAGGGGACGGGGCGATTGCGGTCGTGCGCACGACCATGGGCGCGACGGACCCCGCGAACGCCGGGCCCGGGACGATCCGCGGCGACCTCGCGCTCTCGATGCCCGACAACCTCGTGCACGGCTCGGATTCGCCCGAGTCGGCCGTGCGCGAGATCGCGCTCTGGTTCGGCGATGAGCTCGGCTGACGCACAGCGAAACCGCGCCGCCTGGGACGCCGCTTCCGACGAGTACCAGGAGCGGCATCGCGAGTTCATCGGCCGCGGCGAACCGCGCTGGGGCATGTGGCAACTTCCCGAGTCGGAGCTGCAGATCCTCGGCGACGTCGCCGGGAAGGACGTCCTCGAGTACGGCTGCGGCGCCGCACAGTGGTCGATCCTGCTCGCGCGCGCGGGTGCGCGGCCGGTCGCGCTCGACAACTCGGGTCGCCAGCTGGAGCACGCGCGCGCGCTGATCGCCGAAGCCGGCGTCGACTTCCCGCTCGTCCACGCGAGCGCGGGCGAGGCGCCGCTCGAGGACGAGTCGTTCGACATCGTCTTCTGCGACCACGGCGCGATGACGTTCGCCGACCCGTATGCCACGGTGCCGGAGGTGGCTCGGCTGCTCAGGCCGGGCGGTCTGTTCGCGTTCAGCCACTCGACACCGCTCGCTCTCGTCTGCTTCGACGTGGAGACCGACAAGGTCGTCCCCGAGCTGCTACGCCCCCTGTTCGGGTTACACCGGATCGACTGGGTCGAAAACGAGCCCGTCGAGTTCAACCTGCCGCAGGGGAAGTGGATCGAGCTCTTCCGCGACAACGGCTTCGTCGTCGAGGACCTGGTGGAGGTCCAGCCGCCCGAGGGCGCCAGCTCCACCTATCGCTCGAAAGAGGAGACCGAGTGGTCGCGTCGCTGGCCGATGGAGCAGATCTGGAAGCTGCGCAAGGCGTGAGCTCGGACTCGATCGAGCGGAACCGCTCCGAGTGGACCGGCTGGGCCGCCGACTTCGTCGAATCCGCCGAGAGAAACTGGGCGTCCGACCGGATTTCCTGGGGCGTCTGGGACGTTCCCGAGGTCGAGCTCCAGGTGCTTCCGGACCTGGACGGCAAGGACGTCGTCGAGCTCGGCTGCGGAACCGCCTACGTGTCCGCCTGGTTGGCCCGCCACGGCGCGCGTCCGGTCGGCGTCGACCCGACTCCTGCACAGCTCGAGACGGCTCGCCGGATGCAGAAGCAGCATGGCCTGGAATTCCCCCTGATCGAGGCTCCGGCCGAGGAGGTGCCCCTGCCCGACGCGTCCTTCGACCTGGCCGTCTCGGAGTACGGAGCGTCGATCTGGGCCGATCCGCATCGCTGGATTCCGGAGGCGGGGCGGCTCCTACGTCGGGGCGGCCACCTCGTCTTTCTCGTCAACGGGACGCTGTTCAACCTCTGTTCGAAGGACGTGGAGGAGCCTCCGGACACGGCGTTCCAGCGCGACTATTTCGGGCTGCATCGGCTCGAGTGGAGCGACGACGACTCGGTCAACTTCTACCTCGGCTACGGCGACTGGATCCGTCTCCTGCGCGCGAACGGCTTCGAGGTGGAGAGGCTGGTCGAGATCCAGGCGCCGGAAAGCGCGCAGCCGAGCCGCTTCGAGGCGCTCCCGTTGCCGGACTGGGCGCGGCAGTGGCCTTCCGAGGACATCTGGGTAGCTCGTAAGGTGCGGTGAGCGCCCCACCGGCGCCGCCGTTGCTGCTCGCGTCGGTCTCGCCGCAGCGGCGGGCGATCCTCGAGCAGCTGCGGATTCCGTTCGACGTCGTGACGCCGCGCTACGAGGAGGACGACGCCGAGGACGACGCCGTCGCGCTCGTCCAAACGCACGCGCTCGGCAAGGCGCGCTCGGTGGCGACGCAGGCAGGCGACCGGCCCGTTCTCGGCGTCGACACGGCCGTCGTCGTCGACGGGACTGCGTTCGGGAAGCCGGGCGGCCCGGAGGACGCCGAGCGGATGCTCGAGACCCTCTCGGGCCGCACGCACGAGGTGGTCTCGGGGCTCTGCCTGTTGACGCGCGCGTGGGAGGAAGTCGCGCACGAGGCCACGCGCGTCACGTTCAGGAAGCTGACGCCGCGCGACATCGCGCACTACCTCCACGAGGAGGAGTGGCGCGACCGGGCAGGTGCCTATGCGATCCAGGGCCTCGGCGGCAGCCTCGTCGAGCGAATCGAGGGTGACTACCTCAACGTCGTCGGCCTCCCGGCGGCGCTGCTCCTGCGCCTGCTCGCCGACCAGTTCGCTGGGGTTTACGGCTTCGGGTAAAGCCGCATTTCCAGGGAATCCCGGTACACTCGAAAGCCCCCATGGGCCTGCGTGGTTACTTCAACGGCTTCGGCGGCCGCGACATGGCCGTGGACCTGGGCACGGCCAACACGCTGGTGTACGTGCGCGGGCGCGGCATCGTGCTCTCCGAGCCGAGCGTCGTCGCGATCGACGAGCGAAGCGGCGAGGTCCATGCGGTAGGGGTCGAGGCCAAGCGGATGCTCGGCCGCACGCCGGGGACGATCAGCGCGATCCGGCCGCTCAAGGACGGCGTGATCGCGGACTTCGACGTCACCGAGCAGATGCTCAAGCACTTCATCCAGAAGGTGCACCAGCACCGTTTCGCGCATCCACGCGTCGTCGTCTGCGTTCCCTCCGGCGTCACCGGCGTCGAGAAGCGCGCCGTCGAGGAAGCGACGCTCAACGCGGGCGCGCGCGAGGCGCACCTGATCGAGGAGCCGATGGCAGCCGCGATCGGCGCCGGGCTGCCCGTCTCCGAGCCGACCGGCAACATGATCGTCGACGTCGGCGGCGGCACGACCGAGGTGGCCGTGATCTCGCTCGGCGGAATCGTCGTCTCGCAGAGCCTCCGCGTCGGCGGCGACGAGATGGACGAGGCGATCATCAGCCACGTCAAGAAGGAGTACAAGCTGCTCATCGGCCAGCAGACGGCCGAGGAGATCAAGCTCGAGATCGGCTCCGCGTTCGACCTGCGCGAGGAGTTCCACGCCGAGGTACGCGGGCGCGACATGCTCACGGGCCTGCCGAAGACGGTCGTCCTATCCTCGGAGGAGGTCCGGCACGCGCTCGAGGAGCCGGTCAGCCAGATCATCGACGCGATCCGGTCGACGCTCGACAAGACGCCGCCCGAGCTCGCCGCGGACATCATGGACCGCGGGATCGTGCTCGCCGGCGGCGGCGCTCTCCTCGCCGGTCTCGACGAGCGCCTCCGTCACGAGACGCAGATGCCGTCTCACCTCGCCGAGTCGCCGCTGACGTGTGTGGCCGTCGGGTCGGGGCGCAGTCTCGAGGTGCTCGAGACGATGTCGCGCGCCGCCAGGGCGCGCAGCCGCAACGGCCACCGTCGCTACTAACCCCTGAGGAAGTCCTCTTGCATGCCCGCTAAGGTGTTTTTCCGTGCCTCGTAACCGCAGCGGCGGTGGGCTGGCGGCACTGAGATCCCCGGTCCGTCGCGCGGCCCGCCCCTATTCCGGACGCAAGTCGGCGCCCGTCAGACGGCGCATCGTCGTCGGGGTGCTCGCATTCGTCTCGCTCGCCCTGATCACGGGCTACTTCCGCGAGACGGAGGACGGACCGCTGCACGACGTCCAGGGCGTCGCGTCGACCGCGATGCACCCGTTCGAGGTCGGCGCCGAGCGAATCGCGCGGCCGTTTCGCGACGCCTACGCCTGGCTCAGCGACCTGTTCAACGCGCGCGAGGAGAACGAGCAGCTGAAGCAGCAGCTCGAGCAGCTCAGGAATCAGGCGATCCAGAACTCGACCGCGGCGACCGAGGTCAAGCGCCTGCAGGCGCTGCTCGACTACCGCAAGTCCGACGAGTTCCCGGCTGACTACGACGCCGTCGGCGCGGCGGTGCTCGCGGACCCGCCGAGCGACTTCGAGCAGTTCATCATCATCTCGGCGGGCTCGAACGACGGGGTGCGGATGAACGCACCGGTCGTCACGGACGAGGGCTTGGTCGGCAAGGTCACGAGGGTCAGCGGCGAGCAGTCGCGCGTCGCGCTGCTGACCGACAAGGAGAGCGCGGCCTCGGCGTACGACGTGAACACCGAGGCCGACGGCGTGATCCGCCACGGCGCCGGCGGCGGTGACGCGCTGATCCTCGATCGCGTCCCCAAGGAAGCGCGCGTCGAGAAGGACGACCTCGTGGCCACGTCCGGCCGGCGCTTCCAGCTGCTGCCGTCGATCTACCCGCGCAACATCCAGATCGGAACCGTGAAAAGCGTCGGCCAGACCGACATCGACGCCAATCAGCAGATCCAGGTCGAGCCGTTCGTGGACTTCGACTCCGTCGACGCCGTCTTGGTGCTGATCCGCAAGACGCCCGAGCCCAGCTTCCCGTGATCCTTCTCGCAGACGCCCTCAAGGCCGCGGCCCTCCTCTTCCTGGCCGTCGTCGTGCAGGCGACGATCGTCGGCTCGGTCCACGTGCTCCGCGGCACGCCCGACGTAGTCCTGGTGCTGCTGCTCGTGATCGCGCTGCTGCGCGGCTCCATTTTCGGTGCGATCGCGGGCTTCTGGGCGGGCTTTCTGCTCGACACGGCGTACCTCGGGACGCTCGGCGTCTCCTCGCTTCTGCTGACGCTGGGCGGCTACTGGATCGGACGGTACGGCGAGACGACCGGGCGCGACCGCGCCCACGCTCCCTTCGTCTCGGTGGCGGTGGTGACGTTCCTGTTCGCCGCCGGCGAGCTCGTGCTGCACTTCCTGCTCGGCGAGCCCGTCGAGGCGCGGGCCGCGCTCATCACGTCGATGCCCGCGACCCTGCTGCTGAACCTCCTGCTGACCGTGCCCGTCTACGCGCTCGTTCGCCGGCTGCTCGCACCCGAATTGCTGCCCCTCGATCGCAGCCTAGAGGTGCCGATCGTTGGCTAGCACGACTCCGACGAGGCCGCCGTCGGCCGGGCGCTTCCTCCCGCGCGACCCGCGCGTCGAGGAGCCCTACCGGCTGACGCCCGGCCTGGCTCTGCGGATCGGCATCCTGGGGGCGATCACGCTCGCGGTCTTCGGGATCCTGTTCTTCAGACTCTGGGCGCTCCAGGTGCTCTCGGGTTCCCAGTACCTGCGCGCCGCGCAGAACAACCAGTTGCGCACGATCCGGGTCGAGGCGCCGCGCGGCGCGATCCTCGACCGCGAGGGGCGCATGCTCGTAGACAACAAGCAGGCGACCGCGGTACAGGTCGTCCCGGCCGACCTGCCGCGGCGCGGCGGCGAGCGGCAGCGGCTGCTGCGGCGCCTCTCGCGCATCCTCAAGGTCGACTACGCGCGCGTCGCCAGCGACCTCCGCCGCCAGGCCGCGAACCCGCTCGCCCACGTGACGGTGAAGGAGGCGGCCCACGAGGACGAGGTGCAGTACCTGCTCGAGCACGAGAACGAGCTGCCGGGCGTCCAGATCACCGAGACCTTCATCCGCCACTACCCGGCCCAGTCGCTCGCCGCGCACGTCCTGGGCTACGTGGGCGAGATCAGCCCCGACCAGCTGAAGCGGCTACGCAAGCGCGGCTACGAGCTGGGCGACAAGATCGGCCAAGGCGGCGTCGAGGCGACGTACGACACGTACCTGCGCGGCCAGCCCGGCCGTTCGCAGCTTCGCGTCGACTCGATCGGCCGGCCGCGCTCGTCCGTGACCCCGATGCGCGAGCCGAAGCGCGGCTACTCGCTGCGGCTGACGATCGACCTCGAGGTCCAGCGCGCGGCCGAGCAGGCGCTGCACGAGGCGATCGTCTACGCGCGCACGCAGGATTGCAAGGGCTGCTGGATGGCGAACGGCGGTGCGATCGTCGCGATCGACCCGCGCAACGGGGAGATCCGTGCCCTCGCGTCGAACCCGACCTTCCAGCCTCGGGTCTATGTCGGTCAGCCGAATCCGCGCGAGCTGGCCCCGCTCGTCAACCAGCGCAAGGCGGAGGAGGCGAACTTCCCGTCGGTCGACCGCGTGACGCAGGGGCTGTATCCGCCGGGCTCCACGTTCAAGCCCGTGACGGCGCTGGCCGCGATGCAGGAGCACATCCTCGCGCCTTACTCGACACAGCCCTGCACAGGTACGTACACCGCCGGCCGCGACAAGCAGGTCTTCCGCAACTGGGATCCCGGTGTGAACGCGGCGATGACGTTGCCGACGGCTCTTGGCGCCTCATGCGATACGTACTTCTACCGAGTGGGCGACAACTTCTACAAGCTGCCGCCCGGGCGCGGTCAGCCGCTGCAGGCCTGGGCGAAGCGCCTTGGCTTCGGCAAGCCCACCGGGATCGACGTCGGGCCCGAGGAAGGAGGCCTCGTCCCCACGATCGCCTGGAAGCGCAAGCGGTGGGCCGACAACGCGATCGAGAAGCTCTGGAAGCCCGGCGACTCGATCCAGCTGGCGATCGGGCAGAAGGACCTGCTCGTGACGCCGCTGCAGATGGCGACCTTCTACTCGTTCCTCGCGAACGGCGGCAAGCTCGTGAAGCCGCACGTCGCGAACCGCGTCGAGGAACCGACGGCCGAGAGCGGTCAGCCGATAGTGCGCCGTAGCCTCGCGCCGCCGCCGCCGCGGTCGCTGAACGTCGACCCCGGCGCGATCGCAGCGATCCGCGACGGCCTCTACAAGGCGACGCACGAGTACTACGGCACGTCGTCGTCGGTCTTCGGTGCCTTCCCGATATCGATAGCAGGCAAGACCGGAACCGCCGAGAAGTCGCGCGACTTCGGCGATTACAGCGACTACGTCGACCAGTCGTGGTTCTGCGGCTACGGGCCGACAGACGTGCCGGAGCTCGTGGTCTGCACGATCATCGAGAACGGCGGCTTCGGCGGCGCGGTCGCAGCGCCGGCCACGGCGAAGGTGTTCGCGAAGTACTTCGGCATCGACAGCTACGTCGCCCAGGCGAAGGCCGCCGACTGATGGCCGACTACGTCACCAGAGGCTCGCTCGCGCGGCCGCGCCCGTTCGAGGACAGCCGCGTCGCCGCCTATGTGCGCCGGCTCGACTGGCTGCTGCTCGGCGCCGTCGCGGCGCTCGTCGCCTACGGCCTGTGGGTGATCGCGGGCGTGACGGGCGACGACATCATCGGGAAGGAGTCCTACTTCGTCGTGCGCCAGGGGTTCTCGGTCGCTCTGGGCTGCATCGCGCTCGTCGCGGCGACGGCCCTCGATCCCGGCATGTATCGCCGGCACAAACGGATCGTCTTCGGCGGGATGATCTTCATCTTGCTGGTGGTCATCGTGCTCGGGACCGAGGTCCGCGGCTCGCAGCGCTGGCTGGACATCGGCTTCTACCGCTTCCAGCCGTCGGAGTTCTCCAAGCTGTTGCTCGTCCTCTCCCTGGCCGCGTTCGTCGCGGATCGCGGGAAGCGCATCGGCGAGACGCGGACTGTCGCCGCGGCCGTTGGCCTGGCCGCGATCCCGACGGCGCTCGTGTTCCTGCAGCCCGACATCGGCACCGCCCTCGTCTATGCGGCTGGGCTTGCAGCCGTCCTCTTCTTCGCGGGCGCGCGCTGGTGGCACCTGGCCGTGCTCGCGGCGATCGGCGTCTTCGTGGTGATGTTCGTGCTGTGGCTGGGGCCTGCCGCCGGCCTCCAGATCCTCAAGCCGTACCAGACCGCGCGCCTGACCGCCTTCGCGAATCCGGAAAACGACCCGGGCGGCGCCGGCTACAACGTCGACCAGTCGATCACCGCGGTGGGCGCCGGTGGGCTGCGCGGACGCGGTGTCGAGCACGCGACTCAGACGAACCTCGACTACCTCCCCGAGCACGCGACCGACTTCGTCTTCGCCTCGCTCGCCGAGCAGAGGGGCTTCGTGGGCGCGTCGATCGTGCTGCTGCTCTACCTGCTCGTGATCTGGCGCGCGATCAAGATCGTCGCCGCGGCGCGCGATGCCTTCATGGCGACTGCGGCGGGAGCGATCGCGTTCGTGCTGCTGTTCCAGATATTCGTCAACGTCGGCATGACCATCGGGCTCGCCCCGGTGACCGGAATCCCGCTTCCTTTTGTGAGTTTCGGCGGCTCGGCGATGGTCGCGAACCTGGCTGCCATAGGCGTTCTGCAGGCGATCGCGGCGCGGCGCAGGTAGTCCGTCCGGTCCAGGTCCTACCTTGTTGGCCATCCCGAATCGGAGGTGGCAGCGGTGGCGACTGTGAGGCGAGAGGCGTACGAGCTTCTGCTCATCGAGGAGGCCGACGCCTGGTTCGAATATCTGGCGGCGACTCGCGGCCAGGCCGAGTTGTGCTACGGGCAGATCGAGCCGTGGGCCTGGGCCCGCCTCAGCCAGCGGCTGCGCGCGATCAAGACGCGTCGCACGAAGCTGCGGCCGGCAGCCGCGTAAAACGACTCCGCCGGAACGCTTGCTAGCCTTCGGAACGAGGTCATGTTTACGACTTTCGACAACACCAGCCAAGCGCAGCACGTGCTCTCGCCGCCGGTTGAGCCGGTCTCGGCCGCTGCACGCGCGCGCGACATCCCGAACAGAGGATTCTTTTGCTCCGTTTCTTCCGGCGCCGATCTCGGCGCGACGACCAACCGGCGCCCACCGAGGCCGCCGCTCCTGCACCCGCTGAACCCGTAGCCACACCGTCCGCCCGCGAGGGCGGAGAACCCGCCAAGCCACGCCGACGTCGCGGAAACCGCGGCGGCCGCGGCCGCACGAAGCGCCCCGCCGAGGGTCAGACCCCTGCGGCCGCCAAGGCCGAGGAACGGCCCGCACAGCCCCAGCGCGAGCGCAAGCAACAGCGCCGCTCGCCCACGCGCCGCCGCACGCCGCCGAAGCGGCCCCCCCTGCCCGCCGCCAAGCGCGAGCTCCTGATCTCCGTCGACGTCGGCGAGCAGCGCGTCGCCGTCATCGAGGACGACCGGGTCGCCGAGGCTTACCTCGAACGGCCCGAGCGGCGCTCGATCGCCGGGAACATCTACAAGGGCACCGTCGACAACGTCCTGCCCGGGATGGAGGCCGCATTCGTCGAGATCGGCCTCGAGAAGAACGGCTTCCTGTACGTCGACGAGATCGTGGGGCCCGAGCTCGAGGGCAAGCGCCAGGACCGGCGCATCCAGGACCTGCTCAGCCGCGGCCAGGAGGTCCTCGTCCAGGCGGTCAAGGACCCGATGAAAACGAAGGGCGCGCGCCTCACCACCGACATCTCGCTGCCGGGCCGGTTCGTCGTGTTCGTGCCGAACGGCGAGGGCATCGGCGTCTCCCGCAGGCTCGAGGACGACGAGCGCATCCGCCTGCGCGACATCCTCAAGGAGATCGCGCCCGGGCAGGGCGGCGTCATCGTCAGGACGGCGGCCGAGGGTGCGTCCGCGGAGGACGTCGAGCGCGACCTCGTCTTTCTCCAACGGCTCTGGAAGTCGATCCAGGCGCGCGCCAAGGACGCGAAGGCGCCCGCGCTCGTCTACCAGGAGGCCGAGCTGCCGCTCCGCGTCGTCCGCGACCTCTTCACCGACGACTTCGAGCGTGCGGTCGTCGACCACGAGCGCACGCACAAGCGGATCGTCGGGTACCTCAAGAAGACCTCGCCGCACATGGTCGAGCGGGTCGTCCGGCATCGTGAGAAGAAGCCGCTGTTCGAGGCCACGGGTGTCGAGGAGGAGATTCGCTCCACGCTCTCTCGCCGCGTCGACCTACCGTCGGGCGGCTACCTGATCTTCGACTACGCGGAGGCGTTCACCGTCATCGACGTCAACACCGGTCGGTTCGTGGGCTCGCGCTCGAAGAGCTCGGGCGCCCGGCTCGAGGACACGATCACGAAGAACAACCTCGAGGCCGTCAAGGAGGTCGTGCGCCAGCTGCGGTTGCGCGACATCGGCGGGATCATCGTCATCGACTTCATCGACATGGCGAACCCGAAGAACCGGGCGACGGTCGAGGGGGCGCTCAAAACCGAGCTCGAGCGCGACCGGACGAAGACGTACGTCGTCGAGATCTCGCCGCTCGGCCTGGTCGAGATGACGCGCCAGAACGTTACCGACGGGCCGCGCGAGATCATGACCCGCAAGTGCCCGACCTGCGGCGGCGATGGGGTCGTGCTGTCGGACAGGACGGCGGCGATCGACGTCGAGCGGCAGCTCCGCGCGTTGGCGACCGGCTCGAAGGCGAAGGCATTCCGGGTCGAGCTCAACACGCGCGTGGCTGCACTGGTCGTCGGTGCCGGCGCGCAGCGGCTGATCGACCTCGAGGAGCGGACGAAGCGTCGCTTCTTCGTGGAGACCCGCGAGGACGTCCACCTCGACCATGTCGCCGTGCTCGCGCAGGGAACGGTCGAGGAGCTTACGCCGAAGGCGCCCGTGACTGAGGATGGGGAGCTTCAGCTCGAGCTCGTCGAGGTCGGTCTCCATGATGCGGGCGCAGGGATCGGCAAGGTCGACGGGTACTCGGTCGAGGTCGCCGACGCGGCGAAGCTCGTCGGCAAGAAGGTCAAGGCCAAGGTGGCACGGGTGCTGAACGGCACGGCGTACGCCACGCTGCTGCGGCCGGCGGCGCCGGCCGTGGCCGACGCTCCGATCACCGCCGAGGCCGAGGCCGAGAAGCCGACCCGGGCACCGCGGCGGAAGAAGGCTGCGGAGCCGGAGGCGCCCGCGAAGGAGGAGCCGGCTGCTGAGGAGGCAGAGGCGGTCGCCGAGGAGCCGGCCGGCGCTGAAACCGGGACGCGAGTCGCGGAGGAGCAGCCGAAGCCGAAGAAGAAGACGCGTCGCGGCTCGCGCGGCGGGCGTGGCCGGAAGAAGAAGCCTGCGGCCGCAGCTGCACAGACGAACGGCGACGCAGCGGCGGCGGATCGGCAGCCGGAGCGCGAGCCTGAACCGCAGGAGCCGGCGCCGATGGCGACGATCCACGTGCCGGAGCCCGATCTCGGTCAGACCGCTGAAGAAGTCACGGACGGCGGCGAGGCCGGCGAGGGGGCGGAAGAGCAGCCGAAGCCGCGCAAGAAGACGCGGCGCGGCTCGCGCGGCGGCCGCAACCGCCGCCGCAAGCCGGCGTCACCGACGACGGCGACGGACTCTCCGCCCGAGGCCCAGGCAGGCTAAGACTTCGCTCCGCGACACAGCCTGAGCCGCCGGGCCGCGCTGGACGGCGCGATGCGGCGTCCTCAGTCGCACGCTACGCGTCCTAGTTACTCGGACGAACGCTCCCTGCGTCCTTGCCTCGCACCGCCCATCGCACCCCGGCGACGAGGCCGCGTCACGGAACGAAGTCGGCCTCCGCTACACTTGCCCACTCGCGGGCCGTGCCGGCCCGCATTTGCACGCCTTATGAGCTACGCGATCATCTCAGTCGGAGGGAAGCAGCACCGCGTCCAGGAGGGCGAGAAGCTCCTGGTCGACCGTCTCGGCGTGGCCGAAGGGAAGACCTTCGAGCCGCGTGTGCTCATGCTCGGCGGCGACGGCGACCCCGATCTGTCGCCGAAGGACGGCGGCGTCACCGTGCGCGTCGTCGGGCACGTGCTCGGCGAGAAGGTCCGGATCGGCAAGTACCGCCGCCGGACGGGCTACCGCCGTCACAACGGCCACCGGAGTAAGCTGACGCAGATCCAGGTCGAGTCGATCGGCGCGAAGAAGCGCGCGGCTCCGAAGAAGTCGGAGGCTGCCGCGGACGACAAGCCGAAGGCCGCTGCGAAGACGACGACGGGCGCGAAGTCGAAGCCGAAGGCGAAGCCAGCCGCGAGGAAGAAGACGGAGGACAAGGATGGCGCATAAGAAGGGTCTTGGCTCGTCGCGTAACGGGCGCGACTCGAACCCGAAGATGCTCGGCGTCAAGATCTTCGACGGCCAGAGCGTCAAGGCCGGGATGATCATCGTGCGCCAGCGCGGCACCCGCTTCCGCCCAGGCCCGGGCGCGAAGATCGGCCGCGACGACACGATCTTCGCCACGCGCGACGGGCGGGTCGAGTTCCGCTCGAGCGGCGAACGCCGCACCGTCGCGATCACCGACTAGCCCGGAGCCACTTTTCGTGTTCACGGACCGCGCCCGCATCGAGGTGCAGGCGGGCCGCGGCGGGGACGGCGGGCTGAGCTTTCGCCGCGAGAAGTATGTGCCGAAGGGCGGCCCCGACGGCGGTGACGGCGGGCACGGCGGCGACGTCGTCCTCGTCGCCGATCCGGAACGGCGTGACCTGTCCAGGTTTCGCTCGCCTCGGCGGTACCGGGCGCGGGCGGGAGGTCCCGGTCGCGGTTCCGGCAAGCACGGAGCGGACGGCGAAGACATCGTCTTGCACGTCCCCGCCGGAACCCAGATTCTCGACCCCGAGGAGAACCTCGTGGCCGATCTTGCGCGCCCGGGGGCCCGCCTCGTGCTCGCGCGTGGCGGGGCGGGCGGCCGCGGCAACCGCCGGTTCGCGACGTCGACGAGGCAGACGCCGCGCTTTGCCGAGGTCGGTCTTCCGGGCGAGGCCGGCGAGTACGAGCTACGGCTGAAGCTGCTCGTCGACGCGGCGCTGGTCGGGTTCCCGAACGCGGGCAAGTCGTCGCTCCTGCGGCGGATCTCGAACGCGAAGCCCAAGGTCGCGGACTATCCGTTCACGACGATCTCGCCGGTGCTCGGGACGGTCGACTGGGGTGACGGCCGCCAGCTGACCGTCGCGGATGTGCCCGGCCTGATCGAGGGCGCGAGCGAGGGAGTCGGGCTCGGACACGAGTTCCTCGCCCATCTCGAGCGCGCGCGACTGCTCGTGCACGTCATCGATGCCGCCGAGGGCGATGCGGAGGAGCGCTTCGCCGCGATCGACCGCGAGCTGGCCGAGTACGGCGCGGGGCTTGCGGAGCGGCCGCAGATCGTGGCGCTCAATAAGGTCGACGCGGCCCCTCAGGCTACGCTACGCGTCCTAGTTACAGGTGACGATCCACGCGTCCTGCGAGTCGTTCGGACGTCTGCTGTGAGCGGCGCAGGGATCGACGAATTGAAGCGGGCGCTCTTCGAGCTGATCCCCGAGCCCGAGCCGCTACCCGTGGATGACGACGGGCTCGCCGAGTTCCTCGTCTACAGGCCGAAGCCGGGCCGGCGCGCCTACCGGATTCTGCGCACCGACCGTGGCTATCGCGTGACGGGAACGCCTCCGGGCGCCGAGGAGCTGGAGGAAGCGCTGCGGGCAGCCGGCGTCAAGCCAGGCGCCGAGGTCGAGGTCGAGGGCGAGGTGCTCGAGTTCACGTGACGACCGGGATCTTCGGAGGCGCGTTCGATCCGCCGCACCTCGGGCATGTCGCGCTCGCGCGCGAGGCCAAGCGCCGGTTCGGCCTCGACCGACTCGTCGTCCTGGTGGCGGCGAACCCGGAGCATAAAGAGGTGCAGACGCCCGTCGAGGACCGCCTGGCGCTGGCGCGCGCGGCGTTTCCGGGCGACGAAGTTCGGATCGACGAGCATCCGCGCACCGTCGACATGCTTCGCGCGGAGGACTTCGACGACGCGCTCCTGCTCGTCGGGGCCGACCAGCTGGCGGCGTTTCAGCGCTGGAAGGAGCCCGATGCAGTGCTTGACATGGCTCGCGTGGCCGTGGCTACACGGCCCGGTCATGGGTTGGAGGAGCTCGCGCGCGCGCTCGAGGAGCTCGGACGCCCCGACCGGATCGAGCTCTTCCCGATCGAGCCGCGGCCGATTGCATCGCGAGAGCTGCGCGCGCGCGTGGCGCGCGGCGAGTCGCTCGAAGGGCTGGTGCCGCCCGGGGTGGCGCGGGAGATCGAGCGACGTGGGGCCTATCGGCAAGGGTGATGTCTCGATCGGCAAGTGTGATGTCCGTCGAACCGGGCTACACTTTGGAGTAATCGAAAAGGACTCTGGACAGCCTCTGACCTCCCTCGAACAAG
>Ga0126313_10000571_pt1 | contig 17781 bp, 15 predicted proteins | sample Plot105A_FD_89954 | JGI IMG/M metagenome (GOLD analysis project Ga0126313, IMG submission 89954) | Serpentine soil microbial communities from UC McLaughlin Reserve, CA, USA - Plot105A | ecosystem: Environmental > Terrestrial > Soil > Grasslands | place: USA: UC McLaughlin Reserve, Lake County...
AGGCACCTGATGCAAAAGGGCTACCTGAAGGATTCGCCCAAGTGGCTCAGCGCCAAGGGCTTCACCGCAATCGGGGGCAAGATACTGAGCGACGTCATGAAGGCGCTTAAGGCCGGCGAGTACGGCATGCACGAGACGCAGGATCTGGGAAGCGGCTCTATAGTGCTTGACACAAGCAAGCGCTATGAGCCGGGCGATGACATACGCCTGCTCAACGTCCCAAAGTCGCTGCTCAATACCATCCAGCGGACGCTCAAGGACGGAGGCAACGTAAGGCTGCCGCTCAAGATAGATGTAGAAGATTTTGAAGAGTATGAAACGATGCAGGACGTGCGCGTTGCAGTCGTCTACTGTATCGACCTAAGCTCTACCATGCGCTACTCCTCGATGTATGGAGACATGAGCAGGATCGAGGCTGCCAAGAGGGCGCTGTGGAGCCTCTATCTGCTCAACCACAAGTTCTTCCCATCCGACTCGGTCTATATCGTCGGCTTTGGCGCGCTTGCGTCGAGGGTGGCTCCGCAGGACATCCCCTATCTGAAGACGTTTGAGCCCGGCTCGGACTTTCTCCACTACACCAACTACCAGGCCGCGTTCAGGCTTGCAAACAAGATACTGCAAAAGGACGGCGCGAAGAACAAGCGCATAGTGCTCGTGACGGACGGCCATCCAAGCGCGTGCTTTATCGACGACAAGAGCGAGCAGGACAAGATACTCTCACAGAGGCCTTACTCACACTTTTACACGCCAGACAGGCAGACGCTTGACACGGTCAGGGAGGAAAACAGCATGAGCCTGGACGTCGCATCAGGCGAGCTCGTTTACCTCTGCTACCGCTACCGGCAGGTCGATCAGTACATCGGCGAGCGCACTATTGTCGAAGCCAAGAAATGCCACTCGATGAAGATAGACGTCGATACGATAATGATAAGCGAAGAGGACTCGCTGCTTGGGTACGTCAACGAAATGGAAAGGTACGTCAAGGGGCGCTCGTACTACATCAACCCAGCCGACATTGACAAGGTTCTGCTGACCGATTACCTTGACAGCAAAAAGCAAAAGACGATCCGGGCCAAGTCGTGGTAGAACAAACGTGGAGAAGCTTAATATACTCACGGGAATTTGTTTTGCATGAAGCAATACAAGATGCTGATTATCTTTGACGTAGAAGGCGTGCTGTTAAATGCCGAATACCTTCCTGTTCTAGCTCAGGTGATGGGACCGGCGAAGGAGAAGGAAATATGGGACATTACCAACGCTGGCATCAGAGGTGAAATAAACTGGGAAGAGGGACTGAGGAGGCGCGTCCGCGCATTGAGAGGAATAAAATACGAAGACGCCAAAAAGATAAGCGAAAGCCTGCCGATAATGCCGGGCGCCAAGGAGCTCTGCTCTGCGCTCAAGAAGGCAGGGTGGAAAATGATAGCAGTATCGGGCGGCTTTACAATAATCACGGAAAGGCTGAAAGACGAACTTGGCATTGACAGAATATTCTCCAACGAACTAGTGTTCAGGAACGGCAAGCTTGACGGCATGCTGATGAACGTCACGTCTGACAAAGCGGCAGCAGTCAGAGACACGGTAAAGGAATGGAGCATAAGGAAGGAAGACATTGTCGTAGTGGTCGACGGCGCCAATGACCTAAAGCTGTTCGCTCTAGCAGGCTACACGGTAGGATTCTGCCCTGTCGATGTCGTAAGGGAGAAAGCAGACGTTTCGATAGACCAGCGCGACCTGAGCCTGCTTCTCCACCTGTTAAAAAAAAATTTCGGTGAGGCCGTGCTCATAAACGCCGGCAGCAGGCGTCAGCAGTAATAATAACCGACCTGTTTTTAACTCCCCTTTCTCAATAACTGCTCTGTAGTAGAGTAGGTTGATTCAGATAATTCCAATCAAGGTTTCTGGCGACGTCAGGCCACCTGACGAGCTTGACTCGATAGTCCTCAAGGCGGTAAAGCAGAACCATCAGGAGATCAGGGACGGAGATATTCTTGTCATCGCGCAAAAGGTCGTTTCAAAGGCGGAGGGGCGGACGGTTAGCCTTGCCAACGTCAAGCCTTCAAAGGATGCTGTCAGGATGGCAAAAGAGCACGGCAAGGATCCGCGCGTGATGGAACTGATACTGAAAGAGTCGGCGCAAATCCTACGGGCGCAGAACGGCATAATCGTGTCAGAGACAAAACATGGCTTTGTGTGCGCAAACGCCGGTGTGGACCAGAGCAATATACAGGGTGACGCCGCAGTGCTCCTGCCGGCAGATCCCGACAGGTCAGCCAGTCAGCTCAGAGACGCCATCAAAAAGAAGGCAGGCAGAGAGGCGGCAATTATCATTACTGACACCTTTGGCCGGCCATTTAGAAATGGCCAGACGAACATGGCGATAGGCGTTGCCGGCATCAACCCTATCCGAAGCTACATTGGTTCGCGCGACATGTACGGCAGAAAGTTGAGGGTGACCGAGATAGCAGTGGCAGACGAGATGGCGTCGGCTGCCGAGCTTGCAATGGGCAAGGCCGACGGCGTACCAGTGGCTATAGTAAGAGGGTACAAGTTTGAAAAGGCGGCAAAATCCTCGACGAAACCCCTCATAAGGCCAAAGGAACGAGATCTGTTCAGATGAGCAAGTAGTGTTGCTTCTGCCGCATACATTTAATATAACGGTGCTATAATTTTATTACGTTCGTTAGAAAATGAGTGCCTCTCCTCCTACAAAATCGATTGACGTAAGAGGGCTGTACTGCCCCGAGCCAGTGTTTCGCACAAAGATGGAGATAGAGCGCCTGAAGATAGGTGACGTGCTAAAGATAGTCGCCGACGACCCAGAGTCAGAGGAGGACATTTCAAGGTGGGTCAACCGCAACGGGCACCAGCTTTTGTCAATTAACAAGAACGAGAAGGACCTCGAGTTCATAATAAAGAAGGCGAAATAAAAGACATGACAGCAGTTGCAAGACCTGACGTCGTCGAGCGCATCGGGCAGACGCCGCTGGTAGAATTAAAGTCGTTTTCAACAAAGAATGTCAAGTTCTACGCCAAGCTAGAGTGGCACAACCCGTTTGGCTCTGTCAAGGACAGAGCGGCTTATTGGATGATAAAGGATGCAGAAAAGAAGGGCGTCCTGAAGAAGGACAAGAGCATCATCATCGAGCCGACATCCGGCAACACCGGGATAGCACTGACAGGCATTGCAACGGCGCTTGGATACAAGATAGAAATCGTAATCCCTGAAAGGGTCAGCGACGAGACAAAGGACATTTTGCGCCACTTGGGTGCCACGCTCCATGAAACCTCAGATGACCTGTGCCCGCGCGTTGGCGCAGGCACCGACCAGAGCATCGCACTTGCCAAGGCGATCTCAAAGCCACGGCCTGACATTTACTACATGCCCAACCAGTACGAGAACGACGCCAACTTTCTGGCGCACTATGAAAGCACTGGGCCGGAGATCTGGAAGCAGACAAACGGCACAGTGACGCACTTTCTCACAGGCTGCGGCACTGGCGGCACGATAACTGGCACCGCAACGTTCTTGAAAGAACAGAACAAGGGCGTCCGCGTCATTGCGATACAGGCACAGCCGAACCACCTCCTGCAGGGATTGCGCAACTTTGAGGAATCGTCGATGCCCGACCTGTTCAAGCGTCGCGTTGGCGTTGTAGACGAATGGATCACGGCAACCAACAAGGACTCGTTTGACGCAGTGAGGCAGCTGGCGGAAAAGGAGAACATGCTTGTCGGGCCGTCATCTGGCTCTGTCATGTCGTCCATGATGAAGGTCGCGCAGAACCTAGACCATGGAGTTGTGGTGGGCATTTTCGCTGACGACGGCAGGAAATTCAGAAGCCTATACACAAGGGAAAACATACTGGGCGGGCAGGAATATGATAAAGCGCTCAAGAATGCCAAGCACATATCCAAGCTGGCATACAGCCTGAACTGATCTCTTATTTCTTGCTGCTTTTGCTGTTGTGCTTTCTTTCAGAAAGCCACCGCTCCACGTCGATGGCTGCCATGCAGCCAAAACCCGCGGCGGTAACCGCCTGCCTGTAACGATGGTCATGCACGTCGCCGGCCGCAAACACTCCCTCGACACTTGTCTTCGTGTGGTTCTTGAGCACGATGTAGCCCTTGTCGTCAAGCTCCAGCTGGCCCTGGAAAATCTCCGTGTTTGGCTCATGGCCGATTGCCACGAACAGGCCGCCTGCCTGTATCGTCTTTTCCTTGCCGCTCTTGGTGTCTTTGACAAGGACCGTCGCAATCCTTCTGTCTCCCTTGATGTCCGACACGACGTTGTTCCAGACAAACTCGATCTTGGGATTTTCAAATGCCTTTTCCTGCAGTATCTTGCTTGCGCGCAGGCTGTCTCGCCTGTGCACTATCTTGACAGACTTGCCAAACTTTGTCAGAAATGTCGCTTCTTCGATGGCAGTGTCGCCTCCGCCCACGACCACGATGTCCTCGCCCTTGAAGAACGGGCCGTCGCAGGTTGCGCAGTAGGACACGCCCCTGCCGCTGAACTGCTGCTCTGCAGGTATGCCGAGCTTCCTCGGCGACGCGCCGTTGCACGCAATGACCGCCTCTGCTGTGTACGTTTCAGAATGCGTAGTGATGGTAAACGGTCTTTTCTTGAAGTCGACCTTTATCACCTCGTCGTCTACAACGACCGCGCCGAACCTTTCAGCCTGCTGGCGCATGTTCATCATCAGCTCGGGGCCAAATATGCCGTTGGGAAAGCCGGGATAGTTCTCGACTTCGCTTGTGGTCATCAGTTGGCCGCCTGGCAGGGTTCCTGACACAATGAGGGTGCCAAGCTTGGCTCGGGAAGTGTAGACGCCGGCCGTGTACCCGGCGGGGCCGGAGCCGATTATTATCACGTCATAATGCTTTTGCGCGGTGCCACCAGCATTTGACTCGCTGTCAGACAAGTTGTGTTACAAGGTGACAAATTCAAGACCTCTTAATAATCCGTTCGGAGCGACTTGGCAAGCATGACAGGCATGCATGAATTCCAAGGAAATTGCGCACAAAGTCCAAAAATTTGGCAGGTAAGCTTCAGTGAGCAAAAACTTTAGCGTGTGCCAATTTTCCTATTAAATTTATTAGCAATGCTCTGGTGCTTGCCGCATAGCGCCGGCTTTTCGATCTGCGTGCGTATGAGATCTTCCTGCCAGTGGGCGTTGAATAGCCTGCAGTCTTTGTTGTCGCAAAATGGCTCGCCATCTGTGACAAAGAAGAACAGCGCCTGCAGGGCATAGCCTGCGGCTGCTAGTGTAATCCTGTCATCGTCGCCATAGTCTATAAACCTGCCGGCAAACTGCCTTTTCAGGCTGTCGACGTCGTGCATTCCGAATTGCGCTAGGTAGAACTCTTTTGGCTTTGCCGGCGCCTCCACTATCCCTGTAGTGGAAATTATCGAGGGCGTGCCACATACTACAGCGCGGCCATGGTAGCGCCAGTCGTCTTCACTGAAGGTACATGTCAGGATATTGGTGAATATGATGTGCACGTGATCCGCATGTCCCTCTGCAGCCGGAATCCTTGCAGCCAGCAACCGCTGCAGGACAAAGCCGTCATAGAGCGGCACTATGCCATCATTTGATTTCTGACTTGGCTGCCTTTCAAACGGCTGCTTGGTGTCTGATATCCTTGCGGGCTCGGCGATCTTTTCAATGTCTAGATCCTTGAAAAAAGGAGTCCTGACGTCTATCTTGCATCTTGGGAAAACCTTTGCTATTTCGCTGGCAACCGCCCTGCCGTCTAGCTTGGGCGCTGAAGAAGCGTCAGAATAAAGGTGGACGAACCGAAAATCCAACTGATTGACACACACACACATACAAAGAAAAGAACGCGTAAAAATAAAAGGTTGCTTACTTGACCTTCAGCTTTGGCGGGTTTGGCATCTCTTTCAGCTTGCCAAGGGCCACTTCGGCTGCCTTTTTGCCCGATAGGAGCATCGCCCCAAACGTCGGTCCCATCCTTGGGAGGCCGTGCGTCTCGGTGACTGACATGCCTGCCGCAACGAGGCCGGGGAAGACCTCGCCGGTATGGTTGACTACTGCGTCTTCGCCTCCTTCAACCCACATCGGGTCCATGCCCTTCCACTTTACGTAGCCCCTGTCCATCAGGCGCCTTACAGCGACAGAGTCGTGGCCGGACGCGTCGATAACTATCTTGCTCTCAAGAGCAACTGGATCGACGCAGGTAATGTTCCTTGGCAGCGCCGACACAGGCATCCAGTTCACCACCACTCCGCAGACGCGCTTGTTCTTGAGCACAAGGTCGTCGAATTTTGTCAGCTGCAAAAAGCGCACGCCGGCGTCGCAGGCTGCGCTTATCAGTTTTGAGCACGCATTGGGGCCCCACGTGGCATACAGCCCCTCGTTTATCTTCCTATATGGAACGCCAAGCTCATCCCATATCTTTTGGGCCGGCGCCCTCACCGTCACCGGGTTCATCATGTATCCGCCGACCCAGTACCCGCCGCCGATGTAGTTGTTCTGCTCTACAATGAGGGTCCTGACGCCTATCCTTGCAAGATCCCTGCCTGCAGTCAGGCCGGCGGGGCCGGCTCCAATTATAATGACATCAGAATCGGTATATTCTCTCATGGTCTCATTGAACATTTCTACTATCGTGCGTGTGATTTCTTTCTCGCTCACGTCGGTGAATATCTTGGCCATGAAGAGCTATGCCTTATGATGGATATTAATAGTTTAAAGTCTCGCAACCTCCGCTTGGTCCGTCCTAACTTTTATCTACTCTTGTGACAATCAGTCGTAATATTATGGACCACATTTTGGCAAGAATTAGAGGAGTGAAAATGGAGGACATTAAAAATGTCCTGAAAGCTGACGCACTCAAACATGCTGAGCAGGGTTTAGTCCTAAGGCACGTATGGAGAAATGCGGATGATCCAGATGAGATTTTATTCATTTTTACTACCCCTGATCTTAATCGTGCAAGGAAATTTATTGAAATGGTGCATACACAAGCCCGTAAAGAAAATCCTAATGCCAATTTGCCCCAAATGCTGTTTTTGAAAGGCGAATGAGTGCGTATCATCAGGCTGGCATAGGACTCAAGCCTCACAGCCTCCAATAACCGAGGCCCAGGCTATTCCCGCCTGAGCCCTTGATGTTTCATCCTCGAGTATCTTGAGTTTTTCCTTCTATTTTATCTGGATGGCTTTGCGCTCATTTGATTGCTGTAGCGCCCTTACGGCAGAAAAAGTGGTCGAGTCTTTTTGTTTGTCATTTCTGAACAGATACACAATAATAAAAAAGGATCGACTCCGCCAGATCCAAATTGTGCATTTCATATAAGCGATGAGTATGCAACTGTTCCAATGGTTTTTGGTTCAAAGTTAGAAGGTAGTAACAAACAACAACGTCATCATCAACCATCAGGATCTATGTTGGCCACAGCAATATTATTGCCCTTGGTAATGGTTCTTGGAATTGTACCTGCATTCCAGCTCTCTGCATTCGCGCAGCAGTCAGAAACGGAGCAAACAATCGACCAGATAGCATCCCAAGTCGCAGAAGCTCAGGCTGGAGACGAAGATGAAATAAGGCAAGTGCTGGAGCAATTAGCTGACCAAATAGCTGAAAATACAAGCTCGAGCATAGCTGATCGGGCAATCACTCAGCTTGGGTCGCAAGTGGCTGCAAGCAGGGAGGGTCAAGTCTCACAGTCAATATTCCAGCTTGTCCAGCAACAGGCGACTGCTGATGAAGAAGGCGACGATAGTGATGATGTCGAGCAGGCTATCGCACAGATCGCCGAGCAGGTGGCAGAGGGTGAAGACATCTCGCAGGCAGTAGTTCAGGTCGTGGAACAAAATGCTACTACTACCGGAACAGAAGACGATGAAACAACAAACTGAACAGCACCGCCAACAACTGCAAATGCGACAGATGGCGTTGATAACGCTACTACCGCTACTACTCCCCCCACTGCCGACGTCAGCCAAAATATAACATAAACGGCTCCCAGGTAGCAAATGCAACGGCTTCAGATGAAGGTCAAGTCGAGCAAGTGGCCAGAACAACAACAGCTGCAGAGGATGGCGGCGAAGTGTCACAATCGATTGCACAGTTGGCAGAGCAGCTAACAGCTGGCGAAGGCGGCGATGTGACCTAGGACATTACGCAGGTGGCGAAACAGGTCGCAGAGGGCGGCAATATCTCTCAGACTTTAATTCAATCAGCAGAGCAGACCGCCACCGGAGTGTCTTAGAGAGATAGTAGTAGCATCGCACAACCTACAACTTGGGATGCCAAGCGGCATCCTGTAACCCTGTTCTTTCTATTTGATCAGGTAAACATCTTGGTAAAGCTTGTGTACGCCTCGCGGATCTTGTAGGGTTTGGGTGGATTCTTGAAGCCGTATGCGCTTATTACTTCAGAAGCCTTGCCTGCTTTTGCGCCCTTGGCTCTTCCTATCGCCCTGACCACATCCAAAAGGACGTTGCCGGCGTTTGCCCCATCACTTGTCCGAAGTGTCAGGTCCATCACAATGTTGCTCCCAAGGAACCCTTCGCTTGACATCCAGTAGTAGCTGTTGCGAGAGTCGCCTAGAAAGTCTGTGTATTCAGTGGTGCCTGCCACCGACTCGAACCTGTATGGCGCCTCCATGCCTATCGAGCCCGTCTTCATCGAGCGCTTCATCATCCTGATGCGCTCGTCCATAGTGTTCTTGGTCTCTGCGCTGCCGCCGACGTCGAGCTGGTAACTCTTGTTAACGTGCACGCCGCGCTCTACCATAAAGTCGATCATGCCCTTGTGGAAGGCAGTTCCGCCAAACTGGCTCAGCAGGTCGTCGCCCGCAAGCACAAGCCTGCTCTGAGAGAATTTCTTTGCAAGTGCCGCGTTGGTGGCTACCTTGGCCGGCGTGGCATTTACAAATGCTACATTGGCCTTCAGGGCTGCGTTGGCATACTCTAGCGAGGTCTTGTCCGTTCCGGAAGAAATGAGGTTGACAGCTACCTGCGCGCCTGACTTTTGCAGCTCCTTGACAACATCGGCTGCAGAAGCAGTAGACAGGTTCTGCACCCTGTCAATTCTGTCAGCCAGAATACCGCAGCTGATCCTGACTTTAGAATCCTTTACATCACGGTACTCTCCGCTCGCCACGTCGGCGAGGCTTCTGCCTACTTTCGCCGGGTCGATGTCAAACGCGGCGACTACCTTGACGTCTGCCGGCTTGAAACCTGCAACCTTCTGGTGCCACAAGCCAACCGTGTTCTTGCCGTTGCTGTAGTAATCGACACCCTGCACAAACGTACAGCCTACGTTGCCAACCCCAATGACGGCAACCCTGATCTCTGCTGCCATACTAAATGATATGCAATAAAATGTGTAGATTTAATCGTTATGTAAGCACTGTGCTGTGTAGATACTTCTCTAATCTACCAGTACGCGGTCACAAGCGGAGAACTATACATGCTAGCTGAAGAAGAAGAACAACAACAACAGCAATCGCCGGCATTGACCCGATGTGAGAAGCAGCTGGGATACACTGAAGAAGGCAAAGCCCACTTCAAAAGGAGTCGATACATCCAGAAATATCTGTCCCGGAAAGCAACTGCGAGCACAAGCTCAGCTAGGACCTATGCTACACATCTTGCTGCCTTTGCTTTCTTTATCTTCAGGCAATACAGCGGGCGTGAGGTAGATAGGTTCTTTGACGAGATCAAGGCGGGCAATTACAAAACCCTATGACATACAAGCTGCTAAACAGCCGCAAAGACGTCCAGCTTTCAACTGCAGTGCTGTTTCATGCTGTACTTGGACCTCGACCGATAGAGGCATTTGCCGTGCGCAACATGGACTTGGACCTTGAATCTGAAGTGCCCAAAGTGACATTCAGAGCACAATATTCAAAGGTTAGGGTGGAGTGCACCCGCTACCTTACAAAAGAGCTTGCCGGTCAGCTGAAACTATGGCTCAAATGCAAATACCGCAAGCACAGGGTGTGCACAAAGGAGGGCAGGATGATAACCGTCTATCCTGAGCCCAAGCCGACTGACCTTGTGTTTGCCCACTGGCACACAGACGAAAGCAAAAATCCCGAACCCAAGTATGTGTATACTACCACAAGGCAAAAGTTTGCCGAGCTCGTCGACACGCTTGAAACAGGATGGGAGAATGATAACCGGCCGCGACCTTCTTCCAGTCAGCGCTGTGTTTGGAACAGGTACATTTGGAAGCTACTGGACCTTGAGGGAAGACCTTGTCGCACAGAGGAAGAAGCAGGCATACATCCCTTCAGGCATAAAGGCGATCTTTATTGCAAGCGACGTCATGACGCCAAATCCTATTACCATAAGCGAAGATGGGGATTTGGCGGATGCGGGGTACATTATGCTAAGGAACCGGATAAGTGGTCTACCAGTCGTAGATTCGAATAAGAAGCTGACTGGAATTGTTACCAAGACTGACATCGTTAAAGCATTGGCATCTCATGCATAAGATGATGATATGAAGGTCCAGATTAACAAAATCAACAATATCTATGCCTCGATACTTTCCTTGGGAAAAGAAGGGGCATCAAAGAAAGAGATCGCTGAAGCCCTTTCAATGTCGGATCAGCAGCTAAGACGCTTGACCGCAGAACTGGTAGATAAAGGCATGCTGCGCCTAGACGCAAAGAAAGGCATACTGCTTACAACAGACAAGGGGCATGTTTTTCTTCAAACCAAGAAAGCAGGATATGTCTAAAAACACTGCAGGGAAAAAAGTTTGGCGTTGCTGTTATCAAACTCCTAGATAATCAAACTTGAAAGATATTTGGCAATTTGTCTGAATGTTCTGCATGGCACTGAATTCAGCGTCTGTCAAGTCTTCAGTTTATGCATTATGGACGCGCATACACAAATTCTAATTGTACTCAAGGAATCACAATAGCGGTGCGAGACGCATAATAATAGCTACAATCCAGAATAAGATTCTGGTATAGCGCTTCTCAGTATTTTTCGTGCATGCAGTAATGTGTCCTTGGTCGTTTGATCAAACCCACTAAGCCTTGGTATCACTAGCTCCATTGCTTTCATTACATTGCCTCTCAGGCTATCAAAATCTACTCCCTGATCGCCTCTTGCCGCTCTTATGAGCGGTTCAAATTCTCTGAATCCACCAATTTCAGTAATCTTTGAGTATTGATCAGCTAATTCATTTCTAATATTTCTCATGTCTTCTATGACAGGATTTGCTGCTACGTTGACATCATTGCAAATAGCTCGGAGGCTCCCTGTAGATTCTGCTGTTACGTTTTGGATCAATTCTAAGGATACCTTGTGTATGTGCTTGATCGATTCGCCGGCTTTTTGCGCTATCCCGTCTATTGTTTCTTCTAGCTTGCTTTCCGTATCCTGCAATGCGTCAATCTCTGAGCTTAGGCTGTCTATCTGGGTACTGAGGTCAGCTTTGTTCTTGCTTAGCTTATTTACTGATTCCTTGATGCTTCCGTATGCTTCAAGATCAGAAGCAAGAGATTCTACTGTAACACCGCCAGCATCATCTCCTTCATGATGATATTTTTGAAGAATCGCCTGCCAGTACAGTATATCTTCCTCCTTTATTCCCTTGGCAAGAATGGCGTCAAGAGCGTCGGCAACTTGCTTCTTACTTCCGTAGGCTAGTTCTAGTTGCCTCAGCTCGTCTTTGCGAGCCTTCACACTCTGATCAAGCTTGTCAAGGGTGATTTCAAACCCCAAGGTCTGCCCGTATTGCTCTTTTACATCCTTGAAAAAACTTTCTTTGGCATCCTCTGGCGTGATTTGGTTTGCCCTTGCCAGCTCTGAAAGAAAATTGTATAGAGTTTCAAGCTCGGCGATCCCAAATTTGATGGATTGTAGTCTGTTGCATGCATCGACCAAGATGGAATTCTCGCTTACCTGCTTGATGAGCTCCTCAGACCTATTTTGCAGTCCCTTTACATCGTCGCCAAGATCTTTTTCCCTCTTCTCGAGCGATTCAATAGCTGAAGCCTTGGCAGCAACTGCAGAGGGGTTGTATCCAAGTTCTCTTGCATTGTTAGCATATTTGCAAGCTTTTGAACTTCCGCGTGGATGTTATTACTACTATTGGTGCCGCCATTGATGACATCTGCTTTGAGGTTTTTTTGAGCTCCTCTCGCACAAAGATGAACTGCTCTATATCTCGAATAGTTGTCTCGCTGGTTCTTAATGCATCTTCTAGCTTGCTTCTTGCTTCCTCAGTTTTGACTCTTAGGCTCTCGAGTTCAGCATCGAGAGCTCTTTTCTGTTCTATTGCGTCCCTCAGATAGTCTGGCAGCTGGTCGAGTGAAATGATCCGATTATTATTATCCAGACTTGCGCGCAGACATAGCATTTCTTTCAAAATACCTGCAAACTTCTCAGATGGCATGTCACTGCTTTGTACAAAAGCTTGATGGACATTGGTAATGAATTCTTTTAATGCACCGCTGCCGTAATAATTCTCCCCTACGCCACCACCTAGATCCTTCATGATATCGATCACGTTAAGGGCTGGAATGCACTCATGCGGCTTTACACCTGCTTCTCTCATTCCTTTTCCCAGTTGTTTCACAAGTTCAAAATCATAGTCGCCAAGCTTTGTCTTGAGGCGAGCAACTAACGCACTCACCCAAGCATCGGATTTATTAAATCTTGCTGCAATCTCTCTCTGAGATTGGCCTTTTATGATTAGGGTTAGGATTTCCTTCTCTGTTGTGTCCATACTGGTAATGGTAGCAGGAGTAGGAGCTCTGGAGACGGGAGTATTATTAGTAACATCGGTGGTAGAAGCAGGAGGGATTGTTACCTTTGCCTTCTTTTTTCGCATGGGATTTTTCTCTCGCGGTGTGTGCTAGATGATAGTCGAATATTTCAGGAATGCGATGAATTCTTTTATATTCTCATTATCTTTTTTCACTTTTGATTTCAGACCTTTTACTAAGTTTTTAGCGGCAGCGACTGCTGGTTGGTTTTAACAACTAAATGCTCCTCTCATGTACATTGCAAAATGGCATTGCATACGGCAGATGCAATTTTAAAGATCTGATGAAAAGACTAAAGCATGGGCTGAAAAATGTCACTCTTATTATATTATGTGCTTTTAGCTCAAAAAGTTATAGTAGGGCGAGTCGACTAATACGTCAGAGACAAGAAGCCCATCTCGTTTCTGTCGACAATGCGGGAAGAAGAAAGATAAGGCAGGTGTGGTGTAAGCTATGCAAAAAGTGGACGGATAGGAGGTACAGACCTAATGCTATAGTTGGAATGATGCTTATCGTCAAAACGCAAAAAAGCCAAACATGATATGGATATGGGCATGACTTAGACTCTTGGAGAATACTTTTAACTCGGATCGGGTTTATAGAACCCTATGCGACCACATTTTTTACGATTCTGGAACTGCGGTACGTTTCAGCAGTAGGACTCACAAGGATATAATTAGATTTTACATATTGTATAGAGAGAGCAAAAAATTAGGGGAGTGGACTGACAGAAAGACACAATCTCTCTATCTGTCCTCGACGTCACCTGGCTCCTTTATTGCGTCGTCCTACAAACAGGTCTTGAAATAGTCTTAGCGACCTTATGATGCAGCTCTAGCCTGTGCTATTAGTGGAGCCTGTAGTAGATGTCATATTGCCTTGGGCACCACCACCACCACCACCACCTAATAGATTCATAGCTAGATCCAAGTGCATCAGTGCACCTTGAATGTCGTTATTCTGTAATGCAGTGCGTACCTCTTCTAAATGCATTATTACCTCTGATTGAGTTCCTCCCGCTGCACCAGTAGTGATAGTAGCATTTCCTCCTCCTTCAGTCATGTTCTGCTGCGCTAAGACCGAATGGTTGCTGCCGACGATGAAGAATCCTGATAGCAGGAGTGATATGCTGCAACAACTACTATCCCTGCTATGGGCATAGCAGCTTTTGATTTGGCTGTTCTATTGTTGTTATTCCTCTTGAGCCTAAGGGTACTGCCAATGTAACTGAGGAACCTTTCCCCAATACTACACTACCCGCAGGCGGAGGATATGTGTTAAACCCACCGGATGAGGAGGGTAATTGGGAAGTTGAGACGTATGTATTTGATCCATCGCTAATTGTGGTATATGAAGGAGACCAGGTCACACTTAATATTTTAGGGGTAAATGGTAGAGCTCATAATATAACTGTAAACGGATACGTTGAGCCGTTCGAATTACATAGAGGAGAGTTAAAGACAGTAACGTTTACGGCAGATAGAGCTGGGACTATTGATTTCATGTGTCGCATCCACCAGCCTACGATGCACGGTCAGATAATAGTGTTGCCGAGAGGCTAATCTAATGAGTGCTGATTTTTTATCGTTATTACATAAAAAAACTTTACATGTGGTCAACCAACTAAGGAATTAATCAAACGATAAAAAGCTCCTTGCAAATGCAGATAACAGTATACAAACCCAGAATCCAACAGACGAGGAACATGATTATCGAGCTTATTCCTGAGCGACAAAATGTGCCGGAAAAACTAGATTCACATACGCAGAACGCGGCTATTCTTCTAGAATAATTCGACAAAAAATTACTAGGATATATCACACCACTAGCAAGCGCACCAGCCATCGCTCAACTCATAACGCGCCTATATTTTTCCCGTTTCAGATTAGGACTTGCCATCAGTAGATCATTGCCTCAGAATTCATACTGCAGCGAGGTGCGAATTTCAGGAATTCTTCCCCAAGGAACAGTCAGAAAATGTGTATTCATATGTCTGGGCCATACAAAGCGAAACAGAGCCGATACTGGACAAAGAGCAATGTCCCGATATGACTTCATTTGGTGCATGAGCATGGCAGCTTTTCAAGAACAAGCAGCATCTACTTGGGAGCTGGTTAAGTGAGTTGGGGCAAGAAGCAGCAGATAAAGAATACACGCGGCATATATACCTAGAAAAGGCAGCAGTCAAGGAATCCAATTACTGAGCGTAATAAACCATAACAACAACCCAACTACCACTCTCTTTTTCAAACTACGTTGTATGAATTATCCGATAGTGCTCGGCGAAATTTTTCTCTGCAATTTCCCAACCACATTCAGGGCATGCAATGAGTTCATCTCTTTCATCTGACTGTCTCTCCATAGAGGACATATAGTCGTTACTCGTTGACATAGCTAATTAGAAGCTCGTTAAAACACTACTCCTTTTGCTTATCACTACACACACACTTGCAGCAGCAGCGATTCAAACATATACCTCGCTACTTGCCACTGGCACATCAATCTCTCCTGACAGGCTATCAGCTCTATCATAGATAATTAGAGATTCAGAGAGCATAAAGGGGCATATATATATGGAGATGCAGAAGCTTCAATTTGAAAATCTGACGCACTCATTACGTTATTGGGACGACATTTGATCTTGGAATAGGAATCCTCAATTTAACGACACCATCGACGTATGTTGCCGTTCCAACCGCCCTCTCGCCCTCTTCTTCTCTTGTGGAAAAGGGCAAGATTATTCTTCTGTCTATTTGAACAGGTCTCTGCCTGTAATGAACAATACCGGGGTATTCTTCATCTCTCCTCGGTTCTTTCTTTCTTGCTTTTATAGATAGGATGTCGTCTGTAACTCTGAGAAAGATGTTCTCCTTTGCAAACCCTGGCAGGTCAACGTCTATAACTAAATCATTTCCGTCCTCATAAATGTCTATAGATGGCAAGACACACTCATAGAACTCTCGGGATCTTCTATCAAGCTCCCTTGACAAGTCCTTAACAGCACTTTCTATGATGCTCATAATAATAGCCTTCGTTATATCTTTTGGCATAAAATACATATTACGTTTTTGCCAGCCTATCTGCTTTTGCAAGGGCCAAGGCAAAAATTGTTCTTCGTCTGCTGTAACTTGTACATGATGCAAAAAAAGAAGCATTGCAATTTTCTATAGATATACACACACACAAAATGCAAGTTGAACTCTCAAATATTACTATACGATGCTGTGTGTGTGTGTGCTTTTTAAGCTTGATTAGCCAATTTACAGCATTATGCAAAGAAGAAAAGGCAGAGATATACACCCATTTACAAGTTTGGTTCTTGGAGCTGCAGGGATCGCATTGCTATCAGAAGCCTTCACACGGTGTCCTGTATTGTGGATAGAAGCTCGGCGCAGTATGATATCCAGCCCAATCTGGGGGGCTGCATTTACGAAGGTAAAAAAGATACTAGCTGAAACAAACATAGTAATGCATCTTTGTTAGATTGCCTGCTGGTTTTATTGCTATGAAATGTGGCTGGCACGCTAGAGAGGGTGCCTCTAGAAATAGAGTTGGATTAGGGAATGCTGTAGGCACACCGTTTATCTGCTATGAAATCCATAATATATATGACAATATGTCAAGTGCCGAAGACGATGCAAAGGATGCTGCCGACAAGGTTCAAGCGGCAGCCAAGGCAGCTGCAAAGAAGATGGCAGACCCTGGGCGAGATACAGAATGGGAATACAAGAAGGAAAAGGTTAAGGAAAAATTAGATAACCTCTAGCAATATCAGCCACAAACTAGTCCAAATCGCTGCTGCCTTAAACTACTTTTTTTGTCCTACAAGATATATACATGAAGGAAGAACAAGAAGCTCAGCAAGCGATTAACGAACCACAGAAATTATCGCTTTCAGATGAAGTCAAGAACAGGCTTGCTGCAGCCAAATTTGATTCGAGCAAGATAACGAATCATATCAAGGATGGTTCCCATCCAAACCTAATGGAGATATAGAGAGAGCTCGGATCTGAGCTGGCACTGAAGGGCTAGTCAAAGAAAACACCACAAAACATTTTATCTTCAGAGTATAATGGCTGGCGGCCTGAACCAACTAGCTAAAGAGAAGCTTGGGGATGCCCGGGAAAGCTCTTTCTGCTTCTTCTGTTTGTTTCTGAAATCCTGACTTTGCTTTCAAGACTGTACAAAATAATTATAGTTCTAAGTTGCATTATACCTGTTTGTCCACCGATAGGAACAAACGAATAGAAGAATATAGTCGAAAAATAAGAAGCCCTTGATTGATCTACTTGATTTTTGCTCTGTCCTTTATGATGACGAATTGACCTGAGATTATAGATGAATTGGACAGCATCACTTCCTTGCTGTCATCATCAGTTATCAGCGAGCTGAACCTTGGAGTAATTTTACTGACTGTACCCACATATCTGTCGATACTTGAACCGACAAGCTCGATGTGATCGCCTTCATTGAATGGCAGCTGATCTTTAATCGTCACCCCTTCCTTTATCAATCTTACATTTCCCTGCACTACGGCATTGTTTGGAACAAAATATTCCGTCCCTGCATCAGTAATCACCTTGATATACAGAAGATTTACTTCTTCGATTACGCCACGAATGTTGTCATTTACAATGAAAACTGCATCGCCGATCTTAGACGGAAAGGTGGTCAACACCAGCCCGCCAGACAAAATGTTGCCAACTATTGTAGACAGAGCAATGCCTACAACTATTGCAATCACCCCACCTCCAATAAGTATAGTCCCTGGATCAAAATTCCACAGGTGCATCAGCACTATAATGGCGATGAGCGAGATTAGTATGATAACAAAGGAGGAGATGACTGCCATCATATGTTGGCTAATCATGGGTACGCTCCTGTGAATGATGCGCCTGATCGTGGCGATAAGCACAAATGAAATTGCAATCGTGGCAACACTTCCGCTTATATGGATTTGCAGATCCGTTATTCCCAAGTATTGAGCAAGCACTGAATCAAATAGGTAAAGGGCTGCCC
>Ga0126313_10000572_pt1 | contig 17761 bp, 10 predicted proteins | sample Plot105A_FD_89954 | JGI IMG/M metagenome (GOLD analysis project Ga0126313, IMG submission 89954) | Serpentine soil microbial communities from UC McLaughlin Reserve, CA, USA - Plot105A | ecosystem: Environmental > Terrestrial > Soil > Grasslands | place: USA: UC McLaughlin Reserve, Lake County...
CTGCCGACACCGCTGCTCGACGCCCTTCGCCGCAGAATCGGCCACCAGCCAGCCCCAGGCTCGCGCGCTCCCTGGAGGGGCTCGGCGGCCTCCGCCTCGACCTGACCGCCTCTGGCGGTGGCGACAGTGTGCGCTGCGTGGTTGGTCGGCTAGCATCGGGGCTTGATGCTCTACGGCAGACGCGCCCAGTGCGACGCCCTCGAACGGCTGCTCGCGGACGCCCGCCGGTCGCGCAGTGGGGTCCTGGTGGTCCGGGGCGAGGCTGGTGCCGGCAAGTCCGCGCTGCTGGGCTTTGCCGCCGGGCGGGCCGAGGGGATGCTGGTGCTCCGGGCGACCGGGGTCGAGTCCGAGGCCGAGCTGCCGTTCGCCGCGCTTCACCAGCTGCTCCGGCCCGTGCTGGGGCTGGCCGGGCGGCTGCCCGAGCCGCAGGCGGCCGCCCTCGGCGGTGCCCTCGGGCTCAAGCCTGGCTCCCCGGAGGACCGCGACCGGTTCCTGGTCTCGGTGGCGGTCCTGAGCCTGCTCGCCGAGGCGGCCGAGGACCGGCCGGTGCTGTGCCTGGTCGACGAGGCCCAGTGGCTCGACCGTTCCTCGGCCCAGGCGCTGACCTTCGCCGGGCGCCGGCTGGAGGCGGAGGGGGTCGTGCTGGTGTTCGCCGCCCGCGACGGCGACCCGCGCGACTTCCCGGCCCCCGGGCTGCCCGAGCTGCGCCTGGAGGGCCTCGACCCGGAGGCGGCGGCGGACCTGCTCGCCGGGGCCGGGGCCGACCTGCCGGGCGAGCTGGTCGGCCGCCTGGTCGAGCGGACCGGCGGCAACCCGCTGGCCCTGCTGGAGCTGCCCGGGTCGCTCTCCTCCGAGCAGCTGGCCGGCCGGGCGCCCCTCGAGGACGTGCTCCCGCTCACCACCCGTCTGGAGCGGGCCTTCGGCGACCGGGTCCGGCGCCTGCCCGGCCCGGCCCGGACCCTGCTGGTGGTGGCGGCGGCCGAGACGACCGGTGACCCGGCGGTGGTGCTGCGTGCCGGCGACCGGCTCGGGGCCGGGGCCGGGCCGCTCGAGGAGGCCGAGTCGGCCGGGCTGGTCAGGGCCGTCGACGGCCGGCTGGCGTTCCGCCACCCCCTGGTCCGGTCGGCGGCCTACCAGACGGCCACGCTGGCCGCTCGGCAGGCCGCCCACCGGGCCCTTGCCGACGTGCTCACCGGCGAGGACGCCGCCGACCAGCGGGCCTGGCACCTGGCCGCGGCCACTGTCGGGCCCGACGAGGACGCGGCCGCCGGGCTGGAGCGCTCGGCCGACCGGGCCCGGCGCCGGGGCGGGCACGACGCGGCCGCGGCCGCCCTCGAGCGGGCGGCCGGGCTCACCGGCGACGACCACGAGCGGGGCCGGCGGCTGGCCGCGGCGGCGACCTCGGCCTGGCTGGCCGGCCAGGCCGACCGGGCGGCGGCCCTGCTGGAGCGGGCCGAGCCGCTGGCCTCGGACCCGCGCAGCCTGGCCGTCGTCGCCCACCTGCGGGGCTCGATCGAGGCCAGCCGGGGCATCGCCCTGGACGCCGTGGCCATCCTGGTCGCCGGGTCGGAGCTGGCCGCGGCCCTCGACCCCAGCGAGGCCCTGCACATGCTGGTCGAGGCGAGCGAGATCGCCAGCTACGCCGGTGACGTGACCCCGACCGCCGAGCTCGGCCGGCGGGCCGCCGCCCTGCCCGTGGCCGACAAGGCCGGCGAGTTCCTCAGCGACCTGCTCCAGGGCATGGGACGGGTCGCCGAGGGCGACGGCGCGGCCGGCGAGCCGCTGCTGCGCCGGGCCATCGCGCTGGCCGGGGCCATGGACCACCCCCGGCGGCTGCTCTGGGCCGGGGTGGCCGCCTTCTTCCTCGGTGAGCACGACACCGGCAACGCCCTGCACGCACGGGCCGTGGCCCGGGCCAGGCAGGACGGCGCGGTCGGGCTGCTGCCCCAGGCGCTCGAGTACCAGGCCCCGGTCGAGCTGGTCGCCGGCCGCCTCAGCGCGGCCGCGGCCAGCGCCACCGAAGGGCTGCGCCTGGCCCGCGAGACCGGCAACGACACCAGCGCCTGCCGGCACCTGGCCACCCTCGCCCACCTGGCCGCGCTGCGGGGCGACGAGGACGCCTGCCGGGCCAGCGCCGCCGAGGCGCTGGAGCGGGCCGCCGCCCGAGGGCTGGGGCTGCCCGCGACCCTGGCCGCCAACGCCCTCGGACTGCTGGAGCTCGGCCAGGGCCGGGCGGCCGAGGCGCTGGCCCGGTTCCAGCGGCTGCTGGCCGCCGGCCCCGGCGCCGGCAGCCCCTTCTTCGCCCTCTACACCGTGCCCGAGCTGGTCGAGGCGGCCGTCCGGGCCGGCCAGCCCGAGGCCGCGGCCGCCCCCCTGGCCGCCTTCGGGCAGCTCGCGGCCGTCACCGGCCCCCCCGAGGTGCTGGCCCAGCTGGCCCGCTGCCGCGGGCTCGTCGGCGCCGACGAGGAGGCGGCCGCCCAGTTCGAGGAGGCGCTGGCCCTCCACGACGGCCACGCGCGCCCGTTCGACCTGGCCCGGACCGAGCTGGCCTACGGGGAGACACTGCGGCGGGCCAGGCGGCGGGGCGAGGCCCGCACCCACCTCCGGAACGCCCTTGCGACCTTCCAGCGGCTGGGGGCGGCCCCCTGGGCCGAGCGGGCCACCGCCGAGCTCCGGGCGACCGGCGAGAGCGCCCGCAAGCGCGACCCCAGCGCCCTCGCCCAGCTCACCCCCCAGGAGCTCCAGATCATCCGCCTGGTCGGCGAGGGCGGGACCAACCGCGAGATCGGCGCCCAGCTGTTCCTCAGCCGCCGCACCATCGACTACCACCTGCGCAACGTGTTCGTGAAGCTCGGCGTCTCCTCCCGGGCCGAGCTGATCCGCCTGGCCATGGCCGACGGGTAGGGGCCGACCGGCAACTACGCCGATACGAGGGCCCCGGCGGCTGGCGGATCCTATAGACGAGGTGAGCAGGCCCCGCGCGCAGGAGGTCCCGGATGGACGTGTCGGTCAACAAGCTGTTCGGGCTGGAAGGCGACAGGTGGATGCGCCACGCCAACCCGGTGAGCGTCTGGACCCGGTTCGCCGTGCTGCCGCTGCTGGCCCTGGCCGTCTGGAGCCGGGAGTGGATCGGCTGGTGGTCGCTGGCCGCGGTCGCCCTGGCCCTGGTGTTCATGATGGTCAACCCGCTGCTGTTCCCGCCGCCCCGCTCGACCCGGAACTGGGCCTCCAAGGGCGTGTTCGGCGAGCGCATCTGGACCGAGCGGGGCACCGTCGAGCTGCCGCCCCAGTTCCGCTCCAAGGTGCTGTCGGTGACCTACGCCATCCAGGTCGTCGGCCTGGCCGTGCTGGTCTACGGCCTGGTCGAGCTGGACCTCCTGGCCGTCGTCTCCGGGCTGGTCATCCTGCAGACGGCCAAGGCGTGGTTCATCGACCGCATGGTGCTGCTGTTCGAGCACATGAAGGGCGCCAACCCCGAATACGCCGCCTGGGAGTACTGAGCGGGCATCGACACGCCTGCCATACTTCGGTTCATGGACAGCAGCCCGAGCCAGGTGGTCGGGGCCGCCCGCGACGTGACCCCGCCGGGGAGCCGGCGGAGCCGCCGCCGGCGGCGGCCGACCGGGGAGCCGCCGCCCCTGCCGCGCCACCTGGAAACCACCGGCGTCGGCTGGCTGGTCGCCGCCATCGGGCTGATGGCGCTGTCGCTACTGGTGTTCACCGCCGGCCGCTACGGGCGCGGGGTCTCGTTTACGGTCGTCGACAACTGGGTGCTGGAGCGGCTGGCCGCCCGGCGGAGCCCTGGGCTGACCAGCCTCATGCGCGGGCTGACCGATCTGCTCGGCACCATCTGGACAATCAAGGTGCTGGCCTGGTTCACCGTGATCGTGCTGGTCGTCTACAAGCGCTTCCGGCACCTGGTCGTCGGGGTCCTCTCGGTCCAGCTCGTGAGCCTGGTGGTCATCGCGCTCTCGTCGGCGATGCGCAGACCGCGGCCGTTCGGGGTGGCCATCGAGGGAAGCTGGGCCGGCTGGTCGATGCCGTCGCGGCCCGTCGCCTACCTGTCCGCGATCAGCGTGACCATGCTCTACAGCCTGGTCCCCAAGGGGCGCTGGCGGCAGGCTGGCAAATGGGTCGCCACCGGCCTGGTCGGCCTGCTCGCGGTCGCCCGCATGTACCTGGGCATCGACGCCCCCAGCGACGTGCTGGTCGGGGCGGCGATCGGGGTGACCATCCCGCTGCTCGCCTTCCGCTGGTTCGTGCCCAACGAGGTCTTCCCGGTCAGCTACCGGCGCGGTCGCAGCGCCCACCTGGACGTCGGTGGGGCCCGCGGGCAGGCCATCCGGCGTGCGCTGCAGGACCAGCTGGGCCTGGAGATCGAGGAGGTCAAGCCGTTCGGGCTGGCCGGCTCGGCCGGCTCCACCCCGCTGCGGATCAAGGTCACCGGCGACCCGCCGACGGTCCTGTTCGGCAAGCTGTACGCCCGCAGCCACCTGCGCTCGGACCGCTGGTACAAGCTCGGCCGGGAGCTGCTGTATGGGCGGCTGGAGGACGAGAAGCCCTTCCACTCGGTCCGCCGGCTGGTCCAGCAGGAGGACTACGCCCTGCACAAGCTCCACCTGGCTGGGCTGCCCAGCCCGCGACCCTATGGGTTCGTCGAGCTGACCCCCGACCGCGAGTACCTCCTGGTCACCGAGTTCTTCGACGGCGCGGTGGAGCTGGGCGAGGCCGAGGTCGACGAGGCGGTCATCGACGACGGCCTCGGGATCATCAGGAGGCTGTGGGACGCCGGCCTGGCCCACCGCGACGTCAAGCCGGCCAACCTGCTGGTCCGCGACGGGCGCATGCTGCTGATCGACGTCGCCTTCGTCGAGTCGCGGCCGACCCCCTGGCGCGAGGCCGTCGACCTGGCCAACATGATGCTGTGCCTGGCCCTGCGCAGCGACCCGCGGCTGGTCTACCAGCGGGCCCTGCACCAGTTCTCGGTCCAGGAGATCACCGAGGCCTTCGCGGCCACCCGCGGCCTCGCCATGCCCTCCCAGCTCCGCCACATGCTGCGGGAGCAGGGGCGTGACCTGCACGCCGAGTTCCTCAACCTGCTCCCCGAGCGGCCCCGCCCGGTCTCCATCCAACGCTGGAGCATCCGCCGGATCGGGCTGGCCATGGTGGTCCTCCTCGGCCTACTGATCGTCGTTCCCATGGTGGTGAACTGGAGCGTGCAGACCGACCGGGTCAGCACCTCGCTGTACACCGGCGATATCGGCTGCGACGAGCGGGAGGCGCTGTGGCTGATGGCCCAGGCGGTGCCGTCGTCACCGGTCGTGCCCTGCCTCGAGCTCAAGCCGGCCGGCTGGTCGCTCAACGACGTCAAGGTGAGCTCGGGGCTCGCCACCGTCGTCTTCGACATCGTCGACCCCCACCAAGAGGCGGCGGTCACCGTCGAGCTCGCCCCGTCCTGCGACCTGGCCGGGGCGACCGAGGTCAGCTCCGAGCAGCCAGGGGCCAGGCGCTACCTCCGGATCGACCGCAGCACCGCCCCGGCCCGGGTGAGCCGCTTCTACACCTTCCCCGGCGGCTGCATCACCGAGCGCTTCGTCTCCGCCGACCGGCCGGAGCGACTGGCCAGCGAGGCGTCCTCCACCTTCGGGTTCGTCACCCGCGACCAGCTCGCCCGCGACCTGGACCGGCGCTCTGACGGGCGCCTGCAACTGGACCCCGCCTGAGGAGGCGCCAATGGGCTCGTACGAGGACACCGTCGGCATCCTGGAGGTGGAGCTGGGCCAGGTCGAGCAGCGGTTCCGCGGCCTCAGCGAGGCCGAGTGGGCCACCCCGACCAAGCTCCGCCCCCTCGACGAGACCAAGCCCCCCTGGACGCTGTTCGAGCTGGCCGGGCACTTCGACATCTCGATCGGCCTGACCGTGATGCTCATGGCCGAGCCGCAGGCCGGGCAGGTGGGCCGCGACCGGGTGAGCTTCTTCATCTTCCCCCGGTCCGAGGTCGCGCCGGTCGTCTACGACTACGCCTACACCATGGTCGAGGGCAAGACCCCGGCCCAGATGCCCGACACCCTGGCCGCGACCTTCGCCAAGACGATCGAGGGGGCCCGGTCGCTGGCCCCGGACACCGTCGGTCCCGGGTACTACGCCCTCATGCGGCTGGACGAGTTCGTGGCCAGCCGGGTGGTGGAGGCGGTGGTGCACGGCCTCGACCTCACCGACGCGCTCGGGCGCGACCCCATGGCCACCCCCGAGGGGGTCGCGGTCACCGCCGCCATCCTCGACGACCTGCTGGCCCGCAAGACGGTGCCCGGGCGGCCGGCCGGCCTCAGCGACGACATGGCCTGGGTGCGGGCAGCGTCGGGCCGCGGGCCCGAGCATCCCGACCCGAGGCTGCCTCTGATCGGCTGAGGGGCCGGCGATGGACTTCACCGAGGAGACGGCGACCGCGGCGGTGGGGGCGAGCTTCGCCGGCACGGCCGACCCGCGGCTCCGGGAGATCCTCGACAGCCTGGTCAGGCACCTGCACGGGTTCGTGCGCGAGGTCGAGCCGACCTTCGGGGAATGGGAGTCGGCGGTCGGGTTCCTGACCGCCACCGGGCAGATGTGCGACGACCAGCGCCAGGAGTTCATCCTGCTGTCGGACGTGCTCGGGGTGACCATGCTGGTCGACGCCATCAACCACCGCAAGGCGTCGGCGGCCACCGAGTCGACCGTGCTCGGCCCCTTCCACGTGGTCGAATCGCCCAAGCGCGAGCTGGGCGACACCATCGACCTGGTCGCCACCGGCCAGCCGTGTGTGGTCACCGGCCAGGTCCGCTCGCTCGACGGCACCCCGCTGCCGGGCGCCCAGGTCGACGTCTGGCAGGCCGACGACCATGGCTTCTACGACGTCCAGCAGCCGGGCGGCCAGCCGGCGGGGAACGGCCGCGGCCTGTTCACCTGCGACGACGATGGCCGCTTCTGGTTCCGCACGGTGACCCCGAGCGCCTATCCGATCCCGACCGACGGCCCGGTCGGCGGCCTCCTCACCGCCACCGGCCGCCACCCCTACCGGCCGGCCCACATCCACCTCGTCGTCGCCGCCGACGGCCACCTCCCGGTCACGACCCACGTCTTTGTCGCCGGCAGCCCGTACCTGGACTCCGACGCCGTGTTCGCGGTCAAGCAGAGCCTGGTCAGGGACTTCACCGAGGTCGGCGACCCCGGCCAGGCGGCCGTCTACGGTGTCGAGGCCCCCTTCCGCCACGCCCAGTTCGACGTGATCCTCGAGCCGGGCGGGTAACCGACGACCAGCCGGCTCCCATATCCTGTTGGCGGGCGGCCGGGCCGTGGGCCGCCGGGGCGGAGGGGGAGCTGATCGCCGTGGCCTCGGATGCGGGGGTGTTGGCCAGCTTCCTTCCGGACCGGCTGGTCCGGAGGCTGCTGGAGGAGCCGCAGGCTGCCGGCCGGGCCCATGCCGACCGCCTGGTCGGGGCGGTGCTGCTGGCCGACATCTCCGGGTTCACGGCCATCACCGAGCGGCTGGCCGCCGGCGGGCCGGGCGGGGCCGAGGAGCTGCGAGGGCTGCTCGACGGGGCCTTCTCGCCCCTGCTGGAGCTGATCGCCGGGACCGGCGGGGACGTGCTCAAGTTCGCCGGGGACGCGCTGCTGGCCTGCTGGCCGGCCCCGGCCGGGGACCTCGACCGACGGGGGCTGGCCGCGGCCACGGCCGCCGCCGCCGGGTGCGCCGAGGCCATGCAGGCCGCCCTTGGGCGGTTCGCGGCCACCGAGCGGCTGCCGCTGGCCCTGCGGATCGGGATCGGGGCCGGCGAGGTGGTGGTGCTGGACGTCGGGGGCGAGCGGGAGCGGCGGGAGCTGCTGGTCGTCGGGGCGGCGGTGCCGCAGACGACCGAGGCGGCCGAGCGGGCCCGGCCCGGCCAGGTGGTGCTGGCCCAGCCGGCCCGCGAGCTGGTCGAGCGCGACCCGGGGGCCACGCCACGGCCGGCCGGCGCCCCGGGGCCGCCGCCGGCCGGCCCGACGGTCGCCGACGACCCCCGGTTGGCGGCGGTGGTCGCGCCCTACCTGCCGCGGGCGATGCTGGCCTCGATGGTCGCCGGCCACGAGGAGTGGCTGGCCGAGCTGCGCCAGATCACGGTGGTCTTCGCCAACCTGCCCGACCTGGACCACCGGGCCGGGCTGGAGGAGGCCGACGAGCTCATGCGGGCCCTCCAGAGCGCCCTGTACCGCTACGAGGGCAGCATCAACAAGCTGAGCGTCGACGAGAAGGGCATCACCCTGGTGGCGGCGCTCGGGCTCCCGCCCCTGGCCCACGAGGACGACCCGGCCCGGGGTGTCCAGGCGGCCATGGCCATGCGCGAGACCCTGGCCGGCCTCGGCCGCCGGGTCGCCATCGGGGTCACCACCGGCCGGGCCTTCTGCGGGACGGTCGGCAGCCGCCGGCGGCGCGAGTACACCATGCTGGGGGCGGTGGTGAACCTGGCCGCCCGGCTGATGCAGGAGGCCGGCGACGGCGTGCTCTGCGACGCCGCCACCGCCAAGGCGGCCCGCTCGGCGGTCGCCTTCGAGACCCTGGCCCCGGTCCGGGTCAAGGGCCGGGCCGGCCTGGTGCCGGTGTACCGGCCGGGCCGCCCCGACCGGGCCGCCGGCCGGGGGCCGGAGCCGCTGGTCCGGGGCCCGCTGGTCGGGCGGGAGGCGGAGGCCGAGCGCCTGGCCGGGGCGCTGCGGCGGCTCACCGACGACGTCGACGGCGGGGCCGGAGTGGTCCACGTGCTGGTCCTGGAGGGCGACCCCGGGGCGGGCAAGTCGCGGCTGGTGGCCGAGCTGGTCGACCAGGCGGTGGCCGTCGGCGTGCCGGTGCTGGCCGGGGCCGGGGACGCGGTCGAGCGCAACACCCCCTGGCACGCCTGGCGGGAGCTGTTCGGCCGGCTCCCGGTGTTCGACGGGACCGACCGGGGGGCCCGCCGCCGCCTCGTCCTCGACCTGCTCGGGCCCGATCCCGAGCTCCGCGACCTGGCCCCGCTGCTCAACCCGGTGCTGGCCCTCGAGCTGCCCGAGACGGCGGTCAGCGCCGAGCTGAGCGGGCAGGGGCGGGCCGGGCGCACCAGGGACCTGCTGGTCCTGCTGCTGCGGGCGGTGGTCGGGGACAAGCCGACGGTGCTGGTGATCGAGGACGCCCACTGGCTCGACTCGGCCTCGACCGGGCTGGTCCTGGCCCTCAGCCGGGAGCGGCTGCCGCTGCTGCTGGTGGTGGCCACCCGCTCCCGGAGCGAGGGCGGGACGGTCGAGGACGAGCTCGCCTGGGAGGCCTACCGGCGGCTGCTGCGGGCGCCCAACATCGAGCGGCTGGTGCTGGACCGGCTGTCGGCGGCGGCGGTCGAGGCCCTGGTCGGCCAGCGGCTCGGGACCAGCGCCGTCCCCCAGGTCCTGACCCGGCTGGTCGAGGAGAAGGCCGAGGGCAACCCGCTGTTCACCGTGGAGCTCACCCTGGCCCTGCGCGACGCCGGCCTGGTCCGGGTGGCCGACGGCCGGGTCGAGCTGGCCTCCGACGTCCCCGACGTCCTGGCCCGGCGACTGCCCCACACCGTCCACGGCGCCATCACCAGCCGGATCGACCGGCTCAGCCCCACCCAGCAGCTCACCGTCAAGGTGGCCAGCGTGATCGGGCGGGTGTTCGCCGTCGGCATCCTGCGCGACGTCCACCCCCTCCGCCAGGCGGTCGCCCTGAGCCTTTCGGCCGACCTGACCGAGATCGAGCGGGCCGACCTGACCGTGCTCGACACCCCCGAGCCCGACCTCAGCTACCTGTTCAAGCACGTGATCGTCCAGGAGGCCGCCTACAACCTGATGCTGCTGTCCCAGCGGCGCCAGCTCCACCGGTCGGTGGCCGAGTGGTACGAGCAGGCCGGCGGCGGCGACCTGGCCCTGCTGGCCCACCACTGGCGGCTGGCCGAGGTGCCGGCCAAGGCGGTCGGCTACCTGGAGCGGGCCGGCACCGAGGCCCTGCGGGAGGGCGCCTACGCCGAGGCCGTCCGGTTCTTCACCACCCTGCTGGAGGTCGGCGACGACGGCACGGGCGGCCCGGCCGGCACAGGCGACGGTCGCGGCAGCGTGGAGGACGCGGCCATCCGCCGGGCCCGCTGGGAGCACCAGCTCGGCGACGCCTACCTTGGCCTCGGCCAGCTCGCCCCCGAGCAGGAGCACCTCCACGCCGCCCTGGCCCTGCTGGGCCGCCGGGCCCCGGCCAGCGGCCGCCGGCTCCCGGGCAAGCTGGCCTGGCAGGCCGGCCAGCAGCTGCGCAACCGGGTCTGGCCGCGCCCCCTGGTCGCCCGCTCGGCCGAGGCCAGGGCCGCCCTGGAGGAGGCGGCCGAGGTCTACGACCGCCTGTTCCTGGTCGACTACCACGCCAGCCACCTGGCCCAGGCGGTGCATCAGGCGATCAAGGGCCTGAACCTGGCCGAGGCGGCCGGGTCGCGCTCTGCCGAGGCCCGGCTGGCCGCCGCCTGCGCGGTCGGGGCCGGCCTGCTGGGCCGCCACCGGGTCGCCGAGGGCTACCTGCGCCACGCCGCCGCCGCCCTTGCTGGGGCCGGTGACCCGTCGGCCAGGGCGTCGGTGCTCCAGTCGGCCGCGCTCTACAAGCTCGGGGTCGGGCGCTGGGCGGAGGTGCGCGAGCACCTGGACGACGCGGCCGCGATCGTGCGCCGGCTCGGCGACCCGCGCCGGCTGGCCGAGATCACCGGTCTCCGCATCTGGGAACGGTACTTCGAGGGCGACCTGCCGGCCGTGGCGCCGATGCTGGCCGAGCTGGACCGGCTGGGCCGCCACAGCGGCGACGCCCAGGTGCGGTCCTGGGCGGTGGCCGGCCACGCCGTGGCCGGGCTGCGCACCGGCGAGCTGGAGGAGGCCGCGACGGCGCTGCGCCGGCGCCCGACACCCGCGCCCGGGGCCATGCTCGCCCTCCAGCTCGGGGACCGGGCCGGGGCGGTCGAGCTGCTGCGGCGGGCCCTCGAGCAGGCCGCCCGCCCGGTGGTCAAGTGCTACTGGTTCGACCTGTACGCCATGAGCGCCGAGGTCGCCCTGGCCCTGTGGCTGGACCGCCGTGGCCGGGGCGAGGGCGACGCCGGGCCGTGGCGGCCCATGGCCGCCCAGGCCGTCGGCCACCTCGGTCGCTACGCCCGGGTGTTCCCCATCGGCCGGCCGCGGGCCCTGCTCCACCAGGGCCTGGTCGCCTGGACCGACGGCCGGGCCGGGCGGGCGCGGCGGGACTGGCGGGCCGCCCTTGCCGCCGCCGAGGGGCTCGGCATGCGCTACGAGCAGGCCCTGGCCCTCGACATCCTGGGCCGGCACGGGGAGCCGGGCCAGCGCCCGGCCGCCCGCGAACGGGCCCGGGCCCTGTTCGAGCGGCTCGGCGTCCAGGACCTGACCTCGCCCGAGGCGCTGGCCGCCAAACTGGCCGGAAGATGAACCGGGTGCGGATGACGGTCCGCACCCTGCGGGCCAGGTACCGGGGAGGCGGCGACCCGCCGGGGTGGCGGACGGCCAAGACCACCCTTGCCGCGGTGCTGGCCTACGTGCTGGCCGTGTGGCTGCTCGGCGACCAGGTCCCGCCGCTGCTGGCCCCTCTGACGGCGCTGCTGGTGGCCCAGCTGACCATCTTCGAGACGGTCAAGAGCGGGATCGAGCGGGTCGGCAGCGTGGTCGCCGGTGTGCTGGTGGCCGTTGGGCTGTCCCACTTCGTCGGGCTGACCTGGTGGAGCCTTGGCATCGTCATCTTCGCCGCCCTGACCATCGGGACGATCCTGCGGCTGGGCGACCACACCCTCGAGGTCCCGATCAGCGCCATGCTGGTGCTGGCCGTGGCCGGCCAGACCGGCCCGGCCGCCCTCTCCCGGGTGCTGGAGACGCTGATCGGCGCCGTCACCGGCGTGGTGGTGAGCTTCATGCTCCGGCCGCCGGTGTACGTCCAGCCGGCCGGCGACGCCGTCGGCGCGCTGGCCACCGAGATGGCCGAGCTGCTGTCGTCGATGGGGGAGGAGCTGACCGAGGGCTGGTCGAGCGAGCAGGCCCGCAGCTGGGAGGACCGGGCCCGCGACCTGGACCGGCCGCTGCGGGCGGCCCGGGTCGCCCTGGTCCGGGGCGAGGAGAGCCTGCGGCTCAACCCGCGCCAGCGCCGGGTCCGGGAGGGCGCCTCCAGCCTCCGGGCCGCCCTGGCCGCCCTGGACCACGCGGCCGTCCAGGTGCGGGCGCTCACCCTTGACCTGGCCGACCTGGCCGAGGCGGTGGAGGCGACCGGCCAGGCCGAGCCCGAGCTGCTGGTCGCCCTGGGGCGGCTGCTGGTCGAGCTCGGCGGCGGCGTGGCCGCCTTCGGCCAGCTGGTCGCCCCAGAGGTCGCCGGCCCCCCGCGCGAGGCCGTGCCCCTGCACATCGCCCTTGAGATCGCCCGCACCCACCGCGACGTGCTGGCCGAGCTGATGCTGGTCGACGCCCGCGCCGACCTGGAGCTGTGGCACATCCAGGGCAGCCTGCTGGCCAACGTCGACCGGCTGCTGCGCGAGATCGACCTGGAGCGGGGGCCCGACGCCCGGCGCGTCCGTCGTCGCTGACCTGCGACACTACTGGGGGCGGCGGCCACCTGGGGCGGCCTGGAAGGAGCGGCTGGATGGACGTCCACCTGATCACCGACGCCGAGGTCTCCCAATGCGCCGTCGAGGACCTGCCCGAGCTCCTCGAGCGCCGCGAAGGGCTTGTCTGGGTCGACATCCCGCGCGTCGACCGAGAGGCCGCCAAGGTGCTGGCCGAGGTGTTCAAGTTCCACCCGCTGGCCATCCAGGACTGCGAGAACCGCAACCACGTCCCCAAGGTGCACGTCTACCCCGACCACGTGTTCACCGCCCTGCACTCGCCCGAGCTGGGCAAGGGCGGCCACGTCCACCACCTGGAGATCGACCAGTTCGTCGGCCGTGGCTACCTGGTCACCGTGCACGGGCCGCTCGACCCGGAGGTCATCCCCGACCTGGCGTTCCGGGAGACGAACGCGGTCTTCAAGCGAGTCCAGGGCGGGCGCATGCGCCCGCGAACCTCGTACGAGTTGTCGCACGCGATCGTCTCGGCCATGACCCGCCACCAGGAGGAGTTCCTGGGGATCCTCGCCCTCGAGGTCGGGCTCCTGGAGCAGCGGGTCATGGGCGAGGAGCACGAGGACCCCGAGGAGTTCCTCGAGGAGCTGTTCCGGGCCCGCCACGGGCTGATCGCGGTCAAGACCATGTCAGCCCTCAGCCGGGAGATCTACGGGCGCATGGCCACCCTGACCAGCTTCGTGCCCGCCGAGGCGCAGCCGATGGCGGCCGACGTCGCCGACCAGTTCGACCGGATCAAAGGCATGGCGGACGGGGAGACCGAGTTCCTCCAGGCGGTGATCGAGTTCCACCAGTCGCGGACCAACACCAAGATGACCATCGCCGCCGAGCGCCTGGCCGTGATCGCCGCCGTCACCCTGCCGATCACGGCCATCTCCTCGGTCTACGGGATGAACATCATCGTCAACGACTCCACCCACTGGGGCCAGCTCGCGGTCGTCCTGGCCATCATGGTCGCCCTGTCGGGGACCCTGCTGCGCTGGGCCAAGCACCAGGGCTGGTGGTGAGCATCAGCCGGCGGTGAGGTCGTAGACGGTGGCCCCGCCGACCGAGCTGGCGGTGAAGTTGGCCGCCACCCAGGCACTGATCTGCCGGGAGGTGTCGCTGCCGCCCATCGACCGGCCACCCATGCGGCCCCCGCCGAGGAAGTAGTGGATCTTCCCCTCGGCCACGAGCTGCTGGAACTGCTCGAGGGAGGGGGCGGGGTCGCTGCCGTTGAAGCCGCCGATGGCCATGACGGGCTTGCCGGTGGCCAGCTGGACGCCGGCGGCCGAGTTGGACCCGATGGCGGCCGCGACCCAGGTGTAGCGGCCGGCGTCCTGGCTGAGCAGCGCCACCAGCTCGGCGTCGGGGGTGCCGCCGTCGAGCAGGCCGCCCATGCCGCCGGGCCCGCCGGCCCCGCCCGGGGCCATGCCGCCCTGAGCCGTGCCGCCCTGGGCGCCCGGAGGGGCCTGGCCGAAGGGATTGCCGCCGCCGCGGCCGAAGCCGGCCGGGGGGCCGCCGCCGTTGCGGAAGCCGCCGCCCCGCGGCCCGCCGCCGGGGCCGGCGCCCTGGACGGCCGGCCCGGCCGAGGGGATGGCGCCGCTGTGGGCGGTGGTGGCGGTGTCGAGCGAGTAGGCGGCCGGCCCGGCCAGCGCGACCAGCAACCCGGCCCCGGCGACGGCCGCGGCCATCCGCCGGCCGCCGCGCCCGGCCCAGCCGGAGGTGGCCGGCGCCTGCCAGGGCACGGCCGCGATCAGGGCGGCCACGGCCAGCCCGCCCAGCAGGACCAGCGGCGCCAGCTCCGGGTGCCAGCCGGGGGTGCGCCGCAGCAGCACCCACGACCAGATGGCGGTCACGGCCGCCGTCGTGGCCAGCCACCAGCGGGTGACCAGGCTGTGGCGCACCTCCCACAGGCCGGTGGCGCCCATGCCGACCAGCGCGCCGATGGCCGGGGCGAGGGCGACGGCGTAGTAGGCGTGGAAGATGCCCTGCATGAAGCTGAAGACCAGGCCGGTGACGACCAGCCACCCGCCCCAGAGGGCGAACGCGGCCCGGGTCCGGTTGGTGCGCGGCGCCCGCCGGGTCAGCCACAGCCCGGCGGCCAGCAGGACCAGGGCGGCCGGGAGCAGCCAGGCGACCTGGCCGCCGACCTCGGCCCCGAACATCCGGCCCCAGCCGGTCTGGCCCCAGCCGCCGCCGGGGCCGCCGCCGACGCTGCCGGTCTCGTTGCCCGTGAGCCGGCCGAACCCGTTGTAGCCGAAGGTCAGCTCGAGGATGCTGTTGGTCTGGGAACCGCCGATGTACGGCCGCATGCTCGCCGGCGTCAGCTCGACGATGGCCACCCACCAGCCGGCCGAGGCGACCATGGCCGCCCCGGCCGCGACCAGCTGGCCGAGCCGGCGCCCCAGCGACCCGGGGGCCGCGGCCAGGTACACCAGCGCGAACGCGGGGACGACGAGCAGCGTCTGGAGCTGCTTGGCCAGGAAGCCGAAGCCGACCAGCGCCCCGGCCAGGACCAGCCAGCGGGTGGCCCCGTCCTCCAGCGCCCGCACGACCGCGTAGGCGGCGGCCACCAGCAGCAGGACGAGCAGGGCGTCGGGGTTGTTGAAGCGGAAGATCAGGGTGGCCACCGGCGTCAGGGCGGTGACCGCCCCGGCCAGCAGCCCGGCCGCCGGCCCGAACCACCGGCGCACGGTTGCGTACAGCAGCGCCACCGTGGCCACGCCCATCAGGGCCTGGGGCACGAGCAGGCTCCAGGAGCTGACGCCGAACAGGCGGGCCGAAAGGCCCATGACCCACAGGGCGGCCGGCGGCTTGTCGACGGTGATGAAGTTCGAGGAGTCCGAGGACCCGAAGAAGAACGCCTTCCAGCTCACGCTGGCCGCCTGGGCGGCGGCCGAGTAGAAGTCGTTGGCCCACCCCGAGGCGCTCAGCGCCCACAGGTAGAGCAGCGCGGTGGCGGCCAGCAGGCCGAGCAGGGACGGCCGGGCCCAGGCCGGGTCGTCGGCCCGGCCCCGGAGCAGGCGGCGCAGCCGGTCGGCGGCCGGTGCCGCCGCCCGCGGCCGGTTGAGGGTGGTGGTGGTCATGGGCTCAGGGGCTCCCTTGTGTGCGTGAGGGTGCGGCGGGGGTGGAACACCCACGACCGCAGGAGGACGAAGCGCAGCAGGGTGGCGGCGGCGTTGGCCGCGACCAGGACGGCGAGCTCGGCCGCCCGGTCCGGTCGGGCCTCGGACCGCTCCAGCAGGGCGAGGGCGCCGCTGGTCGCGGCCAGGCCGAGCCCGAACACGGCCAGCCCCTCCAGGTGCTGGCGTAGCTGCCCGGGGCGGCCGGTGACGCCGAAGGTGAAGCGGCGGTTGGCTGCGGTGTTGGCGACCGCGGTGGCCAGCAGGGCGACGGCGTTGGCGGCCATGGCCCCGGTGACGTTGCGCAGCAGCCAGTAGAGGCCGAGGTAGGCCAGGGTCGAGACGACCCCGATGGCGGCGAAGCTGGGCAGCTGCTGGCGGGCCACCCTGGCCATGCCGCGCAGGTCGTCAAGGGCGGTCCGGACGACGTCGACCCGGCTGTCGGTGTCCTCGACCCAGTCGACCGGGATCTCGTGGATGCGCAGGCCGGCGCGCTGGGCGGCCAGCAGCAGCTCGGTGTCGAAGAACCAGGCCTGGTCCTCGACGGCCGGCAGGAGGGCCTTGACGACCTCGGTCCGGACCGCCTTGAAGCCGCACTGGGCGTCGCTGAAGCGGGCCCGCATGGTCGCCCGCAGCAGCAGGTTGTAGCAGCGCGAGACCAGCTCCCGCTTCGGCCCTCTGACCACGGCGGCGCCGTTGGCCAGGCGGGTGCCGATGGCCAGGTCGCTGTGGCCTGAGAGCAGGGGCGCGACCAGCGGCAGCAGGGCCTCGAGGCCGGTGGAGAGGTCGACGTCCATGTAGGCGACCACGGCGGCGTCGCTGGCGCTCCAGACCTGCCGCAGGGCCCGTCCCCGGCCCTTCTGGGGGACGTGGACGGCACGGACGTCAGGGAGCTGGTCAGCCAGCCGCCTGGCCAGCGGCCAGGTGGCGTCGGTGCTGGCGTTGTCGGCGATGGTGATCCGGAAGCTGAACGGGAAGCTCGCCTTCAGGTACCCGTGGAGCCGCCAGATGCTGGCCTCCAGCACCTCCTGCTCGTTGTGGACGGGGACGACCACCTCGACCATCGGGCCGGCGAGGGCAAGGGCCGGCACGGCCGCTGGCTGCTTCTCGGGTGCTGATCGCATGCCCCCGATGGTCGGCCTCGCCCCTTGGGGCAACTTGGGACGTGCCTGGGGGGTTGCTGAGAGCTCAGGCGGCGGCGTCGGGGGCCAGCGGCAGGACCACCCGGAAGCGCGCCCCCCGGCCGGGGACGCTGTCGACCTGGACCGTCCCCCCGTGGACGGCCACAAGGGCGGCCACGATGGACAGCCCGAGCCCGGTGCCGCCGGCGGCCGACGAGCGCGCCGGGTCGCCCCGGAAGAAGCGCTCGAACACCCGCTCGGTCTGCTCGGGGGTGAGGCCGGGGCCGTGGTCGACGACCTCGACGGCGGCGCCCGGGCGGCCGTCGAGCGGCGCGGTCCCGACCCGGACCTCGACCGGGCTCCCGGCCGGGGTGTGGGTGAGGGCGTTGTTGACCAGGTTGGCCAGCACCTGGCGCAGCCGCTGGTCGTCGCCGAGCACGACCAGGGCGGTCCCGACGTCGCCGTCGCCGGTGCCGAGCACCAGCTCGATCCGCCGGTCGGGGGCGACCGCGTGGGCGTCGTTGACCGCCTCGGCGGCCAGGGCGAGCAGGTCCACCGGGTCGCGGTCGAGGGGGCGCTGCTGGTCGAGGCGGGCCAGCAGGAGGAGGTCCTCGACCAGCAGCCCCATCCGGGCCGCCTGGTCCTCGATCCGCCGCATCAGCCGGTCCAGCTCGGCCGGGTCGCGGGCGGCCCCCTGCCGGTACAGCTCGGCGAAGCCCCTGATGGTGGTCAGGGGCGTGCGCAGCTCGTGGCTGGCGTCGGCCACGAACCGCCGCATCCGGTCCTCGGAGTGCCGGGCCGCCTCCTCGGAGCGGCGGGCGCTGGCCTCCGAGGCCGCCCTTGCCCCGAAGGCCGACTCGATCTGGGCCAGCATGGTGTTGAGGGCCCGGCCGAGCCGGCCGAC
>Ga0126313_10000573_pt1 | contig 17759 bp, 18 predicted proteins | sample Plot105A_FD_89954 | JGI IMG/M metagenome (GOLD analysis project Ga0126313, IMG submission 89954) | Serpentine soil microbial communities from UC McLaughlin Reserve, CA, USA - Plot105A | ecosystem: Environmental > Terrestrial > Soil > Grasslands | place: USA: UC McLaughlin Reserve, Lake County...
CAAAGGCGCGTGGGGCCGACGTGCGCTTCGTCTACTCGCCCCTCGACGCCCTGCGCATCGCCATCGAGGCGCCCGAGCGTGAAGTCGTGTTCTTCGCGGTGGGCTTCGAGACGACGGCGCCCTCCACGGCGGTCACGCTGCAGCGGGCGCGCGACCTCGGCGTGGAGAACTTCAGCGTCTTCTGCAACCACGTGACGATCGTCCCGCCGGTGCGCGCGCTGCTCGACTCGCCGGACCTTCGCCTGGACGCGTTTATCGGGCCGGGGCACGTCTCCACGGTCATAGGCTGCCGTCCATACGAGTTCATGCCCGCGGATTACGGCAAGCCCTGTGTGGTCGCCGGGTTCGAACCGCTCGACCTCTTGCAGTCTATCCTGATGCTTATGCGCCAGCTCGACGGGGGGCGCTGCGAAGTCGAGAACCAGTACAGCAGAATAGTACCCTGGGAAGGCAACCTCGCTGCCCTCAAGAGCATGGCCGACGTCTTCGAGCTACGTCCGTACTTCGAGTGGCGGGGGATGGGCTTTATAGCCCAATCAGCCCTCAAGCTCTCGGAAGCGTACGCGGACTTCGATGCTGAGCTGCGCTACTCCGTACCTGGCGTGCGCGTCGCAGACCCGAAGGCCTGCCAGTGCGGCGAGGTACTCAAGGGCGTCCTCAAGCCCTGGGAGTGCAAAGTCTTCGGGACCGCCTGCACGCCGGAGCATCCGCTAGGGACGCTCATGGTTTCTTCGGAGGGGGCCTGCGCCGCCTACTACAATTTCGGGCGCAAGTCGTTCGAGAAGGTCGAGATCGGGACCAGACAATGAGCGACAGAGAGCAGCGCGTCCTCGATACACTGGAACAGAACCGCCGCAGGCCACCGAAGTTTACAGCCCCGCGCATAGATATGAGCCACGGCGCCGGGGGCAAGGCGACCCACAAGCTGATCGAAGGCCTGCTCCTTCCTACTCTCGAAAACCCGGCCCTAGCCCCCCTCACCGACGCGGCAACGCTCCCCTCCGGCGACGTCCACATCGCCCTCACCACTGACTCCTTCGTCGTGCGCCCCCTCGTCTTCCCTGGTGGATCCATCGGGGAGCTCGCGGTAAACGGCACCGTCAACGACCTCGCCGTCTCGGGCGCCACCCCTATCGGCCTCTCCGCCGCCCTCATCATCGAGGAGGGACTCGAGACAGAGGTACTTACGCATGAAGTAGAAGCCATGGCTAGGTCAGCCGATAGGGCCGGTGTCTCCATCGCCACGGGCGACACCAAGGTCGTCGAGCGCGGCAAGGGCGACGGGATCTACATCATTACCACCGGAGTAGGCATGGCCGACCCGGATTCGAACCTCTCTTCCGCTGCCGTCCGTCCGGGAGGCAAGATCCTCTGTTCCGGCACCCTGGGCGACCATGGCGCGGCCATCCTGATCGCCCGCGGAGACCTCGAGCTCGAAGCCGAGGTCCTCTCCGACACGATGCCCCTCACCCCGCTCGCTCAGGCGCTCAAAGACTCCGCCGGAAAGAGCTTACGTTTCATGCGCGACCCGACGCGCGGCGGTGTCGGGACCGTCTTGAACGAGCTCGCCCGCGACTCTGGCTACGGCGTCGCGCTCTGGGAAGAGAAGCTCCCCATCCGGGATGTGGTGCATGGGGCGTGCGAAATACTCGGCATAGACCCTCTCTACGTCGCTAACGAAGGCAAGCTCCTCGCCGTGGTAGCCCCCGAAGTCGTGGACGCCGCCCTCGAATCCCTGCGCAACACAGAAGGCGGCGACGATGCCCAGATCATCGGCGAGGTCCGTGAGGAGCCGGCACGCATGGTCATAATGCACACCCAGTTCGGTGGCACCCGCATGATAGATATGCTCGTGGGCGACCCGCTGCCGAGGATCTGTTAGGCTGACTCTAGATGTAGAGAGGAGGTCGAGCTAGGGTACTGAGCAGTACACGTTTCTTACGACACGATGCACTGCGCCTGGTAGCCGGACAATAGCTCATTTAGGGACATTGATTGATAGTCTCGACGTTTTGCTCAAAGAATAGAAGGGCACACTCGGCACTGATGTAAAGAGTTTGATCAACGTGTTGAGAAAGACACTGCGACTAAGGGAAGACCTGGCAAGTGGCTGCGAGCCGTCACGAGGGCACCAGGGATTTTGCTCGGAGCTAACACCGAAAACTACGTAGAATCGTTAGTATGTGATGGACTCCAGGATCTCGCTAGCAAGCAAGTCACTGCGCGTCGCTATCCTGAGAATTTTCGACCGTGGATTTTTCGAGAGGAGATTCACATGCGTTCCCCCTCTAGTCGTCGAGCAGCAAGAATATGGACGGGCTCCCGACGAGTTGCACTTTGAGCCTCATTGTTTGACCCTTGGGCAGATTCATGTGGACTCGCGTGCTAATGGGATTATTGCGAGAAACTCAATTGCGACATCAAGTGCCAACTCGGACGGGTTGAGGAGCTGCGTGGTGAAATCGACTCCTCGCACATCAGAGAAAGCGACCCGACAAACGCTCTCCCTAGTGCTGTAGATTTTGGAGGTGCATGCGATGCGATCGCCAGACACGAATACCTTCGCCGCCCAGAGCAGGACAGAACTGCTCCGACGTAACGGGATCTTCGAGTCTTTCTTCGAGGCTGAAGCATCGCGACTGGCCGAAGCCTGCCACGAGATGTCCCGGCGTTTTCTCGACGGAGGACGGCTCCTGGCTTTCGGAAACGGCTCTGCGGCTACCGACGCCCAGCACGTCTCGGTCGAGTTCGTGCACCCGGTGATCGTCGGCAAGCGCGCCCTACCAGCGCTCGACCTCGGCCCTGACTTCGAACGACGCCTTCCCGTCTTGCTCCAGCCCGAGGACATGGTGATGGGCTTCGCGTTCCCTGAAGCGGAAGAAGCGGTCGAGCGGACACTGCGTGCGGCGCGAGAGCGGGGGCGCTAACGTTCAGCCTGACGGGAGAGGCTGGCGAGTACTCGTTCGCGCCGCCGGATGGCGACCCGTTCGTTGTTCAGGAGGTCTTCGAGGTCCTATACCACGTGCTCTGGGAGACGGTCCACGTGTATTTCGAGCATCGCGAACAGGGCCACGACGTGGGCAACTCTTCGTTCCTTTATCCGTTCCTTGGCAAGGGACAGCAACCCCTCGAAGAGGTCGTGCAAGAGGTGCAGATTTCGATGCTTCAGAAGGTGCAGGAGGTGAACCGCCTGCGTACGGCTGCGGCCGAATCTGAGGGTACGGCGATCTCCCAGATAGCAGCGGCCATTACCGAACGAGTGGGGCGGGGCGGAAAATTGATCGCCTTTGGCAACGGCGGCTCCGCTACGGATGCGAACGACCTTGTCTCGGACTTCGTGGACCCGCCGACCGGGTTCGACGTTATTCCAGCGGTATCCGTATCTGCTGAGCCGGCAAACATTACGGCCATAGCCAACGACATTGGCACCGAAGCGATCTTCGCCCGACAGCTCATCGCCCACTCGAGACCCGAGGACGTTGCGGTTGGCATTTCGACGAGCGGCGGCTCGGCCAACATACTCGCCGCGCTCGCCGAAGCCCGCAGACGAGGGCTGCTGACGGTCGGCATTGTGGGCTATGATGGAGGTAGGATCGTCGGCGAGCGGCTCGTGGATCACGCGGTCGTAGTTCGCTCGGACTACATCCCGCGCATTCAGGAGGTCCAGGCTTCCATCTACCACGTACTTCGTGGGCTCGTCGAACGGTGCAAGGCCTGAAGCCCGAATCCGAAAATGGAGGTGTCGTGTGCGCTACGTGCTGCTGATCGTCGGCGGGTTGATGTTCCTCGTGGGCGGCGTGTGGTTGTTGCAGGGCGTCGGAATACTGCCAGGCAGCTTCATGACCGGACAGGCGTTCTGGGCCGTGATGGGTGTGATCTCCTTGGCCGTTGGGAGCTTGTTGGTCCTCGTCGGGTTCCGCTTTAATTGACGCTGTTGAGGGCGGGTTGGGAAAGCCCGCCGGTTCCCCATCTGGGGTAAGCTTTGTCACGGCCGGTATAGGCTCGCGGTAATAAACTCTGAACAAGCATAGCGAAGGGGGCTGACGCGTTTGCAAGGTAGCGGAGAGGGCGTGGACGCGAGGACACTGCTCGCCATGGACCGGTCGGCGAGGTTGATGGAGCGCGCCGTCGGGCTGATGCCCGGCGGCGTCAACAGCCCGGTGCGGGCGTTCCGCTCGGTCGGGGGGGACCCGCTGTTCGTGGAGCGCGGCGAGGGATCGCGCATCGTGGATGTGGATGGCAACTCGTTTATCGACTACGTGATGAGCTACGGACCGCTCGTCCTCGGGCATTCGTATCACGAGGTGAACGAGGCCATAGAGAACACGGCCAGGAAAGGCACGACCTTCGGCGCCCCGACGGAATTGGAGGTGGAGCTCGCCGAGACGGTGTGCGAGGCTGTCCCTTCCGTCGAGATGGTCAGGATGACCAACTCGGGGACGGAGGCGACGATGAGCGCCATCCGTCTCGCCCGCGCGTACACGGGGCGGGAGAAGATCCTGAAGTTCGACGGCAACTATCACGGCCACGGCGACGCCCTCCTCGTCTCCGCCGGATCTGGCGTGGCGACCCTGGGGCTTCCCGACAGCCCGGGCGTTACCAAGGGGGCCGCCAGAGACACGACCGTGTTGCCGTACAACGACCTGGAGGCGGCGCGGGACCTCTTCGGGCGCGAGGGTGAGGAGTTCGCCGCCGTTATCGTAGAGCCTGTAGCGGGGAACATGGGCTGCGTTCCGCCTGCGGAAGGATATCTTGAAGGGCTCAGGGAGATCACGCGCGAGTACGGGACCGTCCTGATCTTCGACGAGGTCATGACCGGCTTCAGGCTTGCCCGCGGCGGGGCGCAGGAGCGGTTCGGCGTCACGCCGGACCTGACGTGCCTGGGGAAGATCATCGGCGGCGGGCTCCCGGTCGGGGCCTACGGGGGGAAGCGCAAGGTCATGGACCTGGTCGCGCCCTCGGGTCCGGTCTACCAGGCCGGCACCCTCTCGGGAAACCCGCTGGCGATGGCCGCCGGTCTCGCAACCCTGCGCATAGCAGGACAGCCCGGTTTCTACGACCGGCTTGAGGAACTAGGAGCACGCTGGCGCGAGGGCATGGGCGAGGCTGCCTCGGCGGGCAGTCGCCCGTTCACCGTCAACCAGGTCGGCTCGATGGTCAGCATCTTTTTCACCGATGATCCTGTAAGAGACTTCGACTCCGCCGCCGCGTCTGACACGAAAGCGTACAAGGACTTTTTCTGGCACATGCTCTCCCGCGGCGTGTACCTGGCCCCGAGCCAGTACGAGGCCGGCTTTATCTCTACGGCACACTCCGAGGAGGACCTGGACAGGACCTTCGGGGCGGCCCGCGAATGGTTCGATAGGGTGCGCTAGTTGGAGGAGACGAGTCACCGGACGCCGGATCTTCTGCTCAGGGACACGTTCCTCAAAGCCGCCGCGGGCCTTCCCGGGGAGGACGAGCGCGCAGCGGTCGTGGGCGAGGCGCTCGAATACCTGCAGCGGGGCTTCGACGCCCACTACGCCTGGGGAGGGTCTGCTGACGACGATATACTGGTCGGGGACAACGCGTACGCGCTGGCGGTCGACACGATAGCGCGCCTCGACGAGCCCCGCTTCGTGGCGGTGGCGAGCCGCATGATCCGTGACGGCGCCGGACGCATCGCCGAAGGCGGCGCTGTCACCGTCGAGATGTGGTCGCCCCACCTCGCCTGCCTCCTCGACATCATCTCCGGAGAGGGCGCCGAGAGGTCCGAGGTGAGGATCAGGGCCGCTGTCCGGGAGATGCGTGATCAGGGTGGGTAAGCTGCCTTCCGGGGAGGAGCGGTCGCTCCTGGTCCGCGAGATGTTCGACAGGATCGCGGGCCGCTACGACCTCCTGAACACCGTGATGACCGCGGGCCTCAACCGCCTCTGGAACCGCACGGTGGTGGACGACGCCAGCCTCAACCCCGGCGGCAGGGCACTCGACCTCGCCTGCGGCACCGGCAGCCTGACGCGCGACCTCGCGAAGAAAGCCGGGCCCGACGGCTACGTGCTCGGCGTCGATTTTTCTAAAGAGATGCTGCGGTCGGCGTGGTCCCGGCCAGTGGCAAACGTCGAGTACAGGCTCGGGGACGCGACGGACCTCAAAGAGGTACCATCCGACTCCTTCGACGCGGCCACCATAGCTTATGGGGCGAGAAACATCCCCGACCTCGACGCGCTTTTCTCCGAGATGGAGCGCGCGCTCAAGCCCGGTGGCGTCGCCGTGTGCCTGGAGATAGCGCGGCCCACAGGCGGACTTTCGTCCCGGTTTTACGGGCTGTGGTTCGACACGATAGTGCCAAAACTGGGAGGTTTGATCTCCGGGGACCCAGCAGCTTACTCCTATCTACCAGAAAGCGTGAAAGAGTTCGTGGCACCGGGCGAATTAGCTGACATAATAGGACGTAATGGATTACAAGACGTTACATGGAGGCGGCTCGCGGGCGGCATCATCACGCTCCAACGTGGGACCAAACGCTCCAAGGGAGGCTGACGGGCTCGACTCCGTGGTACTCGGGGAGGACTTCGAGACCATCGACGAGGTCGAGGGCCTGCTCGCCGGGGCGGCCGAGGGAGCGCCGCCGGATCTGATCGAACCCTCGCTGGTGTCGCTGACGTCGCGGGGTAAGCGTCTCAGGCCGCTGCTGCTGGTGCTGAGCGCGCGCATGGGCGACCCGGATATGGAAGATTTGCTCGAGGCCGCCACCGCCATCGAGGTCTTGCACACGGCGACCCTGATCCACGACGACATCGTTGACGGGGCCGAGAGCAGGCGCGGCGTTCCCACGGCCGTCGCCGAGTACGGGCGCGAGATCGCGGCGGCCACGGGCGACTTCCTCTTCGCCGAAGCCTTCTCCAAGCTGGCCCGGATCGGGGACCCCAGGCTCGTCCGCGCCTTCGCCGTTGCTTCGGTGGGGCTTGCCTCCGGGGAGCTGGAACAGTACCGCGCGAACGGGGCTAACGTCGAGGTCGAAGCGTACCTGGAACACATAAGGAAAAAGACCGCCGGGCTCTTCCAGGTCGCGTGTGTGGCCGGCGCGACTCTGGGCGGGCTCTCCCTTGTGCAGATAGACGCCCTGGCGAGCTACGGCCAGGCATTAGGCATAGCCTTCCAGATGTCTGACGACATCATGGACCTCGTGGGCAAGCCGGGTCTCATGGGCAAGGGTATCGGCACCGACCTCGTCGAGGGGACCGTGACGTTGCCCGTCATCTTCGCCATGAAGGAGGGCGACACACAGACGATCCGGCGCGTACTCGCGAACCCGAGCCCCTCTCCTGAACTGCTGGAGGCCGGCATAGAGGCCGTGCTCGCCACGGACGCCATCGCCAGGACCGAGCAGTGGGCCCGGGGCGAGATCGACGCCGCCCTCAGAGACCTCGCCTTCCTGCCCGACTGTCCGGAACGCGAGTTCCTCGAGTCGGTCGCCTCGGAGGTGGTCGGGAGGGATGCCTGAGGGCCGGACCGGTCAGGTGATCTTCGCCACCGGGGCCCTCATGCCCGTCTCTTCACCCCCCGTGCCGGACGGCGCCGTGCTCGTAGAGGAAGGCCGCATAAAGGCCGTCGGACCGATCGGGGACGTCGGGCGTGAGAACCCCGACGCCGAGGTCCGTTTCTTTCCCAACTACGCCATGATCCCCGGCGCGGTCAACGCCCACGCCCACCTCGGCTTCAGACGTAAGGACAGGCCAGAGGGCGGCACGTTCTCCGGTTGGCTCAGCCAGCTTATAGAACTTCTCCCCGAAAAGGAGAGCTGGACCGCCGAGGCCGCCCGCGACTCGGCCAGGGAGGCCGTGGAGGCGGGGACCACGTACATGGCCGAGTCATCGCCTTACGGGGAATGCCTGCCGCAGCTCGCCGAGAGCGGGATGGCGGGCACGGTCTTCGCCGAATTCTTCCCGCATGAGATCGGTACCCCCGAGGAGGCCGTCGATTTTATCGTCGAGAAGGCGCGTGGTCTTCGGGAAGGTTTGCCCGGACGCGTAAACGCCTCGGTCAGCGTGCATTCTCCGTACACCGTGGATCCCGAGTCCTCACGTCTGGCGGCGCGCAGGACGCGGGAGATGGGGTGGAGGTTGGCGATCCACCTCTCCGAGAGCCCGGAAGAGGTCGAGTTCGTCAGGGACGGCACCGGCGGCCTCGCCGATATCTTCGGCAGCAACGAGTGGGGAGGGGTAGGGACCTCGCCCGTCCGCTACGCGCAGGATGTAGAGCTTCTCGCCCACCAGACGATCGCGGCCCATCTTGCGACCGGCGTCTCGGAAGAGGAAGTAGAGATCCTGGCGCGCTCAGGCGTTGCGGCGGCCCATTGCCCCCGTTCCAACGCTTACCTCGGCTGTGGTGTTTCGCCGGTGCGGCGCATGCTCGAGCGCGGCATCAGGGTCGGGATGGGCACGGACGGGCTCTGGAGCAGCCCGAGCATGAACCTTTTCGAAGAGACGCTTTTTGCGGTCGATCTTCACGGTTTGGACGGCGCGACGGGCCTTTCGCTGGCGACGCTCGGCGGGGCACGCGTCCTCGGCATCGAGGGTGAGACGGGGACTCTAGACGCAGGCAAGTGGGCCGACCTTGCCCTGGTCGAGGTTTCGCCCGGGGGCGGGGACCCCGCGCGGGACGTGCTGGAGGCCGCTGCCGGCGGCGCTGTCGCGGTCACGGTCGTCGGGGGCGGCGTGATATACAATCGTCACAGTGTCTGAAGAGCCTGGAGGGCAGCCCTCATGATGATGAACCGGGAAAGGATCGGTTTCTGGGTCAGGCTGGTCGCCATCTTGCTCTCAGCCATCTTCCTTATCTCTTTCATCTTCCTGGGCGTCGGGACAAACATTTCGTACAACGTCTTCGACCTATTCGGCAACCAGGATCAGCAGAAGCAGCAGCAAGACCAGGCGCTCAACCCCGAAGAGCAGATCGCCGCCGCAGAGAAGGACCTGAAAAAGGACCCGAAGGATCCCGAGAAGATAAAGGACCTCGCGGGGCTCTACTACAACGCCGGCCGCTACGACGAGGCTATTCAGGTTCTGCAGAACGGACAGGAGGCGGCCCCGAACGACGAGGAGATACCGGCGTTTTTGGGTCAGGTCTACAGCCAGCAGGCGCAGACCGCGTCGGGCAAGAAACAGGAAGAGCTGCAGGACAAGGCGGCGGAAGCCTTCGCGGCCTCGGCAGCGGCGCAGCCCGACGAGGCGGACGCCTACCTCCTGGCGGGCCAGGCCTACGACCAGGCCGGCCAGCCCGCAGAGGCCATCAGGTACTACAACGAGTACCTAGACCGCGCTCCAAAGGGCCAGAATGCGGCCAGGGTCAAAGGCAGAATTTCTGCACTCCTCGAAGGCAAGGAGACCACAGGAAGTGCGCAGCCCTGATCCAGGTCCGGGCCGAAGGCGTATAATGGAAGTAAGATCCGGCAGATAGCCCGTTAGGAGGAAAGGTGTTAGGTTCCATCGGAATGCCAGAGCTGATCATTGGTCTGGTCGTTATCCTGCTTCTCTTCGGAGCGAAGCGCGTCCCCGAGCTGGCCCGCGGCCTCGGAAGCGGCGTGCGCGAGTTCAAGAAGGGCACCACGGAGGGCGAGGTCGAAGACAAGAAAAAGGAAGAAGAGAAAGAAGAGCAGATCGAGTCAAGCGCTAGCGTAAACGAAGACGAGGCCAAGCTGGAGGAAGATTCTCCCGCCGAGAAGGCCGAGCAGAAGCGTAGTAGCTAGACTCACTACGGCTTCTTAAGCTCTAGATGGCAGGTCGCCTCAGACTCCCTTCGCGTCCGCGCGGTCCGCGCGACGACATGCGCATGACCCTGATCGAACACCTCGACGAGCTGCGCTCGAGGATCATCAAGGTCGGTGCCATTTTCATCCTCGCGGCGATTGGGGCTTGGTTCTTCCGCGTCGACATCTTCAATCTCCTCCTGGAGCCAGCTCAGGGCCAACTGCAGGGCAAGCTCTATGTAACCTCGGTGGCGGAGCAGTTCGTCAGCGATATGAAGCTGGCCCTGTACGTGGCTTTCGTGCTCACGATACCGGTGCTCCTGTACCAGGTGTGGGCTTTCGTGGCCCCCGCGGTGGGCGACTTGGGCCGAGCTTTCACCTACATCCTGATCACGCTGGCATCCTCGTTGTTCATAGCGGGGATCGTTTTCGGATACGTCTTCGTGGTGCCCGTGGGCGTGAAGTTCCTCTTGGGCTGGGCCCCCGACCGGTACGACACTATAATCACCCCGACGAACTATATGGCGTTCGTTACGCGCTTCCTCCTGGCCTGCGGGATCGTGTTCGAACTGCCGGCGGCGACCTACGTCGCGGCGAAGCTCGAGCTTATCGATGCCTCGCTTTTGAAGAGGTACCGCAAGCACGCCATCGTGGTCAATACGATCGTCGCAGCAGCGATCACCCCGTCTCCCGATCCTTTCAGCATGCTCCTCCTCGCGGTACCGCTGATCGGAATGTACGAGCTCTCCATCATCATCGCCCGCTACGTGAACCCGACGACGGAAGTCAGGGCACACGAGCTGGCCAGGGACGACGAGGATGAAGAGCCAGAAGCGGAAGATGAGCCCGACGGGTTCGAAGACACGGACGACCACCCGGAGAACGGGCACGAGCGGGACCTCTAAAGCGGTCAGCGGTCAGCACTTCAGCTAGTCAGCGCTGTACACCGAATATGCTCGAACGAGACCGTGTTCGGGTGGCAGGTTCTCTAGAGGTCTCCCCTTACGTCGTTCCCGCGGAAGCGGGAATCCACCCACGAGATGGAACCTCGTAAGCCACTGATGGCTCCCTCTTGAGGGAGGCGTTCACCCCCGACTCTGTGTCACTCGCCTCTCAGTCGTGCTTCGAAGCGGCGCATGGAACGCCGGATCAGGTCTTCCACCAGCCGTCTGAAGAAGGGCTTGTGGGCGATCTTATCGAGCCAGGCTGGTTTGATCCTGTAATCGGTCCAGAGCGTCATCCTGACGGTCCTGACGCCCTCGTCTTCGATGAGCCAGCCTCCGGTCCCCATCGCACCCTCCACGTAGGTCCACTCCAGCCGGTGTGAAGGCTCGATCACCGTGAGGGTGCTGGCTACCTCGTGGGTGATGCTCGCCGCGCTTAGTGTGAACTCCAGCCTCACCCCGGGATGCAGGGCCGTTGTCTCGGCGCCCGCGGCGTCGAGGGCCCGGGCGTGCTTGAGGCCAGCGGCCCACTCGGGGAAGCGGCTCACGTCGAGGAGGGCGCCGAAGATCCTCTCCGCCCCGATCCCCGAGACGAGGTAGCCCGCCCTGAAGGGCCTGTGGTCTTCAGGCACCGAGAAGGACCCCAGCCGTGTAGAGCAAGCCGAAGACGAGGTGGAGGGCAGCCGTCCGCTTGACAACAGGGTCGAGGCGTCTCGGCGTCGAGTACGCGGCGATGTCGCGCCAGAGCCGGAAGGCGGCGAACACGCTCGGGAAGACCAGCGCACACTCGGGCGGGACGACGCGGAGCGCCATCAGGACCGCAACGGCGACGTAGGTTTCCAGCAGGAGGGCGCGGTAGATCAGGACCGCCACCTCCCTGCCGAAGACTATGGGCAACGTTCGCCGCCCACCCCGGCGGTCCGAGACCAGGTCCCTGATGTTGTTGGCGAGCAGGATCGCGGCCACCGGACCCCCGATCGGAAGCGCCGCAAGCGGTACGTACAGCGGAAAATCTCCGACCTGGACAGCGTAGGCGATTACGACGATCAAGACGCCCATAAAGACGAAGACCGCCGCCTCGCTCGCCGGTGTGTAGGCGATGGGACGCGGTCCCGCAGAGTAGAGGTACCCGCCGAGGGCGGAGAGGCACCCGAGCACGAGTATGGGCCAGCCGCCCACAAGAACCAGGTAGATGCCGAGAAAGAGCGCGATGGTGTAGCAGAGCAGCGCGCCCGCGAGGACGCTGCGCGAGCGCACGCGCCCGCTTACGATGGAACCGGCGATCCCCACAGCCCCTTCCACGTCGAGACCCCTCTGCTCGTCGTAGAACTCGTTGAACATGTTGGTGGCAGCCTGTATGAGCAGGCTGCCGAAGAGCATGGCGAGAAAAGGCCCCCAGGCGAACGCGCCGCTCTTGAACGCCAGCGCCGTCCCGAACAGCACCGGCACGGCCGCCGCCGTCAGGCTGAAAGGCCTGGCGAGAAGGAACCATTCTCTTGTAACCTGCCGAGGCGTTGGATTTGTCATTCGGGCAATTGTGGAGAGAGTCGTTCGCTTTTGCAATCGCTCTGTTCACGGTTCCTAGCCATCAGCGGTCAGCTTTTCATTTTGGCTGAAAGCTGAAAGCTATTGTGGTACAACCGGCAGTCGTGGAGGCTGACCGTTCCAGGGGGCTTGCGAGATCCTATCTGCGGCTGGTCCGGCCCAAGCAGTGGACCAAGAACGGGTTCGTGCTGGCCGGGGTGGTGTTCGCGGAGAAGGCTTTCTCGGTTACGGCCGTAACCCACGCCCTGCTGGCCTTCGTCGTTTTCTGTGCCCTCTCGGGTGCCGTGTACGCCGCAAACGACGTGCTCGACGTCAAGGAGGACCGCAAGCACCCGCTCAAGAGGCTCAGGCCCGTTGCGAGCGGGGAAATCTCACCCCGCGCCGCCCTCACCTTCGCCGCCCTGCTGGCGGCCGGCGCCCTCGTCGTCAGCTTCGTCTTTCTTCCCGTCGGAGTTGGGGTAGCATGCATCGCCTACCTGCTCTTGCAGGTTCTGTACACCACCGTTCTCAAACATACGGCGATTCTGGATGTCATGAGCATCTCTGCGGGGTTTGTAATCAGGGCGCTGGCGGGCGTGGCGGCGGTGAGCAGCCCGATCTCACCCTGGCTCATAGTCTGTACCGGGCTCCTCACGCTTTTCCTCGGCTTCTCCAAGCGCAGGCATGAGATCGCTACCCTCGGGGAAGGTGCGGTGGTTCACCGGAGGAACTTGCAGGACTACTCCGTGCCGATGCTTGACGAGATGATGAACATCATGATCTCGGCAACCATCATCGCCTACACGCTCTACACCTTCACGGTCTACGAGAGGCAGGATCAAATATTCATGATGGGGAGCATCCCGTTCGTGGTCTACGGGGTGTTTCGTTACATGCTCCTCGTCCACCGCGACGGCGGTGGCAACCCGGATACGCTCCTCCTTTCAGACAGGCCGCTCCAGATCGCGCTGTTCCTCTGGCTCGTCGTCGTGACGGCAGTTATCTACGTGGTGCCTTTGTGGAACGGCTGAGACGAAACCTCATCCTCGCCCTCGCCCTCGCCCTCGCCGTCTACGTGGTCCTGGCGGTCTTCTCCAACTTCGACCACCTCGTGGCCACCCTCGACAACTTCGACTACGCCCTGATACCGGCGATCCTTGGCCTCGTCACCCTCTCCTACGTCGGCCGCTTCTTCCGCTGGATGTACTACCTGAAGCTACTGAAGGTCTCCGTTCCGACCGGTATAAACGCCGCGATCTTCACCTCAGGACTTTCGATGGCGATCTCACCCGGAAAGCTGGGGGAGGTGCTGAAAAGCGTCTTCGTCCGCAGGGTCTCCGGCGCCTCGATAGCTCGTACGGCCCCCGCCGTGGTCGCCGAACGCGCCACCGACGGGACGGGTATGGTGATCTGGGGTTTCCTCGGTGCTTTTGCCCTGAACCTGCCGCCTTGGACGATGCTGGCGTTCCTCGCCGTCGCGGCCTTCGGCATCGCCGTCCTGCGCTCCAAGCGGTTCTCGCTCGCCACGGAACGCGTGCTCCGGAAGCTGCCGTTCGTCAACCGCTTCGCCCCGCACCTCGGGGACTTCCACGGCGCCTCGAACGCGCTGCTCTCGACGGGACCGCTCCTGGTGGGCACGATCATCTCGTTCCTGTCCTGGGGCCTTGAGTGTACCGGCGTCTATCTCTGCGCCGTCGGGCTCGGCGTGGATAAGCCCTTCCTTCTTATAGTCTTCGTCTTCGCGGTCAGCTCGCTCCTCGGCGTCGTCAGCATGCTGCCCGGTGGTATTGGGGCCGTGGAGGCCGGCCTCTACGGCCAGTTCGTCGCCGTGGCGCACCTCTCAACGGGAGTCGCCGGCGCGCTCACCCTGATCATCCGCCTCGCAACCCTCTGGTTCGCAACCCTGCTGGGAATCTGCAGCCTACTCCTCGTCCAACGCCTCTTCGGAGACGCGTCGCTAGAACCCGACGAGCCACAACACGCCGCGCCGAAATAGAAGTCCTTACCATGTATCTCCTGACACCCGATGCCTGTAGGGGGGCGGTTCGCGAACCGCCCTCGGACTAGACTAGCGTTCCCCTGACGATGTAGCGGACGTTCCAGTTCGGGCCCGGCGTCCAGTAGTCGCCGTAGTCCTCGATGCAGGTCTGGAGCGAGACCGTGCTCGCTCCTGTCGGGCCGGTCACCGAGAGGTCGTTTATGGGGACTTCGAGGATATCGCTGACGGCGTAGGTGTAAGTGTGGCCGTTAGAGTCGGTGAGGTAAATCTTGTCTCCCATGCCCAGGTTTGGCAGATTCCAGAAGACGTGGTCGCTCGGGGTGCCCGGATACCCGAGCCGGTGCCCCGCGATGTAGGTGTTGGAGCCGGGGACCCAAGGGTACCCTGACCCGACATAGTGTCCAGCCCCCGCCGACAAACTGGCCTCGGTCGTCCCCTCAACGACGGGTATGTCCGAAATCCCCATCGCGGGGACCGTCAAAGACATGGTGGTATCCGCAGGCACTGATGCTGGAGAGGAAGCGGAAGAGGAAGCGGATGCCGAGGCGGAAGACGAATTAGAGGCCGACTCAGACTTGGTGGCCTGATTTGCGCCCTCCTCCCTCGTCACGAGCTCCTTCTCGGCATCCGCTTCCTCTTCCGCTTTGTCCTTGGCTGCCGCCTCGTCTGCCTTGTCGGTCGCCTCGGTCGCCTTCTCGGCGACGGGCTCGGGCGTGGACTTCTCCGACCCGACGGGTTGGATGGCCCGCTCCGACGGATCCGCATCCGCACCGGAGAACATCCCTGCGCCCGCCGCGATGGCGAGCACGCCGACCGCCAGTAGCGCCATGACCCCAAGCGTATACAGACCGGCCCTCCCCCGACCGGCTCCGAACCATCCCCTCATCGTGCCTCCCCTACTTCTACCTGCAAACGAGGAATACTCATGCTCTCTCTACGACCAACTCTCGCCAACGCGGGACATCAGCTGTGACACGGCGCACTTTAACACTGCTCCATACGAACCGCAACAACCTTAACAATCTTGTAACAGCTTGATAGGGGAACTAGAGGTATGGTGGTGGGCCTGGATCGCACGTTCTTCCATCGGACAGACGTTCTTCGATCACGCCACCACAAAACACGCGCTGACCTAGTCCACTTCTCGCATCGTACGGCTCGCCGCTCCCAGCGTCGCCGTAATATAGCAACAAGGCACCCGCGCCCACGAACATGGCAGTCAGGTTGATCCCCACCAGTATTCCGGCGAGGGCGAACGAGATCGGATCCAGGGCGACCGCCGAGAACATTGCGAGGCTCATCACGCGTCCGAGCAGGCCTGACTCGGCGCGTTCCTGGAACCATGAGATCGTTATCAACCTGAGGAAGCTCGCCGTGGCGCCAATCGCGATCGCGATTGGCGCCACGGTCAGGTTCGTCACGAAGGCGATCGACGCGACGATGATACCCAAAACGCCTGTCAGGGACAACTCTATCAGGCCCCGTCGCTTGAAAACGCGCACCGATCTCGCGCTCACGATTCCGATCAACGAACCGACTCCTGCGGCGGCGACCAGAATTCCAAAGGCCCCTGCACCCCCGAGGCGCGACTCGGCGAGAACGGCCCACCGACATATAGCGGGCCCATCATGGCTACGTTGGTACCGAGCACGATCAGCAAGAGGGTGCGAATCACGGGATCGTGCAAAACGTAGCGCGCGAACGTGATCGGGCAGGCTGCCAATGGCCTTGGTCCGAACTTGCTGACTATCACCATCCTCGCTTTTCCAACTCCAATCGTCTTGTGTCCCAATGTTCACCCCGCGATGTGGAACAAGGCCGTCGTCCAACGAAATGTCGAAACCTTGCGTGGGGACGGACATATAGTGCTCGAACCGCAAGTCGCTACCGCCTACGAGGCTGACTCCGGTGAGTTGTGAGAGAGCCTGGTAGTCCCAGAGACGACGCAACTGATAGAACAGCTTCGAGAGATCTATCGGCGACAGGAACCAGATCCTCCTCTTCGATAGTAACTTGTTCTCCTCTCAAACGGGTCATTATTGCCCGCTCCATGCGGCTACGAACTTCGTCACTCAGGAGCCCGAAGCAACTCGCTGCATTGTGTTATAACCAGGATCAATATGCGACTAATTATTTCTGAGAAAGCAAACACGGCAAAGAAGATCGCCCAGTTCCTCTCCGAAGGCTCCGTGAAGGAGGGGAAGCACCGCTCCGTGCCCCACCACACGTTTACGTGGAAGGGCGAAGCGACGGTCTCCGTTGGCCTCAAGGGGCACGTGTTGAACCCCGAGTACCCTGAGGAGTACTCCAACTGGCAGAAGGTCGAGCCGCGGGAGCTTATATACGCGGAGATCCTGAAGTCCGTCTCCGAGAAGGGCGTCGCCCAGGCTGTCACCTCGCTCGCCAAGAAGGCCGACAGCGTGGTGATCGCCACGGACTTCGACCGCGAGGGGGAGTTGATCGGGGTTGAAGCCCTCTCCCTGGTCTTCGAAGCCAACCCCAAGCTTACAGACCACGTCCAGCGCGCCCGTTTCTCGGCGCTCACGCCGGGCGAGGTCGGCCGCGCCTTCGACGAACTGCTCGAGGTCTCAAACGCCCTGGCCGACGCCGGCGAGGCGCGCCAGGACATAGACCTGATCTGGGGCGCCACCCTGACCCGCTGGGTCTCCCGCGCCACGAAACGCTACGGCAGCGCCTTCCTCTCCGTAGGCCGCGTCCAGTCCCCAACCCTGGTCCTGATCGCCGACCGCGAACGCGAGCGACGCGCCTTCATCCCCGAGCCCTACTGGGAGCTCGAGGTCAACCTCAAGAACGGCGACCCCTTCACCGTCCGCCACCTGACCGAGCGCTTTAAGGACGAAGCCAGGGCGAAGGGCGCCTACGAGAACATCACGGACACCGCGACGGTCGAGGAGGTCAAACAGAAGTCCGCGACCCGCAAGCCGCCCGCGCCGTTCAACACAACGGCCTTCTTGACGGCGGCCGCCAACATAGGGCTCAGTCCTTCGAGGGCGGCCCGCATCGCCGAAGACCTGTACACCGACGGCTATATCTCTTACCCGAGGACGGACAACACCGTCTACCCGCGCTCGCTCGACCTGCGCGAGGTGCTCAACTACCTCAAGAACGTCGAGGGCGCGGGCCAGTACGCCGAGAAACTGCTAAGGCAAGACGAGCTTTCGCCGACGCGGGGTAAGAAAGAGACGACGGACCACCCCCCGATCTACCCGACCGGCCACGCCACCAAAGATTCGATGCGCGACGACCGATGGAAGATCTATCAGCTCGTCGTCCGCCGCTTCCTCGCCACGCTCTCAGACCCGGCAAAGACGCTGCGCACGACGCTCCGCTTCGACTCGGGCGGCGAGCCGCTCGTGACCGGTGGGACGGTCGTTACCGAGGAAGGCTGGCTCGGCGTCTACCCGTACAGCCGGCGCGCGGACGAGGAGATCCCGAACCTCTCAGAGGGCGACGTCGTGCAAGTGCTAGGCAAGGAGATCCTCTCCAAAGAGACCCAGCCCCCCGGCCGCTACGGCGCGGGCCGCCTCATAAACGTCATGGAGGA
>Ga0126313_10000577_pt1 | contig 17727 bp, 15 predicted proteins | sample Plot105A_FD_89954 | JGI IMG/M metagenome (GOLD analysis project Ga0126313, IMG submission 89954) | Serpentine soil microbial communities from UC McLaughlin Reserve, CA, USA - Plot105A | ecosystem: Environmental > Terrestrial > Soil > Grasslands | place: USA: UC McLaughlin Reserve, Lake County...
CACGGTACCCTGGAGTGGCTGCCCGGCAAGTCCCTCGGCCTCTCACCCTCGTGCGCCCCGGATGCCGTCCTGCGCGACGTGCCGCTCTTCTATCCCTTCGTCGTCAACGATCCCGGCGAGGGGACCCAGGCAAAAAGGAGGGCACATGCCACGGTAGTCGACCACCTGATCCCCCCGATGACCCGCGCTGACACTTACGACGACTTGGCGAAGCTGGAGCAACTCCTCGACGAGTACTACCAGGTCGAGACGCTCGATCCCTCGAAGCTGCCCGCCATCCGGGTCCAGATCTGGGAGACCCTCCGCGACGCGGAACTCCACCGCGATCTCGGTGTCGAAGAGCAGCCCGAAGAGTTCTCGGACTTCATCACCCACGTGGACGGATACCTCTGCGAGATCAAAGACCTCCCTATTCGTGGCGGCCTCCATATCCTCGGCGAGACCCCCGAGAACGAGCCCCTGCGCCACCTCGTCGCCTCGATCCTGCGCCTAGGCGCCGGCGAAATCCCCGGCCTGCGTCGCGCCGTCGGCAACGCCTTCGACCTCGATGAGAGTTCCATGGCCGAAAACGGCGGTGTGAAGGCCGAATCCCCGCCGGCGCTGGCCGAACGCTTTCCCGGCGTGGTAGCCACGGCTTCGGACCTGCTCGACAAGCTGGAAGAAGCGCAGCAGGCCCTGCTCCTCGCGCTGGAAGCCCACGGTTGGGAGTCGGGTGCAGCTGGAGCGGTCTGCCAAGAGGTTCTCGGCGTCGCCGATCCCGGCGTCGCGAGCGCTCTGCGCTTCGCGGCCAACGAGGTCGTGCCGCGTCTCATACGCACGCCTGAGGAGATGGGGAACCTGCTCTCCGGCCTCGAGGGCGGGTACGTGCGCGCCGGGCCTTCCGGCTCTCCGACGCGCGGCCTCGTGAACGTGCTGCCGACGGGACGCAACTTCTACTCCGTCGACCCGAAAGCGCTCCCTTCACGGCTCTCCTGGGAGGTGGGGCAGGGGCTCGCGGACGACCTATTGCGGCGCTACCTGGACGAAGAGGGGCGGTATCCGGAAAGCGTCGGGATCGTGGTCTGGGGCACGGCCGCTATGCGGACACAGGGGGACGACGTCGCCGAGATACTTGCTCTACTCGGCGTGAAGCCCGTCTGGAACGAGGAGTCGCGACGGGTGACGGGTCTCCAAGTGCTTCCGCTCGAAGAACTCGATCGGCCGAGGATCGACGTCACCGTCAGGATCAGCGGCTTCTTCAGGGACGCTTTTCCGAACCTGATCTCCCTCCTGGACGACGCTTTTACCACCGTCGCTGCCCTCGACGAGCCCGACGACATGAACCTCGTCAAAAAGCACGCGGGCGAAGAGAAGACCGAAGGCGTGGACGAACGCCGTGCGACCACGCGCATCTTCGGCTCCAAACCAGGCGCCTACGGCGCAGGGCTCCTCCCCTTGATGGACGCCCGCAATTGGCGCACCGATGATGACCTCGCCGAGGTTTACGCCGTCTGGGGAGGCTATGCTTACGGTAGAGGGTTAGACGGCATCGAGGCGCGGGAAGCTATGGAGTCCAACCTGCGCAGGACGGAGATTGCGGTCAAGAACATAGACAACCGCGAGCACGACCTCTTCGACTCCGACGACTACTTCCAGTACCACGGAGGCATGATCGCCGCCGTCCGCGCCCTGACGGGCCGCGACCCGAAGGCGTACATCGGAGACTCCGCCGACCCATCCAGGGTGAAGACCAGGGATCTCTCGGAGGAAGCGCGCCGCGTGTTCCGTAGCCGCGTGGCCAACCCAAAATGGATAGGGGCCATGCAGCGTCACGGCTACAAGGGCGCCTTCGAGCTCTCCGCCACCGTAGACTACCTCTTCGGTTACGACGCCACCGCCGGCGTGGTCGAGGACTGGATGTACAACGACGTAACCAGAAAGTACGTCCTTGATGAGGAAGTCCGAGAGTTCATGCAACAGTCCAACCCCTGGGCCCTGCGTGCGATCTCCGAGAGGTTGCTGGAAGCCGCGCAACGCGGCCTCTGGTCCGAGCCGGACACGGAAGAACTTGAAGCTCTCAAACAGGTTTACCTGGAGAACGAGGGGATGCTGGAGGAAGGTCCCCCGTGAGCGCTTACCCGTATCCCTACCCGTTCTCCGCCATCGTGGGCCAGGACGACTTGAAGTTGGCTTTGCTTGTCAACGCGCTCTCGCCTGAAGTCGGGGGTGTGCTCGTGCGTGGTGAGAAGGGGACGGCGAAGTCAACCGCGGTCAGGGCACTGGCAAGGTTGCTTCCACGGATCGAGGTCGTCGCTGTGTGCCCCTACTCCTGTGACCCCGTAGATATCAACCCCGAGTGTCCGGCGGGTCCGCATCCGGTTGGAGCGCCAGTTGAGACGAGGCCGGTACGGCTCGTCGAGTTGCCTGTCGGGGCGAGCACGGACAGGTTTGCTGGGACGCTCGACATAGAGAAGGCGCTCTCGCAGGGAAAGAAGGCGTTCGAGCCGGGTTTGCTCGCGGCCGCGCACAGGGGCATCTTGTACGTGGATGAGGTTAACTTGCTCTCCGACCACCTCGTGGATCTACTTCTTGACGTGGCCGCGATGGGCGTGAATCACGTCGAGCGCGAGGGCGTGAGCGTGCGGCACCCTTCGCGTTTCATCCTCGTCGGCACGATGAACCCGGAGGAGGGCGAGCTCCGCCCCCAGCTCCTCGACCGCTTCGGCGTCACCGTAGAGGTCATGGGGAATCCGGATCCAACCGACAGGGTGGAGGTCATCAGGCGCAGGCTGCGCTACGAGACGGACCCCGAGGAGTTCTACGGCGAATGGTCGGATGAGGATGCGAAGCTCGCTGTGTCCGTGGAGTCGGCCAGGCGGCAGCTTTCGGGTGTCGGCCTGGACGAGGAGATTTTGTTCGGGATCTCGACCCTCTGCGCTGACCTGGGCGTGGATGGCCTCCGCGGCGACCTGGTCACGGCCAAGACCGCCCGCGCGCTTGCTGCCTGGGATGCCAGGGACGAGGTGGAGCTCGATGACGTAAAGCGGGCAGCCCTGCTAGCCCTCTCGCACCGTCGCAGGCGCGGCCCCTTCGAGCAACCAGGCATAGACCCCGAAGAGATCGAAAACGCCCTCCCCGAAGACCGCCCAGACCCGCCCGACGACCCCGAAGGCGGCGCACCACCGTCTGGCGAGAGCCGGAACGATGGCGAACGTTCTTCGGGCACGCGGAACGACGAGCCTTCGGAGGCGCGGACGGGAACGGGGGAGCGGAGCCACATGGCGTCGGAGCCGTTCGAGCCTGTGCGACTCGAAGCTCCCGAGAAAGGTAAGGGCGGTCCCCTCGGCCGCAGAAGCCGTATCATCGGTGAGGCCGGACTTCCTGTCGGGGACCGGGAGAACGGAGAGAATTCGGGTGACTTTGCGCTGGCCGCGACGGTCAGGGCGGCCGCGCCTCACCAGAGGGCGAGGGGCCGGGCGGGGCCGGGGCTCGAGGTGCGTTCCGGCGACCTGCGCCAGAACCTCAGGGAGGGAAGAGAAGGGAACCTGATCCTCTTTCTCGTCGACGCGAGCGGCTCGATGGCGGCCCGCAAGCGCATGTCAGCCGTCAAAGGCGCCGTTCTGTCCCTGCTGAACGACGCCTACCAGCGCCGCGACAAGGTCGCCCTGATCTCCTTCCGTGGCGAAAGCGCACGAATACTCCTTCCCCCGACATCGAGCGTCGAGCTGGCCGCCTCCCGCCTGCAAGACCTCCCGACAGGGGGACGCACACCCCTGGCCGCCGGGTTCGAGAAGGCCGCCGAGGTGCTAGAACGGGAGAACCTGCGCGACAGGCAACGCAGGCCGCTGCTGGTTCTCCTGACCGACGGTCGCGCGACAGCAGGACCAGACCCGATGGCGGCGGCTACGCGGATAAACGCTCTGGGAGCGACGTCGTTCGTGGTCGACACGGAGGAAGGATACGTAAGACTCGGGATGGCGGGCGAGCTTGCCGGGGTGATGGGAGCGCGGTGTCTGCGTCTGGAGGAGTTGCGAACCGATTCGCTGGTAGATCTCATCGAGAGGAGAAGGGTGGCGTGAGCGAGGCGCAAGACACCAGAGAGCCCAGGGAGAAGCGGCTCAGAAAGAGGTCGAACAGGGAGAGGCCGCTCCTCATCGTCAACACGGGCCACGGCAAGGGTAAATCCACGGCCTCCTTTGGGGTCATGCTCAGAGGCTGGGCGCGGGGCTACAAGATAGGCGTCTACCAGTTCGTAAAGAGCGGCAAGTGGAACGTCGGCGAACAGAAGGCCGCAGAAACCCTGGGCAATATCGACTGGTTCAAACAGGGTGACGGCTGGACATGGACTGTAAAGGACCTGGAGCACTCCGCGGATCTCGCTCGCGAGGGATGGGAGGAGGTCAAGCGCCGTCTGGCCGACGAGACCTACGACATGCTCCTCCTCGACGAGTTCACCTACCCCATAAAGTTCGGGTGGGTCGACACGAAAGAGGTCGTAGAGGTCCTGAAAAACCGTCCCGGCTTCCAGCACGTCATCATCACGGGCCGCGACGCCCCGCCCGAGCTGTTGGAGATCTCCGACCTCGTCAGCGAGGTAAAGAAAATAAAACACCCTTTCGATGAAGGCTACAGGGGCCAGAAAGGCATCGAGTGGTAGAGGTTCCGCGCATAGTCGTCGCGGGTACCCACTCAGGCGCCGGAAAGACGACCGTCGCCTCAGGACTGATGGCGGCGCTGTCGTCCCGGGGCCTGCGGGTCGCCCCTTTCAAGGTCGGACCAGACTTTATAGACCCTTCCTATCACACCCTCGCGGCGGGCCGCCCCGGACGCAACCTCGATGCCTTCCTCTCGGGACCGCAGATGATCGGGCCGCTCTTCGCCAACGGCGCCCGGGGCGCCGACATCGCCATGGTGGAAGGTGTAATGGGGCTCTTCGACGGCAAGAGCGGATGTGGCGAACTCGCCTCGACGGCCCACGTCGCCAAACTGCTCGACGCGCCCGTCGTGCTGGTCGTCGATGCAAGGGCGATGGCCCGCTCCATCGCCGCTCTCGTCCACGGCTACACGACCTTCGACCCCGCGTTGACGGTCGCGGGCGTCGTGCTCAACCGCGTCGGCTCCAACGTCCACGAAAAGATGCTCCGCGACGCTCTGAAACCCCTGCGTATCCCCGTACTGGGCGTTATGCACCGCAGCGATGAAATACAGACACCGGACAGGCATCTCGGCCTCGTCCCAGTGGCCGAGCGTCGCGCCGAAGCTAGACGTTCGCTCGACGCTCTGGGAACCGTAGTCTCCAATTCTCTAAACCTCGACGAGGTGTTGAGACTCGCCGGTTCGGCCGAACCGCTGTACAACGAGCCCTGGAGACCAGAGTTCGCCGATTTGGACCTCTCCGTCAGCATCAGGGTAGCCATCGCCACTGGTCCATCGTTTAGCTTCTTGTACAGGGAGAACCTGGAGCTATTGGAGGCCGCCGGGGCCGAGGTCGTCACCTTCGACCCGACGGCCGACGAGTCGCTGCCCGAAGGGACGGAGGCACTCTACCTCGGCGGCGGGTTTCCTGAGACTTACGCCGAGGCACTCTCCGCCAACGTCGGGATGCGTGATAGCGTCAGGGACTTCGCAGCGAGCGGGCGTCCGGTGGTTGCCGAGTGCGGCGGGCTGTTGTACCTGGCCCGCGAGCTAGACGGCCAACCGATGTGCGAAGTGCTCGACGCCACGGCTAGGATGACGGCAAGGCTCACCCTCGGCTACAGGGAAGCTCGCGCGCTGACAGACTCGCTGCTCGCAGAGGCCGGGGAAGAAGTGCGCGGGCACGAGTTCCATTACTCGACCATCGAGCCGGGGGCCGGTGAGAAGCCGGCCTGGGATCTGGCAGGCCGCGGTCCGGAAGGCTTCGGGTCTGGCAACGTACACGCGAGCTATATGCACACGCACTGGGCCGCGGCGCCGGAACTTCCGCACAGGTTCGTGAGGGCCACGCGGAGCGCTGCGGAGGTCAAAGTATGAGCGGACGGCTCGTCGGGGTGGGTGTGGGGCCTGGGGACCCCGAGTTGTTGACGGTCAAGGGGCTACGGGTGCTGCGGGAGGCCGACGAGGTCTTCGTGCCCGTGGCGAACACGGGTGAGGTCGGGCGGGCCGAGGCGACGGTGCGCGAGTACCTGGAAGACGACAGGATCACACGCCTCCTCTTCGCCCTCTCGGACGATACAGAAGCCCGGGAGCGTAACTGGACCAACGCCGCGCGAGAAGTCTCGGAGCGCCTACTAGACGGCAAGACGTGCGCCTTCGCCACCATCGGCGACCCGAACGTCTATTCGACCTTCACCTACCTGGCGCGTACCGTCAGGGAGATGGAACCTCACGTTGAGGTCAAGACCGTGCCAGGGATCACGGCGATGCAGGATCTGGCTTCGCGCAGTGGGACGGTTCTCCTCGAAGGCGACGGACGGCTCGCGCTGTTGCCTTTCACGGCGGGAGAAGGGCCTTTGAGGGAGGCGCTCGCAGGCTTCGAGACGGTCGTTTGCTACAAGGGTGGGAGCCGGCTCTCGGAGGTGCTGCGGGTCGCTAAGGAGGAGGGTAGGTTGCAGGGCGCCGTGTACGGTGCGAGGCTCGGGATCGAGGGTGAGGAAGTCGTGCCGGCGCGGGAGATGTTCGGGCGGAAGGGGATGTATCTGTCTACCGTGGTTTTTAGTGGAGGTTCGGGGCTTGGGTAAGGTGTGGTTTATAGGGGCTGGGCCTGGGGCCCCGGATCTCTTGACGATCAGGGGCAGCAAGCTCATCGGGGAGGCGGACGTGGTGATCTGGGCCCGAAGCCTCGTCCACGAAGATATCCTCGAATACGCTAGATCTGACGCCGAGATCGTTGAGTCGACGACCATACCGCTCGAAGGTATGCGCGAACTCTACGAGCGGGCTGTAGTCGAGGACTTGAAAGTCGCCCGCGTACATTCCGGGGACCCTAGCCTGTACGGGGCTGTGATGGAGCAGATCGAGGTTTGCGAGGAAGTTGGCCTCTGCTGGGAGATAGCGCCCGGAGTTTCCTCTCTGGGCGCGGCAGCGGCGGCCATCGGTCGCGAGCTGACGGTGCCGGAGGTTTCCCAGTCTGTGATCCTCACGCGCCGCGCGAGGCGCACCCCCATGCCTGGGGGCGAGGACATAAAGAGTTTCGCGGAGCACGGAACGACCATGGCCATCTTCCTCTCCGCCGCAAAGCCGCGCGTCCTGCAGGAAGAACTGCTGGAAGGCGGATACGCGGCGGAGACCCCTTGCGCCGTGGTCTACCGGGCGAGCTGGCCCGACGAGAGGATCATCGAGTGCCGCCTCGAAGACCTCGCCGCCCGGGTCAGGGAAGCCGGCTTTACGAGGCAGGCTCTGATCCTGGTGGGTCCCGGTCTCGGTGCCGGCGGGACGCGTTCCCACCTCTATAGCCCCGAGTTCTCGCACATGTTTCGCAAAGCGGAGAAGGGAGCCGATGCCGCCCCGTAAGCTTCGCGAGCCATCCATGCCCCCGAGCATGGAAAAGGTCAAGGGCGAGAGCCTTAGGACCGGCTGGACCACGGGCACCTGCGCCGCCGCCGCCGCTAAGGCCGCCATGAAGGCGCTCGTGAGCGGCGAGCTGCAAACCCGCGTCTACGTAAAGCTGCCGGGCAAGGGCGCTGAGCGGCGTGTCGAGTTCGAGGTGGAGCGGTGTGATCTGGGAGGCGCGTGGGCCGAGGCGGTCGTCGTCAAGGACGCCGGCGATGATCCGGACGTGACGGACGGCGCGCACCTGACGGTTCGCGTCTCGTGGCGGGGGGAGCCGGGGCTGGAGCTTGACAGGGGAGATGGCGTCGGAGAGGTCACCAGACCTGGTCTCGGGTTGCCCGTTGGAGGCCCAGCCATTAACGCTGTGCCGCGGCGTATGATCTCCTACTCCGTCGAAGAGGTACTCGACCCCGACGAGCGCGGTGTTCGGGTCGAGATCAGCGTTCCCGGTGGCGAAAAGATGGCCGAGAAGACGACCAACGCCCGTCTCGGCATCGTCGGTGGTATCTCCATCCTCGGCACAACGGGCATCGTACGCCCGTTCTCGACGGCCGCGTGGGCGGCGAGCGTCGTGCAGGCCGTAAACGTAATGGGCGCGCAGGGCCCCAAGACCTTCGTACTCTCCACAGGAGGCCTCACCGAGAAGGGCGCCATGCGCCTGTTGCCGGATCTCGAAGAGGTGAACTTCGTCGAGGTCGGGGACTTCACCGGGCAGGCCCTAAAGAGGGCGGTGGAGAACAAGCTGGAGCGCTGCTTTTTCGTCGGGATGGCGGGTAAGATCTCCAAGCTCGCCGCCGGGGTCATGATGACCCACTGGACCCGCTCGAAGGTAGACAACGACCTGCTGGCGGAAATCACGGCGAAGGCAGGCGGCTCCCCTACATTGATCGCAGAGGTCGAGAATGCCAACACGGCCCGCCACGCCTACGAGCTCTGGCGATCGGCCGACTTGACAGACGCCGCCGATCTCCTCTGCCGCCAGGCCGCCGAGAATCTGGTTGAGTACACTGAAGGTAAACTCGAGGTTCATGTGGTCCTGGTCGACTTCGATACCCTCGATCCCGCTGGCGCGAGCCCCGGCGCCCTGGAACTCACGACCTGGAGCCAGGGATGAGACGGGAATCTATTGCCGTGATCGGCCTTGACGGAAGACAGCTCGACGAGGAGGCTGGACGTCTGCTGCGGGACGCCTTGCTTGTCGTTGGCGGGAGGCGGCACCTGGAGATGCTCGGCGTCGAGCGAGAGAGGGCTGTGGTCTTGAAGGGCGATCTTTCCGAGGCGCTGGATAGGATCGAAGGTACGAACGGCCCCATAGTCGTGCTCGCGTCGGGGGACCCGGGTTTCTTCGGCATCGTGCGGCTCCTCTCCGGGCGATTCGGCGGGGAGAACCTGCGTATTTTGCCCGCCCCGTCCTCGGTCGCGCTGGCTTTCGCGAGGGTCGGTCTCTCGTGGGACGATGCGGTAACGGTTAGCGCCCACGGCCGGGACCCACGCCGGGCCATCAACGTGTGCCGCGCCCATCCCAAGGTGGCGGTCCTAACCGCTCCGGACTTCGGGCCGGCCGAACTCGCGCGGGACCTCGATGGCCTGGGGCGCAACTTCGTGGTCGCGGAGAAGCTCGGGGAGCGAGACGAGCGGGTCTTTCACGGCGCCGCCGCCGCCATCGCCGGCATGAGCTGGAAAGACCCGAACGTGGTGCTCGTGCTCGAGGAAAAACGGGTGTCTCCAACAAAAGGTTGGGTCTCAGCCGGTTTCGGAAGCCCGGAGCGGTGGGCGCTTCCCGAAGACAAGTTCGAGCACAGGTCGGGCATGATCACCAAATCCGCGACCCGCGCTTTCTTGCTCTCACGCCTCGGTCCGGGACCGGGGGACCTGATCTGGGACGTCGGCGCGGGCAGCGGCTCGGTAGCCATCGAGTGCGCCCGCCTGGGCGCCGCCACCATCGCCGTCGAATGCGACTCCGAGAGCTGCGCCCGCATCAGCCGCAACGCCGAATGCCACGGCGTTCACGTTCAGCTCACCGAGGGCGAAGCCCCAGAAGCCCTGCGCGATCTTCCCGAGCCAGACGCAGTCTTCGTCGGCGGGACCGGTGGAAATTTCGAGGAGATCGTCAAGCTCTGTGCCGTCAGTGCGCGCCGCTCTGTCGTTCTCACGCTCGTAGGGCTCGAAAGGGTCGTCCCCGCCGCGCAGATCCTCGAAGACTGCGGCCTCGAAGTCGAGACGACGTTCCTGCAGACATCACGAATGAAGGGTGTCGGAGGACTACACCGTCTCGCCGCAGAGAGCAACGCTTTCGTCGTATCCGGAAGCCGGCCATGATCGGGCTGATAGCAGCCACCGCGAACGGCCGCCGCAACGCCGCCCATCTCAAAAACGTCTGGCCCGACGCGCGCCTCTACGACGGTAAGGCGAAAGATACCCTCAAACTCGCCTGGACAGAGTGCGATGGGATCGTGATCTTCCTCGCCACCGGCGCCGCTGTCCGCCTCATCGCTCCCCTGCTCGAAGGCAAACATCGCGACCCCGGTGTGGTAACCGTCGACGACGTAGCCAACTTCGCTATCGTCCTCTGCGGTGGGCATGGAGGCGGCGCGAATGCCCTCGCCACGCGCGTCGCGGACACCCTGGGTGCGAGGCCGGTCCTCACCACCGCGAGCGACTCCATGGGCGTCCCCGCCCTCGACTCTTTCGGAAGAGACCTCGGCTTCCGGCTGGAAGAAGATTCCGACCTCGCCGCAGTCGGGGCCGCGCTCGTCTCGGAGGAGAAGGTCCGCCTGGTCTCCGACCGGCCAGCGCCGGTCGGACCGCTGCCCGAGAACGTCGTCCGGACGGACGAGTCGGTGGCGCCCATGATCCTGATCTCCGACAGGCGCGAGGAAGTCCCCCGTCCATCGGTCATCTACCGCCCGCCCTCGCTCGTCGCCGGAGTCGGTTGCAGCCGTGGGGCAGGCGCGGACGAAATTTTCGGTCTGCTCGAAGCGTCTCTGGGGGAGGCAGGCCTGTCCCGGAAGAGCTTGGCCACCCTCGCCAGCATCGACGTAAAGCGCGACGAGGCAGGGCTACTCGAAGCGGCAGAGAGGCTAGATGTGCCGGTCCATTTTTATCCGGCCGAAGATCTCTCCGCGGTGGAAGTGCCGAACCCGTCTGAGGCAGTTCGAGGGGTCGTAGGGACACCGAGCGTCGCGGAGGCGGCCGTGATGTGCTCTGGCGCTGAGCTGGTAATGGAGAAACGGAAGTCCGCGAACGCCACGGTCGCCATCGGACGGCTGCCCGTGAGAGGACGGTTGGCGCTGGTAAGCCTGGGACCCGGCGAAGACACCCTGATCCCGCCGCTCGCCCGCGATGCCCTGGCCGCTTCAGAACTGGTCGTCGGGCTGGACCAGTACGTCGACCGCGTCAGGCATCTGCTGCGGCCTGGGACGCAAATTTTCGCGCCGCCGCTCGGCAACGAGGTGGAGCGGGCGGGGCTTGCGCTCTCGGAGGCCCGTGCTGGCGCGAGCGTCGTGCTGGTGTCGAGCGGGGACGTCGGCGTTTACGCGATGGCGTCTCCAGCGCTTGAGCTCGCGGGCAACGACGTGGATGTCGTGGTCGTTCCCGGCGTTACTGCGGCGCAGGCGGCAGCTTCCTTGTTGGGATCTCCACTTGGACACGACCACTGTTCGATCAGCCTCTCCGACCTGCTTACGCCGTGGGAGGTAATACAGAGCAGGGTCAAAGCCGCTGCCGAAGGAGACTTCGTCGTCTCACTCTACAACCCGCGCTCGAAAGGCCGCGACTGGCAGCTCGGTAAGGTGAAGGAGATACTGCTAAGGCATCGTCCTGCTGACACGCCCGTCGGCATAGTAAAGGACGCCTACCGTCCGACAGAGCAGGTTACGCTCACGGACCTTGCCTCTCTTCGTCCCGAGAGCGTGGATATGCTCACCATCGTCCTGGTCGGTAGCTCCCAGACGCAGGTCGTCGCCGGCCGCATGGTCACCCCGAGGGGATACCTGTCTTGAGAACCATCTTCGCCGTGACAGACGCCTGCGCAGGTTGCGGCGCCTGCATAAAGACCTGCCCAGAAAAGGCCATACGCCCCGCTTCGAGGGACTACGGCGCTCCCCTTATCGTCCTCGAAGACCGTTGCTCTGGATGCGCCGAGTGCGCCGAGGTCTGCCCGGTCTCGGCCTGCATCGAGGTACCGCTGGAGGCCGAATGAGACGCGCACATCCCATCGAGACCGAGAGCTACCGTATCCTGCGCGGGATGGTCGATCTCTCGCACCTCGGACCGCTCTCCCGTGCCGTCGCCGAGAGGGTTATCCACGCCTCGGCGGACCTGGAGTACGCGCAGAGCCTCATCCTCGACGAGGAGACGCTGGAAGGTGGCGTCGAAGCGCTACGACGAGACGTGCCCATCGTCACGGACGTGGGGATGGTGGCGGCCGGGATCACGGGCCGCGAAACGCGATGCTTCGTCTCCGACCCCCGCACCCGCGGGCTGTCAGAGAACCTGGATATCACCCGTTCTGCGGCCGGCTTCAGGCTAGCCGCCGAGGAGGTTGACAAACGGTCTATCTGGGTCATCGGGAACGCGCCCACGGCGCTCTTCGAGCTGCTCGAACTTGACGTCGCCCCCGCACTCGTGATCGGGCTTCCCGTCGGCTTCGTGGGGGCCGCTGAGTCGAAGGACGCGCTAGCAGAGAGTGGCCTGCCGGCGGTTGCGAACCGGGGACCGAAAGGCGGTTCGGCTGTCGCAGCGGCGGCCTTGAACGCCCTCATCTACTACGGGGAGGGATTTTGAAACAGACGGTGAATCTTCTGGACAAGAATGGATCGTACAAACACGAAGTCGGTCCCGCGCTCCTGATCGTGGGGCACGGCAGCCGCGACCCGCGCGGTGCCCGAGAATTCCACGACCTCGTCGAACTCGTGCGTCGAACAAACCCACTCCTAACGGTCGAGGGGGGCTTTATCGAGCTCTCCCGCCCGCCGATCTCAGAGTGCGTGGGCCGGCTCGCAGAGAGAGGGACAAAGAACGTCGCCGCCGTCCCGCTGATGCTCCTGGCCGCGGGCCACGCGAAAGACGACATCCCCGCGACCCTAGCGCGCGAGAAGATGGATCACCCCACGATGATCTTCAACTACGGTCGGGCCCTCGGTATACGCCCCGAGCTTCTGGAATTGATGGACGAGCGCGTCGCCGCCGTGGTCTCCGAGGAGGAGAAAGCGGAGACGGCCATCCTCGTCGTCGGGCGCGGCTCATCGGACCCCGACGCGAACTCGGACCTCTCGAAGATAGCCCGCCTGTTCTACGAGGGTCGCCCTTACCCTGCGGTCGAGAGCGCCTACATCAGCATGACGCCACCAGACGTGGCTGATGGCTTGGATCGCTGCAGCAGGCTCGGCGCGAGATGCGTCGTCGTATTCTCCTACTTCTTGTTCACCGGTATCCTCGAAGAACGTATCCGCCAGCAAAGCGAAGCGTTCGCCGTATCCAACCCCGATGTCGAGGTACGCTACGCAGGATACTTCGGCCCGGACCCGCGCGTGGCCGACCTTCTGGTCGAACGTTATACCGAGGCCGTCAAGGGCGACATCCGCATGAACTGCGACGTGTGCGTCCACCGCGTCGCTCTGCCAGGCTTCGAGGAGAAGGTCGGCGCCCCCGCAACGCCTCACTACCACCCCGATGAGCATGGCCACCACTAGCCGTGGCCCTCGAAGACCGAGTATTGGAGCTCGCGGCGGAGATACCCCCGCCCGACGAGTCGGCAGCCGAGGAAGCGCGAAGGCGGCACGTCGGGCTCGCCAAGCCGCCCGGTAGCCTGGGACGGTTGGAGGAGCTCGGCGCGCGGCTCGCGGGGATGGCGGCTGAGTGCCCGCCGCCCGTGCCGGAGAACCCCGCCGTCGTGGTCTGTGCGGGGGACCACGGCGTGCTGCGGCGTGGGGTCTCGCCCTGGCCTCAGGCGGTCACGGCGGCGATGGTGGGGAACTTCTGCGGCGGGAGGGCCGCGGTCAACGCCATCGCAAAGACGGTGGGGGCGAGGGTGAGCGTGCTCGACGTTGGGGTAGCGGGCGAATTAGACGGACACCCGCTCTTGCGGTCCGCAAAAGTTCGGCGCGGAACCGATGATCTGAGCCGCGGTCCGGCCATGAGCAGGCACGAGGCAGCGCAAGCGGTCATGGCCGGCGCCGGTGTGGCGGAAGATTTGATCGAGAGCGGTGGCGTGGACCTCCTGGTAACCGGCGACATGGGCATCGGTAACACCACGCCCGCAGCTTGTCTCATCTCCACCTTTACGGGAAACCCACCAGAGGAGACCACCGGCCGCGGCACCGGCATCGACGATGAGACCCTCAGGCTCAAGGTCAACGTATTAGAGGAAGCGTTAGGATTGCACGTTCCGGATCCCGGCTACCCTCTCGGAGTTCTGGCGGGGGTGGGGGGATTGGAGCACGCAGCTATCGTCGGTGTGATCCTAATGGGCGCCGTCTACGGTGTACCTGTCATCCTCGACGGCGTCGTCTCGAACTCGGCGGCGTTGGTGGCCCTCGCTCTCGCCCCACATTCGGTGGGCTACGTCATCGCGGGCCATCGCTCCGCCGAGCCAGGGGCTCGAATAGTCCTGGAATATCTGGAGCTGGAACCGCTCCTGGATTTGGGCATGCGGCTTGGCGAAGGCACGGGAGGATTGCTCGCCGTACCGCTGGTGAGCGCCGCCGCCCGCACGCTCGCGGAGATGGCGACGTTGGAAGACCTGGGATTCTGATGAACGGCCTCTCCAAAGAAGAGATCGAAGGCCTGCGTAGCCCGCTCGCCCGCGTGGTCGAGGTACACGATGCGCTGGCCTCGACCCAGGAGCGTGGCCGCGAGCTCGCCCGTGCTGGGACGCCGCACGGAACGCTCGTCTTTGCGGGGGTCCAGATGGGAGGAAGGGGACGGCTCGGGCGACATTGGGGGTCGCCCGCTGGTGGGCTCTGGATGTCTATCGTGCTGCACCCCCAATTCGATGCGGGCTTCGCTTCGCGCATCACCCAGACCGCGGCCGTCGGGGTAGCAAAGGGACTGTGGGAGGTCGGCGTCGAGGCCCGCATCAAGTGGCCCAACGACCTCCTCGTGGGCGGGAAGAAAATCTGCGGCATCCTCGCCGAGTCGAACGTGGGCCAGGGCAGACGCCTCGATTACGCGATCCTCGGGGTGGGGATGAACGCAAACCTAGATCCGAGCGATCTCGGGGTTTCGGACCGCGAGGTCACGACCATACGCTCCGAGCTTGGTCGGGACGCGAATCTACTGTATTTGCTTCGCGCCCTGCTCTCTAACCTCGACGTAGAGCTTGGTCGGATCGGGGACTTCGGAGCCGTCCTCGAAGAGTGGCGAACCCTGAACTGCACCCTGGGAGAGAAGGTGCGCGTTCGGCGCTTCGGCGAGGTTCTGGTTGGTCAGGCTGTAGATCTGACCGGCGAGGGCGCCCTCTTGCTCGCGACCCCGCAAGGAACAGTCGAGTTATTCGAGGGTGAGATCGAACACCTCAGGCGGGAGGGCAAGGTCCGATAGACGCATGAACTGCGGGTCCTCGCGGCCTAGGGAAGCTCTTCTTCGTCTTCCTCCAGGACGGCAACCGAGGTAGCCCTGAAGATCAGGATCTTGCCCCGCTCGGGGAAGTCTACGATCTCCACGTCCCCGGTCACGGCGATCTGATCTCCCGCAAGCTCGTCAGCATCCTGGATTGCCGACATGTCTATCTCCGTCTCCAGAACGTAGCCGGTGTGCTCCCCTCCGGCTTCCGTGGTCGCGCGCTTGAGTTGTCCTTCGAAGTAGGCCATGGCCGGTCCCCTCTCTGAGCGTCAGGTAAGCACATAGTACCCGTTTCAGCACTTCAGCACTTCAGCTGGTCGGTTAGCGTAAGGAGCGGGCCCGGACTATCCGATGGAGCTACTTCAGATGAAGTGCCTGACCGAGCGGGAACTGCTGGAAAGGGGCTCACCCGGACCATTATCCCCCACAGCCTACAAGGAGTGGTGGTCGACGCTTTCTGGGAAGCCTCTCCTCGAGACCGGGAGACGCGCATCTTCGGGCGGGGTGACGACCTCATCCACCTCATTTCGGCGCACGAGGACGCGCGGTGCCGGTGTGATAGATCCGGGCCGGCGTCGTTCCGGATACATAAGATACTTCTCTCGACACGTCGGATACGAACCGCAGCCATCTGTCGGTCCCGCTTACGCGCCTGGTGGAGGATGCGAGGAGGGACCACGCTGTTTGAGTCCCGACTGCCCCCGCGGCCAACCCCACAAGAGAGGCGTTCTGAGGCTACGGTTTGCTATCCTTTCGCTCGTAGGATTTAATACCGCTTAACAGGCGCCTCGGACCTGCATCGGGCGGTGTCGGGAGGAGACAAGAGGAATGAACGCGACGTTGATGTATGTTGGCATCGGGGCCATACTTGCTACGGGTGTGGGTATCTTCGCCATCGCAATACTTTTCTTGCAGACGGCGCGCCGCTACGGCGGCCTCACCGAGAAACGCCTGGAGCTCTTGCGCGAGGGCGAAGCTTTCCTGCTCAAGATCGTGCAGCGGCAGGGCCGCGCCCTCGAGGAGGGCCTGAAGCGGGAGGCGGAGCAACGCGAGGGCGATCCCGAGATGGTCGGGTACGTGATCGGACATCAGCAGGGCGAAGAGCCCCCAGGCAGCCGCCCGACCGAACACCCGCGTGTGCCGCGAGGAACACGCGAAAAGCGCAGGCCTTCCGCGAACGAAGAAGCGCAGAAGCGGCAGGAGAAGACAGGCGAAGCGGCATCGCGGCAAGAGGACGATGCGCCGCGTCTTGGGGTGCAGGTGCCGCACCCGGACGACGACGTGCCAGGACGCGGCTGGAACAAGTCCCCCGTCAGGTTCTTCCAGAAGTGCTACGACAGGTACCTGGAGCACTACGAAGGTTACGTGCGCCTCGCCGAGCGTCTCCACGTGACACGCGACGAGGCCGGTGCCGATACGCTAGGTAGGCGGGAGTCGGAGGACAAGCTCCGCCGGGCCTACGACGCCATAGACAGGACCACTCAGAGGCTAGACGTTCTCGAGCAACACTACCCCGAGCTTGCAACGGACAGCGATCGCATCTCCTCCCGCATCGGCACAGCCCGCCTCCACGCCGACCTCACCGAACGCTTCGGACGCCCAGGCTGAAGCGGTTTCGCTACGACCAATGCTCAGAGAGATGTCCAAGCAACCCGTTTAGAGTGACCCGTCCAACAGAATGGAGATGAGATTCGACTACCCCTTCCACTACCCTAGCGGTGGACAGATCAACAAAAGAGGGCTGGGGTCTTTCCAAGCTCCGGTCCTCTTTTCATCACTATGGACCTGGCTGCTAAGAGCATGACGTTCTCGGAAGTCCTGTGGAAAAGCCGAAGCCTCGGAACTTCACCGCATGGCAGAATGCAGATGAGTGATCACAGCCCCGCCGGGAGTGACGAGAGGAAGGAGACAAGGCCGTGGCGAATGACGGCAAGGGCATTGCGCTTCTGCCGGGAGAGCGCGAAACCATCTCGATGGCTGGGAATAAGATGTCGTTCGTGCACAGGGAGCCCGACAGCGCCTATTCTATGGTCGAATGGGCCTCAGAGCCTGGGGCGCCGGGCTCGTCGGTCCACATACACAGGATGACCGACGAGGCGTTCTATGTCCTCGAAGGCACCTTCGGATTCCAAGTGGGCGAACAGACGGTCGAAGGCTCGGCGGAAACTTTCGTGTCCGCACCCAAGGGAACCAAGCACGCGTTCTGGAACCAAGGAGCCACTCCGGCAAGGATGCTCGTTACTATGTCCCCGTCCGGGTTCTGGCGGTACCTAAAGGAACTGGCGGAGGGTTTGGCAGCAGCCGGGGACGACGCGGAGGCCGCCATGAGCCTCCGAGAGAAACTTTCTGAGGAATTCGACATAGAAGTCGTAGGACCGCCACGGCGCGTTGCCAGTTAAGCGGTCGAACCTCCACGAGCAGCCCTCTGCGCTGCAGTATGCGGGATGCTGACCTGCCGGGCGAACTTCTCAGAACACCGTAGAGGCGATGTTTGCAGAAAGCCCCTTCTACAGGCGCCCGCGGCGCTCGAGTTGCTCGACCAACCACCTCGCCGTCCGCTCCATGATTCCGAGATCACGCTCCCTGAGCCACGGATCGGGCTCGTGGCTCACGCAGCACAAAGTGCCGTAGAGGCGCCCGTCTGAGAGCACCAGA
>Ga0126313_10000578_pt1 | contig 17719 bp, 23 predicted proteins | sample Plot105A_FD_89954 | JGI IMG/M metagenome (GOLD analysis project Ga0126313, IMG submission 89954) | Serpentine soil microbial communities from UC McLaughlin Reserve, CA, USA - Plot105A | ecosystem: Environmental > Terrestrial > Soil > Grasslands | place: USA: UC McLaughlin Reserve, Lake County...
CGACCCCGACCAGGTGCGTGAGTTGGCGGACGCCGCGATGTCCGCCTTCGGCGCCATCGACGTGTGGGTCAACAACGCGGGCACGAGCATGTGGGGCCGCTTCGAGGAGATACCCCTCGAATCCCAGTCGCGCCTCGTCGAGCTCAACCTGCTCGGCGCCATAAACGGCTCACACGCGGTGCTTCCGCACTTCTTCGAGCGGGGCGGCCGCGGCGTCATCGTCAACGTCTCCTCCCTCTTCGGACGCGTGCCGATGCCCTTCGCGACCGCCTACACCGCGAGCAAGGCTGGCCTCGCCGGCTTCACCGAGGCCCTGCGCGACGAGCTGGCGCCCCGCTCGGAGATCGAGGTCTGCGGCGTCTACCCGGCCTACGTGGACACCCCCACCTACCTGAACTCGGCCAACTACACGGGGCGCGCCTTGAGGCCCGTTCCGCCGGTCGTCCCTCCAGAGCGCGTGGCGGATAGGATCGTCGGGCTTGCGCTTCGGCCACGCCGCTCCGCGCGCGTCGGTTCCCTCCACGCACTCGCCCTCCCTTATGCGATCGCCCCCGATGCGGTCGGGCGGCTGGTGGCCCGGTTGGGCCGGCGCTTCCTGTTCCGTTCGGGCCCAGCCGCGTCCGACTCCGACGGCGGCCTCTTCGAGACGGTCGCCGGGAGGGCGGAGGCCCGCGGAGATTGGGGGGTGCCCGAACGCAGGCGGGCAAAGCGAACCGCTGCCGTCGCCGCCGCCCTCGCCGGAGGAGTATATGGCTACCTCCTCTCCCGTCGTGCCAGGGACGCGCGCGGGGCATCGCGAGGGGAGCGAACGCGATGACCTACGACCTAAAACCGAAAACGAGATGGGAGGAGACGTGAGGAGAACCTTCAAGTTCCGATCGGAGAATCGACGCGGCCGAAAACCGGAGGAATCCGGCGCCGCGGGCCCCTTCTTCGCCTACCTTTCGATGGCGCAGGGCCTTTACTACGCGGTCACCGCCCTCTGGTCGCTCCTGAGCGTCGGCACCTTCCAGCGGGTCACCGGGCCCAAGACCGACGTCTGGCTGCTCAAGACGGTGGGGGTCCTGGTCGGGGCGATAGGCCTCGCCCTGGGCGTCGCCGGGTTTCGGCGCGCACATACGCCCGAGATCGGGCTGCTCGGGGCCGCCAGCGCGGCCGGGCTTGCGGGGATCGATGCCTACTACGCGGGGCGGCGACGGATCTCCGCCGTCTACCTGCTCGACGCTGTGGCCGAAGTGGTCTTGCTCGCGTTGTGGCTCCACGCGCTGATACGCGAGAAGCGTTAACGGGGGCGAAGGGGTAGCTTTCGACGCGCCTGGTGGAGCGCGGGTACCGTACTGGCGCGAGAATCCGCTACCGTCGGAGCGCGGGTGCGCGAGCCGCGCCGAAAAGTTCTGCCGATCGCGGCTTCCCGTTCGTCCCGCGTCGGGACGAACGGGAAGGAGCCCACCGCCGCGGCCGCCGGTCACGAACCTCCTTCCGTTGCGTCGTTGGTGCAGAACGCGAGGAAGCGGTAGGTGACCTGCTCGCCGAGCTCCCGCGAGCGGTCGACGTTTCGGGCGGACTCCTCGTGCAAAGCCTTGGCTTCCACGGAGGCCTCCCGGAGCTCGTCGATGCTCGTCACCAACTTGATCGCCAGCACGGGCAGGTCGACCTGGAGGTGGCACTGCGCCCCACGCCGCCCGGCCCTCGCGGAAGAGCTGGTCGCCGCGCGTGGTGCGCTGAGGCCGGCGTCTCGAATACGCGGGCGACGGAGCGGGTACAAACCCGAAACCCACAGGACGGATCGGGGGAACGATATGAAAGTGCGCGTGATCCCCACGGAAGTGCACGCCGCGCTCGACTACCTGGCGAGCGCGGCCAACCTCGCCTTCCCGCGGCTGCTCGGCCTCGGGGACGAGCCGTGGGCCGTCCTCGTTCCGCGCATCGACGGCCTGGCGGGAGCGGGCTACAGCCTTCTCACCGACTACGAGCTGGGCGCGCTCCGGATAGTGCCCATGCCCTTCCACCTGGCGCTCGACGCCGCGAAGGGGATCTTCATGGCCGCCTCGCCCTGGCTCTTCGGCTTCGCGAAGAAGGGCACGCGCTACTGGCTGGTACACGTGCTGATGGGAACGGCTGACGTGGTGGTCGCGATGACGACCCGGATGCGGTAGGCGACGCGGTCCGGTGCGCAGGAGTGAGGAGGGTCCGGGCGAGCGGGGACGGCCGGAGCTTCGGCCTTCCCGCAGGGTTTCGCCTCGGGGGGCGGACGCGTCGCGCCGCCCTGGTGGGATGCGCGGGGTAAAGGGAGGCCCGCCTCGCGCCGCGAGGTACGGGTGGGGGGCCGCCCGGTCCGCTACGAGGCTCTCGGCGAGGGCGAGCCCGTCGTCTCCGCGCACGGGCTCTCGGGCTCGAGACGCAGGCCCTCGAAGAACCGCGCACCCAGACACCACGGGCGCTGGAGGCGGCCACAGAGCGAGGAGCCAACCCGCGGAGGCTTCTGGACTCGTTCTTGCTCTCCCACCGGCGCGAGGGGGTGCAGTCTCTGCGGGGAAACGGCGAGATTCAGAAGATCACGGCCGCAGGGCGGCCTACTACCGCCCCGCCTGCCAGCCCGAGGCAGGGCCGAGGCAGGGTAGATGTCGGATAAGAGCGAGGTGACAGAGGATGGCCAGGAAGGCGGAGTGGGAGAAGCTCAAGGAACGTTCCGCGCAGAGGTTCGGCGAGGACTCGGTGTTCGGGGAGGGCACCCTCAGCTCCCGACTCGCCATCGTGGGAGAGGCGCCGGGCAAGAGGGAGGTCGAGGAGGGACGCCCGTTCGTGGGCAACGCCGGGAAGCTGCTCGACGAGTTGCTTAAAGAGGCCGGTATAGACCGCTCGAAGGTCTACGTGACCAACGTCGTCAAGGTTCGCCCGACCAAGGAGGAGGGGGGGCGCCTCCAGAACCGCCCGCCGCGGGCGGGCGAGGTCAGGGAGGGAGTAGAGATCCTGAGGGAGGAGCTCGACCTTATCAAACCCGAGGCCTTGGTGCTCCTCGGCACCACGCCGGCAAAGGCCCTGATCAAGAAGTCCTTCACCCTCAAGTCCGAGCGCGGCCGCCTGCTCGACTCTGAATTGGGCTTGCCCGCACTCGCGACCTACCATCCCGCCTACTTGCTGAGGCTCAGGGGCGTCGAAAGCGAGGACTACGGGCGGATGAGAAGCCAGGTGGTCGAGGACCTCGGCACCGCGTGGCAGCGCGCCCACGCCGATGGTTGAGACGAGCTGCTTTGGGTGATACTCGCTCTGGGACCGATCCGGACCGAACGAGGTGGCAGGTGTGGATGACCGACGGACGCGGGCCGAAGGCACGCTGGGACCGACAAAGCCGGGTTCGGCCGGAGGTACCATACTACCTACGGGCTGCTCGACCAAGAAGGTGGCGAGGCCTACCACGCCCCGAAGAGCCACACCGAGGACCCGGGCAGATACGTCGGTCAGCACGTTCGGCTCTCTGAATCCCTAGTAGAAGGCTTCTCCGCAAAGGCGGGCCGTCCCGATTACATCAGCGCCACGCGGGTCGGCGAAACCCGCAACCTCGAATAGGCGCCAAGACAACCCATGAACTACTTTCGGACGGGACCTTGCCAGCAAGGGGACCGGTCCGCCTCGCCAGCCCGATCCTTCACCTCACCGAGGGCGAAGGCGTACAGACCGGCGGGGGACGGTATGAGTCTTCAATGCGAGATTGCGCATTCCGACTTCCGAGAATGGGTGAAAGGCGAAATTCGGTGAACGGGTACCCAGCACGGCCCCGCCCGTACAGCCCTCGACCCGGCGAACCGCTGCTTCACGGTGGTTAGCAAGGCAGGCGTGGCAGAGACGCTCGCGGAATCTTGCGGCTCTAGATAGGACACCGTGAGCTCGCCCGAAGCCCTCGAGTAGTACTTCTCGCGGTACCTGGCGGGCCTGGAGCGCTAGCCTAGCATAGCGCCCCCGAGGGTTGGTGGGGCCTGCTCGTGGGGGCCTGACGTCGCAAGGTCCGCGATCTCCTCCGCGTCTTCGCCAGGCCTCGCGCTTCAAGCCCGCTCTCCTGCCAGATCTTCTACCATCACCTCGCCGCCTGGCTTGGCGTCCAGGCTTAGACGGCTGCCTCCGAGCAGTCCCATGCCGATGAGCGACTGCCCCTCGGCGCCGATCACCGCCACGGGTCGCTCGGCGCCGTGCCAGAGGACCCGACCCTCGTAGAAGTCGAATTGGACCTCGCTGCCATCGGCGAGGGTCCCGCCGGCGCTGCCGGAGTAGGGGTAACCCAGACGCCGGATCGTTGCCTCCTGCAGAGTGAGTTCGCCGTCGAAGCCCGTGTCGATCACGGCCTCGACTTCTTCCCTGCGCCCGCCGCCGTTCTCTACTTCGCCGAGCAGCGAGAGCGGCAGCACAGGTTCGCTGCCATCTGCGGCAACCGTGCCGAACATCGTCACAGGATTATGCTTTAGCGGGCTTCGTCAGAGAGTGCCCGCCGAGTCGGAAGGCCGCCCTCGGGCGATCACCTGGTCGGCCCACGCGCATCAGGTAGACGGTTGCGTCGGGCCTCCGGCGGCGCAATCCCGCGCTAGCCCCTAATGCGTCGTCCGCGATCTCGTAGTCGCCACTTTCGACATCGATGGCCAGGAAACGTCCCTCGTTCGCGCCCTCGGCTTCCGCCTTCCTGCGAACGCGCCGTTCGTAGAGGTCCTTGGCCCGCCGGGCGATCTCGTCCTTGTCGTAGGGTCGAGTACTCATGGTGCTATTCTACGTCCTACATTTGCCACGGGCCGCGGCGTTCGCGCTGGATCCTTGAAATCCGGCTGTTTCAGTTACGGTGATCCGGCACGCTGAGGCTACGCCTAATCTCCTCCTCCGATGAAGCCCCGACGGGCTCATCCCGGCTGAGGAGCCAGTCCACGGCGACCCGGATGAGGGTGTTCTCTGTGATCCGCTCGCCTCCCCTCTCTATCTTGCCCCGGTTCATGCGGCGGGCGAGCGAAGCCAGAGCGTCCACCTGGTCATCCCTCAAACGTGCCTCCTTGCGCTGGAGCACGAGGTATTTGGGGCGTGCTCGGTTGGAGCGCTCTAGCTCCGGAGCCGCAGCGCTCCCATCTGCCGAATCTTTCGCCGGGGAGGACGGCGCGGTATCTTTTCCCCCATTTCCCGACCGGCTCTCGCGCTCTGCCTCGTGGGCGCCTGCACTCGTAGTCTTTCTTACCGCCGTTGCGGCCTCGGTGCCCGGTCCCTCTTCCTCTCGCTCCAGCAGCGTCCCCCCCACCTCGCCTATCAGATCGGCCAGGCCCCGCCGGCGTCTTCCACCCATCAGCCGCTCCCGTCTGGTCTTTCGTCGAGATCGGCGAGTACCTCGTCTGCCACCCGCCTGTAGTCGTCTTCGGCGTTTCTCCCGCGACGCAGCCCGAGTCGGCTTATGGGGATGCCCATGAGCGAGGCGGTCCGGTGCGCCTTGTATTCTCTGATTAGATTGTCGAACACCGGGATGCCAGCCGCCGCCAGTGCGCCGCGTGCTTCCTCTGCCTCACCCCTGCTCCTCGCGTCCACGCGCGTCAAGAGTACGCGGTGTTTGACCCCAGAGGGCCGGACCTCCTGGCGGACCGTCTCGATCAGCGCCACGACGTCCATGGGTGATGGCGGGCTAGGCAAGACCACGTAATCGGACGCCCCGATCACAGCGCCAAGCGCCTGTGCCCTCAAGGCCGGCCTGGTGTCTACAAGCACCACGTCGTAGCCCCCCACCTCTCGCACGCGGCCGAGCATCTCTGGGTCCGTCTCCTGCACCACCTCTACCGCCTGCTCCGCTCCCTCCGAGCGTTCCATCCACCATGTCGCCGACTCCTGTGGGTCGGAGTCCACTACCAAGACTCGCATCTTTTCCCCCAGAACCCCCGCGAGGTTCACGGTCGTGGTGCTCTTCCTCACTCCCCCCTTGCCGTTCGCCACCGTGACTATCCTCAAGCTTCCTCCTCCCCGGTAGCTTCGCCCCGGTCTCGTCCTCACTCGCTGCACCTTCGACTGGTTGCATCTTAGCGTAAGATACAGAGTCTGTATATACAGACTCTGTAAGTATGTTAGTGAAGAGTGAGCAATCGCAGCGGTAGCGTCTGGTCCGTGCTCACTTGTCGCGGATAATGGCGCCCGGTCGCATGGGCTATCGGGACGCAGAAGCTCCTAGAGCGTTTACAGGGGTCTCGGTACCCGCGAGAGTACCCAAGACGTCGTCGAGCGCCTTACGTGGGCGTACAGGCCTCTCTCGTAGCAAATCCAAGACGCCTCGACACATTGCTGGCACCACGACTCGCGGGCAATATGGAGTTCCTATCTCCGGCCGCAGCAGCTGCACGGCACTGCGGCGGCGCTCTTTCGGAATGCCGGGGTCCCCCGCTCCCGACGGCAAACGGCGATGTGTTCCGATGTACCTACAGACTTACAGACTTACGGAGTAACAGAGTGAGCGTATAGATGGGGCGTAGCCGTTGGTAACGGGGGAGGAGATTGCCGCATGGTGGCATTGCAAGAGATGGGGAGGGACGGTTCTCCGAAAATATGGTCGCGCGCTAAGGCTTGGGCCTTGCGCTGCCTGGAGAGCTCCGCCGCTCCGAAGGCCTCCAGCCTGTTCGGTCCGCGGTCCGCGATCAGGGCCAAGCGCTAGGAAGGGTAGAGCTCTTCCTCAAACCGTTCGCCTAGAGCGGACTCCATAATTGTTGACCCACTCCCGTCCGTAAGCGATCATGGGCGGCACGAAACCCTGCTCCGAAGATCTACGCACCAGGATCGTCGCCGCCGTAGAGGACGGCATGTCCAAGACCGAAGCCGCCCGGCTTTTCGGCGTCAGCCGCTCTTCGGTCAAGCGCTACTGCACGCTGGCGGCCAACGAGGAGCCGCTCGCCCCCCGCAGGGGTGGGGGCAGGCCTCCGAAAACGAACGCCGCCATCGAGAGTCTGCTCGAAGTGGACGTAAGCAGGCGCCCCTACGCCGCCGTTCGGGAGCGGGCTGCCTTCCTGCGTGCCGCGAGCGGGGTAGCGCTGTCGGCGTCCACCGTAAGGAGGCTACTGGGCAGGCTCGGGTTCTCCCAAAAAAACGGAGCCTGGGTGCGAGCGAGCGCGACGAGTTCGTGAGGACGGCCTGGAGGGTGGAGGTCTCCGAGAGGCTGGAAGCCTCCCGCCTGGTGTTCGTGGACGAGATGGGCTCCAACACCGCGCTGTCTCCGCTGTACGGATGGTCAAGGGTGGGCGAGCGCCTGAGGGCACGAGTCCCGAGGAACTGGGGCAAGAACGTCACGCTGCTCTCGAGCATGACGCTTTCTGGGATGGGACCGTCCGTGGCGGTGGAGGGGGCGACCACGAGCGCGATTTTCGAGGCGTACCTAGAGCAGGCGCTCGTCCCGAATCTCTCACCGGGACAGGTGGTGGTCATGGACAACCTTTCCGCCCACAAAGGAGCGAGGGTACGGGAGCTCATCGAGAGGCGGGGCTGCGAGTTACGTTACCTGCCACCCTACTCTCCGGATCTCAACCCCATAGAGGAAGCGTTCTCGAAGGTGAAGGGGATCTTGAGGAAGGCCCGAGCCAGAACCCGCGAAACCCTCATCGAAACCATGGGCCCGGCGCTGGCGGCAGTGAGCCCTTCGGACGCCCGCGGCTTTTTCGAACACCGCGGGTACCATGCTTCTACGGATCAACTGTTTTGACCGATGCTCTAGTGTCGGGTCCTGAGCACCGGAGAGAAGCGGGATCCCTGGCCGACGTTGCCGCCCGTGCGTGCCGTGGCCAGCCGTCTCCTCGTTGGGCGCCTCCGGCCCGCCCGTCTCCTCTAGGTAGCGCCTGAGCGCCTCCTCGAAGACCTCGTAGATCTTGGCGTCCCGCTTCGTGGCCAGGATCTTCGCCGAGCGCAGCAGCTCCTCATCCATGTAGGTGGTCATCTACTTGCGAGCCATGACACAAGTTTACCCGCCTGTGCCAGCAAATTGCCCGCTCATGCCGGTCGGTGAGAGTACCGGCGGCGTCTCCCACGATCCTCACTCGCGGCGCTGTGAGCCCCGCTGAGGGTCTTCGTCACCATACGGATAGGACCGGATCTCACGGGCGATTCTCGTGCCTTGGAGCGGCTACAGAGTTGGTCACCCAGGAGGCGTCCGACGACCCTAGAGGAGAGCCGTACTGTATCTATCTATAATACTCCCCAGGGATTGCAGGGCGGAAAGTTGCTCCAAGGTGAACGAACAACACAACGGGGGAGAGGAATGAAGAAAAGCATCGGGTACGACGAAACACAACCTAGCCAAGAGGTATTATGTTGAATAGCGGTCGAGGCGTCGGAGGAAGTGACGGTGTTCGGGATCCTGGTCCTCTGGGTAGACGTAGAGCTCGCCGTCGAGGTTGACGTAGTAGCGGTTTCCGTCGAGATGGCGGACGGCGTGGCCGACGAACTTGGCGTACTCCTCGTAGGGAAGAGTCTCGAAGGCCTCTATCGCCGCGTCGAACTCGCCCGCGGCGCGGCGCCTCTCCACTTCCTCTGAGATCAGTCTTGCCGCCTCGTTCGGACCGGCAGGATCCACGACGGAAGGGTTTCGTGTCTCCGAGAGGTCCTCTTCGGGGTCCCTAGGGGCGAGGTGGGGGACGTCTATTACCGCATCGTGCGGCTCGGGCGTTGGGAGGATGGAGGGCTCCTCGGGGACGCGCACGGGCCAAGCGTTCTCGATGTGGGTCCTAAGCCAGCCCGCCGGGTTCTTGACACCCTCCTGGTGGGGGAGCGCCTCGACGTAGTGCAGGCAATGGCCGGCCCCGTGCTTTACCACGAGCTCTTTGGCAGTCTGCGGCCACACCCCCTTGGCGACGAGGGCGTCCGTCGCGAAGCGCTCGCCGTCCGAGAGCTCAGGAGCAGGCTTGGACCTCTCGCGAACGAACTTTTGAGAGACCCGGTAGCGGACCAGGTTGGCCTTGGTGGCGCCACGGCCGCGCTCCTCGAAGTCCGCGCGGGAGAGGAAGCCCGCCTGCACCAGCTCGCGGTGGGCGGGTTCAAGCTGGCGCTTAATGGCCGAGGGGTACTTGTAGCTCTCGGGCATGGAGAGGAGCTGCCTTAGGCCCTCCAGCTCCACGGACCACGAGAGCGCATCTCTGCGCTTGACGTCTACGAGCTTGTAGAGGCTCCGGGCCAGGGGACGCTTGAGGCTGTAGTAGAAGTCCGAGTCGAGACTCTTGAGGTAGCTGGCGTTGTAGGAGCGCACGAGGATGTCGTCGAAGCGCAAGGTGTGGTGCTCGCTCGCGCGGCCCTTGCGCTTCTTCCTTGAGAAATGGACGCTCCACATGCGGAACCGGTGGGAGCGGAAGTCTTCGTCTTCCTTGCTATAGAAGGCGTTCTCGGCGTAGATGGAGGTCTCAGATAGCCTGTCGAGGGAGTCCCTGAGGTCGTCGTAGTTCTTGCCAGCGTGTGTCTTGCCCAAGATCTCCAAGAGTTCGTAGAGGGTAAAACTTATCCGCCCGTCCGGAGGAATGCCCCCGCGGCGGCTGACGATGGTCATAACGGCCACGAAGACGTCCTGGTCTTGCGGACCTGGCAGACCGAAGTCTCGGTGGGCGGTTATTCTCCAGTACTGCTCCAGACGGTCCCCATCTTTAGTGAGGACGGTGTTTCGCGCCTCGGTGCTGTCCTCGCGCCTGTCTCGGCGCTTGAACATGAATAGCGGGGCCTCTTCGAGGTTGACCTCGACCTGGATCAGGGGTCCGCCTTCGAACTCGAAGAGTCTGAGCTCCTGGATCCCGCTTTCTGCCAAAATCCTTAATCCCCCTTCCCGAACAACATATAGAACATTTAACAAGAAACAACTACAGGGCGCACGAACCGCCTGCCGACCGGTTTCGCCCGTTTTGCAGTAACATCGCGCATCAGTTTTGCTGGAGAGTACGCTATTTTTTGCTGGACGGTACGGTATCCCTTGCTGGGCAGTACGGTATCCCTTGCTGGGCAGTACGGTAATGCTTGTCGGACGGTACGGTAACTCTTGCTGGACAGTACGGTAATGCTTGTCGGAGAGTACGGTATTCTCTTCCGAGTGCTCACGGACTCAAAAATCTCCGCTTTTGCAGCGCTTTCGTCAACAGTAGTCTCGAAGAGTGTGGGTTGGCCCCAAGAGGAGGGGCGAATTTGCCGGCCAGCACGGCAGTTTTTGTCGGAGAGTACGGTATAGATTTGCTGGACGGTGCGGTATTCAGGAGGCGATGGATGCGGGCCGTTCTTGTCGGCGGGTACGGTATTCTTTGGGGACGTTGACCAACCTCTAGGGTGCTATCTCTGGGATCTTGACGGGTACGTCTTGGTCCTTCCTAATCCGTGTCCTCCCACGCCGCCGCCGCGACCTCCAACGGATAGGCCCCCCTGAGGTTGAACGCCGCCACAAAGGGAGCGTCGTGACGCTGCAACAGAATCGGGTCTGCGTCGTACTTGAGCCAGTACATGGGCGGTAGGCTGATCTCTCCCCACCATTCCGCACCCATTAGTCACGTACGCGTACGACTCCCTGCCGGGCGGGCGCCGATACCCTCGCAACCCGGCCTGGTGTTAGGGTTCTTTTGGGAAGGTGCCGCGGCATGGGTCTACGGCGAGTGGGGAGGGGGGCGCGTGGACGAAAAGACGAAACGCAGGTGGCGCGACATCGAGGAGCTGGTCGACTGGGTGGAGGGCAACCTGCGCGACTTGCGCAGGGAGATGGCTCATGCTCGCTCTTTGTCTGAGCAACCCGGCGCCCCCAGAGAGCCGCCGGTGGAGAACCTCAAACGGGCGATCGTCGCCCTCGAGGAGGCCAAGGAGCAGACCGTTCACGCCATCAACAGCGTCAGCGCGAGAAGCCGGGGATGATCTTGGAGGATTTGCGAGAGGTATCAAAGAGCCCGAGCACGGGGAGGATTGAAAATCCTCCTCGCGCGCAGGGAGCAAGGCCCGTCAGGGCCGCGGTATTTGTAGGGAGTCTGGGGGAACCAACCCCGTACAATGGTTGCCTCTGAGATATGGGACCCCAAGACCCGAAAAACGTAGCCAGGGATGTTGCCCGCGACCTTTCGGGCATGGCAGGGGAGCTGGCGACCTTGAAGGGAGACGCCGCCCATTGGCTCACCGACCCCGAGTACGCCTCTCTTAGGCACCGCTTGGAGGCCGCGCACGCGGCGGTCGAGGCCGTCCTGATCGAGGCCAGGAGACGGGTGAGGATCAACGAGGATCGGGAGCGGTGAGGATCTTCGCTATCGTTGCCGGCGCCGTGGCGGTCGTGCTCTTGTGCGTCGCCTCCTTCGGCGCTGGGGTCTTTGCTGGCGGGATAGTCGGACCCTCGCCGCAGGCGTTCGTCGCCTCGATCACGACCCCGAACACCGAGCCCGCTAGCAGCGGCGCGGTTCTGGCGACGCCCCGCTACAGCTACGGACTCTCGGCCAGCTGCCGCATGGTGCCGGTGGGCGATACGGGTGTCTACTTCGATCCCGAGAACCGGTCCCGCCTGTGCTCGGTGCCGCCGCGCTTTCCCATCGAGCCGGGCCAGGAGCCGACGCCAAGCGGAGGGGCGCAGCTACCACCCAACTGCGCCGTGACGCCCGACGACACGGTGTACTGCTCGCCCGGCTGGGAGCTGGACTTCTACTTCCTCCGCGGCCTCTACAGGCGCGGAGAACTGCCTTCTGACTAGAAGTTTTTCATCTGCAAGGGCGCGTTTTGAATTAGAGGCCGCGCCAATAGGCGGGCAACTTTTCGCACATGACGTGTCTCGGAGAGATTGCACAGCCTCCTGAGCGCTCCTTGACACATACGCTACTCGCCTATTGGCGCGGCCTCTAAGCCCTCTCCCGCTCTTATTGACCGAGCCACATAGTAAAGGGATTCTCCGAACTTCGCCCAAAAGGGATTCTCGGCAGTTCGTTTGCAGGATCGTGCATAGCCCAGATCTACAAGGCTAGGAACGCCCAATGGGACCGGCCACGCTACGTGGCCACCATAAGTGGTGGCGGTGCATAAAGATGCGCTGTGGTGAATAGAGGCCCGGGGTGTCAGAGGCCAGGGTGTCGCGCTCCCCGGTCCGATAGGTAGACTTCACTTTATGGAAGAGGAAAGACCGACCGGCATAACGCACGAGGCCGCGATGGAAGCGGCCCAGAGCGGTGGGAGCGTGGACTTCGAGGGCCGCAAGGCGCGGGTGGTCCAACTCAGCGACCAGTCGCGGATAGACGAGGCGCCCTCCGCCCGACTCGAGCTCGACTTGGGCGAGGAGTACCTGACGCTGCACGGCTACTTCGACCGCGGGGGCGAGTTCGTGGAAACGGGCCGCGAGCACCCGTTCTGAGGGGCAGCGTAGCTCCGGCCCGGAAGACCTCGCGCCGGCCGGGAGGCCGCTTTCCGGTGGATATTGTGCTTCTTATGTATGAACGTTGCAGTAGGAATCCTGGGGGTACATAAGAAAGGGGCCGCCGGGGATAGACGCTCCTCCGGCGCGGCCTTCCACCGAATGAGGAACCGCACGCTCTAGGCCAGCAGGTCGGGGACCGGAATCTCCAGGGCGCCGGCGATCTTCGAGAGCGTCGAGAGCTTCACGTCCTTGAGCTGGTGGGTCTCCAAAAGCCACACCGTCTGCGCCGTCACCCCGGCTCGATCTCCGAGCGCCTGCTGCGACCACCCGCGGGCCTTGCGCAGCTCTCGCACCCTGTCCCCCAGCGTCGTCATCGTCTCCACGGGGCCATTATACAGCACCTAAATCATTTTAGGGGAATTCGGAGAATTCCGCATAAACAAGCCGTTTTAGGCTTGACACAATACCTAAATATATTTAGAATTAGGGCATAAGTTAAAGGCCCAAGGGGAGCGCCGCCACAGCACTAAACCCCGAGGGCCCTGACCGAAAGGGGATGAACCCAATGGCCGAGACGAGTTTACACCAGGAGCGCGAGGCCGGGATGGTCGAGTGCTTCCGGCGCGAGGGCGAGGACTGCCCCCGCTGCGACGGGACCGGGCAGCGTCCGCGCCGGCGCTGCGAGGGTTGCGGGGAGCCGAGCGGCAGGCCCTCTCGTGGCGGCAAGGCGCTCTTGGGGCTCAGGAACGGGCGCGGCAAGGACCAGCCCGTCTACTGCATGGACTGCCACCTGGAGCTCGGGGGCACACTGGGGACGCTGGCGATGCTCGAGAGGATGGGGGCGTGATCGCCCCCACGGCCTCCGTGGAGCTGAAGGCGACCGCCGCGGAGGTACACCACGGAATCCCGCGCTGCCTGCTCGCGATGAGGGAGCAGGCGGACTCGTGCACCGACCCCTTGAGCGCCGAGGCGTTGGCGCTGTGGATGGACTACGAGTGCGAGGCGCTGCTCTTCGGCGTAGACTCGGACACGCCGCGCAACGAGCTGGCGGCGATGATCGACGGCTCTACGGTGGAGATCCCGCGCGCGGATCAACGCGAAGTACACGCTGGCGACTTCGTCCGGTGGGGGAGGAGAGGAGGCCTGGCCACGGCGAGGCGCTACGGTACCGCGTGGATGGCAGTCCTGGCGAGGAGGCGCTGGGAGAAGATCACCGCTGAGGCATTGGCGGAGGCCTTCGACGCGATCCATGGGGGGCGGGCCTGATGGCCTCGCCACAGCGCGCGCCCCTCTTCGACCTGGGTCGAGTCGTGGCGACGCCTGGTGCTATGGCAATCCTCCTGTCCGCCGGCGAGAACCCGGCGCGGCTGCTGGAGCGCCACGCCTCAGGCGACTGGGGCGAGGTCCCGCCCGAAGACGCCCGAGAGAACGAGCGGAGTCTCAAGCACGGCTGGCGCTTGATGAGCTCCTATCCGGTGGGTAGCGAAGCTAACGGCGAGAGGGTCTGGGTCATCACCGAGGCCGACCGCTCCTCTACGTTCCTGCTGCTGCCGAGCGAGTACTAGCCGTGGGGGCGAGGATCACCGAGCTGCCGGGCCGCCGACGCGGCCCGGCAGCTCCTCTACCATCGCGAGCGCCTGGCGTGGACGGAGGGCCGCGTGGACGAGAGCACGGTCCTCCTCGATTGCGCGAGAGGTCGGCATTCTACCGGCCGGGCGCGTGCTGAGGAGTGTGGGCCTGGCCCTGCGCGGCTCGCCCCGGCTTCGCCGGACCTCGCAAGGGGGAAGTCCGGTGAAGAGAACCTCAACTTCCCCCGGAGCCCGGCATCGGCCGCGTGGCGGTGGCGCGGCTCGCCCGCCCTTCGGCCGACCTCGCAGGGACGAGAGTGGGTGGTGCCCGGGTCCGCTCGGCGAGGGAGTCAGTACGACCGAACCCGGAGCCCGGAGGACGGCACCGCAGGAAGGCCTAGCGACGTGACGGTTATTCCTCCCTCAGACACTCGCATTGTACGGGGACGCCTCGGAAGTCAAATCGTTTGGGGCTCCGAAAAGGTTCCGACCGGGAGCGGTCTCGTGGTCGCTATGGAGATGCGTAGTCGGAAGCTTTTCCTCGCAGGACCCCTGTGGGGTTGGCCGGATTTGACTTCCGAGGCGTCCCCGTGGCCCCTAAAGGTGTCATCGGAAGGAGACGACGGAAAGGAGCGGACGATGGGAAGGATGCTGATGTGGTGGGGCCTCGCGGTCGTGGTTGGGTGGTTTCTACTGCCGGCATCGCTGGAGAGCCTGAGCGAGGCGCTGGGAGGCCTTGCCGCGGACCTGAAGGTGCTGCCGCTACCGCCCGGTGACGTGCCGAAACTCGTGGGCGGTGTGGCCCTCCTGGTGGCGATGTGGCGCTTGACGACGCCGAGATCCGCGAGGGGCCGCAGCGGCCACCGGAGGAGGTGAGGGGAGCCGCCGGCGAGGAGCGCCGAGAACTGTACTCGAGCTCCGTAGTGCCCCGCGGTAAGCACAGGTCCGCCGCGGGGCCTTGCCCGTCCTCCGGACGACCGGCGGCCCGATCTTGAACGGAGAGGCCCTTCCCGATCACGGTGCGTGGAGGGTGGAGCGGCCCGGTGGCGGTCCTACGGGAGGGCCCCTCCCGACAACGGAGCTCGGAGGTTCGGGTGACTCTGTGGCGGGGCCTACGCCCGTCCCGACGAGCCCTCGTGCCGAGGACATCGCCGACCCGATTTCCGGCCCAATTCCTCCGTCACGGACCGTAGGGCAGGATAAAGCGCTAGCGCTATCGATCCGGCTTGATCGCCGTTTTCCCGCTCGATATGCAGGTTTTCGCCCCACTCGACATCAGCGCTGATGGTGGGTAGAGAGCGCTGATGGTTGCTACGCGGATCCGGAAGGCATTACGGCTCGCCAAACCCCGCGCGAAATGGAGTATGGACCGAGGTCGGCGTCCTCCGCCAGACGCCACAGACTCCGAGGTCGGTGGCGGGTACGGAGGTCCCCGACCGGGGACGGCAGGCTCCTCGCCCGTCCGCTCTGCGGCAGGCTGGCGGAGCAGTGCCTTTCGGCCCAGAAACCCGGCACCTACCGCAGGCACCTACAGCGGATTGCAGAGGTATTGACCCTCTTGGAAGAGAGCCATCTGCCCTCAGCTTTCAGCTTATTGCTTTTGGCTGAAGGCTGACAGCTAATGGCTGATAGCTTGCACACCGGCTCATTTTCATTGCAATCCGCTGTACAAGAAATACGGAATCCGGCTTCGAAGAGGAGTCCCTTTGCCCAAGACCGATGCAATCCACTGGCAGTCTCGGAGCCCAACCATTCCTCGCCGTTCGAACACCCGAGGCGTGATCGGCGGGCGTCCGCGCAAGGGCCGTCGCGCTGGAACCCCGTGACGAGCATACGGGGTTCTCGGAAGGGCGCCTCTCCGAGCGCAGGCAGGACCGGCTTCGCCCAGTCCTTACGGCAGGCTAAGCGCCCCCACGGCGCGCGCTGCCCTTGGCTTGGAAACGGACAAATCCCCCTATAGCTTCGCGTGCCCCGGCGCATGGGAGCGCGGCCTTCGCCCTTTGCGGAGTGGGGTTGGGGGCTATAGGAGCCGCAAGAAGAGGATGCTACCCGCCGTCCCCGAAGGCCTGTGGCCCCGGGCCGCGCCCCCCGAGGTGCGGCAGAGTCGCGGCCACGAGCAGCGAGGAGGCCACGACTATGAGGCCGACGGCCTCCCGGGCCGGTCCGTCGTAGAGCAGCCACGCCACCAGGAAGCATCCGGAGGAGGCGAGCGCCAGCCAGAAAGGCGCGTGGGCGCCCTTGCGGGTGCCCTTGCCCGGTCCCGTTGCGCGTTCCTCCCGCGCCGTTCGGAGCCGCGGCGAGACCGGTCCCGCCGCCAGGCTCGCCGTCGAGCGCGCGTAGAGGCGGCCCGCGAGGAGGGCGAGCGCGAGGGTAAGGACGCTCGCCCACCAGGGCCACCCGACGAGCTTCGCCCGCGCGGGCTCGAAGTCGTAGACGTGCAGGACGCAGCCGAGGGCTACCCCGAAGGCGAAGGCCCACACGTCCCCGGGAACGAAGACGCCGTCCGCCTTACGCCAGTTGTAGGTGCGCGAGGAGAACCCGTGCCACTGCAAGAGCGCCACCGCCGAGAAGATCGCCGCGACGGCGAGGATCTCCTTCCACCCCACGGCCACTCTCCACGAGCCGAGCAGAGCGTGCTGGGGGATCAGGACGGTCGACGCCGACGCCAGCGCCGCTAGCGCCAGCTTAGAGGCCGCGATCCTCGCCTTTGCCCGCGTTCCCCGGGGCCCGTTCTCCCTCGCCTGCTCCTCGGCATACTCGCGGGCGCCGCCCCCGAGCACCGCCTCCGGGCCGTAGCCGCACTCGGCCGCCTCCCTGAGGCCGTCCTCGAGCTCTATGGAGAGCTCCTCGATCTTGTGCCCCGGAAGCCCCCTCTGGGACCAATGGGTGCTACACCGCCTGACTCGCCTTCTGATCTCCCTCTCGCTGGGCGCCTGCAACCCCATCCTCGACCTCATCCAACTCCACGCTCTCAAACTCCACCCCCAGGATCGCGTTGACCCGGCCGCCGAAGCTGGCCCAGCTCCTGTTGAGCTCGCCGAGCGTCTCCTCCCCCTTCGGGAGGACCCGGTAGTACTTGCGCTTGCGGCCCGTCTCATCCGAGGTGACGATAAACGCCTCTATAAGCCCCTCGTTCTGCATGCGGGAGAGCAGCGGGTAGATGCTCCCCTCACCGACCACCAAGAGCCCCAGCTCATCCAGCCTCCGGATGAGCTCGAACCCGTAGCGCGGGCGCTTCGCGATCATCGCCAAAAGGCAATGGTCCAGAACGCCTTTGAGGCGCTGCGTATCCCTGTTTCTCGCCGCCTCCCGCTCCGTGGCTTCCTCCCCTAGCTCGCCGCCCAAAACCAACCATCACTATCCAAGCCTTGCGAAACATGGTAACCGCTGATACCCTGCTGTTAAATAGTGTATTGCAACACTTGGTATGCGTTACTAGGGAAGCGGACGGGGAAAGGAGGCTTGTGAGGTACACGGTGACCGGCGAGTTGGACCCGGAGCTCTTCGCCGAGGTAGAGCGGGAGAGGGGCTCGGCTGGGCTATCGCGCTCGGCGGCGATCCGGCAGGCGCTTGAGTGGTGGATCGCCCGGCGCAAGGAGCGGGGGGAGGAGAGGGTGGGGCGCGCGGAGGGTCGTCACCGGCAGCTGATGGGAAGGCTGGATTTCGTCGTGGGGATGATCCGCGAGCAGGACCGGAAGCTGGAGGGTCTCGCGGGGTGGGAAACCGGATCCCAATCGGATGACGGGCCGGGGGCCGCGCCCGAACGGGGCGCACTCGAGCGGGGCGCCCTTGCCGAGGCGCGCAAGAGGGCGAGGAGGAGGAC
>Ga0126313_10000579_pt1 | contig 17708 bp, 23 predicted proteins | sample Plot105A_FD_89954 | JGI IMG/M metagenome (GOLD analysis project Ga0126313, IMG submission 89954) | Serpentine soil microbial communities from UC McLaughlin Reserve, CA, USA - Plot105A | ecosystem: Environmental > Terrestrial > Soil > Grasslands | place: USA: UC McLaughlin Reserve, Lake County...
AACGAGAGGTTGCTCGCCGGGCTTGCGGCGGTCCTGATCTGCTGGCGAACCAGGAGCGTCCCCCTGACCCTCATTGGCGGCATGGTGGTGCTGTGGACGTTGCAGGCAATAGGTGTTGGGTCGTGATGGATACGCACGAAGAATCCAGCAGGCGGCTACTAATTCACTCAGGCTGCAGCGGAGTAGAGGCGATGGATCCCCGAGGGAAGGAAGCTCTTGTGTAACGGCATAGGGCCGCAAGAGAAGCAAGGTAAACCTACATGAGAGGAGTACACGAGATGATGACGACACAGACTCTGGACCTAACGGCAATCAAGGGACGCCAGCAGAAGGCCTGGTCCTCGGGCGACTACGGCAAGGTTGGCGCGACGCTGACCGTGATCGCCGAGCTAATGGCCGAGGCGGCAGACCTGCACCCCGGCGAGAGGGTGCTCGATGTGGCCTGCGGAAACGGCAACACATCACTGGCCGCCGCCCGCCGCTTCTGCGAAGTCGTAGGCATAGACTACGTCCCGATGCTGCTTGATGAAGGACGCCAGAGGGCAGAAGCCGACGGGTTGGCGATTGACTTTCGGGAGGGCGACGCCGAGGCTATCCCCTTCGCGGACGCCTCATTCGACGTCGTGCTCTCGACTATCGGTGTGATCTTCGCCCCCGACCAGGAGAAGGCGGCCAACGAGCTAATGCGGGTGTGCAAGCCAGGGGGTAGGATCGGGATGGCCAACTGGGTGCCAGATGGCTACGTCGGAGACCTGTTCAAGACCATAGGCAAATACGTGCCACCGCCACCGGGGTTGAAGTCGCCCTTCCGATGGGGAACGCAAGACGGGCTGCGCGAGCTCTTCGGCGAAGGCATGGGATCGCTCCAGACCAGGCGACGCACCTTCGTGTGGCGCTTCCCGTCGGCGCGGCACCACGTCGAGTTCATGCGCGGGTACTACGGTCCGCTTCACAAGGCCTTCGAAGCGCTCGACGAGAGCGGAGAGCAGGCTCTTAAGGAAGACCTGATCTCACTTGTCGAGAACTACAACCGCTCGGGCAACGGAACCGCGGTGTGGCCCGCGGACTACCTGGAGGTGGTCGCGGCCAGACGGTGAATTGTTAGCATTTCAGCGGTCAGCACTTCAGCAGTTCAGCTTGTTGTCGCTGCAGGTGGAGCGGTACCTCCGCCAATCGCCTGGAAGAGAATACATTTGGAGAGGAGGAAGCATGTCGGAACCAAGAGAGCTTGTCGATAAGGTGGAACAAAGTGCGGAGCTTCCTGGTGGGAGCAGGGAGCGTTTCGCTGGGTACGGGGTGATGGGAGTGCCTTTCGCCTCCGGGGATATCCTGGCCATGCGCCGGTGGCCGGCTTCTTCGCTCGGAGAGCCTTACACGTCCGTGTGGCACCGCGACCCACGGGAAAGGTGGACCATCTATTCGGATGTTCCGCCGAATCTAGCCTGCCCCGCTTCTTCGGGAGCGCCATCAGCGAAGCGCTGGTGAGGGAGATCGATATAACCTGGGCAGGCCCTCGAGATTTCAGTATCAGTCTGGAAAGAGAGCCCGCTCTCGATTGGCGCCTCTCTCTATCGGAGACCCCGGCCACGCGCGTGATGAACGCCATGGCCGGCGTATTGCCCGATGCCCTTTGGCGCAAAGAGATGGTACTCAACGCGATGGGAAAAGCAGCCAGCGTTATGTTGAGGGCAGGACGCCTGGGTCTGACTGGCCGGGCGCCCAACCACCAGAGGTTCATGGTCAACCCCACGCGCATCTGGGCGGTACGGTCCAGCGCGGCCAGGATGGCGGATCGAGATCTGGGAAGCCTTCGGCCTCTTCCCGCGCAGACAAGGCTCGGTGATTTCTGGATACCGCAACGCGGCATCTTCGCCATCGGGAGCGCCTTCTTCGACCCTCTGGATCCAGACCGGCACGCCCTGTCCACGGCCGCCTTGGGTTGACGTTTCCTGGCAAGCTAAGCCCGGGTGTTGACGCAAGGTGCGCTGCGGTGATGATAGCGTTAGTACTGCGTGATTAGTGCAACCGGCGACGCGCCGGTAACTTCGGGGTTGCCCGTCGTATAATCGTGCCCGTCTTGGACGACCGAGCGAAGAAGCGGACACGCCCATGAAGAACGCCATGATGCTCGCGGTGTTGGTGGCGGCCTTGCTGATCTCTTCAGCATGCTCTTCGGCCGGAGGGGGGAACGATGGGAGAGGAGACGTGATGTCGGGCGCTTCCAAACAGCGCGCTCCGAACCCAGCGGCAGAACGGATGGCCCAAACCGAACCCGACGGGGGGATGGGCGACCGCGTGGAGGCGGGTGACCTGTCTTTCAGAATCTTCGAGGTGAGATCCAAGGACCTCGTCTTCGCCATGTCGAAGCCAGGGGCAGCCCCGGAAACGCAGGGTGACATCGAGAGCAAGTACGTCGCGATAGATTATCTGACGAAGAACATCTCTGGCTCGCCGCTGACGACGGGCGCCGAGGCGAAGTTGATCGACGACAAGGGCAACTCATACAAACAGGACGACTCCATCGAGCCCCCGTCGGGCGGCACCGAAGGTATGGAGCGGGGAACTGACCAGACGCGGGCGTCCACCATGTTCTTCGAGGTCCCCAACGGCATCGTCCCTGAGACGCTCGTGATCGAAACCCGTCGTGGCAAAGCACGAATCGACCTTTTCGAAAGGAACACGGATAAGGTACCCCCCGATGACTACCTGCGCGTCTATCACCTCTACTTGAACGAAAGGGCCTACGAGGAGGCCTACGAGATGTTCGATTCAGCCACCGTCCAGGACATCACGCTCGGCGAGTGGCTGTCATTCTGGGAGCCCAGATGGGGCAAACAGTACGTCGCGCTCGACAGCCTGACATCGCTCTACACGAGCCCCACCCAGGCAACCTACCGGGTGACGAGGACCTTCTACGATCGCGACGGCGACATAGCCTCCGACCCGCAGACCGACCCCTCCGCGACGCAGGAGATGGTGAAGAACGACGGACAATGGAAGCTCGTGATGGGAGATGACCTTGTCTCCGACATCATCGCCGTGATCGGCCCTGACGAGCCGCCCGTCCCCGAGAACACCGCCCCCGAATCTACCCAACCGCAAACCACCACCCCCGAGACGACCACCCGCGAGACCACGACCACGGAGTCCACAAGCTCGGTAGCCCCTGATGACGCCTACGATTGCACGGACTTCCAGACACAGGAGGAGGCCCAATTCTACCTCGCGCCCGGAGACCCTTACGCGCTCGATGAGGACGGCAACGGCCTCGCCTGCGAGAACCTGCCATAGGTAGCATTTCAGCAAGTCAGCATTTAAGCAAGTCAGCCGGTCAGCATTTCAGGACGGACCGGCTCCCGGAAGCTGACTCTCTTGTACGGGTGGTTGGTTGGTCGCAAAGGACGAAATCCGGAACTTCTCGGATTGGGTATCCGGTTGCGCGCTATAATTTGTGTAACCAGGGTGCCAAAAGGGACGGCTGCGATGGTGGACTTGATGAGCCTGGAAGAGCAGGTCGATAGGGAGTTCACCGCGGCGAGCGCAGGGCGAGGATACGTGGACTCGAGGCGAAGTTGCGCAGGAAGCCCGGAACGCGAACGCTCCTTTCTTTCGAAGAGCTGCGGCGGTCGATGCGGGCTTACGGAGGCATCCGGCGCGGCAGGGATACGGTGGAGTTATCGCACATCGTCGGCAGTGCCGGAAAGCATGACTGGTTCGACGAGGGGTTCATGCCGCTGTGTGCCCTCTCGCGCGAGCGCTGGAAGCGCATAGACCGCGCATTCTGGCTCGGCCACAAACTGCCCCCCGTGGCCCTCTACAAGCTCGGCAGCCGCTACTTCGTAAAAGACGGCCACCACCACGTTAGCGCAACCCGCTTCCACGGCGCAGAGTGGATAGACGCGGAGATCAAGGAGTTCATGTCTCCCGCGGATCGGACGTGTCCACGCGCTTCTGAATACCACAAGAGCGCCGCGATACCACCTATCTCGTATGGACACGTCAATTCATCCCCACCTCTCCACTAATGTCTCACAGCCAGCGCTACAGCGGATTTCAGGAAGTTCATTCCTGAAATCCGCGCCGTCAGCTATCAGCAATCAGCGTTCAGCCAAAACCAACAGCTGACAGCTAAGCGCTAATTGCTGATAGCGCGGTATGCAAAAGGATTGACCTTATGCATACCGCTTAAATCCGCTTGCCCGCGTTGGCTAGCGGGTGTAGTATGAGCGAGTGCTCAAAACAATGAGTATATACTCAAGAAAGGTTTCTTATGGCTGAGACGGGCGGGGTGCGGAATGTGCTAGTTGCGGCGCGGCGGGAGCAGATCCTCGAGGCTGCCACGCGCGTCTTCGCGGACAAGGGCTTCAGCCGTGCGACGACTAGGGAGGTGGCGCGGGAGGCGGGGATTTCCGAGGGGACCATATACAACTACTTCGAGGACAAGGGAGCCTTGCTGATGGCCATAATGGACGTGCTCAACGAGACCGAGCGCCGGGCCGAGGACTTTGATGTAGGTCTGGCCAGGGACTTCGAGGATTTCTTCGGGGAATATCTGCATCATCGGATGGCCGTGATCTGGGAGAATCGGGAAATCTTCCGGGTCATAATGTCGGAGATGCTCATCAACGCGCGCCTGCGGGAACGGTATATGCGCGAGGTCGTCGAGCCGACCATGAACATGGGCGAGGAGAACTTCCGGGCGCTAGCCAAGCAAGGAAAAGTGCGCGCCACGGACGTGCCGCTGGCGATGCGCGCCGTCGCCGGCGCCGTGCTCGGGCTTCTTGTCCTTGGCCTACTCGGGGACGAGGAGGTGGACGCGAGATGGGACGAGGTCTCCGGCGTGCTGAGCGGGTTGCTCGTCCACGGCCTCGAAACAACGGGAGGTGCTCGGCATGCTTGAGATCGCAAGTCCTGATCTAAGCAGCCCGCAGTTCAAGGCGAACCCGCATCCGTTCTACGCGCGCTTGCGCGAGGAGGCGCCCGTGTGGCGGACCACGCTGCCAGACAAGCGGAGGGCGTGGTTGGTGACCCGCTACAAGGACGTGGCCGGGGTGCTTAAAGACGATGGTTTCGCCAAGGATCCGCTCAACGCGCAAGATCCGGAGCAGCGGGCCGAGGCCCCATGGGTTCCCGGCTTCCTGAAACCGCTTGAGCGCAACATGCTAGATGTGGACGAGCCCGACCACCGGCGGCTTCGTACCCTCGTATCCAAAGCGTTTACGCCGCGTCTGATCGAGAGGCTGCGAGGTCGCATCGAGGCTATCTGCCAGGAGTTGCTCGACGCGATGGAACGAAAGGGTCGGGCCGAGCTCGTTAGCGATTACGCGTTGCCCTTGCCCGCGACCGTGATCGCCGAGCTACTAGGTATCCCGGCGGGCGATCACCGGAAGTTCCATCGCTGGTCCAACAGAATCGTTTCGATTTCCTCTGGACGCGATGTTTGGCGGGCGCTCCCTGCGGCCCTTGCCTTCGTCCGCTACCTGCGCAGAATGACCAAGCTGAGGCGCGTCTTACCGGAGGACGACCTCATCAGCGCGCTAGTCCAGGCCGAAGAAGCGGGGGACAGACTCAGCCAGGACGAACTCCTGGCCATGTCGTTCTTGCTCCTCGTGGCGGGGCATGAGACCACCGTCAACCTCATCGCCAGCGGCACGCTCGCGCTCATCGAACACCCCGAGCAACTCGAAAACCTCAAGGCCGATCCTCAACTCATCAAGCCGGCGGTCGAGGAATTGTTGCGATACACGTCTCCCGTCGAGATCGCGACCGAGCGCTACGCCCGTGAGGACCTCGAGGTCTCAAAGACCGAAGTACCCCGAGGAGAACTCGTACTCGCGGTCCTCGGTTCGGCCAACCGTGATGAGCAGTACTTCGAAGATCCCGACGCCCTTGATTTGGCCCGCCATCCCAACAAGCACCTTGCCTTCGGTCGGGGCGGCGTTCACCATTGCCTCGGGGCGCCGCTTGCCCGTATGGAGGGTCAGATCGCCATTACCGCGCTCCTGCGACGCTTCCCCGACATGAATCTGGCCGTGACCTCAGAGTCTATGCGATGGCGCCGCGGATTGTTCTTGCGCGGGCTGGGACGATTACCCTTGGAATTTTGAGTTAGGAAATAGTTTCATGGAGCCGGCAATTCTTGAATCCAAGTACCTGATTGTGCTGATGGTGGTCTCTTGCACAATATGTAGAAGGTGGTGCAAGGTCTGGTTGTAGAGAGTAAGCTTACTTTATGCTCGCGGCCGGCGGTAGGGGACACACGATATTAGGCATAGATCCCGGGACGGCGACGATGGGGTGGGGGGTTATTCGTCAGGAGGGGAGCAGGCTGGGGTACGTGCAACACGGCGCGATCACCACCCCTCCAGATTGGGAGATGCCCCGGCGGCTCGGGCGGCTTTTCGATGGCGTTACGGAGCTCGTGCGGGGCTACAGGCCCGAGACGGTGGCGGTAGAGGAGTTGTTTTTCAATACCAACGTTACGACGGCGATCACGGTCGGGCAAGCGCGGGGTGTCGCGATGCTCGCGGCGTACAAGGCCGGGATCGAGGTGACTGAATATACGCCCTTGCAGGTAAAGCAGGCGATCACATCCTTCGGGCGGGCGGACAAGCAGCAGGTGCAAGAGATGGTGAAGGCTCTGTTGAACCTGCCGGCCGTACCCAGGCCCGACGACGCGGCCGACGGTCTGGCGATCGCTATCTGTCACGCCTTCTCGAGTAGTCTGCCAGGCAAGGTTGGGGTGGGGAAATAGCTATCCATGCGCGATAATTAGCCCATGATTTACAGATTACGCGGTACTCTGGTCGAAAAAGATACTGAAGGCGTGGTCCTTGACGTTGGTGGCGTGGGATACCGGTCTTCGGCGTCGCTGGCGACGCTCAGGGCTTTGCCCTCGCTCGGCGAGGATTGTGTCATACACACCAGGTTGGTTGTGCGAGAGGATGCGATGCTCCTGTTCGGGTTCGCGGAGCGGGAGGAGCGGGCGGCGTTCGACGTGCTGACGGCTGTCAGCAAGGTCGGGCCGAAGCTGGCTCTCTCCGTACTCTCTTCGATGTCGCCACAGGAGATCTCCGAGGCCGTGGCCAGGGGGGACGTGCTCAAGCTCGCCTCCGTTCCTGGCCTCGGAAAGAAGACCGCGGAACGGTTGGTGCTCGAGCTCAAGGGCAAGAGCCTCGCGGCGTTCGGACCGGAGCCGGTCGTCGCGGGCGGCGGCGGGGGGGGCGGGCCTTACATGGAGGCGAGGGACGCGCTAACGGCGCTCGGCTACAGGATCGAGGAGGCCGAGAAGGCGCTAAACGACGTGCCGCCGCAAGAGTCTGTCGAGAAGTACATAAAGGAGGCGTTACGGCGGATAGGGAGCAGGCGTTGAGCGCCGGGGAGATGGACGATTTCACCGTCAGCGACGAGAGACGGGATGGGGAGTCGTTCGAGGACATAACGGGGGCCGCCGGTTTCGGGGAGTTCGGGGAGCATCCGCTCGATCCCGAGGCCCACGTCGGGGACGATGAGCCGACGCTCAGGCCCAGCTCGTTCGACGAGTTCGTCGGGCAGGAGGCGCTCAAGCAGAACCTCAAGATATTCGTTCAGGCGGCCAAGCAGCGGGGGGAGGCGCTCGACCACATCCTGCTCGACGGTCCTCCCGGGCTCGGCAAGACCACGCTCTGCCGCATCCTCGCCGAAGAGATGGGGGTGGGCTTGAGGCCGACGAGCGGGCCAACGCTTGAGAAGGCCGGGGACATGGCGGCCATTTTGACCTCGCTCGAGGAGGGTGACTTCCTGTTCATAGACGAGATCCACCGCCTCAACAGGCAGATCGAAGAGGTCCTCTATCCCGCGATGGAGGACTATGCGATGGACGTTATACTCGGCCAGGGACCGTCGGCGCGGACGATCAGGTTGGATCTGCAGCGCTTTACGCTGGTCGGCGCAACCACCAGGAAGGGCCTGCTTACGAAGCCCCTGCTCGACCGATTCGGCGTCGCCGAGAGGCTCGAGTACTACGGGCCCGATGACCTTCAGAAGATCGTGATACGCAACGCGGGGATACTGGAGGTTCCCATCACGGAGGGCGGCGCGAGCCAGCTCGCGCGCCGCAGTCGCGGGACACCACGTATCGTGAACAGGCTCTTGAAGAGGGTGCGCGACTACGCCCAGGTTGTCGGAGAAGGCAAGATCGACGAGGAGACCGCCAACGCCGCCCTCGACATGCAGGGCGTCGATCACCTCGGGCTCGACAGGGCTGACAGGGACTACCTCGGGCTCGTCATCGACAAGTTCGACGGCGGACCGGTCGGCGTCGGCACCATCTCCGTGGCCCTCGGCGAGGCACGCGACACCGTCGAGGACGTCTACGAACCGTACCTGTTGCAGAGCGGCCTCATCCAGCGCACACCGCGCGGTAGGATCGCCACGCCCAGAGCCTACCGACACCTGGGTGTGCCCGTACCGAGCAACGGATAGTCCTCCAATGGCCTTCTTCCCGCGGACTAGAGGTCGATCGCAAAGCGGTCGATACTCAGAACGTCATGCGATACGACGTACATCCGACGGACCTCCCTGAGGTTGGCGCCGAGGGCGGGGGAGACCTCGCGTGCGCCGCTTTCAGCCTGGCGCAAGCGGCGTGCGGAGATGATGTGCTTGAGGTGCGCATCGGCGAACACGCGCTGCTAGAGTGGTGTATGGTTTGCGCTGTCATGAGGATCTTCGAACAGTTCGAGCTGTGATCCAGCCAGGATCATCGTGGTGCCGGGCAAGGCCTTACCAGGCTGGCATACACCAAATTCGGTCGTGCTTGCGGGGCGAAACACGTGAGAGGTTCTTGCAAGCGGCTTGCCGGTAGTGTTAGTTTCAAGTTTGCGGGGTAGGGTGGCCGCAGGCGTAACGGTGACGAGGGGTGACGAGGATTCGAGGCAGGATGGCCAACGTAAGCATTCCCGTCGTGGTCGAGTGTCGAGCAGGTGAACATCTAGACGATAACCCTCAGACGGGTAAAGGTTCTGGTGAGCTACTCGGTATGGACTCCCGTTGACCGGCCTCAGGCGTACGGCACTATCGGCGGCCCGTGTCATCGAGGAGCGCTTCGACGCTTTGAGGTTCCGGTTCAAGCAACGCTTCGGGCTTCTCGACCCGTTCGAGATCCTACCCTACAGGGGACACGGCACGAATCGGGAGCTGTTCTTGAGGGGCCGGGTGCTGGAGCAGACCGGCATCACCCACGCAGGACAGGATGATCCGGTATGGCGAAACGTGCTCAACATGGCGCGGCGTTTCGCGAGCGACGAGGTCGCAGGCGCGCGGGTACGGGCTTCCTTCGGAGGGTTGCAGGTCGAGACCACGGCAGACGCTGAGGGCTTTTTCGATGTGCGCTTCCGGCTTGCGGAGCCCCTCGAAGATACCGCAACGTGGCACCCGGTGGAGTTGGATCTACTCTCGCCCCCGTCTCCGGGCGGGGGGGAGGTACGGTCTGTAGGGCACGTGCTCGTGCCGCGCGGGGCGGGTTTCGGGGTGATCAGTGACCTCGACGACACGGTGGTCAGGTCGAGCGCGACCAACGTGCTCAAGATGGCCTGGATCGTGGTTCGCAACAACGCCCACACGCGGCTTCCTTTCGAGGGCGTCGGCGCTTTTTACGAGGCGCTGCAGCGCGGCAAGGACGGAGACGCCTCTAACCCCATCCTCTACGTCTCGAGCAGCCCGTGGAACATTTACGACATGCTGGAAGATTTTCTGAACGTGCACGGCGTTCCCCCTGGCCCGCTATTCCTCAAGGACTGGAGCCCGACCGTCCTCGGGAAGCATCAGGACTACAAACTGGGGTTGATCAGCCGGCTGTTGGACACCTACGAGGACCTGCCGTTCGTCCTGATCGGGGACTCCGGCGAGGAGGACCCGGAGATCTACCTGCAGGCCGTGCGGGAGTATCCGAAACGCATCAAGGCCGTTTACATCAGGGATGTCACCTCCCACGAACGCGACGTGGAGGTCAAAGCCTTGGCCAATCAGACCCGCAAGCTCGGGACGGAGATGGTGGCCGTGCCCGATACAATCGCGGCGGCCGAACACGCGGCCTCAATCGGCCTCATCGCACCGGACGCGATAGCCACGGTCCGCTCCCAGAGCGCCCGATAAGCGGTTTAGAACGTCGCCCCGGGTTCTGCCTCACATCCGCTCGACCCACTGCGCCCGCCACGCTGGCGCGTCGAACGGCTGGGCGTAATAGCGGGTATCGCGCCAGATCTTGCCGTCACGCAACTCGAAAATGACCAGGACGGTGGATACCTGTCCGCCACCGTAGTCGTTGACACCTTCCACGACCCATAGGCCCTCTCTGACAACCACCCGGCGCAGCTGAATGTTCGGGGGATTGGGGTATGCCTCCTGGAACTGCCTCATGTTCTCCCGGCCCTTGATGCGCTCTCCGGATTGGGGCATCTCCATCGCGTAGTCCTCGTGGCGTAAGGCGTATTCCTCTTCGGGGCTCAGGTTGGAAAACAGCTCAGTGAGAAGGCGGTGTGCCTCCTTCTCGTCCATTTCGTCCAGGTTGGGGGGCCGCTGTTCGTTCGTAGCGTTCATGACCTCGTCTCTGTTCTTGATTCGCCGATGGTCCCGCAGGGGAATCTGCTAGATGCCGAAGCGGGCCTTGACCTCGGGGATGATCCCGTCGTGCCAGGTTATTCTGAACCTTTCGCCGAGCTCGGCCCTGGCCCTCCGGTGCTCCTCGCCCCTTATATTCTGTGACACGATTTCCTCGTACGCGTCAAAGTAGCCCTCGAAACCGTCTCCTGGCGTGAGGATCTCCATCACCCGCACTGTCTCGGCGCCGGCGTTGTAGAAGGCGTGGGGCATGCCGCGTGGCTTGACGATGTAGGAGCGTTGCGGGGCGAGCACGACCTCACCGCCTACGTAGCAGGTCAGTTCGCCCTGCAGCACGTATGAGCACTCATCCTCGCGGGCGTGGGTGTGTGGCGGGATCATCTCGCCGGGAGGAAGGGCCCACTCCTCGATCAGGAGCGAACCGCCTGAGGCCTCCGCCGTCACCTTGTGCACTATGTCCAGGATAGGCAGGTGCGGGCCATCATCAGGGGCGACGTAGATCTTGCTCTTCGCTACAGACATTTTGCTACCTCCCTGGCGCTCGTTCTAAGGATGCGCCTGACCACTCTGATCGCTGGATTCTTTCCCGGGAAGTATCCCCTTTTCTGGTGAGGTTTCCGGACCAGGCCTGCCAGGCGTGCCTTCTCGAGTTCGTGCATGATCATCAGGTATTCGCTCATCCCGTACAATTTCGGCTTCCTTTCCGGCCCCGGGGCGGAACACGCCGTAGCCCCATTTCGTTCAGTGGCTTGGCCCCTCGTCTAATACTGACTCTTTAGCGGCTGCCAGTCGGGGGTGAAGTCTGCGGCCGGGTTGTTGGTGAGGTTGACCTGTCCCGTGCCGTCGGTGCGCATCTCATAGATCTCGAAGTTACCGTCTCGGTTGGTGTGGAACGCTATCTTGCTGCCGTCGGGTGAGAAGCCTGGAGTCGCGAAGACCATCGCGGGACCCCGGGAGCGCTTCTTCTTATTCGTACCGTCGGCGTTCATCGTGTAGATGCCTGGTGAGAAGTCCCGATCGCTTACGAACGAGACCTTCCCGCCGTCCGGCGAGAAGTCGGGCTGGAAGTCCCTTGCTACATTGTGGGTAAGCTGCTCGAGGCCCGTGCCGTCGAGATTGATAGAGAAAATCTCAATGTCCTTCTCGGGGATGTTCACTCCTTCTCCCGTGGCGAGGTTGCTGTCGAAGGCGATCTTTTCACCCTCGGGCGAGAAGGTGGGAGCCCTATCGAAAGCCGGGTTGTTGGTCACGTTGGTCTGCTGGGTGCCGTCAGCGTTCATCACGAAGACGTCGAAGAAGAGAGCCCTATCGCTCTGAAACGCAATCTTCTCGCCGTCCGGGGACCATTCGGGGTCGATGTCGAAGGCGGCGTACTCGGTGAGTTGTCGAAGGTCCGTTCCACTGCGATTCCTGGTGAAGATCTCCAAGTCCCCTTCGGGGATGTTCACTCCTTCTCCCGTAGTGCGGTTGGAGGCGAAGGCGATCCTGCCGTTCTCGCCGGGGAAGGTCGCATAAGCTTCCCGCGCCGTGCCAGCGAGCGTCACCATAGCACCCAACGCCGCTCCAAGCGCCAGGCTTGCGATCACCGCGTTACGCTTCTTGCTACGTCCTTCTGATTTCTGTGTTGTCGCTTGCCTTGTCATTTCTGAGTTCCTTTCTCTTCTTCCGTTGTTTTCTAAGCGTTGTCTGAGCGGCATGTTCTGAGCGGTGCCTGCCAAAGATCGACGGCCGCGACCGGTGCTCTGCGGCGCGGGGGTAGGGGCGTGGCAGACGGCATCCGATCAGCCACGCCAGGGCGCCGAGGGGGGTGAAAATGGCGCGTTGCACGAGCAGCGGGGGTCTGGCGATGTAGCCGAAGTCGCGGTAGGAGCGGAAGATGGCCGCCAGCCACAGCGCGTTTGGCAGCCCCGTCTTCTGGCTGACCTTCCCGTCCTGGGCCAGTCCGAAGAAGGACTCGAAGAACTCCTCGGTCTTCAGGGCCGGACGGAACTCGACGATAGCAACACCTTCATCCTCACCCGAGTTCCACCACGCGTGCGGCGTGCCCGCCGGCACGGTCGCGCCTTCTCCCGCTCGAACCTGCCTCTCTTCACCGTCCACGACGAAGGTGAACGTGCCTGAGCGTATCTCGAAGGATTCCTCCGCGATGGGGTGGATGTGGGGGGCAGCCACGAAGCCGTGGGGACGCACGCGCAGCTCGGCCGTCGCGTACTCGCCCTCCGTCTCCTCCGATGTCTCGAGGAAGGTGATCCTCTCCCCCGTCACGGGGTGCTCTACTATGTCTCCATTTCTTGCCATATCTCTTTCTCTCCTCCTATGAATCTTGCAGGTAACTCGTCTCTTACTGGCAGTACCTTTCCTCCAGCTCCCGATCGATCCCCGTGCGCCTAGCCCGCTTCGCAAGCAGTTGGAACACGGGCTCGAGGGCGGCGAAGATGCCGGGCAATCGGCCCTCTCCCCACTCGAGCGCCAACGCGAGGTGATAGGGATTCCTGGGTGCGCCGTTGGCGGCGGCCAGCCCGTCCGCGGCGAGCCCGTAGGCGACCTTGAGCGCCTTCTCGAACCCGCTGTGGCCTGGCCGCAACTCGACCAGGAAGCGGGCAGGCTCCTCCGGGGGTTGCGGAAGTGGTGCAGCACGGTCTTTAAGGCAGTGGCTTTCTCACCGGGACGCAGCGTGCGGGATGCCTTGCCGAGCTGCACCTCCAGCGCCCCTTCCGGGACCTCGAAATGCTCGTCGTAGGTCAGGTGATAATGCGGCTGGTTACCGCCGCCGGGGGCGAGCTCTATCTCTATGAGGGTGCGCTCGCCGCCGGTTTCCTCGCTGGTCTGGAGGAAGGTGGCGTAGTCCTTCTGGCCGGGGTGGTAGTAGCGTCGCTTTCCGGGCCTTAGCGTTTCGATCTTCTCTGTCGTCCTCATCTTCTCCCCCCGTGTCGTGATTCCAGCGTTCTCGTGATCGTCTGTCTCATCCGACGGGGTCGAGGGCGTTCGCTTCTTCGGCCTGCGTCAGTATGTCTTCCGCGTCTATGGCCGCGTCCTCCTCAGCGCGCCTCATGGCTTCGGAAAAGGTTGCTTCCGCCTCGCGCCGTCTCGGCCAGCGACATGAAGAGCCCGACCGGGACCATCACGATGGTCACCTCGGTCGTCCTGCTCGCCGGCGTCGCCTTCTCGCTTGCTAGCTTCATCGTCTGTTCTTCCTTTCGCGTTGATCGATTTTCGTGCTTGCTTTCCGTGCGGTTACTCTTCGCGCCCGCGCCGTGTCACGCTACATGCCTACCTCTGCGCTCTCTCACGTCCCTCACGCCGATCACCGCCTTTCTTTGTTTCGGCTGTGCGATACGTCAGCCACAAAGGTAGCCCCTGAGCTTCGTGGCAAACATGGCAGAAAGCTGCCATTCCCGATCACGCCGTCCGTCTTGGGTTGCGTGATCGCCACCCCTTCGCCAAGCGTCACGGTCGAGGGATCGGAGCCGGCGAGCACTTCCCGCAGCCAGGCGCACATCTCGTCGCGCGCTTGCCCCGCCTGGTCGAGAATGCCTATCAGCTCGGCGAAGCGGTGGTGTACCCCGTCGTAGCGCGACGCCCGTGCGGACACGCCCGCCGCCCGCAGCCGCTCGACGTAGAGTTCTCCCTCATCGCGGAGCACGTCGTATTCGGCGGTGATGACGAGAGCCGGCGGCAGCCCGCGCAGGTCCGGGGCGAGCATCGGCGCTACGTGTGGATTTGTGGCCTGCGACTCCTCGGCAAGGTACTGTCTCCAGAACCAGAACGCGGACTCGCGCGTCAAGCCGTAGCCTTCGGCATTCTCGATGTACGAGGGCGTCGGGGGCGTGTGGTAGCCGACGGCGGGGTAGATCAGGAGCTGGCCGCGAAGCGCCGGCCCGCCCTCGTCGCGGATGCGAATGGCCGTTACCGCCGAGAGGTTGCCACCCGCGCTGTCGCCGGCCAACGCTATCCGGGCCGGGTCGCCGCTGATCTCCGCGGCGTGCACCGCCACCCAGCGCGTCGCGGCCAGCGCGTCCTCGACTGCGGCAGGGAAGGGGTGTTCCGGCGCGAGACGGTAGCCTACCGAGACGACCACGCAGTCGGCGCCGGCGCACAGCGCCCGGCACATCGGGTCGTGGGTTTCGAGGTCGCCCAGTACCCAGCCGCCGCCGTGGAAGAAGACGACGAGCGGAAAAGGTCCACGGCCCTCGGGGGTGTAGATCCGCACCGGCAGGTCGCCGGCTGGACCGGGGATGAGCCTATCCTCGACCGCCGCTACGAGTGTCGAGACCAACCCCATTCGGAACCACGCCGCCATCTGGGAGGGCGTGTCTTCGCGCATCACCTGGACCGGAACGGTCCCGATCGGCGGTGCGTCGGCCGTGAGGTCCAGCAGCTCTCGTACCTTCGGATCCAGCGTCATCCTACATCTCCTCTTTCATCTCGTGGCGGCGCTCCGGTCTCCATCCGCTCGACCCACTGGGAGCGCCACTCCGGCGCCTCGAACGGTTCGGCGAAGTACCATCTGTCTCGCCACATCTTCCCGTCGCGCAGCTCGGAGATTACGACCACGTCCAATGCCTGCCGCCCGTCGTCGTAGTCGGCGGCTCCTTCCACGACCCAGAGCCCATCCCTGGCCATCACCCGGTGCACCCGGATACGGCGCATCGGGTCGGACGGCGAGCTGGTGGAGTAGGACCTCTGGAACGCCCTCATGTTCTCCCGTCCCCGGATGCGTTCCCCGGACTGGGGCATCTCGAGCACGTAGTCTTCGTGGCGTGCGGCGTATTCTTCTTCGGGATCGAGGTTGGACAACAGTCCTGTGAGGAAGCGGTGCGCCTCCTTCTCATCCATCTCGTCGAGGCGGGATGCCTGCTGGCCGGTCGTTTCGTTCATTGCGGTTGCTCCTTAATCGTGTGGTGGATGGTCTGGGCGACGATCTTGCGGTTCGCCACTGGTACAAGTCAGGGCAGTCTCTTACCCTCGCGCTGCCGTCCTCGTAGCATTGCTCCGAGAACGCCATGCTCCCTTCGGTGCCGTGTGGGTGAGCGCGGCGAACGGCGCAGATTCTTTCGGGCCTTGCGGCCTAGCAACCGCGCCTTCTCCATCTCGTGTGCGATCATCAGATACTCGGTCATGCCGTACAACTTCGACCTCCCTGTGTCGCTCTTCTGGCTCATGCCTCAGTCCTCTCGCCTGTCGCAGACGTAGTCACGGGAAGGGTCGTAGTCCCGCCCGTCTATCTCTTCTAGACGGGGTCCGTAGAGGTGGACCGAGACCGCCAACTCCTCACCGGGGTTCCCCACCCGGTGGATGCCCCCATCTCCAGGCAGCACCGTCGATGCGCCATCACCAGGACTCCACCAGAGTTGCCAGGCCTTCTCCAGGCGCGCGTGCTCGTCGAGAGAACCGTCGTCAAGACGTTCGTAGCGCTCCTCGAGCACGGAGCCTAGTGCACAGGTGTAGGCACCCCAGGAGGAGTGATCGTGAATGTTGGTACCAGTGCCAGGAGGCCACACGAAGATCTTCAGAGAGTAAGAACCGTCATCGGGCTCGTAGTGGCGGGCAACGTACCAGTCGCTTTCGTCCTCCACCTCGTGGACAAAGGGTAGGACCAGCGACTGAAGAAATCCTGCGTCTCTGACCAGGTCGGCCACGAAAGTGGCCGCTCGTGGTAGGGCAGATTCCATTGGGAGCTCTGAGATCCCGCGCAGCTTGCTCGCGCTCGGGGTGAAAGTAGTTGTCATGAGGTTCTCCTTTGCATGTTGTTCGCAACGTCCCGGACGCGTTCCGTCTTGCTTCTTATCGTGCGTCCCGAGAGCCTCAGCTCCCAGCGACAAACCCAAACAACAACCCAAACAATCGGCCATGCCGTGCGTGTCAAGACGCTTTCGAGCGCTCGGAGCGCTGCAAGCTCAGGCTCGCCGAACTCGCAGACCACCGAATGAGGTCGAGGTCTCCTGATGCCGGCCCCCCGGCCCGCGCCTACTCAGGCGTTACGGGAAAAGTTTGTTACCTGCTTCCGGCAGAAACTGGGCCTTCGCGTCCCTGTTGCGATGGACCGGCATCTACCGCCCTGAAACGCGAAAAATCTGGCGTGTCGTTCGGCACTTACAACAGCTTGCTTGGGTCGAAGGGATCGGCCTTGAGGACCGGGTTGCCTCGCTCGTCGAACCACTCGGCTCTCGGTCGGTCGTAATACAGTTCGATGCCGTTACCGTCAGGATCCCGCAGGTACACAGAGACGGTGGCCCCGTGGTCCTCGGCTCCTTCTATTGGGTAGCCGTGATCCAGGAGCCTCTCCACGGTCAGGCCGAGCTCGCGCCGGTTAGGGTAGAGGAGGGCAAAGTGGTAAAGCCCCGTGTGCCCCTTCGGGGGTGGTGTGCCCCCGTCGCTCTCCCAGGTGTTGAGGCCAACGTGATGGTGGTAGCCGCCCGACGAGAGGAAAGCCGCACCCGGCAGGCCAAGGTCGGGGCCGTAGGCCATCACGTCAAAGCCGAGCACATCGCGGTAGAAGGCTGTCGCGCGAGCAAGATCAGCGACCCGCAGGTGGACGTGTCCTATGCGGACGTCTGGGTATGTTTCCCGTTCCTTCAGCATGTTTCCTTTATCGGGTTGTATCGTCTCGCGGGCGGGTAAGCTGATTCTTAATCGTGGTTACATCCGTGACGACAAGCCAATGCTCGCCCTCGTGGGCTTGGGTGATGTGGATGGTTTCCATAGAATGCTCCTTTTTTGGGTTAGTGTGGACCATCTTGCGTCCAACGGTAATCCGGTATGCTCGTTGGGTGCATGACAAGAACTTGTCATATTGCTCCGAAAAATGGTGCATTTGCGTGATGCGCCGGACCGCGAATCGCGTTAGCTTGGGGTGAATGGATGTATCCTGGGTCGAGAGAACGCGAAGGAGCGTACGATAAGTCATGATCGGTGCTGTCGAGAACAACCCGTTCGCGTACGAGCGGGCCTTCTCGGAGATCAAACGCCTCTCCTCGGCGGGGCTAGAGGGCCACGCCGACGTTTACGGCGAAGTCCTCCATCGCATGTACTTTGAGGAGGATCTAGGAAGGCTTGCCTCGATGCTCCACGAGCGTCGCCCGGCCCAGCCCCTCTCGGAGGCTACCGGTGGA
>Ga0126313_10000581_pt1 | contig 17689 bp, 18 predicted proteins | sample Plot105A_FD_89954 | JGI IMG/M metagenome (GOLD analysis project Ga0126313, IMG submission 89954) | Serpentine soil microbial communities from UC McLaughlin Reserve, CA, USA - Plot105A | ecosystem: Environmental > Terrestrial > Soil > Grasslands | place: USA: UC McLaughlin Reserve, Lake County...
CGAGCGGCGGATCCTGCACCTGCGTTTCTTCCGAGGCTTGACGCAATCGCAGATCGCCGAGCAGATCGGGATCTCGCAGATGCACGTCTCGCGGCTGATCAGGCGCTCGCTGGAGAAGATCCGTGAGGAAATCGCCGAGGAATCCGAGGTCGCGTAACCGCGGCGTTGTGGCGGCTGGGCCGCCGCTGGTTAAGGCACACCCAACCTCCTCCCCGATGCGATCGTATCGAGGTTCGACGCGCGTCTCTGTGTCGGAAGTGCACCGGGTCTGACCGGGGGTCGCACCTAGAATCGCTCTCATGCGGACGACGCCGGAAATCCGCGAGGGCTACCTCCAGTACTTCGAGTCGAAGGGCCATCTGCGCCTGCCCTCGGCTGCGCTGATCCCGCCCCCGGAGGACACCTCGACGCTCCTGATCAGTGCCGGCATGCAGCCGCTGAAGCCGTATTTCCTCGGCCAGAAGCCGCCGCCGGCGACGCTGCTCACCACCTACCAGAAGTGCTTCCGGACTACCGACATCGACGAGGTCGGCCTCGACGGCTACCACCTCTCGTTCTTCGAGATGCTCGGCAACTTCTCGATCGGCGAGTACTTCAAGGAGGGCGCCGTCGAGCTCGCGTGGGAGTTCCTCTTCGAGCACTTGAAGATCGACACCGAGCGCCTCTGGGTCAGCGTCTTCGCTGGCGACCCGGAGCTCGGGCTCGGCGAGGACGAAGTCGCCGTCGCGGCGTGGAAGAACGTCGGCCAGCCGCGCGAGCGGATCGTCGGGCTGCCGCGGAGCGAGAACTTCTGGCAGGCGGGGGACACCGGGCCATGCGGGCCGTGCTCCGAGATGTACTACGACCGGGGCGAGGAGCTCTCTTGCGGCCGTCCAACATGCGGGCCCGGCTGCCCGTGCGAGCGCTACCTCGAGTTCTGGAACCTGGTCTTCATGGAGTTCGACCTCGGCGCCGACGGGACGCTGACGCCGCTCCCGAAGCCGGTGATCGATACCGGTCTCGGGCTCGAGCGCACCGCCTCGATCCAGCAGGGCGTGATCTCCGTCTACGAGACCGACGGCTACCAGCGGATCATGGACTGGATCGAGGTCGAGAGCGGCGTCGCGTGGCAGAGCTCGGAGAAGGCGGCGAAGGCGCACCGGATCATCGCCGACCACGGGCGCGGCATGACGTTCCTGGTCGCCGACGGGGTGCTGCCGTCGAACGAGGGACGAGGCTACGTGCTTCGGCGCGTGATCCGGCGCGCTGTGCAGCAGGCGCAGGGGATCGGGCTGCGCGACCTCTGGCGGATTGCCGACATCGTCGCCGACCAGATGTCGTACTGGTACCCCGAGCTCGACGAAAATCGGGAGCAGATCGGTTCGACGCTCCGCGCCGAGGAGGAGCGGTTCACTCAGACGCTCGAGCGCGGCATCGGCCTCTTCGAGGAGATCGCCTCCGGCGACCGCATCTCGGGCGACGACGCGTTCAAGCTCCACGACACCTACGGCTTCCCCCTTGAGCTGACGCGCGAGCTGGCGCACGAGCGCGGCCTCGCCGTCGACGAGGAGGAGTTCACGCGTCTGATGGCGGAGCAGCGCGCGCGTTCGAAGACGAAGCCGGCGGAGGTCGCGAGCTCGCTCGACGGAGCCCGCCCGACGGAGTTCGCCGGCTACGAGACGACCGACGTGCTCACGGCGATCATCGCCTACCAGGAGGCCGAGGACGGCACGTTCCAGGCCAAGCTCGAGCGCTCGCCGTTCTACCCGGAGGGGGGCGGCCAGGTTTCAGATCTCGGCTACATCGAGCACGAGGGCACCGGCGCCCGCGCTGACCTCGTTCGCGCCACGCGCGTCGGCGAGGACCAGGTGCTGGCGTTCGAAGGGTCGGGCTTCGCCGAGGGCGACCGCGTGCGCGCCGTCGTCCCCTGGTCGGTCCGCTTCCCGACGATGGCGAACCACACGGCCACGCATCTCCTCCACCAGGCGCTTCGCGACGTGCTCGGCGATCAGGTGCGCCAGGCCGGCTCGGCCGTGCGCCCGGACAAGCTCCGCTTCGACTTCACCTACGACAAGGCACTGACGCCCGAGGAGCGCGAGGGGGTCGAGCGCGTCGTCAACGAGAAGGTCTTCCAGAACCTGCCGGTGCGCACCTTCGTGACGCCCATCGAGGAGGCGCGCAAGCTCGGCGCGACGATGCTCTTCGGCGAGAAGTACGGCGATGAGGTGCGGGTGGTCGAGATCGACGGCTACTCGCGCGAGCTCTGCGGCGGAACCCACGTGCGCTCGACCGCGGAGATCGGGCCGTTCGTGATCCTCTCCGAAGGCTCCGTCGGCTCGGGCGCTCGACGGATCGAGGCGGTTACGGCCGGCGAGGCATGGTCCTGGCTGCGAGCCCGAGCCGAGGAGGCGGAAGGGTTGCGCGGCGAGGTCCAGCAGCTGCGAAAGGGTGCGGGCCGGAAGCAGTCGGCCGAGACGGAAGTCGTGTACCGAGACGAGTCGAACGGGATCGTCGTGGCGGAGGTGGAGGCGCTGAAAGGCTCGGACCTCAAGGATCTCTCGGACCGGATCAGGCAGTCGAAGCAGGCGGACGCGGTGCTCCTCGGATCCGTCGACGAGGGACGGGCCTACCTGGTCGTCAACCTCGACCGCTCGCTCGTCGACAAGGGGCTCGACGCCGTCGCGGTTGCGCGGAAGGCGGCGCAGAAGATCGGCGGGGGTGGGGGAGGCCGTTCCGACCTCGCTGAGGCCGGCGGCAGGAACCCCGACGGGCTCCCCGACGCCTACGAGGTCGCGAAGAGCGAGATCGCATCCGCGCTGAAGTGAAGGTGCTCGCGCTGGACTACGGAGCCGCGCGCACCGGCGTCGCAGTCTCGGACCCGACCGGGACGCTTGCACGCCCGCTTCGCATCGTCGAGCGCGCTGCAAGCCAGGAGGGGATGAAGGAACTCGCGGAGCTCGTCCGCGCAGAGGGGGTCGAGCGCGTCGTTGTCGGTTTGCCGCTCACCCTTCGCGGGGAACGCGGGAGCCAGGCGGAAGAGACAGAACGGTTCGCCGAGAAGCTCGAGGCTATGCTCGGCGTCCCAGTGGAGCGGTTCGACGAGCGCTTCACGACGACGCTTGCGGGTCCGGGTGGCGACGAGGATGCCCGGGCGGCGGCTCACCTGCTCACCAGCTACCTGGAATGGTCCAGCAACCGACAACCGTAACCCCGCCGCCCCGGCGCCACCGTTCGCGGCCGTCGCGAACGCGGATCATGGTGCGGCGCGGAATGGCTATCGGCTTCGTGTGCGGCCTCGTCGTGCTGCTCGTCGGCTCGGCGTGGGCTGTCCTCACCGGCGAGGAGGAGGCCACGCCGCCTCCCGCACCCGTGGCCCCCGCGCCGAAGCCGCTCAAGATCATCTTCCCCGAAGGATTCACCCGCGCGCAGATGGCCGAGCGCATCGGCGAGGTGAACAAGATCGCGCAGGACAAGCGCAACGTCACTCCGAAGCTGTCACCGGCGCGCTATCTCGCCCTGACGGACGGCTCGTCCCGCGTCTCCCGGCCGTTTCTTGCTCAGGGACGTCCGCCGAACCTCGAGGGGTTTCTCTTCCCGGCGACGTACGAGTTCACCAAGCGCACGACGACGCGCCAACTCGTCGACCACCAGCTCGCGACGTTCGCGAAGAACTGGGCGCAGGTCAACATGCGCTACGCACGATCGAAGAAGCTGACGGCGTACGACGTCCTGATCGTCGCGTCGATGATCGAGAAGGAGGTCGTGGCGCCGGAGGAGCGCCCGCTCGTGTCGGCGGTGATCTACAACCGCCTGCACGCGGGCATGGTGCTCGGGATCGACGCCACGATCCGCTACGGGCTGAACGTGCCGCCGACCGAGTCGCTGCGCGTGTCGCAGCTCGAGGACGCGAGCAACCCGTACAACACGCGCAAGCGCGCCGGCCTTCCTCCGACGCCGATCGCGAACCCGGGCCTTGCGTCCCTGCAAGCCGCAGCGCACCCGGCGAAGGTCGACTACCTGTTCTTCGTCCGCAAGCCGGACAAGGTCCACCACTTCTTCACGGCGTCCGAGCAGGAGTTCGAGAACTACAAGGCGGCGCACGGGTACCAATGAACCGCCTCGTCGCGCTGGTCGGCTCGCCGGTCGCGCACTCACTCTCGCCGCGGATGCAGAACGCCGCGTTGGCGGCGCGCGGGCTCGACTGGACGTACGTCGCGTGCGAAGTTGCGAACGGGGACGTCGAGGCGGCGCTGAAGGGGCTCGAGGCCCTGGGGTTCGCCGGGGCGAACTTCACGGCGCCTTTCAAGCTCGACGTTGCACAGCTGGTCGGGGCTGAGATCCCCTCGGTAAACACGCTCGTGTTCGATCCGCTGCGCGCCGTCAGCACCGACGCCGCCATCCTCGACGGGCTCGAGTTCGAGCGCCCCGCGATCGTCGGCGACGGTGGAGCGGCGGTTGCATTTCGCGATTCGTTGCCTGACGCGCAGGTCTTCTCACGGCGGGGGGAGTGGCCGCCGGTCGTCGGCGACTACGACCTCGTCATCAACGCAACGCCGGTGCGCGACGAGGTGCTCGTGCGGCTCGGCGCGGATCAGACGCTGATCGACCTGCCCTACCCGGACTCGGCGACCGCGATGGCTGCACGCGAGGCGGGCGCGCGCGTGGTCGGCGGTTTGGAAGTCCTCGTCGCCCAGGGCGCAGCGTCCTTCGAGCTCTGGACCGGCGTCCCCGCCCCGGTCGACGTGATGCGGCGCGCCGTAGGCTTGACACATGCTCAGCCTGACGACAGCGGGTGAGTCGCACGGCCCCGCGCTCGCCGGGATTCTCATCGGGCTGCCGGCAGGGCTTCTCCTCGACCGCGACGCGATCGATGCCGACCTCGCCCGTCGGCAGCGGGGCTATGGGCGCAGCCCGCGCCAGCAGATCGAGCAGGACAGGATCGAGGTTCGCGCGGGTCTCCGCCACGGGCGCACCCTCGGGACGCCGTTGATCCTCGTCGTGCAGAACCGAGACCACAAGAACTGGGCGTGGGGGATGAGCCCGTGGCCGCCGGAAGGGCAGCCGGAGGGGAAGGGGACGAAACCGGTGACGCTCCCGCGGCCCGGTCATGCGGACCTGGCCGCGCGCTGAAGTTCGGGCACGAGGACATCCGCAACACGCTCGAGCGAGCGAGTGCGCGGCAGACCGCGATCACGGTCGCGGCGGGCGCGGTCGGGAAGGCGTTGCTCGCCGAGATCCGCGTCGAGGTCGTGGGGTCGATCGTCGAGATGGGCGATGTCGACGAGGCGAAGGCGGACCGGGATACTGTCGGCGGCATCGTCGAGGTTCGCGCTCGTGGTGTCCCGCCGGGGCTCGGTTCCTATGCGACGAAGGAGGAGCGGCTCGATGCTCGGCTGGCGGCGGCGCTGATGGGCATCCAGGCGGTGAAGGGCGTCGAGATCGGCGAGGGGTTCGCTCTCGCCGGGCTGCGCGGCTCACACGCTCATGACGAGATCCTCCCCGGGCTGCGTCGTGAGACGAACCGCGCCGGTGGCATCGAGGGCGGCGTTTCGAACGGGGAGGAGGTCGTCGTCCGCGCGGCGATGAAGCCGTTACCGACGCTGATGCGGCCGCTGCGTTCGGTCGACCTCGTGAGCGGCGAGGCGGGGGAGGCGCTGGTGGAGCGCAGCGACACCGCCGCGGTCGAGGCGCTGTCCGTCGTGGCCGAGGCGTCGGTCGCCTTCGAGCTCGCTCGCGCGGCCCGGGAGAAGTTCGGCGGCGATGCCCTCCGGGACTTCGTCGCCGCGTACCGCGCGTACCTCGATCGCATTCCGTGGCAACCGCGCTAGACCGCCACATCGCGCTCATCGGCTTCATGGGGGCGGGGAAGTCGACCCTGGGTTTCGACGTCGCGAGCAGGATCGACCGGCCGTTCGTCGACCTCGACCGCGAGATTGAGCGCGGGCTGCAGCGCTCGATCCCCGAGCTCTTCCGCGAGGAGGGCGAGGCCGGGTTCCGCGTGATCGAGGCCGGCAGGACGGTGCATGCGCTGTGCCGTGAGCGGCCGGCGGTACTGGCGCTCGGCGGCGGCGCGGTGGAGACGCCGGGCATCCGCAAGGCCCTGCAGGAGAACGCCATCACGGTGCTCGTCGACGTCGAAGTCGGCCGTGCCTGGGAGCGCGTGCGGCGGAGCGCACGGCCGCTCGCGCAGGACGAGGAGGAGTTCCGTGCGCTCTACGAGCGGCGGCGCGTGTTGTACGAGGAGGCAGCGGACGCCAGAGCCCGTGACGCGGACGACGTCGTCCTGGCGGCGCTCGGGATTCGCTTCGGCGTGGCCGAGCCTGCGGGCGACGTCCTGATCGTCGACGAGCGCGTCCGCGAGCTCCACGGTTTCGGGCTCGACCAGACGATCGCGGTCCGCGAGAAGACTCTTGCGGAGGCCGAGCGGGTCTGGCGCGAGCTGCGCATCGGGCGCGACGGAACGATCGTCGCCGCCGGTGGCGGCACCACGACCGACCTCGCCGGATTCGTCGCGGCGAGCTACATGCGCGGCGTCCGCTGGAGCGCGGTGCCGACGACGCTCGTCGGCCAGGTGGACGCTGCGATCGGGGGCAAGACGGCAGTCGACCTGCCCGAGGGCAAGAACCTCGTGGGCGCGTTCCACTACCCGGACGCGGTTGTGATCGATCCGGCCCTCCTCGCAACATTGCCGGAGCAGGAGCGCCGCAACGGTCTCGCCGAGGTCGTCAAGACCGGGCTGCTCGCCGGCCGCTCCGTCTGGGAGCTCGAGGAGGCGGAGACGATCCGTGCTTGTGCGGCGTTCAAGGCATCGATCTGTCTCGCGGACCCGTACGAGCAGAAGGGACGCCGTGAGATTCTCAACCTCGGCCACACGTTCGGTCACGCATTGGAAGCGGCGTCGGACTACGAGCTGCCGCACGGCGAGGCGGTGGCGCTGGGGCTCAGCGCGGCGCTGAGGCTGTCGGGCCTCGGCATGGCGGACGTGCTCGACGTCCACCCGGTCCGGGTCGACCGCGAGCGCGCGTGGGCGGCACTGCAGCGCGACAAGAAGGCGCGGGACGGCAAGATCCGCCTCGTGCTGCTCGAGGAGCTCGGAAGGCCGGTCGTCCGCGAGGTCGATCCCGGCGACGTGCGGCTCGCCTTAGACGAGTTGATCGCCGACTGATGCTCGTCGGCGTCCTGAACGGCGTGAACCTGAACCTGCTCGAGCGCCGCGATCCGGGGGTTTACGGGCGGCTGTCGCTGGCGCAGCTCGAGGATCAAATTCGCGCCTGGGGACAGGAGCTGGGCTGCGATGTGCTCTGCCGCCAGACGAACAGCGAGGGCGAGTACGTGGGTTGGTGTCAGGAGCTGGGCGAGACGGCCGACGCGTTGGTCGTCAACCCCGGAGCATGGTCCCACTACAGCTACGCGATCCACGACGCGCTGGAGCTGGCGCGGGGCCCGGTGGTCGAAGTGCATCTGTCGGACATCGCCAACCGTGAGGAGTGGCGGCGGCATTCGGTGGTGGCGGATCTCGCGGTGCACCGCGTGCTCGGCAAGGGGCCGGAGGGGTACAGGGAGGCGCTGGAATTCCTGACTCGCGGATAGACCGGCTCCGGGAACTGCTCGAGGAGCCGCTGCTCGTGAGCGCTCCGGTGAACGTGCGGTACCTGACGGGGTTCGAGAGCTCGAACGCGGCGGTGCTGGTCGAGGACGAGCGCGTTCGCCTGTTCACCGACTTCCGCTACGCCGAGCGCGCCCGGGAGCTCAAGGGGATCGAGGTCGAGGAGACGAAGCGTTACCTCTACTCGGACCTCCCCGAGCGGCTGCCGTCGCGCGTGGCGTTCGAGGCCGACGCGCTGACGTACGCGAACTTCGAGTTCCTGCGCGAGAGCGAAGTCGAGCTGGTGCCGCGGCGCGGGCTGGTGGAGTCGCTGCGGGCAGTGAAGGAGCCGGAGGAGCTCGACGCGATCCGCCGGGCGACCGAGGTCACGAACCGGACGTACGAGCGGGTCGCGGAGGAGCGCTTCGCCGGGCGGACCGAGAAGGAGCTCGTCTGGGTGATGCACCAGCTGTTCCACGAATGCGGCGCCGACGACCTGGCGTTCGAGATCGACATCGCAGCGGGGACGACGGCGGCCAGCCCGCACGCGCTGCCGGGGGACCGGGTGGTGGAGGAGGGTGAGCTCGTCCTCGTCGATGCGGGTGCGAAGCTCGACGGCTACTGCTCCGACTGCACGCGCACGTTCGCAGTGGGCGAGGTGTCGTCGTCGCTGCGCGAGGTCTACGCGATCGTGCGGCAGGCGCAACAGGCCGGAGTCGACGCGGTGCGGGCGGGAGCCGCGGGGCGCGACGTCGACGCCGCGGCGCGGGCCGTAATCGCGGACGCCGGCTACGGCGAGAGCTTCGGCCACGGCCTCGGGCACGGCATCGGCCTGCTCGTTCACGAGGCGCCCGCGCTGCGTCCGGAGACGGACGAGGTCCTGGCGGCGAGCAACGTCGTGACGGTCGAACCGGGGATCTACCTGAGCGGCGTCTGCGGCGTGAGGATCGAGGACCTCGTCGTCGTCACGGAGGAGGGGTGCCGCGTGCTCACGACGTTTCCGAAGGAGCTCGTGACCGTCGGCTAGGCCGTCGACGGCGACGCTGCCAAACCGGATTAGACTGCCGCGCCGTGGCCGAGACAGTCAGCACCAACCAGTTCAAGAACGGCATGCACATCGAGCTCGATGGCTCGGCGTGGCGCATCGTCGAGTTCCAGCACGTGAAGCCCGGGAAGGGCGGCGCGTTCGTCCGGACGAAGCTGAAAAACCTCGATTCGGGCTCGGTCGTCGACAAGACGTTCCGGGCGGGGGAGAAGTTCTCGCGCGTGATCACGGAGACGAAGAACGTCCAGTACCTCTACGACTCCGGCGACGAGGTCGTGTTCATGGACGAGCAGAGCTACGAGCAGATCAGCCTCGCGCGTGAGTCGGTAGCCGACGCGCTGGACTACCTCGAACCTTCGAGCTCGGTGCAGCTTCTGCTGGTCGACGGGCGCGCGACCGGCGTCCAGATGGCTGCGTCGGTGGAGCTGACCGTGGCCGAGACGGAGCCGGGCGTCCGCGGCGACACCGTCTCGAATGTCACCAAGCCGGCCAAGCTGGCGACGGGGGCCGTCGTCCAGGTGCCGCTGTTCGTGAACCAGGGCGACCGGATCAAAATCGACCCGCGCGACGGCCGCTACATCTCGCGGGCCTGATCCTTCCGGCCGTTGTCTGCGTGCCTGGCACGCAGACGCGTCACGAAACGGCAACAAAGGCGAGACACATGTGCGCCGAAACGGCTGGCGCCCGTCCGGACGCGGTTAACGTCGAGCTGATGCCTCGAGCCCCGCGAGTCCAAGCAGACGATCTCGTTTACCACGTCACCGCCAGAGGAAGCCGGCGGCTCGAGATCTTCGAAGACGTGCTCGACTACGCCAGGTTCGAACGCATGCTCGAGGCGGTCGTCCGCGAGCGGGGCTGGCTCATCTACGCGTACTGCCAGATGCCGAATCACTACCACCTGCTGCTGAGGACGCCGGAGGCGGACATCTCAGACGGAATGTGCTGGCTCAACGGCGTCTACGCCCGTTGGTTCAACGCCAAGCACAACTACACGGGGCACGTCTTCGAAAAGCGATTCCACACCGTTCTCGTCCGCTGCAACGTTCACCTGCTGACCGTCGCGAGCTACATCCCGCTGAACCCGGTGCGAGCCGGCCTCTGCCGCAACGCCGGCGACTGGCGGTGGAGCAGCTACGGCGCGACGATCGGCCGCAAGCAGGCGACGTGGCTCGCCTCCGAGTGGCTCCTGGACCACTTCGGGCGCGAGGCTGTCACCGCGGCGCTCGAGTACCAGCGGTTCGTCAACGCGCAACTGGCCGCGTAGGCCGTATCGGGGTGCCTGGCACGCCGACACGGCCCGGCGAGACGCTCGGGCCGGGGCAGCGGGCTACGCTTTTCGGCCATGTCGGATCGACGTGCCCTCGCGCTCTTTTCGCTCGCCCTCGCATCTGCTGTGTGCGTCGCGGCGCTGCTCGCTCGCTGGGCCTACGGCGAGGCCGGCGCGTACGACTTCCTGCCCTGGAACCTCTTCCTTGCTTGGATCCCGCTGATGGCGGCCGTGACGGTCTACGACCGCGCACGCCGCGGCACGAAGCTCGCGCACCTGCTGCCGCTCGCGGCGATCTGGCTCCTCTTCCTGCCGAATGCGCCCTATCTGCTGACCGACTTCGTCCACCTCGGCTCGCGCGACGACGCGCCGCTGTGGTTCGACATCGCCCTTTTAGGCTCGTACGCCTGGACGGGGATGCTGCTTGCCTTCCTCTCGATCTTCGCGATGCAAGCCGTCGTCCGCCGGGCCTATGGTCCGGTCTGGAGTTGGGTCCTCGTCGGCGTCAGCCTCGCCGCGAGCTCCTTCGGGATCTACCTCGGGCGGTCTCTTCGCTGGAACAGCTGGGACCTCCTCACCCGCCCGGGCGCCCTGTTCACCGACATCCAGGACAGCTTCGTCGACCCGTTCGAGTACCCGCGCGCCGTCGGGATGACCGTGGCGCTGACGATCGTGCTCTCGACCGGCTATCTGACGCTGTACGCGTTCGCCCAGCTCGGGGCGACCGAACGTCCTCACCGTTAGGCTCGGGGCCGTGCCCGCCCTGGTCGACACGACCATCCGGCTGCTGAGCCAGGAGCCGCTGGCCGGCCGCGTGCCTACAGCGTCGACGCTGGAGCTCGCCGAGGTCCTGGACGACGCAGGCTTTGCCGCGCTGGAGATCTCCGGCGGGGGCGTCTTCGACAGCGCGGTCCGGCGCGGCGTCGAGTCCCCCTGGGAACGGATCCGCGCCATTCGCGCGCGCACCAAGACGCCGCTCGGCATGGCGCTCCGTGGCCGCTTCCTCGTCGGCTCCCGCCCCGTCGGTGGCGACTTCGTCCGCCGCTTCGTGATGACGGCCGCGGAGAACGGGATCGACGTCTTCCGCCTGCACGACCCGCTCAACGACGTCTCCAACCTCCGCGAGGCGGGCGAGGCGATCACCTCGGCCGACCGCGAGTTCGACGCGGGCTTGATCTACAGCCTGGGGCCGACGGGCGAGACGGACACGCTCGTCGAGCAGGCGAAGAAGCTTCCAGACCTCGGCGCCGCGCGGGTTCTGCTCCACGATCCCTCCGGCTCGCTCGAGCCGCACCGATCGAGCGAGCTCGTTTCGGTGCTCGCCGACGTCAGCGGCCTCCCCGTCGGCATCTACTGCCAGGGCTCGGGAGGAAGCGCCCTCGCCGCCGCGCTGGAAGCGGCCCGCGCGGGCGCCGATCGCATCGCCTGCACGACCTACCCAATCGCCTTGATCGTCCATCGCGTCGCCGGCGAGGGACTGGCGGACGCGCTGACCGGCCTCGGTCTCGACCCCAAGGTCGACGTCGCCGCGATCTGGCGCGCGGCGCACCTGGTCGACGAGCACATCGGAGACGAGCCACTGACGCCGCTCGCGCCGCGCGTCGCCGTCCGCGCGGCCGCGCACAACCTGCCTGCGGGCCTGGTCGCGGCCCTCGACGCCCACCTGCGCACGCAGTCGGCGGGCGACCGGCTGGACGAGGTGCTCGCGGAGCTCGAGCGGATCCGCACCGAGGCGGGCTGGCCGCCGCTCGCAGCGCCGATCGGCCAGATCCTCGGGAGCCAGGCGCTGATCCACGTCCTCTCCGCGAGTCGCTACCAATTCGTGGTCGACGAGCTGCGCGCACTCTTTCGCGGCGACTTCGGCACGCCGCCGGCCGAGTTCGACCCCGTGGCGCAACGAGCGGTCGAGCTGCTCTCTGACGAGGACGACGCACAGCCGCATGTCGCCCTTCTCGACGAGATCCGAGACGAGGCGCGCGGTCTCGCCGCGAGCGACGAGGAGGTCCTTCTCCTCGCGCTCTTCGGCGAAGAGGCCGAAGCGCTGCTGCACGTCGTGCGAGGTCGAGCCAGCGGCGAGGAACGCCTCGTGGGCGGCGCTGTCGACCAGAGCCGCGCCGAGCGAATCCGGGACCTCGTCCGCGTCGTCCAGGAGAGCGGCGTCGCGGAGATCACTGTCGAGGAGGCCGGTGTGCGTGTATCGGTTCGTCGCCGCGAGGAGCCCGAGCCCGCGGCGGCTCCCACTCCGGCCCCGTCGGCACCGACGCCCGACGACCTGGTGGCGCCACTCCTTCCCGTGGAACCTCCGACGGACGGCCTCATCCGCGTCGAGGCGCCGATGGTCGGGACGTTCTATCGGGCGCCGTCGCCCGGAGCGCCGCCGTTCGTCGAGGAGGGCGCGTCGGTCGCAAACGGCCAGACGCTCTGCATCCTCGAGGCGATGAAGCTGATGAACGAGATCAAGGCCGACCTCGACGGCATCGTCCGCCGCATCCACGTCGGGAACGGCGATCCCGTCGAGTTCGGACAGCTCCTGTTCGAGATCGAGCCGGTGCTCGGGCGGCCGCTCGATGCCGTTTAACCGCGTTCTGGTCGCGAACCGCGGCGAGGTCGCCGTCCGGGTGATCCGCGCACTCCACGAGCTCGACATCGAGGCAGTCGCCGTCTACTCAACGGCCGACCGCGACTCGCTCCACGTGCGGCTCGCGGACCGGGCGGTCTGCATCGGCCCGCCGCCGGTCTCCGACAGCTACCTCCGGATCCCGTCCCTGATCGCCGCCGCGACGACGACCGGCTGCCAGGCCGTCCATCCCGGCTGGGGCTTCGTCGCCGAGAACTCCGCCTTCGCCGAAGCGTGCGCCGACAACGACCTCGTCTTCGTCGGGCCCTCGCCCGACGTGATGGCGCGCATGGGTGACAAGGCCTCCGCGCGCGACGAGATGCACGCCGCGGGCGTGCCGCTCGTCCCGGGGACGCCGCCGCTCGACGGGCCCGACGCGCGCAACGCGGCCGTCGACCTGGGGTTCCCGGTGCTGCTGAAGGCGACCGCGGGTGGCGGCGGGAAGGGGATGCGGCTGGTGGACGAGCCCGAGGACCTCGAGCCGGCCTTCGCCATGGCATCTGCGGAGGCGGAAGCGTCCTTCGGCGACGGACGGCTCTATCTCGAGAAGGCGATCGACCCCGCCCGCCATGTCGAGATCCAGGTGCTCGGAGACACGCACGGCGGCGTGCTGACGCTCGGCGAGCGTGAGTGCTCGATCCAACGGCGGCACCAGAAGCTGATCGAGGAGTCGCCCTCGCCGGCGCTGACTCCCGCACGGCGCGAGGAGATGGAGGCGACGGCGGAGAAGGCGGTGCGCGCCCTGGGCTACACGAACGCCGGCACGTTCGAGTTCCTCCTCGGTGCGGACGGCTCGTTCTACTTCATCGAGCTGAACGCGCGGCTCCAGGTGGAGCACCCCGTCAGCGAGCTCGTCACCGGCATCGACCTGGTCCACGAGCAGCTGCGCATCGCGGGCGGCGAGCCGCTCGAGCTCACCGGACGCGCGCCGCGTCAGGGTCACGCGATCGAGGTCCGGGTCAACGCCGAGGATCCGGCGCGGGACTTCCTGCCGTTCCCCGGGCTCGTCACGAGGTTCCGACCCCCCCTCGGCCCCGGAGTTCGCGTCGACACATACGTCGAGGAGGGCGCGGAGATCCCGCCCTACTACGACTCGCTGCTGGCCAAGGTCGTCAGCTGGGCCCCGGATCGCGACCGCGCCCTCGCCCGCTGCGTGCGCGCACTGAACGAGTTCGACGTCATCGGCGTGCCCACGACGATCGGCGTCGCCTCGCAGGTGATCCGCAGCGAGGGCTTCGCCCGCGGCAACTACTCGACGCGGTATCTGGAGGACATGGCCGGCTCCCTTCCCGCCCTCGCGGAGGCCGAGGCGTGACCAGCAGGCGCGAGGCGCGGCGCGCCGCGCTGTTCATGCTCTTCCAGTGGGACGTGACGGGAAAGCCGCTGGGGTCGACCTACGAGGGCGATGTCGACGAATTCGCGCGCGACACTGCCGAGCGCGTCGCGGCCAGCGCACCCGAGCTCGACCGCCGGATCGACGAAGTGACCGAAGGCTGGCCGGCGGAGCGGCTCGGCGCGCTCGAGCGCAACGTGCTCCGCGTCGGGATCTATGAGCTCGACCGCGGCGAGGTCCCGCCGGAAGTGGCGATCGACGAGGCCGTGAGGCTCGCGAAACGGTACGCCTCCGACGAGGCGGGCAAGCTCGTCAACGGGATCCTCGGGCGGATCGCCCGGGAGGCGGCCGCGTAGTGAGCGCCGAGGACTCGCTCCAGCGCGCCGAGGAGCTGATGGAGCGGCTCGAGCAGCAGCGCGCTCGCCTCGAGGGCACGAGCGATCCAGAGACGGCGATCGAGGTGCTGACCGAGCTGGCGGAGCTCGCCAAGGAGGTCGAGGCCGCGCTCTCCCAGGCCAAGCGCCAGGCGGATGCTGACGCCTGACGAGCTCCGAGCCCGCGTCGAGAAGTACCTCGACGGGCTGGAGCTGGCGCGCGAGGTGGGGGCGCTGGACGAGGCGATGCGCTACGCGCTCGCCGGCGGTGGAAAGCGAATCCGCCCCCTGCTCTGCCTCGCCACGGCGGAGGCCGCAGGCGGCGACGTCGAGGTCGCGCTGCCCGCGGCCGCGGCGCTCGAGCTCGTCCACTCGTTCTCGCTCGTCCACGACGATCTGCCCGCGCTCGATGACGACGAGGAGCGGCGCGGCCGCCCGACGGCCCATGTCCGCTTCGGCGAGGCGCACGCGATCCTGGCGGGAGACGCGCTCCTGGCGGAGGCCTTCTCGCTCGCGCTCCGCTACCCCGGGAACGAGATCGCGCGGGAGCTCGCGCGGGCGACGTCGGGAATGATCGGCGGCCAGTTCCTCGACGTCGACGGAGGATCGCCCGAGCGGGCTGAGCTCAACCGCCTCAAGACGGGCCGGCTGTTCGAGGCGTCGGTGGCATGCGGCCTCTTCGCGGCGCATCTTCCCGCGGACGAGCACGAGCCGTGGCGGGCCTTCGGCGCCGACTACGGCTTCCTGTACCAGGTCGTCGACGACCTGCTCGACCGCGACGGCTATGCGGAGGAGCTGGGGGAGGAGCGAACTCGCGCGCTTGCCGCGCAGGCGGAGGACGCCACCCGCGCGCGGCTGCTCGAGCTGCCCGCTGACGCATCGGTGCTCCAGGAGCTCGTCGAGGAAGTCAGCGCCCGAGTCCCGTGATTCGGAGCAGGCCTATCGGGGCGCTCCTCGTCGCCGAGGCGGTCTCCTCCATCGGTACGCGGCTGACGTGGCTTGCCCTGCCATGGTTCGTGCTGGTCACCACCGGGTCGCCGACACGGATGGGCTTCGTGTTCGTCGCCGAGCTCGTCCCGATGGCGTTGCTCGGCGTGCCGAGCGGCGCGGTGGTTCAGCGCTTCGGCGCGAGACAGACGATGCTCGCGTGCGACCTCGCGCGTGCGCCGATTGTCGCCGCGGTGCCGGTCCTGCACCACGCCGGGCTCCTGACGTACCCGCTGATCCTCGTGCTGACGGCGGCGATGGGCGTCTTCACGGCGCCGTACTTCGCGTCGCAGCGGCTCGTCCTGCCGGAGATCGTCGGAGAGGACGAGCAGCTGCTCGCCCAGGCAAACAGCCTGGTCGAGGGAACGACGCGGTTCACGATGCTGCTCGGGAACGCGGTCGCCGGCGTCTTCATCGCGTGGCTCGGTGCGGCGAACGTTCTCTGGCTCGACGCCGCGACGTTCCTCTTCGCTTTCACCGTCGTCGCCCTCCTCGTGCCGCGCGGCCGGCCCGTCGCCGCTGAGGAGGAGGCGAGTGGGATCCTGGCCGGTGTGAAGTACATCGCGCGTGACCGGCTGCTTGTAGTCGGCGGTGTCGCCGTCCTCGGCTTCGGGCTGCTCCTGCCCTTCGTCTTCGCCAGCCTCCCAGTGCTGGCGTTCGTCCGCTACGACGAGGACCCGAAGATCGCCGGCTGGCTGCTGGCCTCCTGGGGCGCAGGTGCGCTCGCCGGCGCCGGGATCGCCTACCGAGCCGTCGCGCGGTTCGAGCCCTTGCGGCTCGCCGGCATCGCCTGTGTGGTGATGGTCGCGCCGCTCTGGCTGCTGGTCCTCGACTTGCCGGCATGGGGCGTCGGAGTCGTTCTCTTCACGTCGGCGCTGTTCATTCCGTTGATCAACGCCCCGTTCCTCGCCGTGCTCACGCGGCGCACTCCGGTGAGCCTCCGGCCGAAGGTGATGACGGCCCTCGTCAGCGCTGAGTCGGTGACGGGCCCGATCGGCTACGCGCTCGCTGGGCCCGCGCTTGCGGGCCTCGGCCTGCAGACGGTGTACTTCGTGGCCGCCGTGGGGATGACGCTCGTGGCGCTGATGTTCCTGGCGGCGACGGCGCGCGCCGAGCCGGCCGGGCTGCGCGCTGAAGCGGCGTAGCCCCAACTGCCCCCGGGGGCACTTCGGGTGCCCCTAGGGACACGCTATCCGGCGTGCTGTTACGCGCGTGTGACGGGATCCAGCCGAATCTCCGCCGCGCAATGCGCCCCGCCAGCGGGCGACCCACGAGCACTAGCCTACTCGCGATGAAGAAGCGGCTGGACGTGCTGCTCGTCGAGCGCGGCCTGGCCGAGTCGCGGTCGCAGGCTCAGGCCCTCGTGATGGCGGGCCGGGTGCCCGGCTTCGACAAGGCCGGACAGCAGGTCGACGACGCGGTCGAGCTCGAGCTGAACGAACCCCCGCGCTTCGTCTCCCGCGGCGGGGAGAAGCTCGACCATGCGCTGGAGGCATTCGGCGTCGATCCCGCGGGGCGCCGCGCACTCGACGTCGGCTCCTCGACCGGCGGCTTCACCGACGTCCTGCTCCAGCGCGGCGCCGAGCACGTGATCGCGCTCGACGTCGGCCGCGCCCAGCTCCACGAGCGCCTCAGGGACGATCCCCGCGTGACGGTGATGGAGGGCGTCAACGCCCGCCACCTGACCGAGCTGCCGTACGGGCCGGAGCTCATCACGTGCGACGTCTCGTTCATCTCGCTGCGCCAGGTCTTGCCGTCCGTCCTCGGCCTCGCCGTCCCGGGATGGGAGGCCGTCGTGCTCGTCAAGCCGCAGTTCGAGGCCGGCCGCATGGAGGTCAAGGGCGGCGTCGTGCGCTCGAACGACGTGCGCCGCCGCGTCCTGCGCGAGCTCGCCGAGGCCGCCGTCGAGTGGGACGCGGCCACGATCGGCGTCGCCGACTCCGGCCTGCCGGGCCCCAAGGGGAACCGTGAGTTCTTCCTTCACCTCGTCCACCGCGAACGACCCGAGCTGCCCCCGGAGCTCGACGACTGGATCGCCGATGCCGTCGGTTAGGCGTGCGACGATCATCGTCCACGGGCGGCCCGAGCTGGTCGCGGAGGCCCGCGCGACGGTCGAGCGGATCGCGGCCGAGCTTGGCGTGGAGCTGACGGGCGCCGACGACGTCGACCTGGCGATCGTCCTCGGCGGCGACGGGACGATGCTCCGCGCGCTGAAGCGGTTCCTGGGCAGAGACGTCCCCGTGCTCGGCGTCAACTTCGGGCGGGTGGGCTTCCTCACGAGCGTGCGCCGGGAGGAGCTGGAGGACGGCGTCCGCCGCGCCTTCGACGGCGACTTCTTCACGGTCGAGCTCCCGACGCTGGAAGCAGAGCTCGGCGGAGAGCGACACCCGGCCGTCAACGACGTCGTCGCCGCCAGCGCGGCGACCGGGAGGATGGTCGAGCTCCAGTGGGCGATCGCCGGTGAAGATCTCGGTTCGGTCCCCTGCGACGGGCTGATCTGCA
>Ga0126313_10000584_pt1 | contig 17685 bp, 18 predicted proteins | sample Plot105A_FD_89954 | JGI IMG/M metagenome (GOLD analysis project Ga0126313, IMG submission 89954) | Serpentine soil microbial communities from UC McLaughlin Reserve, CA, USA - Plot105A | ecosystem: Environmental > Terrestrial > Soil > Grasslands | place: USA: UC McLaughlin Reserve, Lake County...
CCGGCTCGACGGCAAGGTCTGCGTGATCACGGGAGCGGCGAGCGGCATAGGGGCCGAGACCGCCAGGTTGTTCAAGGAGGAGGGCGCGACCGTGGTGGGCGTGGACCTCTCGGAGAACGCGGAGGGCGACCTCGCCATCCAGGCGGACGTGACCGACGAGGAGCAGGTGCGCGACATGTACGCGCGCGCACGCGAGGAGTTCGGGCACGTGCACGTCCTCTTCAACAACGCCGGCATCTCGCCGCCCGACGACGTCTCCGTGATCGACACCTCGCTCGAGGCCTGGCAGCGCGTGCAGGACGTGAACTTGAAGTCGGTGTTCCTGTGCTGCAAGCACGGCATCCCGCACCTCCTCGAGTCCGGTGGCGGATCCGTGATCAACACGGCCTCGTTCGTCGCGGTGATGGGCGCCGCGACGTCCCAGATCTCGTACACGGCGTCGAAGGGGGGCGTGCTGTCGCTGTCGCGGGAGCTCGGCGTGGAGTTCGCGCGGCAGGGGGTGCGCGTGAACGCGCTCTGCCCCGGCCCGGTCAACACGCCGCTCCTTCAGGAGCTCTACGCGAAGGACGAGGAGGCCGCTGCGCGCCGGCTCGTCCACGTGCCGATGGGCCGCTTCGCCGAGGTGCGCGAGATCGCGAACGGCGTGCTGTTCCTCGCGAGCGACGAGTCCTCGTACGTGACGGCCCAGACCTTCCTGGTGGACGGCGGCCTGTCGGGCGCATACGTGACGCCCGAGTGAGGGTCCTCTCCATAGTCCACGAGCGGGATGCCGGGGCAGGTGTGTTCGGCGAGTTCCCGACCTGGGTCCCGAGCGACGGCCCGCCGCCTTCCGATTTCCACGCCCTGATGATCTTCGGGGGGTCGATGCACGTCGACCAGGAGGACGGGCACCCATGGCTTGATCCCGAGAAGGAGTTCATCCGCGATGCGCTCGACCGCGGTACCCCGATCCTCGGCGTGTGCCTGGGCAGTCAGCTGCTCGCCGAGGCCGCGGGCGCCCGCCCCGAGCGCATGCCCGACCCGGAGATCGGCTGGTACGACATCGAGATCACCGAGGCGGGGGCGGCCGACCCCGTGACAGGACCGCTGACTCCATCCGTCGAGCTCTTCGAGTGGCACCACTACGCGGCGCCGCTGCCGCCGGGCGCCGTGGAGCTCGCGCGGACGCCGCTGTGCGTGCAGGCGTTCCGCATCGAGGGAAGGCCGGCCTGGGGCCTCCAGTTCCACGCCGAGGTCACGAAGGAGAACCTGTTCGGCTGGCTCGACGGGTGGGGGAACTCGGAGGCCGTGCAGACCGATCTCGACCCCGAGGCGATCCGTGCCGCGAGCGAAGTACGCATCGAGGAACAGAACGTGACGGGACGGAAACTCGCCGAGCGCTTCTTAGCCGAAGCCGCCCGAGTAACGGGGCACTGACCGAGACACGGTCAGCCGGAAGGGTCTGACCCGGTCCCCTCGGTGCCAGTAGGTGGCGGCGCGGGCCCAGGCGGCGGCGCCGGCGGCTCCGCCGGCGTCGGCGCGGGCCCGCCCGCCGGGGGCCCCACGGGCCTGAGCTCTCCGCCCTCGCCACGCGCCAGGACCGGCTCGCCGCGAAGCGCCTTCAGCTCGAAGTAGATGACCGACGCGGCCAGGGCGCTGAGCGGCGCCACGACCAGCCGCACGATCAGGTCCGCGACTGCGTAGCCGCCGACCGAGTCGGACACGCTGTTCGCGAGCGCCTGGATCACCGCGGTCAGGATGAACTGGAGCAGGAACAGGACCACGATCACGCCGAAGACCTGCCAGCCACTGCCGCGAACGAGCTCGCGGCTCCGGCCGAACGCTTCGATCGCGCCGGTCTGCTCGATCACGACCACGGGCGCGATCACCGCCCAGATCGTGAGCAGGAAGAGTCCCGGCACGATCAGGAGGAGCAGCCCGAATCCGATGGCGATGCCGGCGAGGATGCCGGCCACGATCAGCGTGCCGAGCACCGGGGTCACGGAGCGCACCAGGGTCCCGACGCTGTGGTCGCGCCGGCCGTCGAGGATGTCGCGTGCCGCCTCCACGACCATCCCCTGGAACCAGTAGGTCGCGATCGTCGAGATGGCGGCGACGATCAGCGCGCCGAGGATGCCCATGTCGCCGGCGTAGATCAGGCCGCTGACGATCGCCACCGGCACGAAGACCAGAAGAGCCGCGGGGATCAGCAGGGTGAACTGGCTTCGGTAGATCTCGAGGATCCGCTCGAAGACCCTTGCGGTGTCCAGCTTCGCGTTCATGCCCCAGAATCTATTCACGTGCCCGAAAGCTTGCGCGGACACCTCCTCATCGCGGCGCCCTCGCTGTTCGACTACTTCCGCCGCACGGTCGTGCTCGTGCTCGAGCACACGCCCGACGGCGCCATGGGCGTCGTGCTCGGTCGCGAGTCGGAGACCCGCGTGGCCGACGCGGTCCCGGCGCTGGCCGGGCTGCCGGGCGCCGAGGACGTCGTCTGCCTGGGCGGCCCCGTCGCGCCGGACGCGGTCGTTGCGCTCGGGGACTTCGAGCACGCCGAGGAGGCCGGGACTCACGTGGTCGGATCGCTCGGGACGATCGACCCGGACGGCGCGAATGATTCGGTTCGCCGGGTGCGCGTCTTCGCGGGCTACGCCGGCTGGGCCGCCGGCCAGCTCGACGGCGAGCTCGAGCAGGAGGCCTGGATCGTGCATGCCGCCGACCGCGAGGACCCGTTCCGAACCGGCGACCTGTGGTCCGACGCGCTGCACCGGAAGGGAGGCCGCTACAGGCTGATGGCGACGATGCCGGCGGACCCCTCGCTCAACTGACGCACCGTCGCACCGAGCGGGCCACGACCCTCGAGCGGGCGCGGTAGCCGGCGGCGGACACGTGGACGCCATCGTCCGCGAGCCACTCGGGATGGCGGCGCACCATGCGAACCCAGTTCACGACGCGCAGGTTGTCGCGCTGCCTGGCCTCCTCGCCGAGCGCGCGGTTGTAGCCGCGGTAGCTCACGCCCCGATAGGGCGGCCGCACGACGTTCGCCCAGACGACGCATCGGCGGCGGCCGGCCACGCGCATCACAGCGTCGATCGCCGCGCGGAAGCCGTCGACGTCGCGCGGGTCGTCGTTCGTTCCCAGGCTGACGTGGACCACGCGCGGGAGCGAGCGGCCGTAGCGGCGCATCACCTCCGCGCCCTCGTAGGCGTGCCGGCTCACCTTGGCGGACTGCCGGATCTCCCACCCGGGCAGCAGGGGCGGGATGTACGGGCGCGTGCCCTCCGCGAGCGAGTCCCCGTTCACGAGCAGGCTGAGCGCGACGAGCGCGACCCTCATCGTCCCTCGAGGACCGGGAAGTCCTTCGCCATGGAATCGAGGATAAGCCGCACCGCCGCCACGGCTCCCTCGCGCGTGAAGTGGATGCCGTCCGGCTGCCGCGCGAGCACGCGCTTTCCGTCGATCCGAAGGTCGTCGCTGTAGCGGCCGTGGTTCAGCGTGGAGTACACGTCCACGTACCGCAACGCCGGCACGGCCTCGGTCGCCCGCTCGACCGCGCGGTTCTGACTGGCGAAGATCTGATTGAACCGCGGGTCGCGGGCGGTGGGCGGCGGCACCCAGTACACCGGTCTGTCGCCGTTGCCGGACAGGACGGTGCTCACGACCGCCACGCGGCGCGCGAACTCCGTCTCCCAGCCCGGCTCGCCGGGGTCGTACAGCGAGCCCTCGCTCGTCTGCACGTTGAAGCCGTCGTTGCCGCCGATCGCCATCACGACCGCGTCCGGGTCGCGGGCCTCGATCTCCTGCTCCGCGTTGACCTCCCAGTTGAAGAAGGCCGGGTTCGTCAGCCCCGTGCCGTTGCGCGCCACCGTATCCACCTCCAGGAGACCGGGCGGCGACTGGTCGATCAGTCGCTGCCCGATGAACTCGGCCTGCGAGTCGCCCGTCACGAGCACGTGCAGGGGCCTCGACACGGTCGGCTGCCTGAAGGTCTGGCGCTCGGTCCTCGGGCGCAGGATCGCCGCCGAGCCGCGCTCGAGCTGTGTGCCCTCCTCCGTCTTGTCCTCCTGCCCGAACGCCAGGTCGAGGCCCTCTCGCGGGAGGTGCAGGCCGATCGCCCCGGCGGCGTCGTCCACCGGCCGCGCGACCGACAGGACGATGTCGCGAGTAGTGCCGGGCCGCATCCCCTCCCCCGCCCGCACGAGCGCCTCCGAGTTGAACAGCACGGACACGGCGAGCGCGATCGCGATCACGCCGAGCACACGGCCGGCCGGCATCGTGAGCTGTCTGTCGCGGCGCGGCTCCATCGCTCAGAACTGGAAGTAGATGAACGGGGCCACGCCCTGCTGCCCGACGGCGGCGTCCGCGATCACGATGGTCGCCCCGACCGCGAGGCCCTGCACTGCGACCGGCCGGGCGACGAGCCACGCCTCGGCGTCCCGCCACCAGCCGGCCGACACGGCCTGGACCGCCACGGCCGCCGCGACCAGGAACACGATCGGGAGCGTCACGAGCGGCGACGGCCCCGACAGCCCGAGGCCGCCGAGCACGTCGAAGGCGGTGCCGAGATCGGGCGCGCGGAAGAACACCCACGCGATGCAGACGACGTGGAAGGTCACGAGCCAGGCCGCCCAGGCCGGCAGCCTGAAGCCGGCGAAGCGCTCGCGGCCGAGGCGCTCGGCCGAGAGGGCGCCCCCGTGGATCCCGCCCCAGATCACGAACGTCCACGCCGCCCCGTGCCAGAGCCCGCCGAGGAGCATCGTGACCATCACGCTGCGGTACGTCCTGAGGCGGCCGCGGCGGCTGCCGCCGAGCGGGATGTAGAGGTAGTCGCGCAGCCAGCGCGACAGCGTCATGTGCCAGCGCCGCCAGAAGTCGCGGAGCGAGAGCGCGAGGTACGGGCGGTTGAAGTTCTGCGGAAGCTGGTAGCCGAGCAGCAGCGCGAGCCCGATCGCCATGTCGGTGTAGCCGGAGAAATCGCAGTAGATCTGCGCAGCGAAGCCGTAGAACGCGAGCGTCAGCTCGCCGGCCGAGTGCGCGCCCGGGTCGTTGTAGACGGGATCTACGATCCGGCGCGCGAGCTCGTCCGCGACCACCGTCTTCTTCACGATGCCCGCGACGATCATGAGGATGGCGGGCCCGGCGAGGACCGTCCGGGGGTCGCGCGGCACGCGCAGCTGCGGGAGCAGCTCGTTCGCGCGCACGATCGGCCCCGCCACGAGGTGCGGGAAGAAGGCCTGGAGAATCGCCACCTCGACGAGCGAGGCGGCCCGCGTCTCGCCGCGGTAGACGTCCACCACGTAGGAGATCGCCTGGAAGGTGAAGAACGAGATCCCGATCGGGAGCACGATCTGCACCAGCGGGAGTGGGGAGCCGAGGCCGGCGGACTCGAGCGCGCCGTCCAGCTCCGAGACGAAGAAGCCGAGGTACTTGAACACGCACAGGAGCCCGAGGTCGAAGACGATCGCGGCGACGAGCGCGCGCCTGCGGGTCGCCTGCGAGGGCGTGCGCGCGAGCACCTGTGCCGCGAACGTGTTCACGAGGCTCGACGCCACGAGCAGCAGCACCCAGCGCCAGTCGACCCAGCCGTAGAAGAAGTACGACGCGACGAGGATGAAGGGCCGCCACGCGCGCGGGTGCGGCATGAACGCCCAGGAGAGCACGAACACGACCAGGAAGAAGGTCGCGAACTCGATCGTCGGGAAGCTCACTGCCCCCGGATTGTCGTGGAGCTAGAGGTCGATACCGGGGTGCCGCGTGCGCAGGTGCTCCGCGATCGTCTCGCGCACCCAGCGCCGCTCGTCGCCGCTCGCCATCCGGTAGCGGCCGAGCAGCTCCTTCTGCGTCTCGAGCGGCAGGCCGGCAATCTCCCAGCGCACGGCGAGCCGCTCGAACAGCAGCTCGAGCCGCCGCTGCCAGCGGTCCTCCGCGGAGGCGGCCGGCTTCGAGTCGAGCTTCTCGATCTGGCGCAGCGTGCCGTCGGTGAGCTCGTCGCGCAGGGTCAGGACGTTGCCCTCGGCGTCGCGGTAGTCGCTCGTCGCGCCGGGAGGGCTCTCGCGCTCGCCGCGCCTGCGGGAACGCCGGCCCACGAGCTACGCGACGAGGGCCTGGCAGCGCTCCTCGACGGCGGCCTCGATGCGGCCGGCCACGTCGGGGTTGCTCTGAGCCATCGAGCGGAAGGCCTGTGAGGTCATGACGATCACACGCGCGGGCGACGTGGTCACGACCGTCGCGTTTCGGACGACCTTGCCGATGATCCCCATCTCGCCGAGAAAGTCCCCCGGCCCGAGCTCCGCCACGTGCTCGCCGTCCCGCAGCACCTCGGCGGTGCCGTCCTCGATCACGAAGAACTCGTACGCGAAGTCGCCCTGCCGCGCGAGCTCCTTGCCCTCCGGCACGTCGATCTCGTCAGCATGCTGGGCCACCGCGCGGCGTGCCGCGTCCGGCAGCGAATCGAACAACGCGACGGACCTCAGGTTGCTCTCGTCCATGTGGCGACCCTAACCCGCGCCGCTCTCCAAGTCGAGCAGCGCGCGCTTGCGCTCGAGCCCTCCGCCGTAGCCTGTGAGGCCGCCGCCGGCTCCGAGCACGCGGTGGCAGGGAACGACGATGGGCAGCGGGTTGCGGCCATTCGCGGCCCCGACCGCACGGCACGCGCTCGGGCGGCCGAGCGTGGCGGCGAGCGCCGAATAGGTCGTGGTGGACCCGTAGGGGATCGTCTCGACGGCCGACCAGACGCTCCGCTGGAACGCGGTCCCTTGAGGCGACAGGGGCAGCTCGAAGCGCCGCAGCGCGCCCGCGAAGTACGCGTGCAGCTGGTCCTCGGCGTCCGCGAGCAGCGGGTCGTCGGAATGCGCGCCGCCGGGTCCTCCGAAGTGCACACGGCTCAGGCCGTGCGCGTCACGCGACAGCCATAGGGTGCCGATCGGCGTGACCACGCTCCTGCTTCCCACGATCGAGCCGTTCGACGGCGCGTCGCTGCTCGCGTTCCTCGGGGCGCGTGCGGTCGCGGGCGTGGAGGAGGTCATCGACGGCACCTATCGTCGCACGCTCGCCCTCGAGCGCGGCGGCGCGGTCGTGGCGCTCACGCCGGGCGCGGCGGGGCTGCGCGTCGAACTCGAGCTCGGGCACCCGGACGACGCCGGGGAGGCCGCCGAACGCTGTCGCCGGCTCTTCGACCTCGACGCCGATCCGCGCGCGGTCGCCGCCGCGCTCGGCCCCGATGCCGTGATCGGGCCGCTCGTTCGCGCCCGGCCCGGGCTGCGCGTGCCCGGCGCGGTCGACGGCTTCGAGATGGCGGCCCGCGCGATCGTCGGGCAGCAGGTGTCCGTCGCGGGCGCGCGCACCGTCCTTGGCCGGCTGGCGGCCGACTACGGCGAGCCGCTGCGGGCGCCGGCGGGCACGCTCACGCACCGCTTCCCGGCTCCGACGGCGCTCGCCGCGGCAGACCCGGAGAGGCTTCCCTTCCCGCGCACGCGCGCGGAGGCGCTCGTGTCCGTCGCACGGCTGGCCGCGGCCGGCGAGCTCCGCCTCGACCCGCCGGCAGACCCGGCCGAGACCCACGCCGCGCTCCTGGCCGTCCGCGGCGTCGGCCCGTGGACGGCGTCCTACGTCGCGATGCGCGCGCTCGGCGACCGCGACGCCTTCCTCCCCGGCGACGTGGGCATCCGGCACGCTCTCGCGCGACTCGGATCGGACGGCGGCGACGAGCGCTGGCGGCCGTGGCGCTCATACGCGCTGATGCACCTCTGGCGCAGCCTGACCCGCGAGCACGCGGTGCGTGCGAGCACCCGTTTTCCCGACTGAGATACGTTGCCGCGCCATGCGAGCGGTGCAGATAATCGACCTGACCGGACCGGAGACGGCCGTGGCCGAGGCGGACCTGCCCGAGCCCGAGGCATCGCACATGCTCACCCCGGGGAGCGGCGTCGTCATCGACGTGCACGCGGCGGGGGTGTCCTTCCCGGAGGTGCTGCAGACACGCGGCGAGTACCAGATCAAGCCGCCGCTCCCGTTCGTGCCGGGCAGCGAGGTCGGCGGCGTCGTCAAAAGCGCGCCCGAGGGCTCCGGCCTCGCGGAGGGCGACCGCGTGGCGGCGTGCTGCATGCTCGGCGCGTTCGCGGAGGTCGCCGTGGCGCCGGACTTCCTGACCTTCCCGCTCCCCGAGGCGCTCGACTTCGCGCAGGGCGCGGGCCTGGTCCTGAACTACCACACCAGCTACTTCTCGCTGAGGCACCGCGGTCGCCTGAGCGAGGGAGAGACCGTGCTCGTGCACGGGGCCGCGGGCGGAGTCGGCACGGCCACGCTCCAGATCGCCAAGGGGCTCGGCGCCCGGACGATCGCGGTGGTATCGAGCGACGAGAAGGAACGCGTGGCGCGCGAGGCGGGCGCCGACGAGGTGGTGCGCTCGGACGGCGCCTGGAAGGACGAGGCGAAGGAGCTGTCAGGCGGCGGGGTCGACATCGTGGTCGATCCGGTCGGCGGGGACCGCTTCACGGACAGCCTGCGCTCGCTGCGCGAGGGCGGCCGCCTCGTGGTGGTCGGCTTCACGGGCGGTTCCATCCCGGAGGTCAGGGTGAACCGCCTGCTGCTCAACAACACCGAGGTCGTCGGCGCCGGCTGGGGCGCGTACGTGATGGGGAAGCCGGACGTGAACCGCGAGATCGGCGCGGAGCTCGACCGCCTGATCGAGGCGGGGTTCGTTCGGCCGCTCGTGGGCGCGCGGTTCCCGCTCGAGCGCGCGAGCGAGGCCCTCCAGCTGATCGACGGGCGGGGCGCCACCGGCAAGGTCGTGCTCGAGCTCCGCTGACGGTTCCCCTGTTTCGGGGCGGCGCAGGCCGGGAACGTCAGGTCCGGATGAGGCGGGGTCTCGTAGCGATGCTGCTGGCGACGGCGGCGCTGATGCTGTCAACAGGCAGCGCGTGGGCCGCCGAGCTGCCCGACACGTTCACACCGGTCTGCCCGACCGAGAATCTCGGCGGCGAGTCCTACGGCGGCGTTCGCATCTGCTCCGGTGACGTTCCGAGCTTCGACCAGGCCAAGATGGACGTGGACCTGACCCAGCCGATGCAGAACACCGGCACCCGCCACCCGCTGATCATCATGCTGCACGGGTTCGGCAACGACAAGCACGAGTGGGAGTCCACGAACGACGAGGGCGACGGGGCGGACAAGTACCACTGGAACAACCACTGGTTCGCGAAGCACGGCTACTACGTCCTCGCCTACACCGCACGGGGCTTCAGCGACGACGGCCCGAGCGAGGACCACGAATCGCCGACGCCCGGGGAGCCGAGCGGCTCGGAGGATCCTGCCCACCGCGGCTACATCCAGCTCAAGAGCCGCGACTACGAGATCAAGGACACGCAGTGGCTCGCCGCGCTCGTGGCCGACGCCTACCCGGACGTCGACCCGAACCGGGTCGCCATCACGGGCGGCTCCTACGGCGGAATCGAGAGCTGGACCCAGGCGAGCCAGCCCACCTGGACGTTCCCGTACGAGCAGAGCGGTCACGAGCTGCCGGTGCTGAACCTCCAGGTGGCCGTGCCGAAGTACCCGTCCACGGACCTCTCGTACTCGCTCGTCCCGAACGGGCACGGCGGGGGGCCCTCCGGGACCGACATCTACGAGTCGTCGCAGGGCCACCCCGACAGTGACACGGGCGACGGAAACCCGATCGGCACCCCGAAGGCCAGCTACATCGCGGGGCTCTATCTGCTCGGCACTCAGAAGGGCATGTTCGAGCCCGGCACCTCCGACGACCCGCCGTTCCCCTGCACGTACGGGCAGTGCGAGGGCAGGCACCCGATCACCGCCTGGAATGCACGCGTCGATGCCGGCGATCCCTTCGACAGCTGTCCGGTGCTGCCTCCGAGCCTGCCGCCCGTGGCCCCCGGCGACTGCGTGAACGGCGAGGACCCCGTCATCCGCCAGGCGCGCCGCGGGCTCACGGAGTTCCGCGCCGCCTACTACCAGGACGAAGGCTGGACGGACCAGACGAGCGGACGCGAGGTCGCCGTCTACTCGATCCAGGGCTGGACCGACGACCTGTTCCCGGCGGTCGAGTCGTTCCGCATGTTCAAGTACCTGAAGCGGCTGGATCCCATGTGGCCCGTCGAGGTCGCGATGGCGGACATCGGCCACTCTCGCGCCCAGAACAAGCCCGAGACCTGGCACCGGCTCAACGCGCAGGCCTTCGAGTGGCTCCAGTCCCAGATCAACGGCAGCCACGAGCAGCGGACGACGGTGTCGAGCGAGCCGACGATCTGCCCGAACGACGGCGAGCCCGACAACGCGCTCGCCGCGGCGGAGCGGCTGACCGCGACGACGCCGGAAGGGCTGTCGAACGGCGTCCTCCGGTTCCACTATCCGCCCGGTGGCACGAGCTCGCCGCTGGGCGCCGCCGATCCCAACGGGCCGGAGACGGATGCGATCGCCGAGCCGATAGTCCATCCGGGAGATCCGTGCCGGCACTCGGCGGGCGAGGCGCCCCCGGAGCCCGTCGTCTACAGCCACGACTCGCCGGCGCTGCCCAGCGCGCGCACCTACGTCGGACTCGGCTCCGTGACGGTCGACTATGACTTCGTGGGCGTTCCGCCGACGACCGCGACGCTAGACGCGCGGCTGTTCGACCGCGCGCCCGACGGCACGGAGCTGCTCATGACGCGCGGCACCTACCGAATCCACCCGATCGCACCCTTCGGGACGCTCGAGCTGCCGTTCTACGGCAACCACTGGCAACTGCGGCCCGGGCACGTCATCCGGCTCGACCTCACGCAGGCAGACGTCCCGACGTACCGCCAGAGCAACGTGCCGAGCGCCCTCGCCTTCACGGACGTGTTCCTGAAGCTGCCCACGCGCCAGGCCGGCACGCTCACGCTCGGCGGCGGCTAGCACGCGGCCGCGGTCTTCCGCGAAACTCCCCCCATGGACGAAGAGGCGCGGCGGCGCCGGCGCCTGGAGGCGCAGCGCCGCGTTTACCGGCGGCGCCGGCTCGTCGCGGCGGGCGCCGGAGGCCTTCTCGTGCTCGTGCTGGTCGCGGCCGGGCTGCTCGCGTTCGGCGGCGCCGACGACGATCCGCAGGCGAGCGCGGAGCCGGAGGCACCGGAGCTTCCGCGCGGCGGGCGCACGATCTTCCCGCGCCACCGAGTGGTCGCGTACTACGGAGCGCCGCAGGACGAGGAGCTCGGGGTCCTCGGAATCGGCTCGCCTCGCAGGGCGGCGAGGCGGCTCGAGCGCCAGGCGAAGCCGTACGCGCTCCCCGGCCGGCCGGTGCTGCCCGCGTTCGAGCTCATCGCCGCGATCGTGACGAGCGAGGCCGGCGACGGCGGGGACCACTCGATGCGACAGGACGACTCGACGATCCGGCGCTACCTCCGCGTCGCGCGCGCACACAGGATGCTGCTGCTCCTCGACATCCAGCCCGGCTACGCGCCCTTCCTGCAGGAGGCGAAGGCGCTCGAGCGCTGGCTGAAGGAGCCCGACGTGGGGCTCGCGCTCGACCCGGAGTGGAGCATGGAGCCGCCGCTCCTGCCGGCCCAGGAGATCGGCTCGACCGACGCGGCGACGGTCAACGAGGTGTCGCGCTTCCTGTCGGGCCTCGTGCGGCGCAACGACCTGCCCCAGAAGCTCCTCGTGGTGCACCGCTTCACCGGCGACATGATCCAGTCGGAGCACGAGCTGGAGCGCGACCCGGGCGTCGCCCTGGTCGTGAACGTGGACGGCTTCGGTGACCGGCCCAACAAGGTCTCGAAGTACCGCGAGTTCACGCGCGACCTGCGCCGGCGCTACAACGGCTTCAAGCTCTTCTACCACGAGGACCTGAACCTGATGACCCCCGAGCGCGTGCTCCGCCTGCGCCCGCAGCCGGACCTGGTCGTCTACGAGTAGGCGGCTACAGTCGGAGGCGCATGCCTGGCCCCGTGCTGTTCGCCGTAGAGGACGATCCCGACACGCTCCGCGCGGTCGAGTCCGAGCTGATCGAGCGCTACGCGCGTGACTACACGGTCATCTGCGAGGACTCGCCTGCCGCCGCGCTGACGAAGCTCGAATCGCTCCGGGAGGAGGGCGCCGACGTGGCTCTGGTGCTCGCCGGCCAGTGGCTGTCGGGGATGACCGGCAGCGACCTCCTCGGCAAGGCGCACCAGCTTCATCCGCACGCCAAGCGCGGGCTACTGATCGCGTGGGGCGGATGGGGCGATCCCGCCACGGGTGAGGCGATCTTCGACGCCATGGCCCATGGCCGGATCGACTACTACGTGCTCCGGCCCTCGGGTGCTCCAGACGAGGTCTTCCATCAGGCCGTGTCGAGCTTCCTGCTCGATTGGTCGCACGCAAGGCGAACAGCGCCTCACACGATCCACGTGGTCGGCGAGTCCTGGTCGGGCCGCGCGTACGAGCTGCGCGACGTTCTCGAACGCTGCGCGATTCCGCACGCCTTTTGCCTGGCCGACTCGCCGAAGGGCCGGGAGCTGCTCGCCGTGGCGGGCGAGGACAACGCGCTGCCGCTGATCGTGCTCCCCACCGGCAAGGTCCTGGCGGATCCGACGGATGCCGAGATCGCCTTCGCGGCCGGCGCCGCGGTCGACCCCGGTACCAGCGACTTCGACGTGGTGGTCGTGGGCGCGGGCCCTGCCGGGCTGTCCGCCGCCGTCTACGGCGCGTCGGAGGGGCTGAGCACGCTCGTCGTCGACAGGGGAGGCATCGGCGGCCAGGCGACCTCCAGCTCCTTGATCCGCAACTACCTCGGCTTCCCGCGCGGAGTGAGCGGCGCCCGTCTCTCCGAGCAGGCGTACGAGCAGGCCTGGGTCCTCGGCGCGAACTTCGTGCTGATGCAGGGGGCGGTCGGCCTGGAGCGCCGCGAAGGCCGGATCCACGTGAACCTCTCGCAGCACGGTGAGGTGTCGGGCAGGGCCGTGATCCTGGCCACCGGGGCGGTCTATCGCCGCCTCGACGTTCCGGAGCTCGAGGCGCTGAACGGCGCGGGGGTCTTCTACGGCGGCCCTGTCTCCGAGGCGCACGGCCTCGCCGGGCTCGAGGCCTGCGTCATGGGCGGCGCGAACTCCGCCGGGCAGGCCGCGCTCCACCTGGCCCGGTATGCCAGCAACGTCACGCTCGTGGTGCGCGCGCAGTCGCTGGGCGCGGGCATGTCGCACTACCTGATCCGCCAGATCGAGGCCACGCCGAACATCAGCGTGCGGCCCGCGACCGAGGTGGTCGGCGGCGGCGACGACGGCGAGGGCTGGCTGCGTCACCTGGTGCTTCGAAACGCCGACGGCGAGGAGGAGACGATCCGCTCCGAGGGCCTCTTCCTCATGATCGGCGCGCGCCCCGGCACGGAATGGCTGCCTCAGGAGATCGCGAGGGACTCGCGCGGGTTCGTCTTGACCGGTGCGGACCTCGGAGACCGCGCGGGGTGGCCGCTCGAGCGGGTTCCGTTCGCGCTCGAGACGAGCATGCCGGGTGTGTTCGCCGCCGGCGACGTGAGGCACGGGGCCGTGAAGCGAGTGGCGTCGGCCGTCGGTGAGGGTTCGATCGCGATCCAGCTCGTCCACCGCCTGGTGGCGGAAGAGCGCCTCCACCCGGCTTATTCGGCAGGCGACTAGATCCCAGCCGGGGCCGCTCGACTCAGCAGCTCGGCGAGAGCGTCGGGGTCTTCGGCCATCGGGAAGTGCCCGCTGGTCAGCTCGATCGCCTCGACGCCGAGCAGCTCGCGCGCGATGAAGCGCTCGAAGGCGGGTTCGAAGAACTCGTCCTCGGACGCGTAGATCAGCGCGGTGGGGACGTCGGGATGCTCGCTCAGCGGGTAGTCGTCGGGCGGCATCGCCATCGGGCGCAGGCGCTCGGCCAGCGCGCGCGCCGGCTCGGGCGGCAGGCGCGGGTACATCGCCTCGATGGCCGCGCCGGGGTCCCACACCGACGCGCCGTCGGGACGCGAGGGCGGGAACGGGAAGCCCTCCCGAATAGCGGTCGGCGCGCCAGGCGGCGCCTCGAAGGTGCCCATCCGCGGGCAGAGGTGCACGACGAGCGACACCGGCCTCTTCGCCGCCACGAGCGCCCCGAGCGCCGAGCTCTGCGAGTGGCCGACGACCACCACCTCGTCGCGGGCTTCGTCCACGGCGTCCAGCGCCGGCCGGACGCGCTGCTCGTAGCCGGCGGCCGGGTCATGGAGGGGCAGGTCCGGTGCGGCCGTTGTGTGCCCGCGCGCCTCGAGGCGTTCCCGCACCGCGTCCCAGCAGGAGGCGTCGTGCCAGGCGCCGTGCAGCAGTACGAAGGTGGCCATGGCGGTGGTCTAGCACGCGCCGGGGCTCGACTGCCAGGCTCTCGCCCGTGTACTTCGAGCCCGACACGGCTCTGCTCGATGCTGCGCAGGCCCTGTGCGTGGCGCTTCCGGCAGCCGGGGTGCCGGCGGTGCTCCTGCGCCTGCAGGGCCGGGGCTGGGCCCTGGTCGGTCCCGCGGCCGTCGTGGGAACGGTGGTGGCGATCTCGCTGGCGTCCGCGAGCGCCGACGTCATCACCTGGATCGCGTTCATCCTCGTGCCGCCGGGCTGCGCGCTCGCGTTCGGATGGGCGATGCACGGCGCCCGCCCGTGGCTCGCCGTCGTGGCGGTCCCCCTGCTCGCGGTCGCGCTCGCCGCGCCCGACGACCCGGCCGGTCGCGTGGCGCGGCTCGTGCTGATCATCGGCTCGTGCGCGACCGCCGGACGGCTGCTGGCCGCCACCACGCCGCTGACCCTGCTCAAGGTGGGCGTCGTCGCGATGGCCGTCGTCGACAGCGTGTTCATATTCGGCGACTTCTTCGCCGAGCAGAACGCCCTCTTCAACAGCGCGGCGCCCGCCGCCGGCCTGCCGCGCCTCCAGGTGACGGAGATCGGCAACACCGCGACCGACTACGGCGACTTCTTCATCGCCGGCGTGGTCGGGGCCATCCTGGCGTTCGAGCGCCGCCCGCAGGTGCTCGCCGCCGCGCTCACGCTCGCGCTCGCCGAGCTCTGGAACCAGCTCTTCCTGGTGGTCGACTCGCTCCCTGGCACGGTGCCGCCGACACTCGTCCTCGTGGGCTTCGAGCTGTGGAGCCGGCGGTGAGGGTGGCAGCGCGGCGGGTGGTGGTGCTGGCCGTCGTGCTGCTTCAGCTCGTGTTCGTGGCGCGCGGCTACTGGTCGGACCACAAGGAGTTCGCGTTCCAGATGTTCCCCGAGTCGAGCACCTGGCGCGCGCGCGTGGTCCGCGTAACGGCCGACGGCCGCCGCGTCGCGGTCGAGCGCCCGTGGGCGGGCTACCGCTGGGACGAGCTGGTGAGCGTCCGCGGCCTCGGCTACCCCTCGGTCCGCCACCACGCCGACGCCGGCCTCGACAACCAGCTCGCTTTCCTCGACGCGGCGCTCGACTGGGTCGCGAGCCACACCCCGCGCGATCGTGAGACGCGCTATCTCGAGGCGACGGTGCGCTCCTGGCACAACGCCGACCCACCGCGCGTCGAGGTGCTCCGGAGCGGTGTGCGCGAGGGCGTGAGGTGAGCGCGGCGGCCGTCGGCGGCCCGGCGCGCCCACGACGCTTGAACGCTGCGTTCGACGAGCTGCTCGGCCGCCCCGTGAGCATGCGCGCGCTTGCCCTGCTCAGGGTGCTCGCCGGCCCGGCCGTGCTGCTGCACCTCTGGCCGTTCCTCACGGACGCCCTGGACGGGCACGTCTACAGCGACTCCTTCTACGAGCCCTACGCGTCCTGGTACCCCGAGCTGCCGGACGCGCTCTACGCCGGGCTACTCGCACTGGCGGCGCTGGCCGCCGTCGCGATGTCGCTCGGGTTCCTGACGCGCGTCGCGACGGCGGCGACGTTCGCGGTCGTGGCCTACAACCTGTTTCTCTCGACGACGCACTTCCACAACAACCGCGCTTACCTGGTCGTCGTGCTGGGGCTGCTGGCGGTGGCCCCGTGCGGGCGTGAGCTGTCGGTGGACGCGTGGCGGCGCCGCCGCGCTGGGCGCCCGGAGCTAGGGCGCTCCGCGCCGGCCTGGCCGCTGTGGCTGCTCCGGTTCGAGTGCGCCGTCGTATACGGCGCGTCCGGACTCAGCAAGCTCCTCGACCCGGACTGGTTCGGGGGGACGGTCACGTGGCAGCGCGTCGTGCAGGCGCGCGACGAGCTCGACTCGCTGCCGGACTGGGCGGTGTCGGTCCTGACAGACCGGAGCTTCCACACCGGGGCGGCCAAGCTGATCGTGCTCACGGAGCTGTTCATCGCGGTCGGGCTGTGGTCGCGCCGCACCCGCTACGCGGCGGTGTGGGTGGCCGTGGTCTTCCACCTCGCGATCGAGGGCTCGGCGTCGGTGCAGGTGTTCTCCTATCTCGGCATCGCGGTGCTGGTGGTGTGGGCCGTGCCCTCCACGCGGGACCGGCTCGTTCGCATCGACCCTTCCGGCGCCGGCATGCGGCGGCTCGGTGGGCTGGTGCGTGCGCTCGACTGGCTGGCGCGCTTCCGCGTGGAGCCCGCGCCGGCCGGTTCGCCGCTCGAGGTCGTGGACCGGGACGGCGCGGTGCTGCGCGGGGCGCCGGCGCTCGCGTTCATCCTCAGTCGCCTGCCTCTGACCGCGTGGTTCGCGCTCCCCCTGCTGCTGCTTCCGTCCGTCCGCCGGGCCCGGCGCGCGAGCGAGCGATGATCGCCAACCGCCTGTGGCGCGCCGGCCTCGCGCTCGTGCTGCTGATCGCCGTCGCGTTCGTCGTGCTGGCTCCGCCGGAGCGCTGCCCTCCGGTCAGCGCGGGCGAGCTGCGGGCCTCGGCCCAGGCCGCGGTCGGCTGGTTCGTCCGCAACCAGGAGGCCGACGGGAGCTGGCTGTATCTCTACGACGCCGAGTCCGACTCGGCGGCGCCCGAGTACAACCCGGTTCGCCACGCCGGGGTCACTATGGGCCTCTACCAGGCCGCCGCCGCGGGACTGCCGGGCGCTCTGCGCTCCGCCGACCGCGGCACCGAATGGGCACTCGACAGGCTCATGGAGCACGACGACTGGGCGGCCCTCGCCGACGACGGGCGCGTGGCGACCGGCGCGACGGCGCTCCTCGCCGCCGGCTTGGACATCCGGCGCCAGGCCACCGGCGAGACGCGCCACGACGAGCTGCTGCACCGGCTCGGGCGCTTCCTGCTCGCACAGACCGAGCCGTCGGGCGCCATGCTCGCCTCATACGACCCGGTGCGCGAGAAGCCCGTCGCCGGCGAGTACTCGAAGTACTTCACGGGCGAGGCCTATTGGGCGCTGGCGCGCCTCCACCGCGCGTTTCCCGGCGAGGGCTGGGGCGAGGCCGCGGACAGGATCGGCGCCTACCTGGCCACGTCGCGCGACGAGGCCGAGGACCACTGGCCGCCGATCCCCGACCACTGGGCCGGCTATGGCCTGGCCGAGACGGTCGAGTTCCCGGAGCGCGGGCGCCCGCCGCTCACCCGGGACGAGGCCGACTACGCGCGCGAGCAGTCCGGGCTGTTCGGTGTGCAGGCCCGCTGGATCGGTCAGCGCTTCGCGCCGTGGGGCGGCCTCGTGCGCGGCGGATACAAGCCGCGCGGAGGCGGCTACGGCGTGATCGGCGAGGGCCTCGCGGGGTTGTGGCGGGCTGCCCGAGCGGACGCCCGGCTGGCCGACCAGCGCGGACCGCTCGCCGAGCGCGCCACCTGCATCGCCGGCCTGGCCATACGGGAGCAGTCCGGCCCGGACGACGCGGCCGGC
>Ga0126313_10000585_pt1 | contig 17684 bp, 15 predicted proteins | sample Plot105A_FD_89954 | JGI IMG/M metagenome (GOLD analysis project Ga0126313, IMG submission 89954) | Serpentine soil microbial communities from UC McLaughlin Reserve, CA, USA - Plot105A | ecosystem: Environmental > Terrestrial > Soil > Grasslands | place: USA: UC McLaughlin Reserve, Lake County...
GCCGACGGTGCCTCGTCGGACACTTCGCGGACGTGCCGTGCCGCTCTCTCGGCGTCGTCGGTTCCCACGAGGATCGCGATGTCGGGCTTCGCCTCCCTAACTGCATCACGGATGCTCCCCTCGCGGTCGGTCAACGCAAAGAGGTTCAGCCCGGATGAGCAGCTCCGCGCGAAGCGGATCGCGTGCTCCACGGAGTCGTCGTCGGCGACGACGAACAGGCGGTTCATGAGCGGCCTCCGGTGAAGGCGGCTCCGGTGAGCTGGGTGTTGCGACGTGCCCCGTAGCGATGGGCCAATGGGCAAACGGTCATATGTGGTCCTCCAGAACGGCTCGAATGGAGCGTCCGGGCGCGTGCTGCGCTCGGCGCCGGCTGAGACCCCCTACGGGTCAGCCAGGCCGTTGCTGAGGGAAGACCACTCCGACGGGTGCTGCGAGGACCAGCCGGAAGCGATGGCGACGAAGCTCTTGAACGGGATAGGCCAGGAGCGCGACGAGAATCGCGCAGAACAGCCCCGAGGACGCGCCGCCGCCGGAACCGGCGCCGCTGCCGGCCGCACCGGCGCCGCCGGGCGGCGCCGGCGGCGGGGTCGGACTGGGCCGGCCACCGGCGTGCTTCGGCGGGGCGGGCGTCGACTTGTGGTCCCCGGTCTTCCGCGCTGTCGGGTCCGAAGACGCGAACGAGACCGGGCTGTTGGCGTACGGCAGAAGTGGACGGCGGTCCGTCGCCGGAGCGGACCAGCCGGCGATCACGTTCGGCACCGGCGCGGCGCCGGTGTTCGCAGCCCCGGCGCCCGCCGGCGTGGGGTGCGTCCCGCCGCGTGACAGGAGCGGCGAGGGCAGGCTCTCGGGCGCGCGTGCGGGGGAGCCGCCGGCCGCCGGAGCGCGCACGTACAGCACGGGCTGCGCCACCGGCGGCGCCGGCGGCGCCTTGGGGCGGGCGGCGGTTGCGACGGGGACGGCAGACGGCGCGGGGGCCGGCGCGTGCGCGGCCGGCACCGTGGCCGCACCTGCGGCAGGCGCGTCCACGTCGAGTTGTGGACGAGCGCTCTTCGGGTCCGGTTCGGCGGGCGCGGCGGGCGTGTGCGCCGGATCAGAAGCCGACTCGCCATCGGGAGCGGACGAGTGGTCGGGAGCGGACGAGTGGTCGGGAGCGGACGAGTGGTCCGGAGCGGACGAGTGGTCGGGGTTGCCCGGTGCACGATCGGCCGGCGCCTCCGGTTCGGCCGGCGCGGTGGAAGTAGTCGTCGGGGAGCTCGAGTCCGGGGTCGCCCGCTTCGGGGTGTCGTGCTTCCCGGGCCCGCGCCCTCTCCGCTGCTGCCACGTGCCGCGCTCGGAACGGGTTGCCCCGTGCGTGGACGGCTCGGCCGTCTGCGTGGAGCCTGTCGTGGCCGGGGCGGCGGAGGGCGCGCTCGGCGGCGCGCTGACCACACCCGCCCCGTCCGGCGTCGTGGCGGTGCTTCCTGGGTTGGTCTTCGGGCCCGTGGCGGTCCAGGGCGACTCGCCCGCGGTGCCAGTCTCGGCCGCGGCCTTTTCGGGCCCGGCGTTCTCGGCCGCCGCCGTGGCGGGCTCCGTCGACGTCGCCTCGTCGGCTGACGCGGTCTCGTCGGCGCCGGCTGCAGCGACGGCCGACTGGCCAGCCGGCGCCGGTGGGGGCGTCGCGTCGGCGGCTGCTTGGGCGTCGGAAACCCCGGGAGCCGACGTGGCCACCGTCACCGCGTCGGCCGGCGTGACGGGATCGGCCTGACCGCCGGCGAGGTCGCTTGCCGCGGCGGTCGCGGTCCACCCACCCAGCACCACGGCCGTGACAACCGCCATGCGAAGCGACGTGTGGACCATCGGTCCGAGGCACGCTGACGCTGGCGCGCGCCGGCGGCGCGCGGGCACCGAACTACGTCCCGAAGTGGGCAGACGCCACTGCGTTTTGCTCTCCTCCTTGAGTGGTCCTCTTTACACCCTCGCGGTCCACGCGGCGTCGGACAAGACGCGCAACCCGAGGACCATACGATCGGCCAGGGGAGCTACCCATACCATCCGTTCGTCCAGGTGTCGCCCCTGGGCGAGGCTCGGGAGGATGCGGGCAGCCGCGTTCGAACGCCCGTTGGCCGTTACTCGAACTATAACGCTAAGCTTGAGGTACAGAGTACCCGCGGTTTCGAAACCCTTTGCGGGTGATTTTCTGCGAACGCCGCCTCCGCGATGCGGGACGATGAGGCCGACTTGGGAGCACTCTGCGAAGCACGGTTTTGCGGTGATGGATCGCATCCGCCGGGACGGCGCCGCCCCCTCCCCGGCGCTGTCCCGTACCCCCGCGCGCGGGCCGGCGTTCGGGCGGTGAGGCGATGAGCGACCTCGCGGTCGTCGTCGTCGGCGTGGCGGTCGTCACGGGGATCGTCGGAGTCGTGGTGCCGGTCCTCCCGGGGGCGCTGCTCGCCTGGGCGGCGATCGCCGTGTGGGCGCTGGCGGTCGGTTCGACGACGGGGTGGATCGTGCTGGCCGTGGCGACGCTGCTGATCGGCGGCGCCCAGGTCGTGAAGCTTCTGGTGCCCGGACGGCGCCTGCGCGAGTCCGGGGTTCCGCGCGGGTCCATCCTCGCGGGTCTGATGGTGGCCGTCGCCGGCTTCTTTCTGATCCCCGTCGTGGGCTTCTTCGCCGGCTTTCCGCTCGGCGTCTACCTGGCCGAACGCCGCCGGCTCGGCCGGCACGATTCGGCGTGGCGCTCCACGCGCGAGGCCGTCCGGGCGGTGGGCGTTTCGATCCTCATCGAGCTGTCGGCCACGGTGCTCGCCGCCGGAGTGTGGTTGGCCGCGCTACTCATCTGAGCTCTCGCGGTTCGCGTCACGCAGGAGCCGCCGCCCGGGGCGCCGCGCTGCCCCTCGTCGCCTGAGCGGCGGCCGCTCGGGCCTCCGCCCCAACCACCACGTCGGCGCTGCCGGCGCCCGAGGGGCGAGCCGCGACGCCGATGCGTCACGATGCCGCCATGGCCTCGTACCGGGTCAACCCGGCGGCGGTGGCGCATGCGGAGCGCCTCATCGACGGGCGCCAGTACGTCCTGCGCAGCGAGTGGGGTCGCGCACAGCCGCGCGCCGAGCAGGAGAACGCGTTCCTCGAATCGCACTCCTGGGAGCAGTATGCGGAGTGGCACCTCGGGCTCACCGAGGGCGCCGCGGAGGAGACCAAGGCCCGCTACGGCTTCGTCTACGGCGACTTCCGTCGCGTGCACCGGATGGGTCTCATCTCGTGCCACTACCGCGCAGCGGAGTGGCGCCACAAGGAGATCGAGCTCGCCGCGCACGAGCTGCTGCAGCGGCTCGACGCGGTCAGCGCCTGAGGCCCCGCGCGCCTGAGCGCCGCGGCTCGCAGCCGGTCGTCCTACGCCTGTGGCCTCGCCGGTGGACCGGCCGGCCGGCGTCGGCGCGGGAGCCAGGTCCCGCGCCGCCCGGGCGTGGTGACTACGGCGTCGAGATCACGTCGACACCTCCCTTCGTTCCGAGGACTCAGCGCTCGCGCTCACCGCGGCCGCGCGATGAACAACGCCTTGGTGTGCACGTTCTCGTCGAGGTGGTCTTCGAGCACCGCTCCGGTCAGCTGCCCGAGCACCGCGACGCTGCGCAGCCCGGCGTCGCGCAGCGCGTGCTCCACCTCCGCCCGACTGCGGTGGCGCTGGCGATGGACGCTCTGCCTGCGCTCCCACGATCCGTCGTACGTGCGGCGGAAGATCTCGATCGTCGCGCACGCGCGGCGGTCGCCGTCCGGCCCTTCGTCGACGCCGTCACCGCGCCAGCAGACGAAGACGTCCTCGGTTTCGACCACCTGTGCGCCCGTGTAGTCGTTGCGGTACGTCCTCAGCGTGTTGGTGTCGAAGATGAGCAGCCCGTCCGGGGCCAGCGCGCGGGCCATCGAGCCCAGGGCGTGGGTGAGGTCGTCGTCGCCGAGCAGGTAGTTGACGGCGTCGTCGAGGCACGTGACGAGGTCGAAGCGCCCCAGGTCGGGCAGGTCGCGCATGTCGGCCTCGACGAGGCGGACGTCATCGGGCGCGGCGCGGCGCGCCTCGGCGAGCATCTCCGGCGAGATGTCGCACGCGGTCACCCGGTAGCCGCGCCGCGCGAGCGGCAGGAAGCTCTTGCCGGTGCCGCAGCCCACGTCGAGGACGCGCCGGCCTGTGAGGCCGTGCCGGCGCGCGAGCGCCTCGAGCCGGGCCAGCCACACGTCGTGGCGATGATGTGCGGTGAACAGGTCGTAGACGCAGGCGAGCGGCGCGTAGGCGGCACGAGCGGCGTCCGAGCGAAGGAGGGTCATACACCTCCGAGACCCGCTGAGCGCTACATTTCGTTTCGTTCGCTAATCGTGATCTTCTCGAAGATCTTCACGAATCGGCCCATGGTTGGTGGGCATCCGGGGGTGGGACTGGCAAGCCGTGCGCATCCGGTGCCGGCGCGAGACGGACCGATATCTCCGGGACCCGGTCGCGGCCGAGGATGTCGCCCAGGAGGCGCTCCTGCGCGCGTGGCGCAGCCGCGCTTCGTGCGCGACGCCGGACGCCCCGCTCCCGTGGCTGCTGGCGATCACGCGCAACGAGGCGCTGCGCTGGAAGGCCCGGGCCGGCCAGGACGGCGACTCCTTCGATCCGCACGTCCTGGCCGCGATCCTCGGCGCGGACCCGTCTGATCCGGGCGAGACGGCGACCGACCGGGTCTGGCTGACGACGGCGATCGCACGGCTCAGCCCGCCCGAACAGCGCCTGCTTCGCATGCGCTATGAGGGCGACCTGACGACCGCGCAGATCGCGAAACGGCTCGGCACGCCCGAGGGGACCGTCAAGATACGCCTGCACCGCCTCCGGACCCGACTCCGCGGAGAGCTTTCGTGACCAAGGCAGTTCAAGACATCGACGACCCGCGGCTGGTCAAGGCGCTGGCGCATCCGATTCGCGTGCGGATCCTGGGGATCTTGGAACATCGCACCGCGACGCCGAAGGAGCTGGCCGCGGAGCTGGGGTTGCCGTTGGAGAACACCAGCTATCACGTGCGGACGCTGAAGAAGTTCGGGTTCATCCGGCTCGAGCGCAAGCGTCAGGTGCGTGGGGCGGTGGAGCATCACTATCGGGCGGTGGCGCGTCCGCGGGTAAGCGCGCGGGCGTGGGAGCAGATGCCCGAGTCGCTCAAGCAGGCGATGAGCGCGGCCAACGTCAGCCAGCTCAGCGAGCTGGTCAACCGCGCGGTGGCGCAGGGCAAGTTCTCGCGGCCGGAGTCGCAGCTGCAGCGGATGCCCTACACGCTGGACGAGCAGGGCTTTCGGGAGGCGTCGGCGATCCTCAGCGAGGCGTTGGAGCGGATCTCCGAGGTCGAGCGCCGGGCCAAGGCGCGCGTGCAGCGCGGCCAGACCGACCCGGTGCCGGCCGTGACCGCGGTCATGCTGTTCGACCGGCCCGATCCCGCGCCGCTGCCCGACCCCGCCGGAGACGAGCGGGCGGACGACGGCGACGCCGAGGAGCGCAAGACCGGCGTGGCGGGGTAGCCGCCGCCGTCGGGCGACCCGCGGCGCAGCGGCCGGCCCGACGGCCCCCAGCAGCGGGACCCGTGGGCCGCGGCCCTCGCCGCCGCGACCGGCGGCGGCCCCGGGGTCCTCCCGAGGTCTGGGGCGATCATGCGCCAAAAGCCCCTTGGCAAACGGGAACGACGAGGACCGAGCGCACCCCCGGCACCCGGACGCGATCCCCGTCTTAGCCTCGATCCACCGCCGGGCGGCGGGGTTCCGTCCGGGCGTGAACGAAGAATGACCTCCTGAGCAGGAGAAAAGCGACCGATTGGCGCGGTCGCGGCCTGCGACAGGAGGTCACCTTCATGGTGCATGTTGACGGGCCGGTCGGACCGGACGGTGTGGCGGTCGCTTTCGATGATCAGCGGGCGGTCGCGGATGCCGGAATTGTCTTGTCGGCGACACTGGCTGGGCGGCTGGGAATCGAGGCGCTCGTCGACGAGCGCGTTGATCTCGGCGAGCGCGCCGGCGCCGGCAACGAGGGCGCGAAGGTGATGACGCTGATCTCGGCGATGGCGCTCCGGCGCGGATTGCATCGACGACTGCGACGTGCTGCGCGCGGGGCGCACCGCGGATGTGCTCGGGCACCGGGTGATGGCGCCGTCGACGCTGGGGACGTTTCTGCGGGCGTTCACGTTCGGGCACGTCCGCCAACTCGACCGTGTGCTGGGCGAGGCGCTCGGGCGCGCCTGGGCGGCCGGCGCCGGACCTGGCGCCGGGCGGCTGGTCATCGACGTCGACTCGTTCGTCGGCGAGACGTTCGGCCCAAAGAAGCAGGGCGCGGCGTTCGGCTACACCCGGATCCGTGGCTACCACCCGATCCTCGCGGTCCGCGCGGACACCGGCGAGGTGCTGCACATCCGCCTCAGGAAAGGGTCGGCGAACACCTCGCGCGGCTTCGGGCGCTTCTTGGACGAGCTGCTCGCGCGCGTCGAGCGCGCCGGCGCGACCGGGCCGAAGCTGCTCAGAGCCGACAGCGGCTTCTGGAACAACCACACCTTCACGAAGCTCGATCGCGCCCGCTGGCGGTTCTCGATCGGCGTCCGCCTGCAACCGGCGGTGCGCGCGGCGATCGAGGCGATCGACGAGACCGCTTGGCAGACGCTCGCCGACTACCCCAAGACCTCGATGGCGCAGATCGCGGAGACCACGCTCAATGACCGGCGGCTCGTCGTCCGGCGCGTTCGGACCTTGGATCGCCAAGGCGAGCTGCTGCCGACCTGGGAGCTGTTCCCGTTCATCACCAACCGCACCGACGACCTCGCCACCGTGGAGGCCGAGCACTGCCAGCACGCAGTCGTCGAGCTCGCGATCCGCGATCTGAAAGACCAGGCGCTCGCGCACTTCCCGTCCGGCAGCTTCTACGCCAACGCCGCCTGGACGGTGATTGCCGCGCTCGCGCACAACCTGCTGCGCTGGACCAGCGTGATCGGGCTGCCCGGTCACACCGTTCGCGCCGCCCGCACCATCCGCCGCCGACTGCTTGCGCTGCCCGGTCGCCTCACACGCAGCGCGCGCCGCTGGACGCTGCACCTGCCCGCCCGCTGGCCCTGGCACCACGACTTCATCCGCGCCCTCGCCCGCATCCGAGCGCTCCCGATCGTGGCCTGACCCGCGGCCGCCGCCTCACGACCCCCAGCCCGACCAACCGGCGCCCGCGGCGCGCGATCGCCGCTGCCCCCCGAACACGCCAGAACAGCTCCGGGGAGCCGCGCTCAACATCTCCACGACCCCATCGGGCCCCTAAGACCCGCCGCAACCACCGAAATCACCCCGTCACGCGCGATCAACCGCTCGATCAATGCGAGGCGGTGGATCGAGGCTTAGGCAGCCGCCTGCGCGAACAGTCAGTCGATCTCGGCGAAGAAGATCGTCACGCCTCCGGTGGCGAAGTTCGGGATGTCGTTGACAGCGGCTTGGCCCTCGTCGGACTCGAGCCCCGCCTGCAATGCGTCCATGTCGTTGAAGGTGAGCTCGGCGATGCGCTGGTAGGCAACCGGGGTGCCGTCAGGCGTCGCGATGCCCCGTGCGGCCTCGAATCGCTGCAGCCCCGGGATCGCCTTCGCGAGCGCCGTGTGCGTGTCCGCGTAGTGGCGCTCGAAGGCGTCCGGTTCCGCCGGAGGCCCATAGAGCACGACTGCCTTGACCATGGTGTTCCTTTCGTCGCGTCCATCGACCTTACGGCTCAGCGTTCGACCGCGTCGTATGGGCCCGATCCGGCTTCGATCCATGCGGCGAGTTCCGGTCGCGGCGGTCGGACGCCCCAGCGACGGGGGCCGGAAGGCCGCCCGCGAAGCCACGGCCACGAGTCGGTCGGTGGTGACCAGGCTCGCCTAACGTTCGCTTGGCCGCGCAGTCGGCCCGTCAACGGAAGCGCTCGACGAGCCGGTCGGCGTAGAAGTCCTGCCACCGGGCCGCGGGGGCCGCCTCTGCAAAGGCGCGCTCGCACTCCACGAGCTCAGCGAGATCGCCCCGGAGCCGACGGCCATATACGGAGCGGTGGGCGGCGCCGACGACAGGCTTTTCGCGCGCCCACCCCGGGTCGCGTTGGCGCTGCGGACACGGTCGATCGCCGGAAACGTGAACATTTCCTGTCGTGTGGGACGCCGGCCGCAAGGCCGGTGCGCGGTCCGCGTTTGGCGCCGACAACGGCACGTCGCGTAGGGCGGGAGACGATGAGCATGACCACACTGACGACACTGGCGCCGATCACGCTGACGGCGCTCGCGCTGGTCGGAAGGCGCCTGACGCGGACATATGCCGGCCGAGCGCGGGGCGGCGGTGCGCCACTGTGCCGCCATGCCGGCGGCGACCCTGCCGGCGAGAGACACCGGTCGGTGGCCGGATGCTTCGTCAGGCGCCCGCGCCGCGCGCGCCGTCAGCTGCGCGAGGGCCGGCGCGCACGGTGCCGATAGCGCCGCCCGCCCTGGGCGATGTCGCCAAACGCGAAGAACAACGGAGATGTAGCGGCGGGCGGGGCGGGACACTGCGCCGCCCGGCGGACCAGCACGACGAGCTCGAAAAGGTCACCGATGGGCGCCGGCCACTACCTCGTTGGCCGTACACGCCAGGCCCGTGCCGATCGCCCCGCGGGCCGTACCGTCCGCCGTCTCTCGGTTGCGTCGATCGACACGAAGGAATAGTCCTCGGGGCCGAGAACAGCTTCGCCGCGACGTCTGCCGCGGCGTTCTTCGAAGGCATCCGCGTCAGTCGGGCTGTGGAGGGGCCCGATGCTGTGGCGCGTCGCCGTGCGAGTGAACACGCCGGTGGCCGGCGTTCGGGCGCTCCGCGACGGCTCGCGCAACCAGTTCTCACGCGTCCGAGTGGAGGAGAGGGACTTGAGCATCCCCGCGCACACGACCCGTCGGGTCGGAATCGCCGCCCTCGTGGTGGCACTCGTCGCACTGTTCGCCATCGCCGCCGTCCCGGCGGACGCCAAGCGCAAGGCACGCGCTCATGGAGGCGAGAGCGAGAACATGCGCCTGCTGGGCATGGACGACCTGCAGGCCCGGTCGGCCTACCAGCCGGTCATCCATCACTACGGCGCCGGCGACCGGTGGATCGCGTTCGTCGGTCATCACGGCGGCACGGCAGTCAACCCCCTGACCGGCGACGAGGAGCCCAACGGCACCTCGATCGTCGACGTCACGAATCCGCGTCACCCTCGGTACCTGCATCACATCCCCGGCGAGCCGCCGACCGGTGCCGGCGAGGGCGGCGGGGCCCAGATGGCTCGCGTATGCAACGGCAGCGACCTGCCCGGCACGACGAGCGACGATGCCAAGGTCTTCCTGCTGCGCACGTACGGCAACTCCGCGCACCAGGTGTGGGACGTCACCGACCCATCGGATCCGACGCTGTACACGACCGTGGTCGACAACCTGGCCGGCACGCACAAGAGCTTCTGGGAGTGCAATACCGGCATCGCCTACCTGGTCTCGGGCGTCCCCGGGTGGCGCACGGACCGGATGACCCAGATCTTCGACCTCAAGGATCCGAAGAACCCTGAGTTCATCCGCAACTACGGGCTCGTCGGCCAGGAGCCGGGCTCGACGGTCGAGCCGGTCCCCACGGACCTTCACGGGCCCATCAGCCTGGGCGACCGCGTGTACTTCGGCCACGGGACGGGCGCCAACGGCATCATGCAGATCGCCGACCGGACGAAGCTGCTCACGAAGGCGCCACCGACGCCCGAGAACCTGCTCGCGCCGCAGATCTCGCGGCTCGACCTGTCGTCGCACTGGGGCGCCCACACGACGTTCCCGGTGCTGGGCATCCCGGTCGCCGAGGACGCCGACTTCGGCATCGGAGCGACGCGTGACGTGGTGGTGATCGTCAACGAGGCGACGAACAACGAGTGCCGCGAGGAGGCGCACCAGCGCATGTTCCTCGCGGACATCACGGACGTGACGAAGCCGCAGATCATCTCGAGCTATCGCGTCCCGGAGTCCGAGGGCCAGTACTGCCAGCGCGGCGGGCGCTTCGGCGCGCACTCGTCGAACGAGAACATGACCCCGATCTACTACCGCAAGGTCGTGTTCATCTCGTACTTCAATGCCGGTGTGCGGGCCGTGGACATCCGCGACCCGTTCAATCCGGAGGAGGTCGGTCACTTCATCCCGCGGGTCACCGAGAACACTGACCCGCGGTGCGTGACGATCGACGGCGCCGAGCGCTGCAAGACGGCGATCCAGACCAACAACGTCGAGGTCGACGACCGCGGCCTGGTCTACATCGTCGACCGGGCCAACACAGGGATGCACATCCTCGAGGCCACCGGTGAGCTGCGCCGCATCGCGGCCGGCGGCTGAGCACCACCCGCGGCGGTCCCCGCGGCATCGCGCCGCGGGGGTCGCCGTCGGCGGACGAACAGCCGGCGCCGCGGAGGAGCCCGGTCCGCTTGCGGCTCATGCGATCGCCGCGGCCACGCGGGGCCGGCCGGGTGCCTCGCGGTGCTCGACCCCTCGGTCGGCGTGGGCTGTGATCGCCGCACGGCAAGGTCGCGCCGAGGGGAGGACGGCACCGGTGTGCACCGATGGCTGCGCCCGCCATCGAGCGGCGGCCCCGGCATTGAAGCACGGCTACTCCGGGCTACCGGTTCCCGGCGAGCGCGCGGCCCACGCATCGAGCCGGCGTCGCCGGGACTTGCGGCCCTCGCGAGCGCGTGAGCGCTCGGAGCGTCGGCGCCGACGGGGATGAGATGGCCGTCTGCTCGACCTGGGGGCTGACGGACGGCCGGACGGCGCCGCTGGCGGCGAGCCTACGGCTGGGCCCGTAAAGCGATCGGGGTTCGGTGGAACGATCGATCTTCGCTGTGCGAGAGGACCTGCCGAGCGGAACGGTCACAGGAGTCGGTCCGCGAGCTCGAGCTCGCCGCCGGCGGCGGCGAACGGTCGTCGCCCGTCGCAGAGGTCTGCGTCGGGTCACCTTGCGATGGCCACCCCGAGCCGCCGGCACCCAGACGAGAATGACCGAGGCTCTGGCTCTACTCGACGGTGAAGCCTTCGGGGCAGCCGAGCTCGTTCGCGCCCGTATGGAACGCGGCCATGGGGAGCTTCTCATGCCGGACGCCGAGTAGGACGCAGTACGCGGCGTCGGAAGCACGGGCAGGCGTCAGCTTTGTGGCAGGAGCGCGCCTCGTCTCCTCGATGGTCGAGCCGATCTTCGCGATCGCGCAGGTGGCGCTGGTGCGTGTAGGCCGAAGCAGGAGCGTTCCCCTGTGGCCGACCAGTAGCCGTGGATCGCTCGGACGAGCGCAGCAGTGGGATGGCATGGCGTGTCCGTGCCGGGTCACAGGAGCTCCGCGATCGACGCCGCCGCACGCGCTGCACCGTCGGCCTCCACCGGGCGGTAGTCGACGTCGCGGCCGATCTCCGCGGCGATCGCGTCAGCGATCTCCTCGGGCCCGTCGAGCTCGAAGTCCATGCGCCGCCCGGATCCATAGCGCTCGAGGCGGTGGCGGACATGGAAGTTCTGCTCGAAGTGATGGCGAAGCGGGAAGTAGAGAAACGGCCGGCGGTTGGCGGTCAGCTCCATTGCTGTCGTGAGCCCGCCCTGAACGACGGCCAGATCGCAGGCGGCGAGCTGGCGGTAGAGGTTGTGCACGTAGGCGCGCAGCTCCAGCCCCTCGGCCTGCGGCAGGGTCGCAAGGTCGATCCGCGGCCCCGCGACGACGATCATCCGCAGCTCCGGGACGAGCCGCTTGGCCCGCGGGAACGCCTCGATCACCCTGCGCAGCAGATGGCCACCGACGCCGGAGCCGCCGACGGTGACGATGCAGACTTGCTCGTCGGGCGCGTAGCCCAGGTCGTGGCGAAGCTTCTCCCGGTCGGCGAACTGAGCGGGGTCGAAGCCGGTCACGTAGCCGGCGAAGTCGAAATGATCCTCGGTCCAGTCGCGTATCGCGGGCAGGTCGGGACCGAAGCGCTCCGGGACGATGTCGTCGGGGTTGCCGACGAACAGCGCCCGGTCGCGCACGCGCCGGTGGCGCGCGATGTGCTCGATCATCTCGGCGTTGTAGTCGCTGGTGAGGTGAGCCTCGTGCCGACCGCCGTCCTCCATCGGCAGCCAGCCGACGAAGTCGGTGAGCCACACGTACGTCGCCCGCTTCAGCTCGGGGTTCTCGTGCAGGAAGTAGTCGAGCTCCCAGGCCTCGTCGCCGATCCAGAGGTCGTAGTGCTCCGTCTCCACGAGGTCGTGGAAGACCATGAAGTTGGAGACCAGGATCTCGTCCATCCGCCGCCATGCCTTGAAGCAGTGGAGGTCATGCTCGGCGGACTCCGACTCGATGTGGTGCGCCTCGTTCGCCAGATGAGCGCTCGCCGGATGGATCCGCTCGCCCTCGGCCGCGAGCACCTTGGTCACCGGATGCTGGGCCAGCCAGTCGATCTCGAGATCCGGATGGAGCTTCCGCAGCTCCCTCGCGATCGCGACATCGCGCTGGGCGTGGCCGAGCCCGATCGGAGATGAGATGTAGAGGGCGCGCTTGGCCCGGGACCGCCCGCGGGTCCACACGCGCGGGCGCGTCGGGGCCGGTCCGCGCGCGCGCTCGGCGAAATCGCGGAGCAGCAGGTTGACCTTCACCGGGTCGCGGGCGTGGGGGCTGTGACCCGAGCCGACCAGCGTCACCAGCGCACCGCCGATCAGCTCGGCGAAGGTCGCTCCCGAGTCGTGGGGGCGAACGGCGTCGTCCAGCCCATGCATGACGAGTACGGGGCAGCGAATCCGGGCCGCCAGCTCGCGCACGCTGGCCTCGTCCGGGAGCCGCGGGGCGAGCTGGGTCGCGACGAGGGTCTCGGGAGCCGTCTCCAGCGCCCACTCGATCGCGTCCTCACGCTGCTTGGTCGAGTGAGGCTCGGTGAAGACCTGCGAGAAGAAGAACTCGAGGAAGTCCTCGTAGTGCTCGAGCCAATAGTGGCTGTTGAACTTCGCCCACCCGTCGTGGGAGTCGTGGTGCCGCTTGAACATCTCCTCGGCATCGGCGCGCGGCGCGGCCGGTGGCAGCGGAAGCGCGGGGGCGATGGCCACCATCCCCGCCACCCGCTCGGGATGTTGGGCGGCAAGCAGCATCGCTCGCTCCACACCCCGCGACAGCGAGACGAGCACCGCCCGATCCGTGCCGGTGGCGTCCATCACGGCGAGGGCATCATCGGCGTACTCCTGCTCGACGTAGGCCTCGGGCTCGGACGGGCGGTCGGACCTGCCGTTGCCGCGGCCGTCGAAGGTCAGGACGCGGAAGTGCCGCGCCAGGTAGGGAACCTGCCCCTTCCAGCAGCGTGAGTGGATGATCGACCAGGTCGGCAGCAGCAGGATCGTCGGCTCGCCCTCGCCGTAGACCTCGTAGAAGACGTTGACGCCGTCGCGTTCGACGTAGCCCTCGGTGTCCGGATAGCGGGCGCGGCTCTGCTCGCGCGGCACCGCGGCGGACCGTGCGGTTATGGCGATGTTCATCGGGTTTTCTCCAGCGACTCCAGCCATCGATCGATCCAGGCGAGCAGCTCGTCGTGGCCCGTCGAGATCCCCGCGAGCCGTTCCAGCTCGATCCCCTGGTTGAACGTCATCACCAAGCTCACCAGCGCGTCCAAGGGAAACTCCGCTGGCTCGAGCCCGTACTCGTCGGCGGCCTTTTCGAAGGCCTCGGTCAGGACCTCCCGCCATTGCACATTTACACGCGCGAGGCGCTCGCGGATCTCGGGGCGGTTCCAACCGAGCGCCTGAAGCTCAAGCAAGATCTTGGGATAGCCCGCCGCCAGGTCGTGCTCCAGGTACTCCATCGCCCGTCGCCATTTCTCGATGAACGGGACGTCGGTCTCATACATCGCTCGCTGTCGTTCGATCAGGCGGGCGGTGAACCGCTGGAGCGCCTGGACCAGTACCTCATCGAGCGAGCCGAAGTAGTAGTGCACGAGCCCGTGGTTCAGCCCCGCCTCGCTCGCCAATCGCCGCGTCGTGATCCCGGCGTAGCCGACCTCGATCAGCAGGCGCTCGGCGGCGTCGAGGAATGCCTCGATTGCGCGCGCACGCGAGGGAGAGATATCTGACTCGACCGGCATCGAGGGCATCGATCGGCCCTCTACCTTGCCGAACGCCTTCGCGTACGGGCGGGCGGTGAGCATCGACGCGCGGACATGGACCAGTGGCCGTGGAGCGCCCGCCGGCTCGCCGGTCCTGTGCCAGTTGTGCTTGCGCCTCGCCTCTTAGTCATGCGCCTAAGGCACATGTCTAACCGACGGCCGGCGCCGTGTCAAGCGCTGAGGCGCGAACGTGCCGAAGCGGCCGTTGGCGCTGAGACCCTTCGCGTCAGCCGGGCCGCTCCACGTGGAACGGTGCTCCCGGAACTAGACGGACGGCAACCACGACGTCGCCGGTCCGTCGGCGCCCCTGTCGGATCCCCGAGGGCCTGGCGCGCGGGCGTGCGCATCTCCCAGAGCGCGAGCGCGCTCAGCACCGCAGCCACCGTCGCGCTCAGCGCCAGCGCGCTGATGTGCGAGCCGATCGGCGCCAGCAGCACGAGGATCGTCGCGCTGGCGACGCGCTTGGCGTTGGCGGCGCCGGTGACGCGCAGCCGGAAGAGACTCTCGCCCAGCAGGTAGAGCACCGGCCCGCCGAGGACCATCGCCAGGCCGACGCCGTGCAGCGCGCGCCCCGGCTCGGCGACGAGCAGCTCGGCGCCGACCGCCGCGGCGATGATTCCGGCCACGATCGGGACGTGCAGGTAGGTGTAGGCGTCGCGTGCCAGCCGGCCCGGGTCCGCACAGGTGCTCATCACAGCGCGCGAACGCTCGGCGACCGCGCCGAAGTACAACCACCACAACGCGGCGGTCTCGAGGAATGCGATGCCGAGGCAGAGGACGACCGTGGACGTCAGGCCCGCGTCCGCGGCCGTCGCGCCGGTGACGACGATCGACTCGCCGAGCGCGATGATGATGAAGCCCTCGCAGCGGTCGGTGAAGTGACCGCCCTCGATGTCGTAGTCGGTGGTCACGGCGCGCCCGCGGCGCGGCAGCCAGTAGCCGGCGACAGGGGCGCAGAGGTCGAGCACGACCGCCGGGATCCACAGCAGCAGGCGTCGGTCGCCGGGCAGTGCCGCGCCCGCCAGCCACAGCACCCCGGACGCGGCGCTCCAGCCGACGAGGCGCTCGAAGATGTCGCGCAGCGGCTGGTCGCTGCCGAGCAGGATCGCGGCCGCGGCGTTGCGACCGACCTGCAGCACGACGTAGCTGATCGCGAACAGGACGCCTTGCTCGCCGAACGCGCCCGGCAGCGCGGCGGCCATGAGCAGGCTCGCGAGCATGACGCCGGTGAGCACCGCGCGCACCGCCGGCGACGCCGGTTGGAACCAGTTGGCCATCCAGGTGGTGTAGATCCACGCCCACCACACGATCAGCAGCAGGAACGCCGCTCGCCCGACCTCGGCGACCGTCAGGTCGCCGAGGAGCATGTGCGACAACTGCGTGACCGCGAAGACGTAGACCAGGTCGAAGAACAGCTCGACCGTCGTGACCGGTTGCTCGACGCCGTCGCCGCGCGGGCGCAGGTGGCGTGCCGGTGGTCGGCCGGCTCGGCAGCGCTCATGGCCGCGTGCGCCTTCCTCGTGCTCGCGCTCATCGTCACCGGCATCACCCTCCGGCGCGGACGCGCCGACTCGACGGCCTCCGAGGACGACCCCTCGGTCCTCGCGACGACCGCGAGCCCCGGGCACCCGGCCGCCGAGGCACTCAGCGAGTGCGAGGCGTGAACCAGCCTTTCAAGCGATCAACCAAGAGAACAGACCATGCAGATCACCCGCAGCGGCATCGACACGCAGAAGGGCCCGGCCGACTGGTTCACCGGGGACGTCTACATCGACGCCATCGCCGCGCCCACCGGCAGTTCGACGTTTGCCGCCGCGAGCGTCCACTTCAGCCCGGGAGCCCGGACCGCGTGGCACACCCACCCGCACGGCCAGACGATCTTCGTCACCGAGGGCGTCGGCCTCTGCCAGCGCGAGGGCGGGCCGATCGAGGAGATGCGTCCCGGCGACCGCGTCTTCTTCGAGCCCGGCGAGAACCACTGGCACGGCGCCGCCCCCAATCGCTTCATGGTTCACATCGCCATGCAGCAGAACGACGAGAGCGGCAGCCCGGTCACGTGGGGCGAGCACGTCACCGACGAGCAGTACAGCGCCGCGCCTCAGTCGTAGGCAAGCGCTCGCAGCCATCAACGCGCGCCAGGGCACAGTTCTCGCTGTCGCCTTGGACGACGCGAAAGCAGCAGTCCGGAGTGCCTATCGAGTCGGGCGCTACTTGGAGGCGCGATGGCCCGCCAGCGCGGCGTAAGCGCCGAGGCCGATGAGAATGCTGCCGGTAGCGACCTGCTGGCGACGCCACATCGTCGGTCGTTCGCGGAGCCGTCGACTGATCCCTCCGGCTGCGAACGCGACGGCGACGTCAACAAGGGTGTTGAGCCCGACGCTGACTGCGCCGAGGACGAGGACTTGCACGGCGACCAGGCCGTTCTCGGGCTGGCAGAACTGCGGCAGGAAGGTGAGGAAGAAGAGGGCCGTCTTTGGGTTGAGGACTTCGGTCAGCACGCCCTGTCGGAGAGCGTTCGATGTGGCGGGCGCCGTCCCTCGGGCTGAGCCCGGTGGCGCTTCGTGGTTCCGGCTGAACAGCGCCTTGCTTCCAAGCCAGATCAGGTACGCAGCACCGAGATACTTGACGACGGTGAACGCCGTTGCCGACGTGGCGATGATGGCCGACAGACCTGCTGCCGCTGCGGCCACGTGCACCAGGCCGCCTATGCCTGTCCCCGCTGTCGAACGCAGACCCTCGTCGCGCCCACCTCCGAGACTCCGGGCCAGCACGTAGAGCATCCCCGGACCGGGGATGAGCGCAATCGTCGTCGCAGCTACAGCGAAGGCGATCAGGTGGGCAGCGTCGGGCATCTGCCCAGCGTATCGGCGGGGCTAGTCGTGCGTGGTAGCGGCGTGCGGCCGAATCGGACCGCCGGGAGCGCCTTCGACGGACTTCTCGAACCGCCGGACGGGCTGGGGAAACGCAGACTTGTGAGGGAGGCGGGAGACCTTCCCGCCGGCCAGGGCTGCGTGCGCCAGCAGGCGCGGATCGCCGCGGACACGTACCGCTGAGCTCGCCGGCCCGCACGCCACTCCGGCGCGGCGGCGCCTGAACCTTGGTCCACAGCGGCGTGGACGGCCCGGATAGGCTCGCCGCCATGCAGCAGACGCTCGCGGACGGCGGCGGCCCGGACGTCCCCGCCGTCCGGGCGATCGGGCTGCGCAAGACGTACGGCGCCGGCGAGGTCGTGGCGCTCAAGCGGCTCGACCTCGACGTGCGCGCGGGCGAGTTTTTCACGCTGCTCGGGCCCTCCGGCTCGGGCAAGACGACGACCCTGCGGCTCATCGGCGGCTTCGAGCGGCCGGACTCCGGCGCCGTCGAGCTCGCCGGGCGGGACGTCACGCGCGATCCGCCGTACCTGCGCGAGGTCAACACCGTCTTCCAGGACTACGCGCTGTTCCCGCACATGACGGTCGCCGAGAATGTCGCCTATGGGCTGCGCCATCGCGGCTGCCCTGCGCGCGAGATCCCGGAACGCGTCGCGGAAATGCTCGAGCTCGTGCGCCTGCCGAGCTTCGGCCACCGGCGGCCGCA
>Ga0126313_10000586_pt1 | contig 17650 bp, 16 predicted proteins | sample Plot105A_FD_89954 | JGI IMG/M metagenome (GOLD analysis project Ga0126313, IMG submission 89954) | Serpentine soil microbial communities from UC McLaughlin Reserve, CA, USA - Plot105A | ecosystem: Environmental > Terrestrial > Soil > Grasslands | place: USA: UC McLaughlin Reserve, Lake County...
GGACGGGCGCCGGCGCTGGCGGCAGTTCAACTCGCCGCTCGTCTCCAGCCTGAAGGCCGCCGGCCTGCACGTCTGCGCGTACCAGTTCGTGTACGGCAGGTATCCCCGCAGCGAGGCGAACGTCGGGATACGGCTGGCCCGCGGGGGCGCCGACTGCCTGCTGATCGACGCTGAGGGCGACTATGAGGGCCGCTACTGGCAGGCACAGGCCTACCTGCGCCGCCTGCGCTCCCGCCTCGGCCCCAACTACCCGCTCGCGCTGGCGGGGTTCCCCTACGTGCACTACCACCCCGGCTACCCCTACTCGGTCTTCCTGGGGCCCGGGGGCGCCCAGCTCAACGTTCCCCAGGTGTACTGGAGGGCGATCGGCACGAGCGTCGACCGTGCCCTTGCCGTGACCTACCGCTACAACTCCGTCTACGGCCGTCCGATACTGCCGCTGGGCCAGCTGTATCAGAGCCCGCCGTCGCGTCAGATCACTCGCTTCCGGAAGCTCAGCGCGGCCCACGGCACCTCCGGCGTGAGCTGGTGGAGCTGGCAGCACGCGAACGACCGTGAGTGGTGGGCGATCAGCGCGCCGCTCGTCTTCGACCTGCCGGGGCCGCCGGCCGGGTACCCGCTGCTGCGGCGCGGCTCACGCGGCGACCTGGTGGTCTGGGCGCAGCAGCACCTGCTGGCGGTCGGGATGCGGGTGCCGGTGAACGGGGTGTTCGGCAGCCGCATGCGCCGCGCGGTGCTGGACTTCCAGGGGTTGCTGGGGCTGCCGCCGGCCGGCAGGATCGGCCCGCGCACCTGGCAGGCGCTTATGGCCCACCCGGCGACGGCGGTCTCGTGGTCCCGTCGTGGGAAGGCCCGGGCGTTCGCGGCCGCTGGCGGTCGCCGCGAGCCGCTTTCGGCGCACCTGCCCGCGGTCCGCAACGAGCTCGGTTACCGCAGGCACCGCTAGCGCGCCGGGCGCTCGGCCATTCGGCCGAGCGCCCGTCACGCCTCACTCCGAAGGTCATACGGTTTGCGAATGGGGCGACGCGGATCCCGCCCGGCCCCCGGCTTCCCGCGTGCTCCCGGCCGCTCCCGTGTCCCGCGACCCGGCGGGCTGGCTCGAGCGCCACCGCGCCCGCTATGGCGAATGCTTCTCTTCCAAGTTCCCTTCTTCGGCCATCTCGTGTACGTGAGCGACCCGGGGGACATCAAGCGCGTCTTCGCGGGCGACATCAGGGTCTTCCACGCGGGCGAGGCGAACTCGATAGCGCTCGGTCCCGTCTTCGGGACCTATTCCCTCCTCACGCTGGACGAGGACGAGCACGTGCGCCAGCGCAAGCTGCTCCTACCCCCGTTCCACGGCCAGGCGGTGCGCCGGTACGGCGAGGCGACCGAGGAGATCACGGGCCGCGAGCTCGACAGCTGGCCGCTCGGAGCACCCTTCCCGCTGAGGCCGCGGATGCAGGCGATCACGCTCGACGTGATCCTGCGCACCGTCTTCGGAGTCCGCGAGGAGGCGCGGCTAAGGGCCTTCCGTTCGGCGATCTCGAAGCTGGCGGGCATCGGAAACGCGCTGGTCTGGCTACCCCCCTTCCGGCGCGAGCTTGGCCGGTTCAGTCCCGCGGCGCGGTTCAGACGGGTCCGCGACGCGGCCGACGAGCTGATCTACGACGAGATCCGCAGCCGCCGCGCTCTGCCCGAGGAAGAGCGCTCCGACGACGTGCTCTCCCTCCTGCTCGAGCCCCGCCACGAAGGCGGCAGCCGGATGAGCGACGAAGAGCTGCGCGACGAGCTGATGACCCTGCTCGGAGACGCCGGCGGCGGCCGCGGCCGGATATCGCCGGCGCCCGCACGAGGTGGCGGCAGCCCACGGGTAAGCGTCCTGGGTCGTGGGGCCAGGAGCCCCTTTAGGCAGGACCGTTTCGCTGCCGTCCTGCATTTCCCGGCGGAGCGGCTAAACGAGGCGCTTCGTGCTAACCGCGGCGTCGCTCGGCCTGGGCGCGCTGTTCCAGCCACTGGATGAGCGGGCGCAGCTCGTCCGGGACCGCCGTCTGCTGGACGAGCACGCGCTGGGGCGGGCCGTCGTGCTCGAGGACGATCTCGTACTGGTAGACGTCGGCGCCGGGGCCGCTGATCGGGGAGCGGTCGGCCAGGGCGGACAGGTTCGCCTGCGAAACGAGCCCCTCGAGCTCGCGGGCGGTCTTGTCGTCCAACTCGTCGACCGACACCGACGCAGCGAGGACGTTGCCGGCGAAGACCCCGCCGCTGCGGCGGAACGAGAGCCGCAGTCCGGCGGGCTTGGCCACTCCGCTATGTTCGCACGACGCGTCGCCTCGGCCTGCGACCCCTCCGCCTGCCCCTGGGGGCCTCTCGCTGGCGAGGAACGCCCACCGTGTCCCAGGCGGCCTCGACCGCGTCCACTTCCTTGCTGCTCGCCCCGTAGAGCTGGCTCGCCACCCGCTGGGTCAGCCGCGCGAAGCGACGGAAGCCGCTCGTGGCCCTGAGCTGCGGGTTGCCGAGCGCCGTGTACCAGATCCGCCCCGCGGCCTCCCAGGAGTGCCCGCCGAGCGCGACGGCCAGCTCGTAGAAGGCCTTGTTGGGGATGCCGGAGTTGATGTGCACGCCCCCGTTGTCGTCAAAGGTCTCGACGAAGTCGTCCATGTGCCCCGGCTGCGGGTCGGTGCCGAGCAGGTCGTCGTCGTAAGCGGTGCCCGGCTCCTTCATCGAGCGAAGCGCCTTGCCGTTCACGCCCTCGGCAATGATCTCCTTGCCGATCAGCCAGTCCGCGTCCTCCGCGGTGTCGCCGTTTCGCCACTGGTCGACCATCGCGCCGAAGGCATCCGCGTAGTGCTCGTTGAGCGCCCCGGACTCGCCCTGGTAATCGAGCGGCCCGTCGTACTGGATCACGCCGTGGCCGAGCTCGTGCGCGCAGACCGACAGCGACTGGGTGAGGCGGGTGAAGGTCTGGCCGCTTCCGTCGCCGAAGATCATCTGGTCGCCGTCCCAGAAGGCGTTGTCGAAGTTCTGCGAGTAGCGCACGACGCCGTCGAGCGTCAGTCCCGCGCCGTCGATCGAATTGCGCGCGTAGACCTCGAACCAGAAGTCCCAGGTGGTCCCGAAGTACTCGAACGCCTCGTCTACCGCGTCGTTTCCGGTCTTCGGGTCCCCCTCCTGGCGAACGATCGGGGAGTTGAGGTCCTCGCCGTTCTCGGCGTTGCGGATCAACCGGTTGACCTGCGGCTTCTTGAGCGCCGCCGCGGCCGGACGGGCGGGTCCGATGGCGGCCCGGCGGGCCTCCGCCTGTGTCCGGGCGCCTCGCAGCGTGGCGCTGAGACCGAGGGTGTCGAGCGCTGCCTCGCGGTGCTCCACGCCGCCGCGCTTGGCGACTTCGCGCAGGACGTAGTCGGGCACTAGGCAGTGCAGTGGGTTCCGGCGATCCATTTGTCCCCTTTCGGGCGGGTCCCCTTCGGGCGGCTTGCGGTCCATCGCGACCGTAGCCCGGGCAGGGATAGGCGGTCAAGGAATAGGGACCTAACCCACATTCGGCTCGCTGCGGTACGCAAGGGCGTTCGCTCAGCGGTCGCGCGCGCCCAGCATCACGGCCCCGACCGCGGCCGCCAGGAGTAGCAGCGCGACCGCCACGCCGAAGCCGGCCCGGGCGGCGACGTCGAAGCTGTCGTCGATCCGCCCGATCAGCTGTTCGTGCAGCGCCCCGCCGTGCCGGAAACGACGTCGCGCGCCTCCTCGATCGACTCGGTCGCCCGCTCCCGAGCCGCGGTCGACCGGTTGGCGAGCCGGAAATCCACCCTGTCCGAGTACACCGCCGCGAAGACGCTCCCGATGATCGCCACACCCAGGGCGCCCCCGACCTGGCGGGCGAGCTGGTTCACCGCCCCGCCGTCCCCGGCCTTCTCCTCGCCGAGGTCGTCCATGATCACCGCGGTCGCCGGCGCGATCGCCAGCGGGATGACGGCCCCGAAGAGGCCCATGCTGAGCATCACGACCACCACGGAGGTCGTCCTGCCGAGCAGGAGGAGCAGCGAGATGCTTCCAGCCATCGCGAGCAGGCCGGCGGCGATCACGGCCCGCACGCCCAGGGCGCGCAGCACGCGCTCGTTGTAGCGGGCCGTGATGAGCGTCCCCAGCCCGAGCGCAGTGAGGATCAGCGCCGTGGCCAGTGGCGAGCGGTCGTGCACGTATTGGAGGTACTGAGGCAGCAGGAACAGCACCCCGAGGAAGGCGATGTACATGGCCACGATCGCCACGGCCCCGGCGATCACCCTCGGCCGCGCGAGCACCCGCACGTCGAACAGCGGATGGGGGCGCCGCGACTCGACGCGGACGAACGCGATCCCGGCGGCCACGCCCGCCGCAGCCGTTCCGACCACCTCCGGGCTGGTCCAGCCGACATCGACCCCCTCGATCAGCGCGAAGACGATCGACGCGAGGGCCACTATCGACAGGCCCACCCCGACGAAGTCGAGCGGTGGCGTGCCGGGGCGGGTCGACTCCGGCAGCGAGCTCAGCCCCAGCGGCACCGCGGCGATCGCCACCGGCACGTTGACAAGGAAGACCGCCTGCCAGCCCAGGCTCGGCACGAGAAGCCCCCCGAGGACGGGGCCGGCCGACAGCCCCACGCCCGCGACGGACGCCCACCACGGCCAGCGCCCCCGGCCGCTCCTCGGGCGGGAACATCACCGCGATCAGCGACAGCGCAGGGGGCAGCACGCAGGCTGCCGCGGCGCCCATCAGCACGCGTGCGGCGATCAGCTCGACCGCTGTCTGGGCGAGGGCCGCGAGCACCGAGGTCGCGGCGAAGGCGGCGAACCCCGCCAGGAACACGCGCCGGCGACCGAAGCGGTCGGCGAGCCCGCTCCCCACCAGCAGCATTCCCGCGAGACACACGAGGAACCCGTCGAGCACCCACTGCAGCTCCCCCACGCCGGCGGTCAGGTCCTGCGATATGTCGGGAAGCGCGATGTTCACGATCGTCGTGTCCACGGCGCTGATGAACATCGCGCCGCACAGCACGACCAGGCCAAGCTTTCGTCGCTCGCTTTCGGCGGCGGCACCTTCGTGGCCGAGGTGCCGAACGAGGCGCGTGCTCGATCGGAAAGCTCACGCAAGACCCGCCGCCGCGAGCAGCACGCTTGCGGGGCGAGCCGGATCGTCGAGGACGCCGTCCAGGCGGTCCCCGGCGAGGCTGCGCAGCTTGGCCGCGTGAGCCTCCGGACTCAGCGGGCGCCCCGGGGAGCCTGGCGCAGCCTCCACTCGCAGTTCGTGCCCGTCGGCGAGCAGGACTGTCTCGGACTCCCCCAGATGGCGTTCGGAGCGCAGCTCGATGCGCTCCGCGGCGAGTAGCCGGGCCTCCTCGTCCGCGCCGCCGAAGTCGTCCACCCCCGGTGGGCCGTGCAGGAGCGTGAAGGCGGTCAGGTAGGGGATCGAGAACTTGGCCTGGAGCCCGTCGCTTACGTCGTCGTAGCTCGCCGCCCGGAGCGAAACGGGGTGCACCGCGACGACCACCGGCCCCTTCGCGCCGACTCCCTCGAGGCGCGCCCGCCTCGCCGCCTCGATCGCGCCGTGGGACTGGAGGCAGCAGGGCCACGGCTTGATCCAGTTCTGGGCGACCGCGAGCCCCTCCGCTTGGAAGAGCTCTGGCGGCCGCACCCCTAGCGCCGACTCGAACCCCGCGGCCGCGCGCTCGAACGGAACCCGCGCACCCGCCGCGGCCACCCGCGCGGCGTGCACGCCGGCCGCGGCCGCCATGCCCACCTGCAGCGACTTGCCGTCGGAGCCGAAGGCAGCCTGCAGGCCGCCGGCCCGGAGCAGCCCGAGCGCCGCGGCGGAGCGCTCCTGCTCGCGCTCGAGCCCGAGGAGGCGCGCCGCGGCCACCGCGGCCCCGACCGTCCCGCAGACGGCCGTCGGGTGCCAGCCGCGCTCGTACAGGGCCGGGTGGGTGGCCGCGGCGAGCGTCCCCATCGCCTCGAAGCCGGCACTGTAGGCGCCGAGCACCTCACCCACATCGCGGTCCAGCTCGGCGCCGAGCACGAGCGCCGCCGGGGCCGTGGGCGCGCTCAGGTGGGCCAGGCCCGGGAGGTAGGTGTCGTCGAAGTCGAGTACGTGCCCAGCAGCCCCCGCCGCGGCGACCCGCTCGGACAGACCCGGCCCCAGCGTCCGAGCCGCGCGTGCCGCGGGCTCCTCGCGGCCACGTGCGGCACAGGCGAGCCAGTCGAGGAGGGCCGTGGCGTGGTCCACAAGAGCAAGTATCGACGGGTCACACCACATTGGCCGGCCGGTGTGTGACCGACCACCTGGCGCAGGACGCGGGTTAGGGCTACCGTGGCAAGGCGATGGGGCTAGCTCGCCCCCTTCGTCGAAGCCTTCTACTCGCACTGATTGCGTCGGTCGTGCTGGCGTTGGCCGGCGGCGCCCAGGCGGCGTTGCAGCCCCGCATCGTCGGGGGCAGCCAAGCCGCAATGGGCCAGTTCCCGTATCAGGCCGCCCTCGAGGAAAGCGGTCAGTTCATCTGCGGGGGCTCGATCATCGACGACACTCACGTGGTCACGGCCGCCCACTGCGTGGTCGACGATGTGAACTTCGACTACCCGAGAATCGGCAGCCCTTCCGACTTCACGGTTTTCCACGGCGGCGTGGATCGCAAGCAGGACGGCGGCGGCGACGACGTCATTGCCCCCCGTCAACGTGTCCACGGTGTCGGTCAACCGGCGATACCTGCGCAATCTGTTCGGCAACGAGTACGACGCCGCCTTGCTCACGCTGGCCACACCCCTCAGCTTCGATCAGAACACCGGGTCCATCGGCCTGGCGAGCGCCCAGGAGCTCGCGAACGCGCTTTCGCCGCCCCCTGACCAGGCGACGGTCTCCGGCTGGGGGGCCCTGATGTTCCGTGGCCCGGCGCAGGAGCTGCTCCGATGGGTCGACGTACCCCTGGTCCCAGACGCAGCCTGTGACGACGTCTACTCGGACCTGGTCGACCCGGTGATGCTGTGCGCAGGCGTGCAAGGCAAGGACGCGTGCCAGGGCGATAGCGGCGGGCCGCTGGCGATCGATGTCGGAGGAACGCTCAAGCTGGCGGGAATCACCAGCTTCGGCGACGGCTGCGGCGACGTGCCCGGCGTATACACCGAGGTACCCGAGACGGGCGTCACCGCCTTCCTCAATACCCGCCCCGCGGTAGCCCCGCCCAGCCTGTCGCCCGCGCCCAACATCACCGGCACGCTGCCAGTCGGGAACACGGTGACCTGCAACCGGTCGTCGCCGACCGGCGTCGTGAAGCAGCAGTACTTCTGGTACAGCACGAGCGACAACTTCACGTTCAACCTCGTGAGCGTGAGCGGACCGACTTTCACGCTGTCGTCATCCCTCGCCGGCCTCCGGATCGCCTGCACATCCGGGTCGAGAACGGCGGCGGCTTCGCCTATCCGGAGATGCCGAGCGGGGTCGGCCCGGTGGCGGCCGCCTCCACGGGCGGCGGAACCGGGGGCGGCGGAGCTGGCACGCCGACAGATACCAAGCGGCCGACCGCTCGCATACGCAGCGTTCGCTGCAGCAAGCGACGTCGCTGCAGGATCACGATCGTCGCCAGGGACCCCGACGGCATCATCGACAGGATCTCGGCGAAGCTGACGTTCAGGCGCAAGGCGTGCCGCCGCGTCGGCGGCCTCCGCCGCTGTACGACGCGTAAGAGGACGAAGCGGCTCCGGGTCCGGGAGACTCGTAAAAAGGGCGTCTACATCGCCCGGGTGCGGCTGAAGAAGGGCCGCTACAGGCTGGCCGTGGTCGCGGTGGACGGCGCCGGCCACCACTCGCGCCGCAAGGTGAAGCGCTTCCGCGTCCGGTAGCGAGTCGGCTAACGGCTCTCCAAACGCCGGTGAAAAGCGCCCACGCTCTCTAGCTCGGCGCCGGCCGCCCTTGCCCGGTCGGCCAGGCGCCTATCCGAGGTCACGACCCGCACTCCCGCTCGCGCTAGCCGGGCGATATCGTCGTCGGCGGCGTCGGGCCCGCGGCGTGATGCGAACACCACCTCGACCGGACCCTCGTCTATCTCGAAGGGGCGCCCGTCGAAGACCACGGTCACCGGCTCGCCGGTTGCCGTGGCAAAGGCCTCGAGCTCCTCGACCAGCTCCCGCATCGCCGCGGGCCGGTCGCGCCACCAGCCGGTTGGCCGGGAGCCGATCAGGTTCATGCCATCCACGAGCCAGCGCATCCCCATACGTGTACCAGGCGGGTGCACCTGGCACGTGACCGGCTGAATCCGTCGAAAGCGTCCTGCCCAAGTGGTGTCCTGGCCCAGCAGAGCGGGACGGATCAACGATCCGAGCGGGCGCGTGCGGTCCCGTGGGGGGCCGGCGCGGGCGGTCCCGTGGCGATGCCCCGTCAGAGCGGCGCGCGGACGCCCGTGAGCTCCTCGCTCAGCCCCCAGAGCCGCTTGCGAGCCTCCCGGTCGTAGGCTTGCCCCAGGGCGCGTCTCTCGCGTTTGCCCTCGAAGTAGCGGCCGCTCCCGTTGCGGTCGTCGAGCACGTGGATCACGGCGTCGGCGCCCTCGTCGACCGTGGTCCTGGAGCGGCCGAAGGAGTCGCGAACCATCTTGGTGTCCATCAGGGACGCCGGGTGGACGGCGTCCACCGTCACGCCGCTGTCGGTGCCCAGCCGTTCCGCGAGCTCGAACGTGAACATGACCTGCGCCAGCTTCGACTGAGCGTACGACCGGAAGCCGTCGTAGCGGCGCTCCAGCATCAGGTCGTCCCAGTCGATCTCCTGCTGGCCGATGGAAGTGACGTTCACGATCCGCGCGGGCGCCGATGACTCGAGCAGTGGCAGCAGCTCCAGCGTCAGCGCGAGGTGGGACAGATAGTTGACGGCGAACCCGAGCTCGTAGCCGTCCTTCACTCCGTCCGCTCGGGAACGATCACGCCGGCGTTGTTGATCAGCGCCCGTAGCTTCTCGCGGTCCGAGCGCACCGCCGCGGCGAGCCCGCGGACCTCCTCCAGCGAGGCCAGGTCGGCGACATAGCTGCCCGCCGCTCCGATCTCACGTTCCACGTCCTCCACCCTCCGGGGGGAGCGCCCATGCACCAACACGTCCTCGCCGCGTTCGGCGAGCAGCTCGGCCAGCCGTCCGCCCAGCCCGTCGGTCGCGCCCGTGATCAGCACCTCCATGCCGATGACTACCCCTGCGGGCCGAAGTCGTACCGACCCGCCAGGTGTGCGTCGGCCCCCGGCCGGGTGAGCTCGTAGAACGCGAGCCGCTGGCCGCCCGGAGTGCGGAACTCGGCGCACGGACCATGGGGAATCCCGAAGCGCGCCACGGGGCTCAGTCCCCGCTGCGCCAGCTCGGCGACGGCCGCGTCGAGGTCGTCGACACGGTGGACGAGCACCGGGGCGTCGCCTTCAAGGTGGTCGGCCAACAGCAGCTGAGGTCCTTCTCCGCCCATGTCCACCCGCGCCACCCGGGCGCCGAAGGCCTCGATCGCGAACACGGTCTCGCCGCCCAGGACATCCGCGTAGAAGGCGACGTCGCGGGCGACGTCCGGACTCGGCATGTAGATGAAGTCGAGTTGCTCGACCAGCGCGGCGTCAGGCTAGCCCACGAGCCTGAGGCGCACCCGCTCGACGTGCTCGAGCTCGTGGTCGCGGTGGGCCGCAAAGAGCTCCAGCGGCCTGCCGGCGGCAGAGAGCGGCCTCGTGATGAAGCCTCGCCAGGCGAGCGTTGCGCTGGCGCTCGTACTGCGTGGACGCTTCCAGGGCAAGCCGCTCGGCCCGCTGCTTGCGCTGAAGGGCCTGGCGGTAGCGACGCTCCGTCACCACTCGCGTCCGATCCGCGTGCAGCGCGCTTCGCTCGTGCTTATCGCCGTCGAACTTTTCAGGAGTCGTCGCCATTCGCACGTATGCACATGCCCGTTCCGGGGACTAGTCAACCCAATGACCCTCCTGGCCGGGCTCTTGCTTGCGGGTCTCTCCGCCCTGGTGAGCCAGGTGGGTTTCCTGCTGCGCCACCGCGGCGCCGTCGGCGCGCCGGACGTGGACGTGCGACATCCGCTGGGAAGCGCCGTAGCTCTGTTTCGGTCGAAGTGGTGGTCGATCGGGTACGGGCTGGCCGCGGTCGCCTATCTCCTGCATGTGGGCGCCCTCTCGCTCGCGGCCCTCTCCCTGGTCCAGGCGGTCCTGGCAGGCGGGCTCGTTCTGCTGGCGGTGATCGCCGAGCGCTTCTTCGGCTTCGACCTCACAGCACGCCAGTGGATAGGTGTCGCGGTCGCCGCCCTGGGTCTCTCGCTGCTCGCGGTGACCGGCGAGTCCCGCTCGGGCCAGGAGACCGCCGACTACTCCGTCATCGCGATGGTCGCCTTCGAGGCCGCGCTGGTGGCGGCCGGCACCGGGCTCATCCTGTGTTACCGGATGCCACGGGTAAGCGGTCAGCTGGGGGTACTCCTCGGGGCTGCGGCGGGATTCCTGTTCACGGTCACCCACGTGGCGGTCAAGGCCATGAGCGGCAAGGCCGACGCGGCCCTGACGGAGATCCTGCTGAACCCCTTCCTGTTGGTGGCCGTCGCCTGCGCGGTGGTCGCCTTCTTCGCCTCCGCACGCTCGCTCCAGATCGGCCCCGCGATCCCGGTCATCGCCGTCACCTCGATCGCCGGGAACATCTCCGCGATCCCGGCCGGGATCCTGGTCTTCGGCGATCCGCTGGGGCATGACGCGCGCGCGGTCGTGGTACGCACGTTTGCCTTCCTCCTCGTGGTGGCGGCCGCGGCGCTGATCCCGGCGCCCATCCGGGCCGCCGAGGTCGTCCGGGCGCAGAAGCAGACTGACCGGGTGCCCGCTCTCACATAGGAGGAGAGATGAACGATCAGTACCCGGTGCGGTTCTCCGTGGCCTATCCGGACCGTGCTTTGGACCGACTGAGCACCGGCTTCCGCATATTCACGGTGATCCCGATCGCCATCGTGCTCGCCTCGATCGGCGGCTACGGCGGCAACTACGGCGGCGGCGCGGCCGGTTCCACGACCATTGCCGTCGGCGGCACGGGCCTGCTCTTCCTGCCGCCGCTTCTGATGATCGTGTTCCGGCAGAAGTATCCGCGCTGGTGGTACGACTGGAACCGCGAGCTGCTGCGCTTCACCAACAGGGTGGGCATCTACCTGGCCCTGATGAACGATCGCTACCCGTCAACCGACGAGCAGCAATCCGTGCACCTCGACTTCGCCTATCCCGACGCGCAGCGGGGCCTCAACCGCTGGCTCCCGCTGGTCAAGTGGTTCCTGGCGATCCCGCACTACATCGTGCTGTTCTTCCTCTACATCGCGGTGTTCTTCGTGGTGATCGTCGCCTGGTTCGCGATCCTGTTCACGGGCCGCTATCCGCGCGGGATCTTCGACTACGTGGAGGGCGTGATCCGCTGGCACAACCGCGTGACCGGTTATGCGTTCATCCTGGTGACAGACCAGTATCCACCGTTCCGGCTGGCTCCGTGACGGGGGGCGGCCGACGGCCGCGTCCACCACCAGCGTGGAGACGGCGCGGTCCTCGATCGCCCCGTTGGGCCCGTCGGCCAGCCCCACCAGGAGCGTCGCAAGTAGGGGGAGGCCGAACGTGGCGCCTCGGCATGGCTCGGCGATCTATTGCTCTCGCCAGGTCCAGCCGCGAACCTCCGGGTGGTCGTCCCCGTGCTCCCGCGTGTGCAGGCGATGGCGCAGCCGCTCGTCGACCATGCGCTGGCGGAGGTGCGCCTCGCGCTCGGCGAGGCCGGGAACGCGGTCGATGACGTCCATCACCAGGTGGAAGCGATCGAGGTCGTTGAGCATCGCCATGTCGAAGGGCGTCGTGGTGGTGCCCTCCTCCTTGTAGCCGCGCACGTGCAGCTGGTCGTGCCCACGGCGACGGTAGGTCAGCCGGTGGATCAGCCATGGGTAGCCGTGGAAAGCGAAGATCACCGGCCGGTCGTCGGTGAAGAGCGCGTCGTACTCGGGATCGGGAAGCCCGTGTGGATGCTCGGAGTCGGGCACGAGCCGCATCAGGTCGACTACGTTCACCACCCGAACCCTGAGATCGGGCAGGTGCTCGCGGACCAGGGCCGCCGCGGCCAGCGTCTCGAGCGTGGGGACGTCGCCGCAGCAGGCCAGCACCACGTCGGGCTCCTGACCGTCGTCGTTTGACGCCCAGTCCCAGGTGCCGACTCCACGCGTGCAGTGCGCCACCGCGTCCTCGAGGGACAGGTAGTCGAGAGCCGGCTGCTTGCCGGCCACGATCACGTTCACGTAGTGGCGGCTGCGGAGGCAGTGATCGGCCACCGAGAGCAGGCAATTTGCATCGGGTGGCAGGTAGACCCGGATCACCTCGGGCTTCTTGTTCACGACGTGGTCGATGAAGCCGGGGTCCTGGTGGGAGAAGCCGTTGTGGTCCTGGCGCCAGACGTGCGAGCTGAGCAGGTAGTTGAGCGACGGGAGCGGCCGTCGCCAGGGGATCTGGCGGGTGACCTTCAGCCACTTGGCGTGCTGGTTGAACATCGAGTCCACGATGTGGATGAAGGCCTCGTAGCAGTTGAAGAGGCCGTGCCGGCCGGTCAGGACGTAGCCCTCGAGCCAGCCCTGGCAGAGGTGCTCCGACAGCACCTCGAGCACGCGCCCGTCGTGCGACACGTGGTCGTCGGTCGGCAGGATCGCCGCCCTCAGCAACCGATTGGTCACCTCGAACACGGGGTCCAGCCGGTTGGAGGCGGTTTCGTCGGGGCCGAAGACGCGGAAGTTCGACGCCTCCCCGTTCATCCGCGTGACGTCGCGGAGGTACCGGCCGAGCACTCGGGTGGCCTCGCTCGAGCTCGTGGCAGGGTCGGACACCTCCACCGCGTAGTCGCGGAAGTCCGGCAGCAGCAGGTCGCGCAGCTGCCGTCCGCCGTTCGAGTGCGGGTTCGAGCCCATGCGCCGCTCGCCCTCCGGCGCCAGCTCGGCGAGCTCCGGGAGAAGCGTGCCGTGCTCGTCGAAGAGCTCCTCGGGCCCATAGCTCCGCAGCCACTGCTCGAGCTGGGCGAGGTGCTCGGGGTTGTCGCGGACGTGCGCGAGCGGCACCTGGTGCGAGCGAAAGGAGCCCTCCATGGGCAGCCCGTCCACCTCCCTCGGGCCCGTCCAGCCCTTCGGGCTCACGAGCACGATCGCCGGCCAGCGCGGCCGCTCCTCGCTGCCCTCCTCGCGCGCGGCTCGCTGGATCTCGGCGATCCGGCCCGCCGCCGCGTCGAGGGTCGCGGCCATTTCCCGGTGCATCGCCTCCGGCTGCGATCCCTCGACGAACAGGGCCTCGTAGCCGTAGCCGCCCAGGAGCTCGCGCAACTCCTGTCGCGGGATGCGCGCGAGCACCGTCGGGTTGGCGATCTTGTAGCCGTTCAGGTGCAGGATCGGAAGCACCGCGCCGTCGCGGACCGGGTCGAGGAACTTGTTCGAGTGCCAGCTCGCCGCCAGCGGCCCCGTCTCCGCCTCGCCGTCGCCCACCACGCAGGCGACCATCAGGTCCGGGTTGTCGAAGGCCGCGCCGTACGCATGCAGCAGCGAGTAGCCCAGCTCGCCGCCCTCGTTGATCGAGCCCGGCACCTCGGCGGCTACGTGGCTCGGCACGCCGCCCGGGAAGGAGAATTGCCGGAACAGCTTGCGCATCCCTTCCTCGTCCTGGGTGATGTGCGGATAGGCGTCGGTGTAGCTGCCCTCGAGGTAGGTGTTGGCGATGATGGCGGGCGCGCCGTGCCCCGGGCCGGTGACGTAGAGCACGCCCAGGTCGCGCTCCTTGATCACACGGTTGAGGTGCGCGTAGACGAAGCTCAGCCCGGGCGCCGTGCCGAAGTGGCCGAGCAGGCGCGGCTTCACGTGCTCGGGCTTGAGCGGCTCGCGGAGCAGGGGGTTGTCCAGCAGGTAGATCTGCCCCACCGAGAGGTAGTTGCAGGCCCGCCAGTAGGCGTGGATACGCCGCAGCTCGTCGTCCTTCAGGGGAATCATCATCCCTCCCTTCCGCCCAGCAGGGCCTCGGCGTCACGCGTCATCACCTGCGCCTCGTCCACGAGCAGCGCCCAGGCCTCCACCGGGCCGCCCGCGTCGATGCGCATCTCCTTCCCCATCGCGAGCGCATTCTGCTCCTCGTCCAGCTCCAGCCCGCACCAGCCCATCCCGGCGCAGATCCGGCTGCGGATCGGAGGCGAGTGCTCGCCGACGCCGCCGCCGAAGACGATCGCGTCGGCGCCGCCCAGCACCGCCAGGTAGGCGCCCACGTACTTGCGGATCCGGTAGCAGAAGAGGTCGATCGCGAGCTCCGCTCGACTGTCGCCCTGCGCCTCCAGCTCGAGCAGCCCCCGCATGTCCCCGGAGCGCCCTGAGACCCCTTTGAGGCCAGAGTCCCTGTTGAGGATGCGCTCGGCCTCGTCCGCGCCGATCCCCTCGTGCTCCTCGAGGAACGCGGGCAGGGCCGGGTCCACGTCGCCCGAGCGGGTCGCCATCACGAGGCCCTCGAGCGGGGTCAGGCCCATCGAGGTGTCGAGCGAGCGTCCCCCGGCGACGGCGGCAGCCGAGCAACCGGCGCCCAGCTGGAGCGTTATCAGCCGCGCGTCCTCGCCGCGGAGCTCGGCGTAGCGCTCGGCCATGTAGCGATGGGCCAGACCGTGGAAGCCGTAGCGGCGTATCGAGTGCCGCTCCGCCAGCTCGTGCGGCAGCGCGTAGCTCGCGGAGTGCTCCGGCATGGCGGCGTGGAAGGCCGTGTCGAAGCTCGCCACCATCGGCAGGTCCGAGCCCAGCAGCCGCCGGCTCGCCTCGACCGCCTGTACGGCCCGCTCGTTGTGGAGCGGCGCGAGCTCGGCCAGCCGCCGCAGCCCCTCGAGCGCCTCGTCGTCGATCAGGGCGGGCTCGACGAAGCGGGTGCCGCCGTGGACCACGCGGTGGGAGGCGGCCTCCACCTGCTCGAGCAGGCCCGCCTCGCGCAGGCGGCTGATCGCCTCCTCCGTCGCCTCTCCGTGGTTCGTCACCCCCTCGATGTTGTCGCCGGCGAGCCGTCCGCCGCCCCCGAGCTCACGGAGCTCGAACTTGAGACTGGAGCTTCCGCAGTTGATCAGGAGGAGCGCCACCAGGCCAACCCTATGATGAGGCTGGGAGCCGGTGGCCTCGGTGCCGGACGCAGAGGTCAAGGGGACAATGCTCTACTAAGAGCTCCATGGACAGGGGGAGCCGCTCGTCCTGGTGCATGGCTCCTGGGTCAACGCCTCGAGCTGACAGCTTGCAGTCCCGGGCCGGCGGAGTCGTTCCCAGACCGGCTAGCCCAGACCCCCTCTCGCTTCTCGGTGGCGAAAATGGCTTGAATAGGAGAGGAATCGATCTCGCCGGTACCCTCGCCCGCCGGTCGGGCCTTCGTCGGCCGCTCGGCCGCAACGGTGCCACTTAGCGGGCTGTGGGCCCGGCTAAGTGGCACGGTAGGCCCGAAGCTCGTGGCCGCTGAGCGTTCGAGCCGCCGCCCGCCCCACCGAAGCCGGCGTTTCGCCAACGAGATGCAGGGCGCTCAGACCATGTCGCCAGTAGAACCTCGCAGGGCGCACCACCCAGCTCGGCGCCCGCCCGACCGGTCTCGGCCTCCCGCGGTCGCTCTCAGGGCGAGCGTAGCCTGGGCCGGCCCAGCGCGAGCAATCCGGACAGACCCGCCGTCAGCACGCCGAGCGCGACGAAAGCGACGCCCGGCCAGCCCCAGGCCTCCCAGGCCAGACCCGGCAGGAAACCCGCCGCCGCGCCGGCGACGTAGTACAGCGTGAAGTAGACGGCGCCCGCCGCGCCCCGGTCCACCTCTCCGGCCTCGGACACCCCTAGCTGGGCGGCCGTCACCCCCACGAACACGCCGGAGATGACGAGCGCGAGCGCCGGCAGCAGCGTGACCACCACGGCCAGCAAGGAGAGCAGCACGCCGCTGGCGGAGCAGAGCAGTCCCAGCGCGCTGACCCGCCACCAGCCGAGCCGGTCAGCGAGCCGCCCCGCGGGCGGGCTCAGCATTCCGAGCGCCCAGAGGGAGAAGACGAGGCTCGTGGTACTGGTCCCCCAATCGAAGGGCTCCTCCCGGAGCCGGAAGGTCGCGTAGGAGTAGGTGCTCACGAAGGTGAAGAAGAGGGCGCTGGCCGCGGCGGCCGGCCGCCACACCGCGGGGTTTCGCAGCTGGCCGACGAGCGCCGCCGCCGCGCGACCGCTGCGAGGCGGGGCCGGGCCCTCTGGCAGGCTGCGCCGCATGACGAGCGCGCCGGTCAGCGGCAGCAGCGCGAGCAGGCCGATCGCCAGGCGCCAGTCGGTCGCCGCGGTGATGAGACCGACCCCCACCCGACCCACCACGCCGCCGGCGAACAGCGCGGCGACGTAGAGGCCCATGGCCCGGCCGCCGAGCCCGGGAGTGAAGACCTCGGCCACGTAGGGGACGCCCACGATCAAGAGTCCGGGCATGCAGAGGCCCTGGAGCGCCCGGAACAGCAGGAGCAGGGGGAAGCTCGGCGCCAGCGCCACGGCTACCGTCGGAACGGTCAGCAGCCCACTGGCCAGGACCAGGGCGCGCTTGCGGCCGATGCGGTCGGAGACCGGACCCCAGACCCAGCCCGCCGCGGCCACCGCGATCACCACCACCGAGATCGTCAGCCCCGTGCGTGAAGGCTTGACCGCGAACTCGTGGCCCAGCACCGGCAGGATCGGCTGTGTCGCGTACATCGTCGCGAACATGCCGGCCGCGCCGACCAGCAGTCCCGACATGTCGAGCGCCGCCGCCGGGCGCCCGGCGGCCCGCGCGCTCACGCGATCCCGAGGTATGCCTCGCGCACTCGCGGATCCTCGCTCAGCTCGGAGCTCGGTCCGCTCGCCACGATCCGCCCGGTCTCGAGCACGTAGCCACGGCCGGCGATCCGCAGCGCGGCGTCCACGTCCTGCTCGACGACCAGCAGCGAGGTCCCCCGCTCGGCCACCGCTCCCAGGCGCTCGAGGATGTCGTCCACGAGCTTGGGCGCCAACCCGAGCGAGAGCTCGTCGATCATCAGCAGTTTGGGGCGGCTCATGAGGCCCCGGGCGATCGCGCACATCTGCTGCTCGCCGCCCGACATGCTGCCTGCCAGCTGCGACATGCGCTCGCCGAGGTGGGGGAAAAGCTCGATGACATCGTCCATGTCGGCGCCGTTCCGCCGCGCGTAGGCGCCGGCGAGCAGGTTCTCGCGCACGGTGAGGCCCTGGAACAGATGGCGTCCCTCGGGCACATGGGCGATGCTGTAGCGGACGATCGCCTCGGGACGAAGCCCGGCTAGCGGCCGGTCCTCGAAGCGCACCTCCCCCGCCGTGGGCCGGATCAGGCCGGAGACGGCCCGCAGCAGGGTCGTCTTGCCGGCCCCGTTCGACCCCACCAGCGCGACGATCTCGCCCTCGCCCACCTCGAGGTCGACGTCCCATAGGACCTCGACCTCGCCATAGCCGGCCGACAGTCCGGCGACCTCAAGCATCCGCCGGTTTCTCCCCGTTGCCGGCGGCCCGCCGCGCGTAGCGCTCCCCCAGGTAGGCCTCGATCACGCTCTCGTTCCTCACGACCTCGTCGGGAGTCCCGCGGGCGAGCTCGACCCCCTTGTGCATCACGAGCACCTCGTCCGAGACTGCCATGATCGCCTTCATCACGTGCTCCAC
>Ga0126313_10000587_pt1 | contig 17637 bp, 13 predicted proteins | sample Plot105A_FD_89954 | JGI IMG/M metagenome (GOLD analysis project Ga0126313, IMG submission 89954) | Serpentine soil microbial communities from UC McLaughlin Reserve, CA, USA - Plot105A | ecosystem: Environmental > Terrestrial > Soil > Grasslands | place: USA: UC McLaughlin Reserve, Lake County...
GCCGGCACGGGCAAGACGTTCCTCGCCATGGCGATGGCCACCGCCGCGCTGTCGCGGCGCGAGGTCAACCGCATCATCCTCACGCGCCCCGCGGTGGAGGCCGGCGAGCGGCTCGGGTTCCTCCCCGGCGACCTGATGGCGAAGGTCGACCCGTACCTGCGGCCGCTCTTCGACGCCCTCTACGACATGCTCGACGCCGACCGCGTGAACGCCTACATGGAGAAGGGCCAGATCGAGGTCGCGCCGCTCGCATTCATGCGCGGCCGCACCCTGAACGACTCGTTCATCATCCTCGACGAGGCGCAGAACACGACGCCCGAACAGATGCAGATGTTCCTGACGCGGCTCGGCTTCGGCTCGAAGGTCGTCGTCACCGGCGACGTCACGCAGGTCGACCTCCCCCGCGACCAGGCGTCCGGGCTCATCCGCGTACGCAAGATCCTTCGACACATCGACGGGATCCAGTTCGTCGAGCTCGGAAACCAGGACGTCGTCCGCCACGTCCTCGTCCAGCGGATCGTCGAGGCCTACAAGAGCCACGCCGAGGAGTCCGAGGCGAACCCACGACGGTGATCGCCGTCGAGGTCGAGAACCGAAGCGGCGCGGCGGTCGACGCCGCCGCCGCGGTTGACATGTGCCGCGAGGCGCTCGCCGCCGAGGGGATCGAGGAGGGCGACCTCGGGCTGGCGTTCGTTGGGCCGGACGAGATGCGGACGTTGAAGCGCGATCACCTGGGGATCGACGAGGCGACCGACGTACTCTCCTTCCCGATCGACGGGCGGGAGCCGCTCCCGGCCGGACTGCCGCGTCAGCTCGGGGACGTTGTCCTCTGCCCGCAGGTCGTCGGCGAGGCGTGGCGCAGGCCGCTCGTGCACGGCCTCCTCCACCTGCTCGGCTACGACCACGGGCAGGAGATGGAGCGCCGCGAGCGCACTCTTCTCGCGGGATGATTCTCGCGGGATGAGCAAGCGCAAGCACTCGATCCTCCAGAGCTTCAACTACGCGTTCGAGGGCATCGTTCAGGCGCTCCGTACCGAGCGCAACATGCGGATCCACTTCGCCCTTGCAACCGGGGTGCTGATCCTCGCGTTCGTCTACGGCGTGAACAAGCTCGAGCTGATCGCGCTCCTCGTCGCGATCGCCTTCGTCCTCATCACGGAGATGGTGAACACGGCCATCGAGGCCGCGCTCGACCTCGCCTCGCCCGCCTTCGACCCGCTTGCGAAGGCGGCCAAGGACATGGCGGCCGGGGCGGTTCTGATTGCGTCCGCCACGGCGGTCTTTGTCGGCTACCTCGTCTTCTCGGACAAGCTCGGCGACCCGACCTACCGGCTGGTCGCACGCTTCCGGCACGCGCCCCTCTACGTCACCGTGATCGCGCTCGTCATGACGATCTTCGCCGTCATCGCCGTGAAGGCCATGACCGGGCGGGGCACGCCGCTCCGGGGCGGGCTCCCGTCGGGGCACGCCGCGCTCGCGTTCGGGACGTGGATGGCGATCACGTTCGTGACGCAGAGCTTCGAGTACCGCGTGCTCGTCTCGTCGCTCACGTTCGTCCTCGCGCTCCTGGTCGCGCAGAGCCGCGTGGAATCCGGCATCCACTCCTCCGTCGAGGTTCTGACGGGCGCGGTGCTCGGTACCCTCGTCTCGATGATCCTCTTCCAGGCGTTCGAGTGACGGAGGAGCTCTTCGCGCTCGCGCGCGAGACGGCCCTCCTGCCGCAGTCGTCGCTCTGAGATGAGGTCCGGGTTCGTCGCCGTCGCCGGGCGGCCGAACGTCGGCAAGTCGACGCTCGTGAACGCGCTCTGCGGAACGAAGGTCGCGATCGTCTCGGACAAGCCGCAGACGACGCGGCGACGCGTGAGCGGCGTCGCGAACGGGCTCGGCTGGCAGCTCGTCCTCGTCGATCTGCCCGGGTTCCAGCGCCCGCGCGACGCGCTCACCGAGCGGATGCAGCGAACGGTCGACGAGTCCTTCGCCGACCTCGACGGGGTCCTCTTCGTCCTCGCGGCGAACGAGGTGATCGGGGGAGGCGACCGTTTCGTCGCCGAGCGCGTCTTCGGCGGCGACGCACCCGTCGTCCTCGCCGTGAACAAGGTCGACCGCGTCCCGAAGGAACGCCTCGTCGGCCGGATCGCGCGCGCGGCCGAGCTCGGCGACTTCCGCGAGCTGCACCCGGTCAGCGCTCGCACGGGCGACGGCGTGGAGGCGCTGCGAGAGACGCTCGTCGACCTCCTGCCCGAGGGCCCTGCGTACTTCCCGGAGGGCGAGGTGACCGACCTCCCGCTCGAGGCACGGATCGCGGAGCTCGTCCGCGAGCAGGCGCTCGCGCTGACGCGCGAGGAGCTCCCGCACGCGATCAGCGCCGCGGTCGAGGAGATCGAGGACGGCCGCGTCCGCGTCGACCTCTACGTCGAGACCGAGTCGCAGAAGGGGATCGTGGTCGGGAAAGGCGGCACTATGATCCGGGAGATCGGCTCTCGCGCGAGACCGGAAATCGAGCTCCTGCTCGGCCGGACGGTCTTCCTCGAGCTGGTCGTGAAGGTGAAGCCACGCTGGCGGCGCGACGAGACCTTGCTCGAGCGCCTGGGGATCTGACGAAGGAAGGGAAGGGATGGACGCACGTACGCCGCAGGAGTTCGAGGAGCGCCTCGCGCGCTTCCTGTACGAGCGGGCCGAGGAGGCCCGCGCCGTGCGCGTCGGCGAGAAGGAGACGAGCGAGCAGGCGGCGATCGTCGCCCGCTACGAGGATCTCTTCACGCGCGCGCAGTACGCGGTGCTGCACGAGGCCGAGGGCGCCGCGGACGGCGATGAGCAGGAGCGCCTGTTCCGGCTGCGCGAGGCCTGCGGCGGCGGTGTGGTCGTACGCGAGCTCGCCGAGGAGGCGGACCTGCTCGAGAACGACGTCCTGGCCTGCCGCGTGACCTTCCGCGGGGAGGAGCTGCCGCTTCGAACGGCCCAGGCCCAGCTCGCTGTCCTCGACGACTACACAGACCGCGACGAGCTCGGGACGCTCGCGGGGGACGCGTCCGCGAGCTTCAACGACCGCCGGCTTGCGCTCGTGCGTCGAGCGGAGGAGCTCGAGGCCGACCTGACGGCCGAGGTCGACCCGATTCGGCGGAGCGAGGAAACGAAGGGGATCGATCTCCGGCAGCTCTCAGCCGCGCTCCAGGAGGCCACACGCCGCCAGAGCGACTCCTTCGCCGCGCTCCGCGAGCGTTGGACGGATCGCTTCCTCGGGTCCGAGCGCGAGGACGAGCCCGCGTCGCACCACATCTCGTACATCCGCCGGATGTCGCCGCTCGCCGGCACGTACACGAAGGACCGCGCGGTACCGGTCTGCCTCGAGACGCTCGAGCGGCTCGGATTCGATCTCGCCGCCGAGCCGAGCATCAAGCTCGACCTCGACGACCGTCCGCAGAAGAACCCTCGCGCCTGCGTCATCGCCTCCGACCCGCCGAGGGTCGTCCACCTGATCACGCGGGCGCTGGGCGGTCTGCACGACTACCAGGCCCTCCTGCACGAGGCCGGGCACGCGCTCCACTACGCAGGCTGCGATCCCGCGCTGCCGTACAGCTTCCGGCGCCTCTCACGGGATCACGCGCTGACCGAGATCTACTCGTTCCTCACCGAGTCGATCACGCGCGAACCGGGCTGGCACGCGGCGCACTTCGACCTCACCGCCGACGAGGCCGACGAGCACGCGGAGGGCGCACGGTTCACCGAGGTGCTGCTCTTCCGGCGGTACGCGGCGAAGCTCGACTACGAGCTCGCGTTCTGGTCCGACTTCGACCACGCGACCGACTATGCGACCCGCTATGCGGAGAACCTTCGAGCGGCGATCCGATTCCGGTACCGCCCCGACGGCTACCTGGCCGACATGGACGACGGCTTCTACTCGGCCGACTACCTGCGGGCGTGGATCCGGGGCGCCCAGCTTCGCGCGCACCTGCGCGCCGAGATCGGCGCCGACTGGTGGGAGCGAGGCGAAACCGGGGAGCTCCTGCGCGACCTTTTCCGCGAGGGGACGCGGCCTTCGAGCGAGGAGGTCGCGCGGCGGATCGGCTACGACCCGCTCGACACCGCGCCGCTCCTCGAGGAGTACCTGGTCGCGGGCTAGGTTGGGCCCGCCGGGGCAGGGCTAGACTGGCTTCCGTAGTGCAGGCGCCCGCTCTTCCGCAGGGGTTCGAGCTTCCGCTGGACACGCATTCGCGTCGGATTTCGCGCGGGGGCTCGGTCGACCAGGTCGGCGCCGACGCGCGCGCGGGCGTCTATGTCGAGGTGAAGACCGTCTGGCACCCGGTCGGCGTCTGAGGGATCGCGGGCGTGGCACGCTTCACCCAGGCGATCTCCGAGGGCGACGGTATCTCCCTGATCCCGACGCTCGCAGGCGACGTCGCGACCCTGGCCGGCGCTGCCGAGACGAGCGGGGCGGAGGCGGTCGCCGTCGCGTCGCCCGCAGACGCGGAGCGCGTGCGCGCCGCCGCGGGGCTGCCAGTTCTCCTGCACCGGAAGGTGCGCAGCCGCGCCGAGCTCGAAGCCGCGAGCGACGCTGGGGCCGACGCCGTCGTCATCGACCTTCCCAAGCTCGACGACGACGACGCGCTCCAGGACATCCACACGACCGCCCACGAGCTCGGCTTCGACGTCGCGGTCGACGTCGGCGACGACGAGGACCTCGAGCGGGCGCTCGAGCTCGTCGACCCGGACATCGTCTGGATCTGCGACCGAAGCGGCGACCACGACGAGGCCTTCGAGCGGACGCTCGACCTCCTCCCGGACGTGCCGGCCGGGAAGCTCGTCATCTCGGAGAGCCGCCGGATCGTCCGCGAGCAGGTCGTCGCGCTCGAGCGGGCCGGGGTCGATGCGCTCGTCGTGGCGGACGCCGCGAGCGGGGAGGACTTTGCGCGCACGCTCGCCGACCTCGGCGGCGGCGACATCTGAGAACCGCTAGGTACGGCCGCCGCGGATGAGCGCACCACCCAACAACCCCTGAAGCTGCCGTTCTTCGCGCTCATCATGGTCGTAGGTGTGGTGGTCGCCGTCACTGGTTAGCTTGGGGCGGTTGCGTCGCGATCCACCTGGCCGAGGAAGCGGCCGATTGCGGTGTAGGTGGCGTCAGGCGCATCGCTGAAGAGTTCGTGCGCCGCATGCGGGATCACTTCGACCTGTGCGAGTCCATCGGGGATCGCTTCGGCGACCTCGTTCGCCGCCTCAACCGGGACGAGGGGGTCGTCAGCGCCGACGAGCACGAGGGTCCGGCACCGGACGGCGGCAAGGCCCGGAAGGAGATTCATTCGACGTGCCTCGTTGCGTTGAAAGTGCAGGCTTACATCGAGCGTCCGGCGGCGAATCGCTTCGAGCCGGTCACCGAGCGGATCGGGACGAAGTCTGAGGAGGGGCCCGCAGACGCGATCCCATTCGGCGGCCGTCTCCTCGGTTGCCTCTTCAAGATCGCGGCGCATCGCCTCGGCGGCGTCATTGCCGCCGACCGCGCGGAACCGCTCAACGCTTTCCTCGGCCGTAAGGAACCGCCCGAGCGTGGAGACAAGGATCAGCGCGGCTGGTTCGTCGGGATGATCCGCCGCATATCGCTGGACGACGAAGCCTCCGAACGAGGTACCCAGGACGACGGGATGCTCGATGCCGAGCGCGTCGCAGAGGCGAGCGACATCGTCGCCCCACGTCTTGAGGTTCCAGGTATCGGGAGTGCTCAGGTCGCTCGCGCCGTGGCCCCGCTGATCGGGAACGACGAAGCACGCAGCGTCGGCGAGTGGCCCGACCGCGCACCCGGAGCTTCGCTCCGTCGACCCCCGGCCCTCCGTGCAGCGAGACGACGGTCGGGCGTCGCACGAGCGCGTTCCCGACAAGCGCCCATTCGCGCCCGATCACCTCAAAGTCGAGGCTGACGTCCCCGAGCGACACCCTCATGTGCCGATCGTATGCGGCCCTTCGCGAGCGGCTAGCACGTGGGCTCCTTCGGATACTCCGGTGACGAGATCTGGCGACTGCGCTTGGTCGAGGGAAAGGTCCGCCCGCGGTCTAATCGCCAATCCCTCCTGGGTCCAGCCTCGGTGCCGGCCGCACGTCCTAACGGCCGTGCGCATCGAACCGGCGGGGCCTCCTAGCCGAAGAACGCGTGCGCCACGTCGAACCAGGCGGGGGGCACCGCCTTCAGCTCGGCGACGGCGTCGGCTAGCGGCACCGCGACGATCTCGTCCCCGTGCAGAGCCGCCATCACCCCGAACTCGCCCGCGGCGACCAGATCGGCAGCCTTCAGCCCGAAGCGCGTCGCGAGGATCCGGTCGTGCGGCGTGGGCGTGCCGCCTCGCTGGACGTGGCCAAGCACCGTCACACGCGTCTCGAATCCCGTCCGCTCCTCGATCTCGCGGGCGAGCGCCTCGCCGACGCCGCCGAGCCGGACGTGGCCGAACTGGTCCCCCGGCCGTGGCTCCTGGCTCACGGAGCGTCGTTCGCCCGACGCGTAGGTCAGCTCGTAGCCCTCGCTCACGACGACGATCGAAAAGTCCTTCCCGCGCTCATGGCGTCGGCGGAGGTCGTCGCACGCGTCCTCGACGGTCACCGGCTGCTCCGGGATGAGGACGACGTCGGCTCCGCCGGCGATGCCGCTCAGGACCGCGATCCAGCCCGTATGGCGGCCCATCACCTCGACGACCATCACGCGGTTGTGGGACTCGGCGGTCGTGTGAAGTCGGTCGATCGCCTCCGTCGCGATGAAGACGGCAGTGTCGAAGCCGAACGTGTAGTCGGTCGCCGAGAGGTCGTTGTCGATCGTCTTCGGCACGCCGACGACCGGAAAGCCACGCTCCTCGTGCAGCCGTGCGGCCACGCCGAGGGTGTCCTCGCCGCCGACCGCGACGAGCGCATGGAAGCCGTCGAAGCGCTCGAGCACGCGGTCGAGATCGCCCTCCGTCCGGTACGGGTTCGTGCGTGACGTGCCGAGGATCGTCCCCCCTCGCGGGAGGATCCCCGAGATCTCCCGCGGCCCGAGCGGCACGAAGCGGCCCTCGACCAGGCCGCGCCAGCCCTCGCGAATCCCGATCACCTCGCACCCGCGGTCGAGGCTCCGCCGCGTCACGGCGCGGATGACCGCGTTCAGCCCAGGGCAGTCGCCTCCGCCGGTGAGGATCCCGATCCGCTCGGCGTCCATCGCTAACTACGAGCCTTCGTTGTCGTCTCTTTGAATAGCACCTGCGGTGATGTGGAAGGCCAGGACGCAATGCCGAAGGCGGGAATCGAACCCGCACGGGGCGTGAGCCCCACTGGATTTTGAGTCCAGCGCGTCTGCCAGTTCCGCCACTTCGGCGCGGGGCCCGAGCCATCGTACCCGTGAGGCCCTGGAGGGAGGGGTAGCGCCGCGAAAAATGCTGCGACTCGCCATAATGCCGCGACTCGCGATGGCGGCCCCGACCTGCGGACAGTTCAAGAAGTCACGGACGCGGGCTCGCTGTCAACCGTCGCCCGGCCCCCCTGTTCGGGCGTTCGAAACAAGGCCGACCTAGGAGGATCAGTGAGGAGACCGACCTTTTTTGCGTTGCTGATCGCAATGATCGGTGCGCTAGCACTCGTCGCCGCAGGGTGCGGCGGGGGCGACGACGAGGGCGGCGGCGGAAGCACCAGCCCGAGCGGGGGCGGAGGAGGCGACACGAGCGCCATCACCGCGCTTCCGTCATCGAGCTGCTCGCCGATCGAGTACAAGGGCTCGGAGCCGGCCGACTTCCTGCTGGCGTCGGACTTCCCGCTCCAGGGTTCCTCGCGGACGCAGACGATCCAGATCAACGCGGCTATCCGCTACCTGCTCGATCAGAACGACTGGAAGGCGGGCGACCACACCCTCGCGTTCCAGCCGTGTGACGACGCGACGGCACAGGCGGGCAAGTGGGACTCGGGGAAGTGCAGCCAGAACGCGAACGCCTACGCGCAGAACGAGAAGCTGATCGCCGTGATCGGCACGTTCAACTCGGGCTGCGCGGCGATCGAGATCCCGGTGCTGAACCAGGCGCCGGGCGGCGGTCTGCTGCTCCTCTCGCCGGCGAACACGTACGGCTGCCTCACAGAGCCGTGCGCGGGTGACGAGCCGGAGAAGTACTACCCGAGCGGTACGCGGAACTACGCGCGCGTTGCGCCGAGCGACCCGAACCAGGGTGCCGTCGACGCCGAGTTCCTCGCGTCCAAGGGCGTCAAGAGCGTTTACATCCTGAACGACAAGGAGGCCTACGGCCTGGGTGTGGCCAAGAACTTCCAGGGCGCCGCCGAGCATCTCGGCATCAAGGTCCTCGGGTTCGCGGCCTACGACCCGAAGCAGCCGAACTTCCAGGCCACCTTCACGAAGATCAAGGGGACGGACCCGGATGCGGTCTTCATCGGCGGTCTCGTCGATGAGAACAGCGGCCAGCTGATCGACGACAAGGTCTCGGTCCTCGGCCCGAACACGGACAACCCGGACGACGGCGTCATGCTGATGCTGCCCGACGGGTTCACGACTGATGCGATCTTCGACCCGGGCGAAGGCGGGACGAAGAACGCCAAGGGCGCGTACTTCAGCGTCGCGGGCGCGCCGATCGATCAGTACAAGGGGAAAGGCAAGGAGTTCGCGGACGCGATCAAGTCGCAGATCGACGCGCCAGCCGTCGATCCGTACGCGATCCTCGGCGCCCAGGCGGCCGAGGTCGTGCTCGACGCGATCGCGAACTCGGACGGCTCCCGCGGACAGGTGATCCAGAACGTCTTCCAGACGAAGATCGACAACGGATACATCGGGAGCTTCGAGATCAACGAGAACGGCGACGTAACCGGTGCATCCGGTGCCGTCCTCACGTTCACGATCTACAAGGGCACCACGCACTTGGAGACCGAGACGACGGCGAAGCCGAAGCCGGCCGACACCGACGCGGCTCGCGCGGCCGCCGGCGGCGAGTAACCGCGTCGCAGCAAGAGGCGGGGGAGGACTTTCAGGCCCTCCCCCGTTCGTTCTAGGATCGCGCCATCGCCGTCGACGCCCCCAGCCAGCCTTCTCCTTTCGCGGGCCTGAGGGCTCGATCGCGGCCGAGCATCGTCTCGGTGATCGGCGTCGGGTTCGTGGTTCTCCTCGGCGTCTGGCTCGTCGTCAACCTGATCAAGGATCCGACCGATTTCGCCAACGTCTTCCTGATCGGGCTCACGCAGGGCGCGGTCTACGCGCTGATCGCGCTCGGCTACACGCTCGTCTACGGGATCCTCCAGCTGATCAACTTCGCGCACGGGGACGTGTTCGCGCTCTGCGGCCTCTTCTCGAGCACGGTGATCGTCTCGTGGTTCGGCCTCGACGAGGGCTCGAGCGCGGCGGTCATCGCAGGCGGGCTGCTTGCCTCGTTGGCGATCTTGATGACGTTCGGCGCCACGGTGAACTCGGTGATCGAGCGGATCGCCTACCGTCCGCTCCGCGGCGCGCCACGGCTCTCGCTCCTCATCACCGCGGTCGGTATGTCGTTCATCGTCCAGAACATCTCGCTCGCGATCTACGACGTGAACTTCCACTCGGCGCCACAGCTCATCCCGGAGACGAGTGCGTTCTCGATCGGAGGGGTCGCGTACGACTGGGACAAGCTGTCGGTCGTGCTGATCACGATTCCGGTGCTGCTCGTGCTGTCATGGCTCGTCACCTCCACCCGTCAGGGCAAGGCGATGCGCGCGACGTCGCAGGACCCCGACGCGGCCGGGATGATGGGCATCAACGTCAACCGCACGATCTCGTTCACGTTCGCCCTCGCTGGGGGCCTCGCGGGTGCGGCCGGTCTCCTCTACCTCCTTCAGTTCAACACGCGCTACGACACGGGCTTCCAGCTCGGCCTGATCGCGTTCACGGCGGCGGTCGTCGGCGGCATCGGCAATCTGAACGGCGCCGTGCTCGGCGGCGTCCTTATCGGCCTCATCCAGGCGTTCAACGAGGGGCTCTCGTGGTTCGCGCCCGGGAGCGACTGGACACAGTCGATCGTCTTCGCGATTCTGATCGCGATCCTCGTCTTCCGACCGGAGGGGCTGCTCGGCGAACGAACGCCCGAGGGAGCCTGATGGGAACCCCGCGTCAGCTGCCTGGCCGCCGTGTCCGCGTCAAGAACGAGGCGTCGGAGGGCGCCGACGCGAACAAGCGATCGCCCGCCCGGGACGCGTGGCAGCGTGTCCCCTGGCGCGTACGCCGGTTCGCTCCCCTCGCGATCGTCCTCACCGTCGCCGTGATTTACCCGTTCGTCGTCGACGACCTGCGCTCGCTCGCGACCATCGGCGAATTCTTCCCTCAGCTCAGCTCGATGGTGATCATTCTCGTGTTCACGATGATGGCCGTCGGCCTGAACATCGTCGTCGGCTACGCGGGCCTCCTCGACCTCGGTTACGTCGCGTTCTACGCGGTCGGGGCCTACATGGCCGGGTGGCTGGCCTCCGGCCAGTTCCAGCAGGTGAAGATCCACTTCGGGTCGGTCGGAATCACGAGCGACACGCGCGGCATCCACCTGTCGATCTGGGTGATCCTCGCCCTCGCCGGGATCGTCACGGCCGTCGCGGGCATCCTCATCGGCTTGCCGACCCTGCGCCTGCGCGGCGATTACCTCGCGATCGTGACGCTCGGGTTCGGGGAGATCATCCCGCAGTTCGTTCGCAATGCCGACAACCTCGGCGGGTTCGACCTGACCCACGGAACGTTCGGGATCAACCCCATCGACTCGCCTGGGTTCGGAAGTGGGCTGAGCGACGCGACCGGCGGCATCCTGCCCGCCTCGTTCCAGCAGTCCTTCGATCGCGAGATGCTCTTCTACTTCGCGATCCTCGTCCTCATCCTGTTCACGGCGTTCTGTTCCGTGCGGCTGCGCGACTCGCGGCTCGGACGGGCGTGGATCGCGATCCGCGAGGACGAGACCGCAGCTGCTGCGATGGGCGTGCCGCTGATGCGCACGAAGACCTGGGCGTACGCGCTCGGGGCGTTCTTCGGTGGGATCGCGGGCGCGTTCTACGCGAGCTTCAAGAGCGGGGCGTTCCCGAGCGACTTCTACTTCAACATCTCGGTGTTCCTGCTCTGCATGGTCATCCTCGGCGGGATGGGCTCGGTCTGGGGCGTCATCGCGGGCGGCATGATCCTCTCCTGGCTGAACGTCGAGGGCCTGGCCGTGATCGGCGCCCGCTTCAACGACGCCGCCGGAACCAACATCGAGATCGCGAAATACCAGTTCGGGATCTACGGCGTCATCATCGTGGTCATGATGCTCTTCCGTCCCGTCGGTCTCATTCCGGAGCGACGGCGCAAGCGCGAGCTCGAAGAGGGCGTCAGCGCATGAACGAGCAGACGTCGCTCCTCGACGCGACCAGAGTGCGGAAGGAGTTCGGCGGCCTCGTAGCCGTCAACGACGTCGACTTCGCCATCCCGCAGGGCTCGGTCGTGAGCCTCATCGGTCCGAACGGAGCCGGGAAGACGACCTTCTTCAACATGCTCACCGGCGTCTACAAGCCGACCGCCGGCCGCATCGTCTTCGCGGACGTCGACGTCACGGACAAGCCGCCCCACGCGATCACGGACCTCGGCGTCGGCCGGACGTTCCAGAACATCCGTCTGTTCCGGCAGATGACGGCGCTCGAGAACGTGCTTGTCGGGATGCATGCCCGCCTGACGTCGCGGATCGTCGCGTCGATCATCCGGACGCCGCACGTCCGCCGCGAGGAGCGCGAGGCCGAATCACGAGGTCGGGAGCTTCTCGCCTTTTGCGGGCTTCGTCGCCGCGAGGACGACATCGCGAACAACCTCTCGTACGGCGACCAGCGACGGCTCGAGGTCGCGCGCGCCCTCGCGACCGATCCGAAGCTCCTCCTCCTCGACGAACCGACCGCGGGAATGAACCCGCAGGAGACGGCCGAGTTCACCGCGTTCGTCGCGCGACTCCGGGAGGAGCAGGGGCTGACCGTCCTTCTCATCGAGCACGACATGAAGGTCGTCATGGGCGTCTCCGACCGCGTGACCGTCCTCGACTACGGGGAGAAGATCGCCGAGGGCCGCCCGTCCGAGATCCAGCAGGACGAGCGGGTGATCGAGGCGTACCTCGGCAAGGCGGGCACGGCCGCATGACCACGGCGACCGAGACCGAGACCGCGCAGGCCCGTACGGACGGTGACGGCGACTCAGGGGTCCTCCTCGAGGTCGACGACATCCATACGTACTACGGTTCGATCCACGCGATCAAGGGCGTCTCGATGGACGTCCGCAAAGGCGAGATCGTCACTCTGATCGGCGCGAACGGCGCGGGTAAGTCCACGACACTCCGTTCCATCAACGGCCTGAACCACCCGCGCGAGGGTCGCATCCGGTTCCGCGGCAAGGACATCACGAGCGAGCCCGCTCACACGGTCGTCGGGATGGGAATCTCGCAGTCGCCTGAGGGTCGGCGGCTCTTCCCGCGCATGAGCGTCTTCGAGAACCTCGAGATGGGAGCCTTCCAGCGCACTGACCGCGGGGGGATCCGTGAGGACCTGGACCGCGTGTACTCCCTCTTCCCGCGCCTCGCCGAGCGGAAGTCCCAGAAGGCCGGGACGCTTTCGGGCGGCGAGCAGCAGATGGTCGCGATCGGCCGGGGGCTCATGGCGCGCCCGAAGCTCCTCATGCTGGACGAGCCGTCGATGGGGCTCGCGCCGATCTTCGTGGAGAAGATCTTCGAGATCGTCCAGGAGATCAACCAGCAGGGGACGACGATCCTCCTTGTCGAGCAGAACGCCCTGATGGCGCTCGACGTGGCGAGCCGCGGCTACGTCATGGAGACGGGCGTCGTCGCGCTGACCGGCGACGCGCAGAAGCTCCGGAGCGACGAGAACGTGCGGAAGACCTACCTCGGCGAGACCGAGTAGGTCCCGGAGCCGAGCGGGACCTCCGCGTCCGCCTGCTCCACGATTAGCGGATCGTGGGTGGCGCAGACGACCGTCGCGCCCGACTCGGCTGCAATGCGAGCGAGGAGCGCGGTCACGTTCAGCGCGTTGGCCGTGTCCAGGCGGGCCGTCGGCTCGTCCGCCAGCAGGAGCGCGGGTCGTGCCGCGAGCGCGCGGGCGAGCGAGACGCGGACCTGCTCCCCGCTCGAGAGGCGGTCGGCCCGCTGTGCGAGCCGGTCGGCGAGCCCGACCGTGACGAGAGGCTCGACCGCGCTGGTCTCGTCAACGCGGTGCCCGCGCAGGGCTAGCGCGAGCTCGACGTTCTCGCGCGCGCTCAGGAATCCGATCAGCCCGCCCTGCTGCGCGAGAAGCGCGATGGTGTCGCGGCGGAAGCGAGCCCGGGCGGTTCGTTCGAGGCCGGTGATCTCGGTTCCGGCAACATGAATGCGACCCGCCGTCGGAAGCTCGAGGCCGGCGAGCAGGTTCAGGAGCGTGGTCTTCCCCGAGCCCGAAGGACCGGTCAGCGCGTACAGGCGTCCCGCCTCGAGCCTCGCGGAGAGGCCGTCGATCGGAACCGACGCGGTCTCGCCCCAGCCGTAGCTCTTTGTCACCGCTTCGAGGCGGACGGTCTCCAACCCGCGCCTCGGTCTGACCTGCGGGCGAGGCTCCGGCGGCGGCGCCGCAGGCCCGCTACCGTCGCCCGTCGGCGCCGGCATGCCGCCCTGGGTCGCGTCGACGACGATGCGGTCGTCCTCGAGGTGCGCCGTCGCCCGGTCGCGGATGCCTACGTGGCGGAGATAGTCCTCCGGTAGGCGGAGCCAGCCGCCGCGTCCGACGACGATCGTGTCGGCCGCGCCGTGGCGGAGCGTCTCCTCGCTGACGCGTCCGTCGCGGATCCGGATCGTTCGGTCGGCGATTCGGGTCGATTCCGGATCGTGGCTCACGAGCACCGTGGTGCACCGATGCGCGCGCGCGAGCTCCGAGACGACGGAGTAGACGACGTTCGCGTTCGTCGCGTCGAGCTCGCCGGCCGGCTCGTCGAGCAGAAGGAGCGGAGGCGCGATCGTGAGCGCGGTGGCGAGCGCGACCCGCTGTTGCTCGCCCCCTGAGAGCTCCGCGGGCCGCGCGTCCCGCCGGTCCGCGAGTCCGACTTGCTCGAGCAGCTCGTCCGCCCGGGTCCGCGCGACCCGCGTCGTCTCGCCTCGGAGGCGGAGGCGGAGGCCGACGTTCTCCCGGGCGGTCAGATCGGGCGCGAGTGCGTGCTCGTAGTGCTGGTCGGCGTACCCGAGCATGCGAGCGCGATACCGAGCCAACGCACGACCCTGCAGCTTCCCGACGTCGACGCCGAGCACGAGCAGCGTGCCTGCCGACGGTCGGTCGAATCCGGCCAGGAGGCGGAGGAGCGTGGACTTGCCTGCCCCGCTAGGGCCAAGGACGGCTACGAGCTCGCCGGCGCCGACCGTCAGCGAGAGGCCCTGCAGGGCGACAGCGTCGCCTTCGGACGTCGAGTAAACGCGGAAGAGGTCTCGTGCGTCGACCGCATTCATGGCGTCCCCCCGGTCGGCCTGCCTGCCTCGGGAGCGCGAAAGGCGGTCGCGGTGGTCGTGTACACGAGGACCGCGCCCACGACGACCAGGACGGCGAGCGCGAGCCCGACCCGCAGGGGGTCGATGCGGACGACGAGTGGAGGCTCCGGTGAGGTCGCGTTCGCCGTCAGCGCGACGAGCTCGACGACGAGGCGGCTCAGGAGCGCGGCCGTCACGAGCCCGCCGACGAGTCCGCAAAGCGCGGTCGCGGCCGCCCTCAGCCGCTGTTGCCGGCGGAGGGTCGCAGGTTCGAGGCCCTCGGCCTCGAGGTAGAACAGCTCGCGGCGCTCGTCGCGAAGGTCGGCGATCAACCCGAGCACGAGTCCCGCGATGGCGAGTGCGAGCGAGGCTGCGGCGGCAACCGCGAGCATGAGCAGCGAGGCATGTGCGATCGGCTCCACCTCGAGTTGATGCAGGCGCGCCTGCTGCGAGTCGAGTGCGAGGAGGTCGAACGGCGGCCGGCGGAGGTCGCCGGCGACGGCGGCTCGTTGGTCGGGCGGCGCGTCGAGCCAGAGCTCGTTCGTGCGGCCCGTACCGGGGCGGGCTGTCTCCAGGGCGAGACTGAGCGCGCGCCGGTCGACCACGACGGCCTGGTCACCCGCTCCCGGGAACCGTCGGACGCTCCCGACGACTCGTACGGGAATGCGCTCGCCGGCCAGCTGAAGGGGCAGGACGCCGCTCTTGTCGGCGAGCCCCGCGAGGTTCGTCGTGACGACGGCCGGGAGCGCGATGCCGTCGGTCGGCTGCCGCGGCCGGAAGTACGTCTCGACCTGGTTCGTAAGCGTGTAGCGGATTCGTGCGCCCGTGCCGTCGGGAGCGGGCTGGGCGCCGGGCGTCCCGAGCCAGTCCCCGTAGCGGGTGAGGACGGCGCGGCCGCCTTCGCCCGCGACGACGAGCGGTCCGAGCGTAAGGACGCCCCGGGCCGGGACACCGGCATCGGCGCCGCCTTCGATGATGCGCGGCGGCGGGACGATGCGAAGCGCGGCGAGCCGGCCCCCACGGACGGCCGGTGGCAGCCGGGCAGAAAGCCGTCGGGGCGAGCTGGTGACCTCGCCGACCGTTACCGAGGCGACGGCGCCGCCGGTCCCGGCGACGAGCGCGGTGAGCGTTACCGGCCGCCCCGCCGTCTTCGCGACCACCGAGAGGGTCCTGGCGTCGATCGGAATGATCGGTCCTCGTGGCCGGACGGTCTCGGCAGGCGCGATCCGCCGCGCGACGTCGTCCGGGCCGAGCGAGCCGAAGTCGGACCGCCACCCGTCCACGTGTTCGACCGACGACTCGTCGAGCCCGAGGACGCTGATCCCGGTCAGGCGGTCGAAGCCCGCCACCGAGCCGCTGACCCGGACGACACGCCCGGCCGTGACGTCCGATCCCAGGGCGGCCGGCGCCGCAGGCCCAACCGCACGCTGGACCGGCACCAGCCGGGAGAGGTCCTCGCGGAGGACGAAGTCGGCCGGGACCTCAAAGGCCGCCTGGTCGCGCTGCCCGGCTTCGAGCGTCGCCCGGTAGGTCTCCGCGAAGAGCGCGAGGCCGATGCTGACCACGAGGAAGCCCACCTGGATCGCGGCCGAGCCGGGGTGGCGGGCGAGGGACAGCGCCGCGAAGCGCGCCGCCACGCGTCGATTCGGCAACCCACGAGCGAGCGCGCGGAGGAGCGGTGCGAGGAGGCGCGATACGAGAACGGCAGCGGCGAAGACGACGAGGCCGGGGAGGATGAGCAGGACGATCCCGGTTCCCCGATCGCGCAGGAGCGCTCCCGCGTCGGCCTGTCCGCGGAGAAGGGCGACTGCGACGACGACGACCGCCGCCAGCGCCGCAATCTCCACGGGGCTCACCGCGAGGCCGCCGATCGCGATCGGCCGCGCTGCGAGGCCGAGCGCAAGGACGCCGGTCACGACGGCCGCGAGCGCGACGGCGAGCGCGATGCCCGATACCGAGAACGTCGAGTGGGCGAGGATGGCGCCGGCCGGGGAGCCCGCCCGCTCGGCCGTGAGCGCGGCGACGCCGGACCCGAGGGCCCAGCCGGCGGCCGTGGCGGTCACCGCGACGAGCGCGATCTCGCAGAGGATTACGACGCCGACGAGCCACGGCGGCGTCGCGAGCCAGCGCAGGCGCCGCCGCCTCGCGTCCCAGACGCGGCGGCGGCGGACAGCGGCGAGGAGCGCGAAGGCGACCAGCAGAGCGCAGGCCTGACCGCCGAGGACGAGCAGCCGGCGTCCCGCGACGGCGCTCGCGTCCGCGGCCAACCGAAGCTCGTCGCCGGGAGCGCTGAGGTTGAGCGTCAGCGTTCCGGCGAGGAGCGTTGCGCGGGCATCGTCGACCGACGCGCCGAACGCGTCGACGTTCCACGGGTGCAGGGCGCCGAGCGGAATCGGCACCACCCAGCCGTAGGTGCGGTAGGACGTGAGGCGCGGCGAGGACACAAGTCCGGCGACGCCGTCTGCAAGCACGAGCGGAGGCGGCGCCGGCCGGTGGTAGCGGCTCGCCTTGCGGAGTGCCTGGGTGCGAGGAAGCGCCCGCCGCGTCGGTGGGACGGCGTCGGCGAAGAGCGTGTCGTCCGCGAGCTCCGCGCGACCGACCGGCACGAGGCGAAGGCCGGGCGTGTTCGGGATGCGCCCGCCGCCCCGGAGGAGGAGGACCTCGCAGTGGGAGGGGCGGCAGGGCGCCGGCATGCGCCCGGACCGGAGGTGCACCCAGCGGGAGAGCCCGTCCACCGCTCCGATCCCGAGAAAGCTGTTGGCCACGGTCGTCTCGCGGTAGAGCACGGTTGCGACAGGGTCGATGCCGAGGAGCGGCAGGAGCTCGCGACGCGCGATCTCATTGAGCGAACGGTGGACCTCGAGCTGGCCCGGCGCACCGAACGACAGCGCCCGCACGGTGCGGACCGACGGCTGCAGGCCGGCGATCCGGTTCGTCAGGCTGCGGTCCTGCGCGACGAGTGCGCCCGCCTGCACGGCAGCGAGCATCGCGGCCGCGGCTGCGATGCCCAGCCAGACAAGCGCGAGGTCGCCGAGCCGAGACCGGATGTGACGTCCCGCGAGCCAGCCCGCCGCTCCCAGGCGGCGAATGAGGGCGAGACGGGGAGCGCCGGTCGCGGTCGGCTCGGATCGCACGGGATGAAACCGTGCCATGCGGCACAAGGCCCGACCAC
>Ga0126313_10000588_pt1 | contig 17629 bp, 13 predicted proteins | sample Plot105A_FD_89954 | JGI IMG/M metagenome (GOLD analysis project Ga0126313, IMG submission 89954) | Serpentine soil microbial communities from UC McLaughlin Reserve, CA, USA - Plot105A | ecosystem: Environmental > Terrestrial > Soil > Grasslands | place: USA: UC McLaughlin Reserve, Lake County...
ACTGGAACACCAGAGTTCTCGTCGTGCCCGGCGGAAAGCTCGTCCGACGCGGACCGTACCGCTACTTCCCCCATCCCAACTACGTCGTCGTCTCCGTAGAAGTGCTGACCTTCCCCCTCATCTTTGGAGCCTGGATCACCGCAATCGTCTTCTCCCTCCTCAACGCCGCAGTACTCTACGTCCGCATAAAGACAGAGAACCGGGCACTCAAAGAGCTAGCAGGATAATATAAAGCTGGTCAGCTAGTCAGCACGCCGCCCTGTGGGCGGCTTGTCAGCATTTCAGCCAGGCTGTGCATAGCGACGGGAATGTCCTCTTGAGAGGCGACTCACAGGGGCGATCGATCCTCAGCCGCGCACACCTAACGAACCCGAGATGCTGACTGGCTGACAAGCGAAGGCCTTAAAGGCCTGAGCGTGCTGAATTGCTGAAGTGCTAAGAAGACCGTAGGGAGGCACACGATGCTCGATCTCAAATACATCCGTGACAATGTGAAAGCCGTGGAGGAAAACTGCAAGAACCGTGGCGTCGAGGCCGACGTTGGCCTGGTGGTAGAGCTGGCCGACCGGCGCTCGGCGCTCATACAGGAGTCAAACGAGCTCAAACAACGCCAGAACCAGCTGGCCAAGAGCATCGGTAGGGAGCGTGACGAGGGGGCGCGGGCGAGGCTCATCGAGGAATCGCGGGCCATGAAAGAACGGTTGCCTTCGAAAGAGGCAGAACTTCATGAGGTCGAGGAGCGGCTGCGCGAGGAGCAGTTGAAGATTCCTAACATGACCCACCCGGACTCGCCCATCGGCAAGGATGACACGGAGAACGTGGAGATCCGGCGTTGGGGTGAGATCCCGGACTTCCCCTTCGAGCCTAAAGACCACGTCGAGCTCGGCGATGCACTGGGGATCATCGACTTCGACGCTGGAGCCAAGACTACGGGGAGCAAGTTCTACTTCCTGCGTGGCGACGCCGTGCTACTGGAGCTTGGCCTGATCCGCTACGCGCTCGACATCATTATGGAGGGTGGGTACCAGCCGACCATAACGCCCGACCTGGCGCGGGACCAGATGCTGGTCGGGACAGGGTTCATCCCGCGCGGACCCGAGACCCAGATCTACTCTGTCGAAGACTCGGACCTTTCGATGATCGCGACCGCAGAGATCACCCTCGCGGGCCAGCACACGGACGACATCATCGAAGAACGAGACCTACCCCTGCGCTACGCTGGCCTCTCCCACTGCTTTCGTACGGAGGCTGGCTCCCACGGGCGCGCCAGCCGTGGCCTCTATAGGGTCCACCAGTTCACCAAGGTCGAGATGTTCGCGTTCACCACCCCGGAAGGGTCGGAGGAAATACACGATGAAATGGTCGAGATAGAGGAACGAATCTTCCAGGGCCTGGGACTGCCCTACCGCGTGGTCGACATCTGTACCGGCGACCTCGGCGGAGCCGCCTACCGCAAGTATGATCTCGAAGCCTGGATGCCAGGCCGAAGCGAATTCGGTGAGGTGACCAGCACCTCGAACACCACAGACTACCAGGCCCGCAGGCTCGCCATCCGCTACCGCAAGGAAGGCGGAAGGCCCCAACTCCTGCACACCCTCAACGGTACGGCCATCGCCATGAGCAGGGCCCTGGTCTCCCTACTCGAGATCTACCAGCAACAAGACGGCTCCGTCGTACTGCCCGAGGCCCTCGTCCCCTACGTGGGCAAGGAACGACTGAATTCTTCGTAGATCTTGCTCGCAGGCTGGGCGTAGCGGTTGTGCTGAGAACGGCGTCGTTGTCCGGCCAAGCTCATGCCTCCTCCTCGCTCAGGATCCACCCGCCATTAGACGACGCACAGAGAGCAGACCGCTCCGGCGGGCCAACGGACCCATCATACGGGCCCGCCACCCTGCGCTCTACCGCCGCTACGCCAAGAGCGAAAACAACAAACTGATAAGCTGAAGGGCCGAGCGTGCTGACAAGCTGAAATGCTTACAGAGAGGAGATTTTCATGACTGAAGCGGTCGAGAAACTGATCAAGAAGAGCGAGGACCCGAGCAGGTGGTATTTGCAGCTAGTGAGGATGGCCAAGCTCGCGGATTACGGGCCCGTACGGGGGACGTTCGCGATCCGGCCCTACGGGTTCGAGATCTGGGAGCGCGTCCAGCGCGACCTGGATGACCGCTTCAAAGCCACAGGCCACAGGAACGCCTACTTCCCACTACTCATCCCCGAAAGCTACCTCCAGAAGGAGGCCGAGCACGTCGAGGGCTTTGACCCCGAGCTCGCCTGGGTAACGATCGGGGGCAGGGAAGAATTGGAAGAACGGCTCGCGATCCGTCCCACTTCCGAGAGCATCATCTGCGACTTCTACAAGAATTGGGTGCAAAGTTACCGCGACCTGCCCATCCTCATAAACCAGTGGTGCAACGTCTTGCGCTGGGAGAAGGTCACCCGCCCGTTCCTCAGGACCGCGGAGTTCCTCTGGCAGGAGGGCCACACCGTTCACGCGACGGCGGAGGAGGCGCGCGAGGAGACCTTGCGGATGCTCGGCGTCTACCGCGACTGCTTCTACGAGGCGATGGCGATACCCGTCCTCACGGGCGCGAAGAGCGAGTCGGAGCGTTTCGCCGGGGCCGTCGAGACCTACACCTGCGAGGGGCTGATGGGCGACGGGCGTGCCCTGCAGGCCGCGACCAGCCACGACCTCGGACAGAATTTCGCCCGCGCCTTCGACATCACGTTCCTCGACGAGAACCAGGACAGGGTCTATCCCTACCAGACTTCGTGGGGGTTTTCCACGCGCACCATAGGGGGTTTGATCCTGGTCCACGGCGACGACAGGGGCCTCAGGTTGCCGCCGAAGATCGCGCCGACCCAGGCCGTCATAGTCCCGATCTGGCGGGGCAAGAACAAGGGGGAGGTGCGCCGCGAGGCCGAGGTCCTGTACGAGGAATTGGGGAATTCTGGCATAAGGATGGAGGTTGACCTCGACGAAGAGCACTCGCCGGGTTGGAAGTTCAACGAACACGAGCTCAGGGGCGTTCCTGTGCGCGTGGAACTGGGGCCCAGGGACATCGAGAAGGGTCAGGCCGTCCTCGTCCGGCGCGACACCGGACAGAAGGAGTTCGTGGACCGAACGGAGCTGGCCAGAAGGCTTAAGGATCTGATGGAGGAGATTCAGAAGAACATGCTCCGTCAAGCCGAATCCTTCCGCGATGCGAACACCCGCAGGGCCGGAAGCTATGAGGAGTTCAGGGAGATCATCGGCCAGAAGCGCGGATTCGTCGTCGCCCCCTGGGACGGCACGGAGGAGACCGAGCAGAAGATAAAAGAGGATACGAAGGCAACGATCCGCCTGTTGCCCTTCGAACAGGAGGAGGGCGAGGACCTCATCTCTGGCAGACCAGGCAGAACAGCGATCTTCGCCAGGGCGTACTGAAAGCCAGTCAGCACGCCTGCTACGCAGGCTTGTCAGCACGCTCAGGCTTCGCCTTCGCCTGTCAGCATGTCAGGTTTTGTTCTTGCTGACTAGCTGACAAGCGAGGGTCGCAGGCCCGAGCGTGCTGAAGTGCTGACTGGCTCGTCGGGCAGGCTCTTGAGCCTGCCCGACGCCACGTTGACGCTGGGATCGCGAGCGGTTAGCATTTGCGAGTTAAGTGACAAATTGTGGGCGTCCGAATCTGCGGCGCCGGCCAGGAGGGGGGTCTCCTTGCGGTCTCATGTGCTACGCGCTGCGGGTTGGTGTCTGTCGTCGCTACGGGCCGCCGGTAAATGGCGAACTTCACTCGGACTTCTCGCGGTGGCGGCATTCCTAATCCTGTGGGCAGGAGATCATGGCTCCCTCCAGGCCGAGGAGTACTCTGCGTACTCGGATCCCAAGAAGCCGGCAATCTCCGTCATCCTCTCCGAGAAGCAGAACGTCGACGAGTTAGAGGCTCGCTTCGGCCTGAGCGAAAGACAGGTCGATGAGGTCCTCGCGGCGACCCGCCGCGAGAATCGTGCTTTGGCGAAGGAGTTCGCCGAGAGCGAGCGCGTGCTCGCCGCGAACAAGGATCTCCCCAGGGAGAAAATAAAGAAGAAGATCGCCGCCTCCGACTACGATGAAAGGGTCGCTGCCGCCGTATCCAGGACGAAGGGGAAGATCGAGGCCATCGTAGACGGGGATCAGAGCGCCAGTCTGGAGGGCTGGGTCGACAACCAGTGGGAGCAGGAGGTTCGGGCCGCTTCTACGGAAGACCCCGCCACAGAATCCGCGGGGACGTACACGGCCTCCGCTTACTACGAAAACGGGCTGAGGTGCTACGTCTTCGCCACGCAGTACTATGGGAACACCAGGCGTGAGGTCGCCCTGCCGCACCAGAAGCTCAAGTTCGGCCTCCAGCCGAGGATCCATATCCGGCGCGGCAGCGGTGGGCCCACGGAGAAGCCGAGGGTCCAGGAGACCGGGCCCTGGAACATCCACGACAACTACTGGGCGCGGTGGAAGAACCGCACGAGGTTCAAACGCGCGGGACGCTGCAATCCGGAGGCGCAGGAGGCCTACTACCACAACTTCCACAGGGGCAGGGACGAATTCGGCAGGGAGGTCCTCAACCCCGCAGGGATCGACGTGACGCCAGCCGTCGCCCGCGGCATGAACCTGAAGAGGTACCAGAACGCCTGGGTGTACGTACGCTTCCCGTGGGTCCACAGGTAGGTTTGCCAAGGGGCACAACCTGTTGGCAAGCTGTCAGCCCTTAGCCGAAGCAAGAAGCTGACTGCTAATGGCTGATAGCGCGATGGGCAGAGGGTCTCGACCCTCTGCCCATCGCATCTGGCTTGACGGGGCGCACCCTGGTGCTTTAGCATCAACACCTAGCGCGAACCCGCATCGAGAGCGGCGGAGGGAACTGGCCCCGAGAAACCGCGGCAACCCACGGGGAGCTGTGAGCTACTCCCGCAAGGTGCCAAGTCCAGCAGGACGGTCATTACCGTTTTGGAAGATGTGGGGAGAGGTGGGCAGCCTCTTCTACGAGCGGGTTGCGCGAGAGGCGTAGAACCCGATCCGAGAAGGAGGCCGCATTACTACAGAGTATGACACTAGAGTCAGGGGCCGGCGCTAGCCACGCCCCGGCCCTTCGAGCCCACCACCGTATAGGCTCATTCGAGCCCGAGCTCGGCGGAAACCTGCAAGATGTCACGCTCGCCTATGAGACCTGGGGAGAGCTCAACGATGCCGCCGACAACGCCGTCTTGCTCGTTCACGCCCTGACGGGCGACTCGCACGCTGCGGGAAGGCCCTCCGAAGGCTACAAACGCGGTGGTTGGTGGGACCCGATGGTCGGGCCGGGGCTGCCGCTTGACATCGACAAGTACTTCGTCGTCTGCTCGAACGTCCTGGGAGGTTGCTCTGGGAGCACGGGACCGGCCTCCACCCAGCCGGGGACGCGGCGGCCCTACGCCATGCGCTTTCCCGTGGTCACGATCAGGGACATGGTAAGGGCGCAGCGACGGCTGCTCGACGCCCTGGGGGTAAGGAGGCTGGCCCTCGTCGCCGGCGGTTCCATCGGAGGGCAGCAGGCACTTGAGTGGGCCGTGGAGTTCCCCGCGTTCGTCGAGAAGGCCGTACCCGTAGCCGCCACGGGAGCCCTCGGACCGCAGGGCGTCGGTATGAGTGAGATCGGACGCCGTGCAATCATGGCCGACCCTGATTGGCGTGATGGCGATTACTACGGCACGGGAAGGAGGCCGGACGAGGGGCTAGCTATCGCCAGAATGGCTGGCATGATGACCTACCAGAGTGCCGCCGGTCAGTGGGAGAGGTTCGGCAGGAGGCCCGCCGGACGTCCCGCGCTGCACCCCGAGTTGGGCGGCAGGTTCGAGATCGAGAGCTACCTCCACTACCAGGGACGAGAGCTCACAGACCGCTTCGACGCCAACTCTTACCTCTACCTCTCCAGAGCGATGGACCTCTACGACGTCTCCAGCGGCTACGAGTCCGAAGCAGAGGCCTACTCGCGTATCGAGGCCGAAGTGCTCTTCGTCGGCATCACCAGCGACTGGCTCTTCCCCGCCGCAGAAGTAAGGGACGCCGCCGAGAAGGCCAGGCAAGCCGGCGCAAACGCAAGCTACGCCGAAATAGATACACTGAGCGGCCACGACGCCTTCCTCAAAGACTGGAAAGAACTCACAGAAGCGGTAGAACCGTTCCTAACCAAAAAAGCTGAAAGCTGACCGCTGAAAGCCAATGGCTGAGCGACCGAAGGGAGCGACAATGACAGACCAGAAGATCCAGGAGCGTGACTACGGGTTCGACACCCTGGCTTTGCACGCCGGGCAAGAGGTCGACTCGGCCACGACGGCGCGGGCTGTACCCATCTACCAGTCGACGTCCTACGTCTTCCACGACACGGACCATGCGGCGAATCTGTTCTCGCTCGCCGAAGAGGGCAACATCTACACCAGGATCATGAACCCCACGACCGACGTCTTCGAGAAGCGAATCGCCGCGCTCGAGAAGGGCGTCGGCGCCCTTGCTACGTCCTCGGGCCAGGCCGCCCAGGCGCTCACGATCCTCAACATCATGGGGGCCGGCGATGAGCTCGTCTCTGCGGCGGAGCTCTACGGCGGGACCTACAACCAGTTCCACTACACGCTACCCAAGGTCGGTATCGACGTGAAGTTCGCCGACTCCACTGATCTCGACGCTATGGCAGCGGCGATCACGGACAGGACGAAGGCCGTCTATGCGGAGACCGTGGGAAACCCGGCGCTCAACACCCTGGATATCGAGGGGGCTGCGGCGGTGGCCCACGACGCGGGCGTCCCGCTCATCATCGACAACACGCTACCCTCGCCCTACTTGGTCAACCCTCTGGAGCACGGGGCCGACATCGTGGTCCACTCGGCGACCAAGTTCATCGGCGGGCACGGTACTTCTATCGGCGGCGTCATCGTGGACGGCGGCTCCTTCCCGTGGGACAACGGGAACTTTCCCGGGTTCACCGAGCCTGACCCCTCCTACCACGGGCTGGAGATCTACCCCACGCTCGGCGAGCTCTCGTTTATCCTGAAGGCCCGCGTTCAGATGCTCAGGGACTGGGGTCCCGCCCTCAGCCCGTTCAACAGCTTCCTGTTCTTGCAGGGCCTGGAGACGCTCCCCTTGAGGATGGAGCGCCACTCCACCAACGCGCAGGCCGTGGCCGAGTTCCTGCGGGATCATCCCAGGGTCAATTGGGTGAACTACCCCGGCCTCGAAGACTATCCTTCGCACGAGCTGGCCGCGAAGTACCATAGGGAAGGACTCTTCGGCGCGATCCTCGGCTTCGGCATCGACGGCGGCCTGGAGGCCGGCAAGCGCTTTATAGACGGGCTCGAACTGCACAGCCTGCTGGCGAACGTCGGCGACGCGAAGAGTCTGGTCATACACCCGGCTTCGACCACCCACTCGCAGCTCTCGATCGATGAGCAGAAGTCCACCGGGGTTACCGACGACTACGTAAGGCTCTCCGTCGGCCTCGAGTCCATCGACGACATCCTGTATGACCTCGACACGGCGCTGAACAGGGCGTGACCCTTTTGGAGAGACCTCTCGTCATCAAGTTCGGGGGTACCTCGGTAGGGGGCGGCGCGCAATTCGTCCGCGCCGCCCGTATCGCCGCCGCGGCCGCCGCGGATAACCCCGTGGCCGTGGTCGTCTCCGCCACGAGCGGCACGACCGACACCCTGCTCGGCTACGCCAGAATGAGCTCGGGCTGGGTGAGGCAGACCCTCGAGCAAGAGACGCACGAGGCTTCCATCGCGGAGCTGCGCCGCATGCTGGCCGAACGGCATTTGCACGCATCCCGCGAGGCCGTGGCCGCAGAGTATCTGCCTGGGGTCGAAGGGCGCATCGTCGACCTGCTCGGCGAGTTGGAAGAGGCCATCGCGGCGTCTTACGACAACCTGAAGGCGCGCCGGGATGAGATCGCGGTCTACGGAGAGCGCCTCTCGGCGGAGATTCTGGCCGGGGCGATAAGCAGCCAGGGCACGCCAGCGGCGGTCGTCACCGCAGATCCCATAGCCACCGACACACGCTTCGGGGAGGCCGAGGTCGACCCCGCGGCCACCCGCGAGCGCTCGGCGCGATCTGTCACCCCGCTACTCGAAAGCGGGTTCGTCGCGGTCGTGCCCGGCTACGTGGGACGCTCGCCAGGGGGATTGCCCACCACGTTGGGCAGGGGGGGCTCTGATCTCTCTGCGACGGTACTGGGGCGGGCGCTCGACTCTAGGGAGGTCTGGATCATGTCCGACGTGGACGGTGTTCTGGACGCCGACCCGCGCCTGGTCCCCGATGCCCACCTAATGCCGCGTCTCTCTTACAGGGAGGCTGGTATCTTCGCCGGTCTCGGCGCGAAGGTGCTGCATCCGAGGACGATGGAGCCGGCCTCCGAGGCTGGTATCGAGGTCTACGTGCGCAACACGTTCGCCCCTGAGGGCGCCGGCACGCACGTCACGGGCTTCGATCCAGGGTCCGGCGTCCGCTGCGTGGCGTTGAGGCAGAACGTGGCCATGGAGATCCCGTGCACGGACGGGCGCGAGGGAAGGGCCGCCATGGTCGTCTGTATCGGTTCGCCCGAAGAGGAGGACCTCGCCAGGGGCCGTCGTTGCCTGCGTGAGGCCGGTATCCCCTTACAGCACTTCGGCGTGGCGGCCGCCGGGCTCGTGTTCGTAGTCTCCGCCGACGTGGGCCTCGAGGCGCTGCGTGCGTTGCACGCTGGCCTGATCCCGCCCGCAGGAGACCTCGCCGGCGAAGAGGTGGCGTGAGGCAGCTCGAGATAGTCCAGCTCGGCCTGGGGCACGTCGGACGTGCGGTCGCCCAGATAGTCCTGGAAGAGCGCAAGAGCTGGCTCGAACGCCGTAGTATCGAGGTGAGGTACCGCGCCGTTGCGGATACGTCGGGTGCGCTGGTCGGCGAGGAGTTGCTGCCCCGAGCGATACGTCTCAAAGAAGAGGGCGGCTCCCTGTCTGAGCTGGGCGGCGAGCCCTTGGAAAGCGTGCTCGGCTCGGAGCCCGAGCCTGGCTTTACGCGTGTAGTCGTCGACGTGGCCGTGCACGGCGGCACCTTCGACCTCGATGTGCTCGGCATCAAGGGCGGGGCCTACCTCGTGCTCTCCAACAAAGGCCCGCTCTCGGGCAGCACGGCCCAGTACCGCCAGCTCATGCGCATGATCCCCGACCGCCTCTGGCACGAGGCTACGGTCGGGGCCGGCATGCCCATCATCTCGACCATGGGCGGCCTGCTGGAGTCGGGGGACGAAATACTCGAGGTACAGGCCAGCCCGAGCGGTACACTCGGCTATATCATGAGCGCGGTCGAGGGCGGCCGGTCGTTCTCCGAGGCGGTGAGGGATGCTGTGGATCTCCACTACGCCGAACCCGACCCCCGCGACGACCTCTCGGGCCTCGACGTGGCCCGCAAGGCCATAATCCTGGCGCGCATGATGGGAAGGGAGATAGAACCAGAGGAGATACCCTACGAGTCACTGGTCCCGAGAGGCCTCGAAGACGTCTCGCTAGAGGAATTCATGCGACGCCTCCCCGAACACGACGAGGCTTTCGCGGCGCGCCTCCTCGCAGTCGAGGAACACCACATGCTCCGCTACCTGGTCCGCATCCCGAGGGAGGGGCCCGTCACGGTCGGGTTGCGGGATACTCCCGTGGAAAGTCCCTTCGGACCCATAAGCGGCCCCGAGAACGTGTTCGACTTCCGCACGCGTCGCTACTCGGATGTTACCCTCACCGTGCGCGGACCAGGAGCAGGCCCCGAGCGTACAGCGAGCGGTGTGGTCTGGGACCTGCTGGACATAGCGCACAAGGCTTTGTAGGTGTCAGGCATCAGGTTTCAGGTAGATTTTCTTGGAGGAACTTGTGAGCGAAGGGTATGCGGTAGCCGTTGTCGGGGCCGGACTCGTAGGGGACAGGCTGGTTGCGGAGCTGAGGCGCAGGGACTTTCCGATGAAGGAGCTGCGCGTCGTGGCCAGGAGCGCCCGGACTGCGGTCCTGGCGGGGGAGAGTTTCGAGGTCGGGGTGGCTGAACCCGAGGCCTTCGAAGGTGTGGACATAGCTTTCTTCGCCGGCACGGAAGGCGAGAAGGGGGCCTCCGTCCAGCTCGCCGGCGAGGCTATCTCGCGCGGCGCCGTCGTTATCGACAACGGTAGTGACTTCAGGCTCGACCCGAAGGTGCCCCTCGTCGTCCCCGAGGTGAATACTGGAGCGCTCGGGGAGCACGAAGGGCTCATCGCCAACGCCAACTGCTCCACCATCCAGATGGTCGTCACGCTGGCGCCGCTCGCGCGCGAGTTCGGGTTGAAAAAGGTCGTGGTCTCGACCTACCAGGCGGTCTCGGGTGCGGGACGCAGCGGCGTCGAGGCGCTGGAGAACGGCAGGGAGGATGCGTTCCCCAGGCCTATTGTCGGGAACGCCATACCCCAGATCGGGGGCCTTGGCGACGACGGTTACACCACCGAGGAGACCAAGATGCGGGAAGAGACGCGCAAGATCCTCTCGCTCCCCGACCTTCCGGTCTACGCCACGGCCGTCAGGATCCCCGTCCACACGGGACACGCCGAAAGCGTCTACGTCGAGACGGAGCGCCGGGCTGAGCTCCCCGAGGTGCTCGAGGTGCTGGGGACGGCGCCAGGCGTCGAGGTCGCGGACGACTTCCCGACGCCGCTCGAAGTCACCGGAGAGGAAGGGACCTACGTCGGGCGGGTGCGCGTCGAGGGCAACATCGTCCAGTACTGGTGCGTCGCCGACAACCTGCTCAAGGGCGCGGCGACGAACGCGGTCCAGATCGCCGAATCTCTCGTCGGCGCGCACGCCAGGGCGTAGAGTCTCGTTGCCGCAGGATTGCGAAAATCCCGCCGGCCAGGCGTGACCGGTTTTGCGAAAGGATTCGGCCGGTCGTTATACTGTGGGCGCATGATGCCATCTTCGGACCAGAAACAAGGAGGACCCGGGTGACTGAAGAGAAGAGATCATTCTGGGACAGGTTTTTTGGCCGTAATCAGCCTTCCGCGCGGGAAGAGAGGGTCGCCGAGTACATCATCCACCGCCTGGGCGAGGGGGCGCACCTTGGCGACGTGGTACAGGAAGAGTACGTGCGGCGCAACGCCACGCCCCTGGAGATAGAGGAGATCTGCGCCGACCCCAGGCTCATCGAGGCCGCCCACGAACACCTCAAACGGGACTTCGATTCAGGGGAACTCGATCCCGGCCGGCGTCCCGGGTAAGCGTCGCATCGAACGGGACCGGGAATCTATCCAGCCTGTATAATCTGTACTCACGAGTACCTATAATGGAGGCTGGATGCCGATCTACGAATACAAGTGTGAAAACGGGCACGTCTTCGACGTGATGCAGAAGCTCTCCGAAGACCCCCTTGCGTCCTGCATCGAGTGCGGCGCCCCGGTCAGGAAAGTCCTCCATCCTGTCGGTATCTCGTTCAAGGGCTCGGGCTTCTACTCCACCGACTACAGCAAGAAGGGCCCGAAAGAGGCCGCACAGAAAGATACCTCCAAGAGTACCAACGGGGAAAAAGGCACAGGAGAAGACAAGAAGAGCAAAGAGAAGCCGGCAGGCTCCTCGACCAGCTCGGGGAAAAAGGACTGAAAACGTGGCGCGGGGCGCCGGCCTGCCGCAGAGCCGAAGCCGCCAGGAAGGTATCCTCAGAAGGGCACTCCGCGCACTGGTGCTCGGGGTCACCCTCCTCTTCGTCGTCTCCGCGCTAGCCGTCTCCTGCGCCCTCGTCATATACACCGCCTGGCGCCACGACTTTTCCCACGGCCTCTTCGCCCTACTCTTCGCCGTCCTCAGCGCCCAGATAGCTTTGAACTGGTTTTTGTGGAAGGACGACGAGGAATAGCACTTCAGCAAGTCAGCACGCTCAGCCCCTCAAGCTTCGCTGGTCAGCATTTCAGCTTTCGCATGTGTAGGTCCATGCTGACAAGGCGCCAAAGGCGCCGTGCTGACAAGCGGAGGCCGTAAGGCCGGAGCGTGCTGAAGTGCTGACCAGCTGGCGCAGCCAGCGTGCTAGCCGGTCTTCGGCCGGCTGAAAAGTCCTGCAAAACGAGCCTCAAGTAATGGTCGAGGGAGTCTGGACAACCCGAGGGGTCGTGCCTTATAGTAGCGTGCGTCGGGAGACGACGGGGAGAACAAGGCGACCGGCGGCGCTCTTCTTTGGGGCGTCGCCGAAACCCTGGACACAGAGGGAGGAAGGTTGGCGGTTTCGTCGGGCGGCGCGTTTGCGCACTTGCACTGTCACTCGGAGTACTCGATGCTCGACGGGGCGAGCCGAATCAAGGACCTCATCTCGTTTGCGAAGGACCAGGGGATGCCGGGGCTTGCGCTCACTGACCACGGTGTGATGTACGGTGCTGTCAAGTTCTACAAAGAGGCCAAAGACGCTGGCATAAAGCCGCTGATGGGCTGCGAGGTCTACGTTACGGCCGACCGCAACGACCGGAGCCGCGCCCCCTACTACCATCTTACGCTCATCGCCAGGACCGCCGAGGGGTACAGGAACCTCATGAAGCTCTCGACCTGCGGGTTTCTGCAGGGCTTCTACTACAAGCCGCGGGTCGATATGGAGATGCTCAGGAGGCACGGGCGTGGGATCGTCTGCCTCTCCGGCTGCCTCTCGGCGGAGGTGCCTACCAGGATACTGGAGGGTCGTCCCGAGGAGGCCAGGAAGCTCCTGCTCGAGTACGGGGAGATCTTCGACGACGTGTATCTAGAGTTGCAGGACCACGGCATCGAGCAGCAGCGACGGGTCAACGAGGGACTGGTAAAGCTGCACAAAGACACGGGCATCCCGCTCGTCGCCGCCAACGACTCGCACTACACCACCAAGCACGACGCCAGGATGCACGACGTGCTGCTTTGCATCGGGACCGGTAAGTTCTACAACGACCCGAACAGGATGAAGTTCTCCGGTGAGGAGTTCTACGTCAAGACCGCAGAAGAGATGGCGAGGATCTTCCCCGACCATCCCGAGGCGCTCGAGAACACGATAAGAGTCGTCGAGAGCGTCGAGGACGTGGGGATCGAGCTGGGCAAGACACGCCTGCCGAACTTCCCCAAGCCAGAAGGGTACACCGCCGACCAGTACCTGAGGGAACAGTGTGAGCGGGGCCTGGCGAAGCGCTACGGCGAGCTTGCGAAGACCAACGAGGTGCTCGGCAGGCTGGAGTTCGAGCTCGAGACCATCGAAAAGATGGGTTTCGCCGACTACTTCTTGATCGTCTGGGACTTCGTCAAGTACGCCAAGGACAGGAAGATCGCGGTAGGGCCTGGCCGTGGCTCGGCGGCCGGCTCCATCGTCGCCTACGCGCTGGAGATAACGGACCTCGACCCTCTGGAGTACTCCCTACTCTTCGAGCGTTTCCTGAACCCCGACCGCATCAACATGCCGGATGTGGACATAGACTTCTCCGTCTCCGGGCGCTCCGAGGTGATGCGCTACGTCACGGACAAGTACGGTGGCATCGACCACGTCGCCCAGATAATCACCTTCGGGACTATCGGCGCGAAGGCCGCCATCAGGGACTCGGGTAGGATCTACCAGTATCCCTACTCGGACACTGACAAGCTCGCCAAGTTCATCCCCGAGAAGCCCGTAGGGACTACGCTCAGGGACGTGCTGCGGCCCGAGAACGGCACCTACGTCGCCGGGGACAAGCACCCTGGTCCCGCGCGCGAGATCATACAGTTCGTGGGGCAGGATGAGGATGCGAAACAGGTCCTCGACACCGCCTTCGAGATAGAGGGCTTCGCCCGCCACGCGGGAACCCACGCCGCCGGCGTCGTTATCTCCGAAGAGCCATTGACCGACATCGTGCCGTTGCAGCGCGTCGCCAGGGACGAGGGGTCCGTCATGGTCCAGCATCCCATGTCCGACGTGGAGGCACTGGGATTGCTCAAGGTGGATTTCCTCGGGTTGAGGAACCTGGACGTGATCGAAGAGACCCTCGAGACGATCCGGCGCAGTGGCGGCGGGGAGCCCGACATACGTACGATCCCCCTGGACGACAAGAAGACTTTGAAGCTCTTCGCCAGGGGCGACACCTTCGGGGTATTCCAGTTCGAGTCGAGCGGGATGCAACGGATGCTGCAGGAGGTCAGGCCCGACCGCTTCGACGACCTGGTGGCGCTCAATGCCCTCTACAGACCTGGCCCGATGGACTACATCCCGAACTTCAAGCGCGGCAAGCACGACCCCGAGAGCGTGAAGTATCTGGACTTGCGGCTGAAGCCGATCCTCGAGCCTACCTACGGCGTCGCGGCCTATCAGGAACAGCTGATGGAGATCTCCAAGTCTTTGGGAGGATTCACCCCGGGCGAGGCCGACACGTTGCGCAAGGCCATTGGCAAGAAGAACGCGGCGATGCTGGCCACGCTCAAGGACAAGTTCATGGCCGGTTGCGCAAAGAGCGGCGTCTCTACGGAGGGCGCCGAGGAGTTGTGGAATTGGATGGAGAAGGCCGGAGGCTACTCTTTCAACAAGAGCCACAGCGCCTGCTACTCGTTCCTCGCTTTCCAGACCGCCTATCTCAAGGCCCACTACCCCGAGGCGTACATGGCGGCCCTCATGAGCAGTGTGATGAACACCAAAGACAGGGTGCCCCAGTACGTCGCCGAGGCCAGGGCGATGAAGATACAGGTCCTTCCGCCCGACGTGAACGAGAGTGGTCGCCGCTTTACGGTGGTGGGGGAGACCATCCGTTTCGGGCTCTCCGCCGTAAAGAACGTCGGGGACTCCTGCGTAGATTCGATCATCGCTGCGAGGGAAGAAGGACCGTTCCAGGATATCTTCGACTTTTGCGAGCGCGTCGACCCCAAGACCTACAACAAGCGCACGATCGAGTCCCTCATAAAGTGTGGCGCCTTCGACAACGTCGGTCCCTCACGGGCCGCCATGGTCGCGGTCCACGCCAAAGCCGTCGAACGTTCCACCAGGGGACTCAAAGGCGCGCACGAAGACCAGTTCTCCATGTTCGACGCGTCCGAGCTCGCGCCGCCCAGGCCAGAGTTCCCCGACGTCGAGCAAGACCACCGCACGGACCTGGAGTGGGAGAAGGAAACCCTCGGTCTATACGTCTCGGATCACCCGCTGCGTCCCGTCTTGCACAAGTTGGGCAAGCACACGGACACGACCGTCTCGGACCTCGAAGGATACAAGGATGGGGCCATCGTTTGGGTCGGAGGGCTGGCGACCTCGGTGCGGACGAACACCACGCGCAAGGGTGACATGATGGCCATGCTCCAGCTCGACGACACCAGGGGCCTCGCCGAGGTCATGGTCTTCCCCAGGGTCTACTCCAGGTACGCAGGGTGCGTGCGCGAGGACGCTGTCCTCAAGGTCAAAGGGAAGGTCGAGATGAAAGAAGGCATCCCACGCATAGTCGCCCTGGAGATGGAAGAGCTCCACCTGGAACCAGGGGCAGACCCCGTCTACCTCGACGCCGGCGCTTTCGTAGGACACCCGCGGAAGGCGGCCAGGGAAGCGTTCGAGCTTCTGCGACAACATCCCGGGGAGAGCCCAGTATTCCTCGTCTCCGGCGACGAAATGTTGGAAGAGAGGGTGGCGACCATCACAGATACCTCCGATCTGCACGCCGAGATCAAACAGCTCCTCGGACCCAGGTGCCTCTCCTACAAATCTCCCGCCGAAGGCGCAACAGAGCGGGAGATGGAGCAAGTCTCCTAGAGCCATCTGCCTGTAGGGGCGCTTCGCGAAGCACCCACGAACCGCAGCATCAGGCGTCACGATCTCTCGGCTCGTTCGGTCGTGGATCTGAGCCTACGCACGGTCCGCGGCGAGGTCGATGACGTACTCTCTTCTCCCCGCGAATCGCGCCCAACCCGCCCGCTCGAAGGCGTCCGCCATAGGTACGTTGGCCACGTCAGTGTCCGCCAGCAGGGGCTTTTCGTCTCGCCCTCGGGCTCCGAGGAGGGATGCGGTACTGGCGGCGAGCAGGTCGTCGATGTAACCTTGGCCCCTCATTCGGGGCACCACGCCGACGTAGAAGATGGTCAGGAATCCCGGTGGCTCTGCCGGCATTACCAGGCCGACGAGCTCCCCGTCCGGTGCGTAAGCGAGGCGCCACCACGCGGGGGCGTGTTTGACCTTTTGCGCGTCCTCGAAGAACTCGCGCGCCGCCCTTTGCGCCCCGAGTCTCTCGCGCTCGCCCCGGATCTCACGGTCTAGCGTTCCCCCCGAGACCTCCCTCATCGCGTCGACGAACGCATCCTCGCCAACCTCCTCTAGCGTACGGAAAGTCAAGCGCGTGGGCGTGACGGAAGGCTCCTCTCCATGCCACTCGAAACGTCCGGTCTCCCTGCGGAAGGCAAACCCGGCGCTCTCGAGCAGTTCAATTCTCTTCTTACTGTGGTGTTGGAACTGGGGCCGCATGGGCGGATCGTCCAACACGTGCTCGATCTCCCCGGCGCCCAGAGCACGCGCGTTCTCCAGTACATCTCCGAGCACGCGCCTACCCACGCCCATGTAATCGCCGTCCCACGGTAAGTCGAGGAGCACGAGGGCGAAGGGCTCCTCCATGCCTGGCAGCGTCCAGAAGGCGACACGTCCGAGAGGACCTTCTCCTGCCTCCTCGGCGACGAAGCACCACTCCGGGCGCATCGAGCCGGCGGCGAACATGCGCTCCAGGTACCTCTCGACTTCTCTACGTTGATCGGGGATGCCGGCGGCCTCGACGAAGAGCTCGAGATCGTCGGCACGAACGGGACGAAGGTGCATCTCTGTAGTCCTCCTGCGGCAGTACGGTGAAGGGACAACCAACGGTGTTGGATCCCGATAGAGTAACCATGATGTACAGACGCACCGTCAGCCCGAGAGGCTCGATCGCAGTATACGCCAACGGATCAAACCAGGCCAGAAAGCCTTTCTTCATACAGAGTTCGGACATACCAACCAGACGACGCAGACCACAGTCGAGCATGAGAGTTCTCCTCCTACCCATCATTCCCGCGAAAGCGGGAATCCACCGCGGCAGCGCTCCTCACACCCAAGGAGAACCGAAAGTATTGCCACTCATTGTCATGGAGAGTCGAACGGTGTGAAGGCGCGATGAAGCTCAGGATCCATCTAGAGGGTTGCACTGAGGCGCGGCTCAGGAGAAGATGCAGAATTCCCTGATCTAGAAGCGGAGGCTTGTGAGCATGGCAGATAAGATCGTCTTTACCCGCGGGGTGCCACCGCCCGAGGCGTTTCCGACCGAAGATCTGGGGGCGTGTTTCGACGCTGCGGTCAGGGGGAATCCCGCGATCGTGTTGCAGTACGGCCAGCAGCGTGGCTACGCTCCGCTGCGCGAGGAGTTAGCCGCAGAGTACGAGGTCTCGCCGGAGGAGGTTTTGGTCGGCAACGGCTCCTTGCAGTTACAGGACCTCGTGTCGTCGTTCCTGATCCATCCCGGTGCGGCAGTCTATACGGAACAGCCCAGCTACGACCGGGCGATCAAGACGTTCAGGCGCCGCGGGGCACGCGCGATCGGCATCCCGCTGGAAGAGGACGGCATCAGCGTCGAGCGTCTGGAGGCGGCACTGCAGCGCGAGGTTCCTGCGTTCCTTTACCTGGTTCCCGACTTCCAGAATCCGGCGGGGGCGA
>Ga0126313_10000589_pt1 | contig 17591 bp, 15 predicted proteins | sample Plot105A_FD_89954 | JGI IMG/M metagenome (GOLD analysis project Ga0126313, IMG submission 89954) | Serpentine soil microbial communities from UC McLaughlin Reserve, CA, USA - Plot105A | ecosystem: Environmental > Terrestrial > Soil > Grasslands | place: USA: UC McLaughlin Reserve, Lake County...
CGCCGCTTGACCGAGCTGAGCCGCGAGCCGCGGCGGCAACGGCCGCTCGCCGCCGGCGATGCCGATGTACGCCCGCCGATAGCGGCCATCCTGCATCAGCGCGATGACGATCTTCCGCGTCGCTTCGTTGATCGGGACCGCCAGACCGAGCCCGACACCCGCGACCGCCGTGTTGATCCCGACGACGCGGCCGTTTGCGTCGGCGAGCGCGCCGCCGGAGTTCCCGGGATTCAGCGCGGCGTCGGTCTGGATCACGTTCTCGACGATCCTCGATGCCGAGCCGGCGCGCGTCGGAAGCGAGCGCCCGGTCGCCGAGACGACGCCTGCCGTCACGGACCCCGCGAAGCCGTTCGGGTTGCCGATCGCCACCACGAGCTGCCCGACGCGCAGGCGCTGCGCATCGCCGAGCTCAGCAGGCGCGAGGTCGCGAGCGTCGGCCCGCAGCACCGCGAGGTCCGACAGAGGATCGGCGCCGACGACGGATGCCTCGAGCTCCCGTCCGTCCGTCAACGTCGCGTTCAGCCGGCGGACCGAGCCGACGACGTGCGCGGACGTGAGCAGGAAGCCATCAGGCGTGATCACGACGCCGCTGCCGCCGCCGCGCCGCGTCCGCAGGCTTGCGACCGAGGGCGAGCCCGCTCCGCGACGTGCATCACGGCGCGCGAATAGGCGTCGAAGACATCGTCCTCGAGCGGCGCGTACGGCAGCGAGATCAGCTCGATCGTCATCTGCGCCGACGGTACCTTCGCCGCGAGGGTCTGCGAAACTCCGCCCGTGGCCGAGGTCGAGCTCACGCGGGACGAGAGCGTCCTCACGATCACGCTCAACCGGCCGGACAAGCTCAACGCGTTCAACAAGGCGATGCACGACGCGCTCGCGGCCGGTCTCAAGAGCGCGCGCGACGCTGAGATCCGCGCCGTGATCATCACCGGCGCAGGACGCGGCTTCTGCGTCGGCCAGGACTTAACGGAGTTCCGCGAGGCGCCGGGGGACATCGCCGACCGGCTTCGCAGCCAGTACCACCCCAACGTGCGCGCGATCGGGGCGCTCGAGAAGCCGGTGATCGCAGCGGTCAACGGGGCGTCGGCCGGCGCGGGGTTGTCGCTCGCCTGCGCGTGCGACCTGCGGATCGCAGCCGATTCGGCGACCTTCGTCCCGGCGTTCATCAACGTCGGGCTCGTCCCCGACTCCGGGGGATCCTTCTTCGTGACGCGGATCCTCGGCTACTCGCGCGCATTCGAGTGGATGGCATCCGGCCGTCGCCTGTCTGCCGCCGAGGCCCACGCGTGGGGGCTGGTCTCCGAAGTCGTGGAGGCGGACAAGCTGTCGCAGCGCGCGTGTGAGGTCGCCGCCGAATTCGCGGCGCTGCCGCCGCTCGGCGTCGGGATGACGAAGCGGCTGCTCGACGGCGCCGGCGCGGCGACCCTCGAGGAGCAGCTCGAGCGCGAGGCTCAGCTCCAAAGTGCGGCTACGCGGACGGAAGACTTCCGTGAAGGTGTGGCAGCGTTTCTGGAGAAGCGCAAGCCGGAATTCCGCGGCCGCTGACGCATCCGCTCACGCTGGAGATCACGGACGACCTTCGCCGGTCCCGGCTAACCGTGCTTCTGCGCGGGGTCTTCGCGATCCCCCACTACGTGTGGCTCGCCGGGTGGACGGTCTGCGTGGTCGCGATCGCGCCGCTCCACTGGCTGGTCGTGCTCGTCGTCGGTCGCCCGTGGCGTCCGCTCTTCCGCCTTACGACCGCCTACCTCAGGTACACGACCCACTTCGGCGCCTACTACGCGCTCGTCGCGAACCCCTTCCCAGGCTTCCTCGGCTGGCGGGGCTACCCCGTCGAGCTCGTGCACCCCGCGATCGAGCCGCAGTCGCGCTGGAAGACGCTCGTGCGCGGCGCGCTCGCGATCCCGGCGTGGGTGTTCTCGCAGGTGCTCGACCGCACGGTCGACGTCGTGGCGTTCCTCGGCTGGTTCGCATGCCTGGCGCTCGGCCGGATGCCCAAGGGGATGCGCGACCTGAACGCGTACGTACTCCGTTATCGGCAGCAGACGCTCGGCTACCTGCTGCTCGTCACCGACGCGTATCCGCAGCTCGCGTCGGGGGAGCGCTACCTACCCGAGCAGGACTAGAACTTCGCGCGGCTCCGGAAACCGGCCCGTCTCAGCCTTCGAGAAGATCAGATTCCCGTCCGACAGCACGTCGAACTGGCCCTTGGCGCCGGGAACCGGCTCCGCTTCAACGCCAGTCTCCTCGATGATCGCGGCCGCGAGACTCGCGGCCCGGCGGTCATAGCCGCTTCAGGTCGGGCAGTAGAGGATCCGGATCGCCATCCCGGCCAGCCTACCTCTCGGTCAGCCTGCGGGGCAGACGCGGATGTAGCCGCGATCGCCGACGTAACGCGCCCACTCCTCGCGCGTGAGGTTACGCCCTGCCACGGCGCACGCGTGCTGCTTCCAGGCGTCCGCTGACACCGGCCAGATGGAGCCGCTGCCGTTGTCGAAGACGACAACGAGCTTGGAGCCGTCGCGCGTGTACTGCGCGTTGCCCCAGGTTCCCTCCCCAGAACCCGGAAGCGTCGACCCGAACTGCTGCTGGGTCTTGACCGACCAGATCTTGACGACACCGTCCGAACCGCCCGCGGTCGCAAATGTCTCGCCGGACGGAGCGACGGAGACGCTTGCGACCGGCGCCGCTGCGACAAGGGTGGGATGTCCGCTCTCGTTTCCGGAAGAGGCGTTCCAGAGCTGGACGATCCCGCCGTCGGAGCCGGTGACGAGCAGGCCGCCGGGCGCGAACGCGACCGCGCTAATGCTCGTAAACTCGTCCCCGAGCGGATGGAGGGTCCATTCAACCCTCCGTCGTCGAACGTCGATCAGTTGCACGCCGGCTCCCTGTTCGAGTCCGACGGCCACCTGCGTTCCATCAGCGGAGAAGGCGAGGGCGGCGGCGGACCCCGCGAGTGTGAGCGGTCGCCACAGCCGTTCGCCGGTGTGCGTCCGCCAAGCCGCGAGGCGGCCGATGCGTGGGTTTGCCCCCGGCGTGTGATTCATGTCCGCGGCCACGACGGTGCCTCCGTCCGCAGAGAACGCGACCGTCTGAACCGCTTCCGGATAATCGTTGGTCGAACCGAGACCGGTCAGGGTTCTCAGCCGACGCGGCGTCCCCGCCACGTTCCAGAGCTCGACTTGGCCGTTGCTCCCGCTGGCAGCGATGATGTCTCCGGCCGGCGACCACGCAAGCGCGTGGATGTCCTTCGCGCTGCCGAGGATGTCGTGCCCGAACCTGACGTCTCCGTGGAACGAGACGTCGAAGGAGCGCAGAAGCCTCCCCTCGCCTGTCGAGTAGATGCCGACCCGGCGCCCCCCGATGCGGGCAGCGAATCCCGTTCCGTCTGGCGCGAGAGCGAGCGGTGGCAGCTCCGGAACGTCGACGCCGGGCGCGCGCGGTGGGCTTGGGGACCCGAACGGAACGCCGAACCGCCGTCGTGTTCCGAGGTCCCATTCGAACAATGCTCCGTCGAGGCTGGACGTGTACAGCGTCCGGCCGTCGTCGCTCACCGCAATTCCGAGCGGGCGCGCGGCGTGGCCCTTCAGTTGCTCGAGCCGGTCGCCGGTGGAGGCGTTCCAGACCAAAACCGAGCCGTCCACTGCGGTTGTGGCGAGGGTGCGCCCGTCCGGCGCGAACTCCGCGCGCATTACGCCGGCTTCGTGAGTGCCGGCCGCTGGAGCCGATTGTCCAGTCCTGAGGTCGACGAACGAAACGGCGCCGGTCTCCGATCCGATCGCGGCCCGCGAGCCGTCAGGAGCGATCGCGACGATCGGTCCTGCTGCGAGCGGCAGCGACCGGATCTTCCGGTACGTCTGCGCTTCGAAAAAGGTTAAGCCTGACTCGCTCGCAACGGCGAGCTGCCGGCCGTTTCCGATCAACTGCGCTGCGCGCGCTCCGTCGAAGCCGAGCGGTCTCGACCCAATGAGCTTGCCGGACCTCAGGTTCCACCGGTCGACGAACGCCTGTCCCGGTGCGCCGTCGGATTGCAGCATGAAGTACACGAGGAGAAGGTCACGGCCATCGGGCGTGACCAGCAACGAACGCAGGGGAACGTCAGTCGGCCCAGAGAGCCACTGACGACTCGGCCGCAGCTTGTTTCGGACCTTCAAGGTGCGCGCGTCGAGAATGCGAGCTAGCTCCCCGAAACCGCCAAAGCCGACCAGCAGCGATCCGTCGCTCGAGTAGGCGACCGGCTGGGTCTGGCCGAACTCGGCGATGACGCTTCTGATCCGCAGGCTTGCAGTGTCGACGAACCGAACGTGGTTCGTGTTGTCGCTCACGGCGACCGTGCGTCCGTCAGGGCTGAGCGTCATCCCGCAACACGGACGGACGTCGAGCGGCAGCGTCGCCGTGCCGATCACTGCGGGGCTACGCAGAAGCGTGGATAACAAGGCGCCTTCCGTGGCCTCCGATCGATCGAGCGCGACGGCCGTGTTCGCGAGCAGCATCGCGCGGTCGACGCGTGGCTCGATGATCGCCTGCGAGCCAAGCCGGCGCCCGAGCGCGACCGTTGCCTGGTGCTTGGCCGACTGCCGTTGCAGGAGCGCGACGATTCCGGCCGCGATCGCGGCGAGGAGCAGGGCCGCCACGCCCGCAAGCAGGATCTTGAGCCGCCGGTTCTGCTTTTGCTGGCGCTGAAGCTCGCGCCGGCTCTCCGCGCGGCTCGCGTTGACGAAGTCGCGCTCGAGGTCGGTGAGCGCAAACCCCGATTCGTCCGCCCACACCTCGAACTGCGCGAGATTGCTGCCGCGGAGGAGGAAGCTCTCGTCGCGCTGCGCCTCGTCCCACTCGCGCGTGGCGATCGCGAGCCGGCGGTGCATGAGGAGGTCCTCACGCGCTGACTCGATCCATTCGCGCAGCCGGCCCCATTCGCGCAGGAGCGCCTCGTGCGCGACCTCGACCGTAGGCGTGCCCGTCCGCGGATCGCGATCGAACGAGAGGAGCCGCGACGTCCCGTAGGCGTCGATCGCGGCGTTCAGTGCGTCGTGGTCGACCTCGATCGAATCGAGCTCGCTTCGTTCGACGCGCCGTCTCGTGTCGTCGGCGCTCTCGCCGACGGTGACGAGGCGCAGGAACAGCTGTTGTGCCGCTTGCTTTCCGGCGTGGTCGAGCTCCGCGTAGATCTCCTCCGCTCGCCGCGCGAGCGCTCCCGAGACGCCGCCGATCTCGTGATACGCCTCGCGGGTGAGGACGTTCCCCTCGCGTCGTTCGTACAGCTCCGTCAGCGCGTACTGGAGGAGCGGGAGCGCCCCCGGCTCGTTCGCGACGTCGGTGACCACCTCGGCGAGCAGTCCGGGTTCGAAGGAGACGCCGACACGTTCCGCCGGTCCCATGATCGCGCGCTCGAACTCCTCGGCCGTGAGCGGAACCACGGCTTCGACGTAGTCGCGCACGAGCTCCGCGAAGCCGCTGTACAGGAGCGGACGGTCGTAGAAGTCGGCCCGGAGCGTCGTGACTACCCGCAGGCGGCTATGCGGGTCGGTCGCCGCGCGCTCAAGGATCGAGAGGAAGTGGACGCGCCGCTCCTCGTCCTCCACCAGCGTGAACACCTCTTCGAGCTGATCGAGAAAGAGAACGACCTCGGATTGGTCGTCCGGAAGGATCCGCTTGAGCGCGCGCAGCAGCCCCCGCTCGTCCGCGCTCAGCTGCTCGATCAACGATGGAGGGGGATCGGGCGCGAGCTTGAGCAGCGCGGCCTCGAGCTCCTCGAGGGGATACGCGCCCGGGAAAATCTGGACGATGTGCCAGTTTTCGGAACCCGGCAGCGCACCTTTGCGAAGTGCCGGCACGAGACCCGCTCTGACGACGGACGACTTTCCGCTGCCGCTCGGGCCGACGACCGCGAGGAAGCGGGTCGGACCGACAACGGCGAGGAAGCGGGTCGCGGCGAGCCGCTCCACCAGCTGCTGCGTCAGCGCCTCACGGCCGAAGAAGTCGGCTGCATCGGCCTCTTCGAATGCGCGTAGGCCCTTGTAGGGGTTGCGCGTCTGCAACTGCTCGCCGGCTCGCGTCGCGATCGGTCCCAGCGCCCTTCGGAAAGCGACGTTCTCGGCGAGATCCTCCACCTCCGGGCGGACCGCGACGACGTGCACCGGCTCGTCGAGGCCCTTGAGCCGGACTGCTCCGTGCTCCAGGTACTTGATGCCGTCGACGCGGCGCGCCAGATGCGCGAGCTCGCGGGTCGCGAGTACCTCTCCTGGATCGGCAATGCTGCAGAGGCGCGCGGCGAGGTTCAGCGCGCCACCGCGATAGCCGCCGTTGACTGGAACCGCCTCACCTGCATCGAGTCCGATTCCGACCGCGAGTGGGAGTGTCGGATCGGCCACTGTTTCCTCGACGAATTGCAGCTGGAGGTCGATCGCGGCGCGGATCGCCTCGCGCGCAGAGTCGAAGACGGCGAGAGCCTCGTCGCCACGGAGCTCGATCACCTCGCCGCTGCGTGTTTCGACGGCCTCGCGCGCGACCTCCGCGAACCTGCTCGCGAGGCGTGCCGCCGCTTCGTCGCCGCGCTCGTTCGTGAACGCGGTATAGCCGCGCACGTCTGCGATCAGGAAGGTCTTGATGCCGGCGTGCCGCTCCGCCACCGACAGATACTGCGCCGTTTTCGCCTCTAGATCAAGTCGTAACTAGATCGTCTTGAACTGCTCGAACGGCTGCCGGCAGCTCTCGCAGTAGCGGACCGACCGGCACGGCGTGGGGCCGAAGATGTTGTCGAGTCGCGTCTTCGTCGAGCCGCAATACGGGCACCTGAAGGCGGCGGTCTGCAGCTCAACGAGCTTGGGCGCTGTCGCCTCGCGCGGCGCCGGAGGCGCGAAGCCCGAGCGGCGCAGCTTCTCCCGTCCCTCCGGCGTAATGCGGTCGGTCGACCACGAGTCGTCCAGCACGACCTCGACGTCCGGCTCCGCGCCGAGCGCGCGGATCTGCTCTGCGATTCGATCGCGCATCACTTCGAGCGCGGGGCAGCCGAGGAACGTCGGGGTGAAGGCAACGCGGACGCGCTCGTCGGAGACGCTGACGTCGCGCACAACGCCGAGATCGACGAGCGAGATCGTCGGGATCTCGGGATCCTCGACCTCGCGCAGCGCGTCCCAGACCTGCGCCTCCGTTACCACGCCGCCCCCGGAACCGCGCGCCGGACCTCCGTCATCTGTTCCCAGAGCTCGGGCCACTCGGGCGTATGGTTGCCGCGCTCGAGCCCGTTGAGCGATGCCGGTAGCTCGCGCCCCAGGCGGTCGGCGAGGCGAGGACGCAACTTCTCCGGCAGGAGGGCCACCGACGCGGGCCACAGCTCCTCCAGGGCCATGTGAAAGCGCGGCTCGTCGCGCAGCCGCTCCTCCCACATCTGCGCGTGGATGCGGTGGTACGCCTCCTCCCGATCCATCTTCGCCGCCAACCCCGCGAGCTCGGCGTCGTCGGACGCCTTCAGCATCTCGAGCCGGAGCTCGTCAGCAGCCTCGTAGAGCACGTGGCGCGCGATCGTTTGCGCCCAATCGACGCGCCGCAGCTCGACGAACGGGGCGCAGAGGTACTCCCCGGGTCGGCGGTCGAACGCGAGCTCGTCCGCCGTCGTCCCCAGCTCCCGCGCCGCCAGCTCGTACAGCGCCCGCGCGTGCCCGACCTCGTTTTGCGCGATCGACGAGAACGCCACGTCCTCCTCGAGAAACGGCGCGATCCCGGTCCACTCCGAGTCGCGCCAGCCGAGGATCAGCTCGTCGTCAGCCGTCTCCACGAGCAGACGTACCCGCTCGTTCACGCGCCTCCTTCAGCTTCGCCTTGAGCGAATAGCCGTCGACCCGGTGGTAATTCCGCTCAAGCTCATCCACGAAGTCGTCGATCTCGTGCACCGCGCTCCGTGGGACGACCCACAGCGCCTCCGACTCCTGGCGGCGACCGTAGAACTCGCGGGCGTACTCCTCGGCGAACGCGTCGTTCGGTGCCTCCAGCGACCCCGCGTGCTGGAACGCCTGGCCCTTTCGTTCTTGGCGGAAGACTTCGTAGACGCTCACGCGGCCTTGGCGAGGACGATCTGCCGAACCCACTCGGTCTCCTCGTGGTTCATCCGGCGGAGCTCGAGCCGCTCCTTCGTCTTCGGCCCATGGCCGGTGACGACGTGCTTCAGCTCGTCCCAGTCCGGCTCCGAGAAGTGCCAGCGGCCCGACTCCTCGTCCTTACGCAGTTCCGCGTCGGGAACCGTCAGCCCGAGCTCCCAGATCTGCGGGACGTAGCCGTCGAGGAACTGCTGGCGCGCCTCGTCGTTGCCCTGGCTCTTGATCCGCCAGTGGTACATCGGGTCCTGCTCCATGGGGATTGGGTTGCCATGGAACTGCATCAGTGGGCCCCACCAGCGATTCAGCGCCTCTTGGACCAGCTCGCGCTGCTCGTCGGTGCCGAGCATCATCGTCAGCACGACATCGCGGCCGTGGAGGATGTGGAACGACTCCTCCCAGCAGATCTTCTTCATGATCCGCGCGTAGGGCGCGTAGGAGCACTTGAGGAGCGCCTTCTGGGAGATGATCGCGGCGGCGTCGACGAGCCACGCGATGATCCCGACGTCGCCCCACGTCTTCGTCGGGTAGTGGAAGACGTTGTGGAACTTCGACTTGCCGGAGATGAGGTCGGCGAGGCACTGCTCGCGCGGTTTCCCAAGGTCCTCGACGACGCGGTAGATCAGCTGCGAGTGGCCCGCCTCGTCCTGCACCTTCGCCGTCAAGGCGAGCTTCCGCTGGAGCGTCGGCGCCCGCAGGATCCACTCGCGCTCGGGCAGCACGCCCATCAGCTCCGAGTTGCCGTGCATCTCGATGAACTTGATCAGCAGCCGGCGGTACTCGTCGGGCATCCAGTCCGTCGTCTCGACCTGGCCACCGCGCTGGACGTACTCGAGGAGCTCCTGCTCCTGCCCCAACTGATTGAGCGCGCTCATCTATGACCTCCCGACCGAACGATCGTTAGGCTCCATCCTACTGTGTCGACGCGGCGTACCGAGCTCACCCGTGAGGCTGCACGACTCTTCGCCGAGCGTGGTTATCACGGGACGTCGATCGGCGATCTCGCGGAGGCGCTTGGCGTCCAGAAGGCAACCCTGTACGCGCACATCGAGAGCAAGCAGGACCTGCTCTACGCGACGATGCGGGAGGGTGCCGACGCGTTCCACGGCGCGCTCGACCGGATTCCTGACGAGCTGCCCGCCACAGAGAAGATCCGTCTCGCGCTGCGCGCCCACCTCAGGGTCGTCGCGGAGCAGCTCGACGTCGCAACGGTGTTCGTGCAGGAGTGGCGCTACCTCGAGGGTGAGCGGCGGGACGAGATCGTCGCGGAGCGGCGTCGCTACGAGGACCGGATCAGGACGCTCTTCCGCGAGGGCCGCGATCTGGGCGAGCTTCGTACGGATCTCGACGATTCGACCGCTGCGCTCCTCACGCTTTCGGCAGCCAACTGGGCGTACACGTGGCTGCAGCCCGGCCGCGACACCGACGAGCTCGCCGATCGGTTCTACGCGCTCCTGATCGACGGGATGCGCGGGTACTCCACGCCGGGCGCGTAAGCCGTCTAGCCGCGACTCCCGCGAGCTCGCCGCGGCCGTCGCCCGACGCTGTTATGTCGAATTGACTGAACGGTCAACCAAACTTGACTGAATAGTCAACCAAAATTATCAGCGAGAATTTATGTTTGAGATTTGCGGATTAGCGGGTATTCTCCCGCCGCTTCTGTTTCCCTGATGCGGTAGGAGGTTTTCGATGTCAGTTTGCGGTTCCGGCGCGTCGCCCGCGTCTCAAACATGTGACCGAGTTCTTACGAGCCTCCCGCATCAGGGGAGACAAGTGGGGTCGACGGGCGGCGTCGGCCCCACTTGTAGTTGGACGACACGGGCAGTCAAGTGGTCCGTTGCTCTGGCGTTGGCCGTGGCGGCAGCGGTCGTCCCAGCCACGGCCGCTGCGGACACAGGAACATTCAGCGGCACACTCACGCCAAACTCGTGCGGGCCCCTGCAGCCGATCACCGTCGCTCCGGGGGAGACGACGATCGACATCGCCGCCGCCGCCACGATCGCCGCGAACGACATCACGATCGACCTCCTCGACTCGCAGGGCCGTGTGGTCGAGCACGGCGACACGCTCACGAGCCCCGAGGAGATCCACTACTACAACGCGAGCTTGCCGGCCGGCATCTACTCGGCGCGCGTCTGCCCGTTCACCGGCGGGCTCGTCGCGCCGCCGTACACCTATACCGGGACGTACTCGACCGGCAATGCTCCAGGTGTCGTGCCGGGATCAACGTGGGGAGGCGCAGGCGGCACGCCGACCCCGACGCGTGTGGCGGGCAACCTTCAATTCGCGCCCGCGACGATCGTGGACGCGCAGCGGACGGAGGGCGAGCCGCTCAACTTCATCGACCCCAACGGCACCTACTGGGAGTCGGGGCCGTGGGGAACCACGACGCAGAACTCGTTCATTCACCGCTCGACCGACGGCGGCCTCGAGTTCCATGTCGTCAGCCCGGCGGGAATCAGGCCCGATCCGGGGCCTGGCGGCGGTGACACCGACATCATCGCTGACGACCAGGGCAACCACTACTTCGTCGACCTCGAGGCGCTGGTGAACCTCGGGACTTCCGTCTCGAACGACAACGGCGACACGTGGCGCAAGAACCCGGTCGCCGTCGAAAACACAGCGGTCGATCGGCAATGGCTCGCGGTTGACAACGGGACGACGTCCTCGGCCGCCGACAACACCGTCTTCCTCGCGTTCCATCAGTCCGCGGTCGGAACGTTCATCTACTCGAGCCCGGGCTCGACGGGACCGACCGACCAAGTCGGCGGGCTCGTCTGGCAGAACTCGTCCGCGGCCGCTCCGCTCCCGCTCGGAAGCGACTCGACGTGCGGGCAGCTCCGCTTCGACGCGAAGACGCGCAACCTCTACTACGGCTGCGTGATCGGCGATCACGTGCGCGTCACGATCGGCCACGTCGCGCCCGGTCAGCGAACCGGGATCCAGTATCGGAACGTGAACGCGCCGCCGTCGCCCGGCGGCGGCGACGTCGGCCACCTGTTCCCGGCGGTCGCGACCGACGACGCCGGGAACCTGTACGCGGCCTGGATCGACGAGACGGACAACAACGTCTACTACTCGTCGTCGAGCGACGCCGGAACGACGTGGACGACGCCGATCAAGGTCAACTCTCCGCCCGCCGTGACGAATGAGTTCCTGTGGGCGCAGGGTGGATCCGCCGGGACGCTCGCACTCGCGTGGCTCGGGACCGAGACGGCTGGGCAGCCCGACGACTTCCCGAACTGGGCCGACGACCCGAACGGCGCGCCGAGCGTCAAGTGGTACGGGTACGAAGCGACGATCACGAGCGCGGCGAGCTTGAAGCCGACGATCGCGCAGCAGCGGTTCACCGAGAAGCCGACGCACTTCGGCCAGATCTGCAACCAGGGCATCGGCTGCACGACGTCGGGCGGCGACCGGACGATGGCCGACTACTTCGGGTTCAGTCTCGATCGTCAGGACGCCATGCGCGTCGTCATGAACGACACCACGAACCAGCACCACGGCGCGGAGCTGATCGAGGTGCGTCAGCTCGGGCCGAAGACGCTGCACGGTGGGAAGCTGGCGCGCGCGACTCCGGCGAATCCGATGGGCGACCCGACGAGCGACGCAAACTGGCCCCACTATTCGCCGACCGGCGCGGGGCCGAACCAGCCGCAGCTCGACTTCACGAACGTGGCCGTGAGTCAGCCGAACAGCGGCACGCTGAGGGTGAGGATGACACTGTCGAGCCTGAGCTCGCTCACGCCGCCGGCCGGCAAGACCTCAGCTGCGTGGATCGCGCGGTTCGGGACGCTGTCGACCGGCGACTTCGGCGAGCAGTCGTACCCGACGTTCTACGTCGGCGCCGAGTCGACCGGCGGCGGGGCACCGACGTACTTCGCCGGTTCGACTGCGTGCACGGAGACGCTCCCCGGCACGTGCAAGGTCGTGACGTATCCGGCGACGCTGCCGGCGCAAGGGAAGATCTGTGGCAACACGATCCAGGTCGACGTCCCCTTGAGCGGGTTCGGCCGCGCGCTGACGGGCGGGACGCTGTACAGCCTGACCGCCTTCTCGTTCGGTCGGAGCGGCGAGACGGATCTCTACGCGGACGTCGACGCGAGTCGATCGTTCGACTACGCGCTCGGGAGCAACCTCTCGAGCGCCGGCTGTTAGGGAGAGAGGACAGTGAGACTGAGGGAGCCCCTACGAGGCTCCCTCAGTGGTTCTGGTCACAGCTTCAGCTACGTCTCAGGCGCGTACCCGTCCTCGTACGTGACATCGTCGGCGTAGTCCCGCTTCATCTTCGCGATGTACTGGTTTGCGGCCTGGCCGCGCCGCGTGGTCGGCAAGCCGCTCGTCACCTTGCGGTAGATGTGCTCATAGGCGACCTGCGCTTTCACGGTTGCTTCGGCAAAGCGGCGCTCGGCCGCGCCGTTTTCAATCTCCTCCGTCGACGCCGTCAGCCGCTTCTGCACCTCCGCGGCGGTGACCGGAACCCCGAGCCGCGCCGCGGTCTGCTCGAGCTCAGCCCGGTACACGAGCAGGCCGACGAGCTCGCGCTGAACGGTGCGGTGATCGCTCGAGCCTTCGTCGGGAAAGGGCTTGCCCTCCTTGTCGGCCTCCTGCCGGAAGTGGGCAACTGTCTCGTCGAGCTGGCCGCGGGTGATCGCGGCCCCGCCGACGCGCGCCACCGGGTCCGAAGGCGAGTCACCGCCACCCAACCGGAGCACGGCGCCGACGATGACGGCGATCGCGACCGCGCCGAGAGCGAGCAAGAGCAGCACGCGCGTCCGTGGCATGCTCGGCAGCGTGCAGCGCGCAACGCTGATCGTCAACCCGTATTCGAGCAGCGTCACGGACGAGCGGATCGAGGCGGTCGAGGCTGTGTTACGTAACCGCATCGACCTCCAGACGCTCCGGACGGCGGCGCCGCGCCACGCCGTCGAGCTGGCGCGCGGGGCCGCGGCTGACGGTGCCATCCTCGTCTACTCGGGCGACGGCGGTTTCAACGAGGTGCTCAACGGTCTCGATGTCGATGTCCCCGTCGGGTTCGTCCCCGGCGGCCGAACGAACGTGCTTTCGCGCGCGCTCGGCCTCCCGCGCGATCCGATCGGCGCAGCGCGGCAGGTCGCAGAGGCGCTCGAGCGCGGACGGACTCGCCGGATCTCGCTCGGTCGCGTGAACGGGCGGCGGTTCGCGTTTGCCGCCGGGATCGGCGCCGACGCCGAGCTGATCAGGCGGATCGACACGTGGGGCCGCAGCCCGGACGGGCAACTGTCCGGCGACGTCGTGGCGGCGTGGCTGCTCGCGCGCCAGCTCGCCGACCACCGCGGGCGCTACGAGGCGGTGCTCGAGGTACGGGCGGTCGGCCGCGCGGCACTGGTGCTCGTCGCGAACGGATCGCCGTCGACGTTCCTCGGGCGAGTCCCGCTCCACCTCGTGCCGTGCGCGAGGTTCGAGCTCGGCCTCGACTTCGTCGCGCCGTCGAGCCTTCGACTCGGCATGGTGCCGGCGATCGTCGCCAACGCCGTGAGACGCCGGCGGAACGCGCCCTTTCGCTACGGCCACGACCTCGATCTGATCGAGGTCGTCTGCGATCGCCTGCTGCCGCTCCAGGCGGACGGCGAAGACCTCGGGGACATCGCGGGGGTGACGTTCGAGGCGGAGCGCAGCGCGGTGTCGGTCCTCGTCTAAGGTGAGAACGTGAGACCGCTAGGCCCGGCGTCACGCGGGGTGCGCCTCGTCTACGTCGGCATCGCGCTGACCGTCCTCCTGGGCCTCGTCGCGTTCGTCAGCCGCGGTCACACGTCGCCGGCGGGCAACGGCGCGCACGACCGCGGCGCGTCGCAGTTCCTCGCGAACGTGGTGTTCACTCTCTGGGTGCTGGCGATGGCAGGCGGCGCGCTCGTGCTCGTCTACCTGTGGAGCGTGAAGCGCCGTGACACGAGCCGGCAGGAGTTCCGGATCAAGCCGCTGCTGATGTCGCTGCTCTTCTTTGCAGGTGTGCTCCTGATCATGGTGTTCGCGTTCAAACGCATCGGCGGCGGGAACGGCCTCGCGGACCTCGCTCGCAACGTTCACGCCGGGCAGACGGCGAGGCAGCAGCTCGAGCAGGCAGAGCGGAAGCGCCCCGGCCGTGCCTCCTCGCCCGACTTCAACTGGCCGCTCGCGGGCGGACTCGTCGCGCTGCTCGTCGGCCTGTCCGTGACGGCGGTCTTCCGCGCGCACCGCCGGCGGAGCGACTTCTTCAAGGAAGCTGCGGTGGCCCACGAGCTGGCGCAGCTCGTGGACGAGACGATCGACGACCTACGGGCGGAGGCCGATCCGCGGAAGGCCGTCATTGCGGCGTACGCAAGGATGGAGAGGATCCTCGCCGTCCACGGCCTGCCCCGGCGTCCGTCGGAGGCGCCGCTGGAATACCTCAGCCGCGTGCTGCTCGAGCTGAACGTCACCGCGCCCGCGGTGCGACGGCTGACGGATCTGTTCGAGCGTGCGAAGTTCAGCCACCACGAGATCGACGCCGACATGAAGGACGACGCGATCGAGGCTCTCGTCGCCTTCCGCGACGAGATGCGGGTGATCGGCGCGACTCCCGATCCACCCGAACTGCCGCTGCAGGACGTCGTGGCGAAGCGGCCGTGAAACGGCCGTTCCAGATCTCGGGCGTCCTTGCGCTGCTCGGAGCGGTCGTGCTGACGGTGGTTCTGATCGTTCTGCCGGGCGAGCGGTCGCGAGCTCTCGACATCTACATCCTCTACCTAGGCGCGCTCGCGCTGCTCGCATTTGCGCGCGGAACCGCGGCGGCCGGCGACGGCGAAGCAGCGGACCATGGGATTGCCGAGGCCGCGGCGCCGCCGCCGGCGCGTCTGCCGGAACTCGCCCGTGTCGAGCGCGAGGTCGTACTTTCAACCGGCAGCGAGTTCGACCAGCAGCTGCGTGTGAAACCCCTCCTGCGCGACGTGGCGGCGCACCGCCTGTGGACCCGTCGCGGCGTCGATCTGGACGAGAACCCCGAGCGTGCGCGTGAGCTGCTAGGCCCTGAGGTGTGGGAGCTCGTCAAGCCCGGGCCGCCGGAGGCGGACCGGCGGTACTGGCGCGGGCTCGACATCGCCGGCCTCGGCCGGATCGTCGACCAGATCGAAGCGCTGTAGTGGCGACCGCCGAGCTGGAGCGCGTCGCCGAGCTTTCGGACCGGATCCTCGACGAGGTCGAACGTGCGGTCGTCGGGAAGCGCGAAGCGCTTGCACTAGTCCTGATCGGCTTCCTCGCGGACGGCCACGTCCTCCTGGAGGACTACCCGGGGCTCGCGAAGACGCTGATCGCGCGGTCGTTCGCCCAGGTGACGGATCTGCAGTTCGCGCGCATCCAGTTCACCCCTGACCTGATGCCCTCCGACGTGACGGGCTCCTCGATCTTCAACCAGCGGACGGGCGACTTCGAGTTCCGCGCCGGGCCGATCTTCGCGAACCTCCTCCTCGCCGACGAGATCAACCGCGCACCGCCGAAGACGCAGGCGGCGCTGCTCGAGGCGATGCAGGAGCGGCAGGTCACGATCGAGGGAACCTCGAACGCGCTGGAGCGGCCGTTTCTCGTGATCGCGACGCAGAACCCAATCGAGTACGAGGGGACCTACCCGTTGCCCGAGGCGCAGCTCGACCGGTTCATCCTGCGCGGCTCCGTCGGGTACCCGGCCCGCGACCACGAGTGGGAGGTGCTCGAGCGCCGGCTCGACCGCCAGGCGGACGAGGTGGAGCTCGACGTCGTCGTGGACCGGGCGACGGTGCTCGAGATGCAGCGCGCGACCGAGCACGTGTACGTCGCGGAGACGGTCGGCCGCTACATGGTCGACGTCGTGAATGCGACGCGGGAGAGCTCGCGCGTCCAGGTCGGCGCTAGCCCGCGCGGCTCGCTCGCGCTGCTCAAGCTCGCGCGCTGCCGCGCCGCGCTCGACGGCCGCGACTTCGTGACACCGGACGACGTGAAGGCAATCGCCGTCCCTGCGCTGTCACACCGGCTGATGCTGCGGCCGGAGCTGTGGGTGCAGCGCGTGCGTCCCGAGGACGTGGTGCAGCAGGCGCTCGATGCAGTGCCTACTCCTCCGGCGGAAGACGTGAGATCAACGTGAATCTCGCGTTCGGTGACTAGACGAGCAACGCCGAAGCTCGGCGCCTACGCCGGCTTGGCGGCGCTCGGGCTGATCGCTTCGCTGGTCCTCGGCCTGCCCGAGCTCGCCGTGCTGGCGGCGCCGTTCGCGGTCGTCGCGGCCGCCGGGCTCGCGCTCGTGGAAACGCCGGCTCCGTTCGTCGAGCTCGAGCTCGAGCGGAACCGCGCGATCGAGCTCGACGAGCTGCAGCTCCTCGTCCGGATCCGAAGCGCGGTCGGTGTCGAGCAGCTCGACGTCTTCGTCCGGCTGCCGGACGAGCTCACCGTCGTCGACGGGCGCAACCCGGTCGCTGTGCGACTCGAGCCGAAGGAGGAGCGCGAGCTCGAATACACGTTGCGCTGCGATCGCTGGGGCTCGTACCTCGTCGGCGAGGTCGGGCTCACCGCGCACGACCGGTTCCGCGTCCTCCGCTACGACGCGCAGTTGGACCTGCGAACGCCGTTCAAGGTGTACCCGCGCCCGGAGGAGATCCGGGACCTGCTGCGCCCGTGGGAGACGCAGGTGTTCGCGGGCAACCAGGTCGCGCGTGAGAAGGGCGAGGGAATCGAATTCGCCGATCTGCGCCCGTTCGTCCCGGGCGATCGGGTCCGGCGCGTCAACTGGCGCGCGAGCGCGCGGCGCGGCGAGCTGTGGGTGAACGAGCTGCACGCGGAGCGGAATGCCGACGTGATCCTGTTCCTCGACTCGTTCACGGAGGCGCGGCGGGAGGACGAGTCGACCCTCGATCGCACCGTCCGAGGCGCGGCTGCGCTCGTCGAGCACTACCTCGAGCACAAGGACCGAGTCGGGCTTGTCAGCTTCGGCGGGGTGCTCAACTGGCTGATCCCGTCGACCGGCCTCGTCCAGCTCTACCGCATCGTCGACTCGCTGCTGGATACCGAGATCGTCCTGAACTACGCCTGGAAGGACCTCGACATCATCCCCCGGCGGACGCTGCCGCCGAAGGCGCTCATCATCGCGCTGACGCCGCTGCTCGACGAGCGCGCAGCCGGCGCGCTGCTCGACCTGCGTGCGCGCGGGTTCGACCTCGCGATCGTCGAGATCTCGCCGATCCCGTTCGTTCGCGCCGGGCGGCGCGAGCACGAACGGCTCGCGTACCGGATCTGGCAGCTCAAGCGCGAGGCGCTCCGTGGACGCTATGAGCGCGCCGGCATTCCGGTCGCGACGTGGGACGACGAGCGGCCGCTCGTCGTCGCGCTCGAGGAGGTGAGGACATTCCGGCGTCAGGCACGGCGGGTCCGCGTCTAGCCGCGGCGACTGCGGCGCTGCTCCTGCTCGGGCTCGGCGCGGTCACCCTGCCGGTCCGGTTGGACGATTCACTGGCGCCGCTGGTCGGCGCCCTCGGCGGGCTC
>Ga0126313_10000591_pt1 | contig 17572 bp, 18 predicted proteins | sample Plot105A_FD_89954 | JGI IMG/M metagenome (GOLD analysis project Ga0126313, IMG submission 89954) | Serpentine soil microbial communities from UC McLaughlin Reserve, CA, USA - Plot105A | ecosystem: Environmental > Terrestrial > Soil > Grasslands | place: USA: UC McLaughlin Reserve, Lake County...
CGACTGCCGGCACGTTGAGCAGCACGCACAGGGTCACCGGGATGGGGATGGCCTCGGAGAGCCAGTAGACTATGGTGAAGGAGAGTATGGCGGCCAGCGCCTGCTGGTTCGGCTCCAGCGGCAGCGGCACGAGGTACATGATCAGGAACACGATAGGCCCGAGGATGAGCCCGATCGTCTGGCGCGCCTTCTCGAACCTTTCTTCCGCGGGAGTGAGAACTTCCCGCTGCTCATCCAGCGTCCGGTAGGTCACGCTCGGCCTGACGTCCTCGGTCATGATCCCCCCTTTAACGCTAAGCATTCCTCTTCTAAAAGTATAGAGTTATATAGAAAGCCGTACACGCCGACGCGTCCCGCACTCGAGATTCATCTCGATGAAAGATGATCGGAAGGGGCGCTGCGTCCGGTTGCCTTGCGGGCGGTTATCTAGCTGCGGGACCTGCGGCTCAGGGCGGCCTGGATGCGTAGAGAGTCCTCGTAGTCGCGGACGGCGCCGAAGAGCTTGCCTTCAGGGACGGTGGCGTGCCAGCGGTCGGTCCGGAAGCCGTAGCGGCGCTTGAGCTCCCGCACCGAATCGCCGGTGTAGCGCAGGGCGTAGACGAGGCGGCGGGTCTCGTCGGCTAGCCGCGGCAGGAGCCCGGTCCGGCTCTCCGTCCACCAGGAGATTTCCGGCATCGGCTCGTCCGACCTCAGGATGAGATTCGTCTCCCACTCGACCCTCAAAGCGTTCATCTCGAACGTGCCGGGCAGGACACTCAAGGGACCCAAAGAGAAGGAGTCACCCTCGTGGAAGCCGAAGGTACGCCCGAGGAGATCTTTGAATCCCCCTTCCGACGACCTCTCGTAGCGGGATCTGAGGGCGAGGAGTTGTTCGTCGGAGTACGCCCTCAAGCTCCCGGCGGTCGGGCGTCTGGGGTCCAGCCCTCCCCGGCGGAGCACCGCGGAGAATACCGCGTACGACCGCAGGCTCTTGAGGAGCCAGATCAGGTACCCCCCGACGGCGAGGCCGAGGCTCGAGATCATCGTTGCGTAGAACGCCTCTTGCGGCACCGCGACGCCCTGGCCCTCCAATTCCCGATAGCCGAAGAGGTTGTAGACCAGGACGACGGCGGTGGTGACCGCCACGAAGAACGCGAAACCGACCAGAAGGAACGCCCCGAACCGCCTCGCGGGCGGGGAGCACGACGCGGCAAGACCCTCCCACGCCACTCGCTCCTCGCCGATCTCGAACGGTGCTGTCTCTAGCTTCTCCACGCAGATCAGTATACCCGCAACCAGCGCCTCCGGGATGCGTGAGATGTCACCCGGACGCGCGTTTAGTCGGCGTGTCTCAGCCGGAGAAGAAGCCTGTCGTGTCCCAGATCAGGATAACGCCCTCGCTCGTCGGGTCTTGCGTGACGCTGACCAGCTTCCAGCTCTGCCGCGCCTTCTCGTTGATGGCCACCTGCAAGGACGCTACCGCGGATCCCTCCGGGCCGGGGGACATCCCCACGTACTCGGCGTAGTAGCGCTCGGCCTCCGGACGGTCCGGGGCTTCCCTCTGATGCTCGGTCATAGTCCTCCTCACTCGTTCGTGTCACCTTGTCCCATTCTATACGCATCCCGAGAACAGGCGCACGGGTCCTCGCGAGGGAAACATTCACCGTTTGCCCGGTTCGCTGTATCATCGGTCCCGTGAACGGCTCGAGCACTCTGGGAACGACATGAAGGTCTACAGGGCCGGGCGTGAGCCCGGGCGTGATGATGGGCGACGGGGTGGGCTCTTGCGCGTCGTTGTGATCTTGCTCTTCGTGCTGGCCCTGGTTCTTCTCGCCTACCTGCTACTCCCTTTCGGGGGACAGCGGGCGGTCTTGCTGGGGAGCGACGCGAGGGCGGGGGAGGCCTCGCGCTCGGACACGATCGTGGTGGCGAAGGCCGGCAAGGGGATGCTGGCGGTCCCCAGGGACACGCTGGTCGAGATCCCCGGCGTCGGGGAGGACAAGATAAACGCCGCGTTCGCCATCGGCGGGCCGGAGCTGACGGTAAAGACGCTCGAGAACCTCACCGGACTCTCGATCGGCAACTACGTCGTCGTACACTTCGATGGGGTGGAGGACATCGTCGATGCCCTGGGAGGCATAACCCTCGATGTCGAGCAGCCGATAGAGGTCGGGATCGAGGGACGCCTCGTCACGATCCCCGCCGGCACGCAGACCCTGGACGGGACCGAGGCGCTCGCCTACGTCCGCTACCGGGGCGACCCGACGGCGGACATCGGGAGGATAGGACGCCAGCAACAGTTTCTAATGGCGCTGGCGAGGGAGGCCACCTCGCCCCGGAAGCTGCCGCGCCTCCCGGCGACGGCCCGGGCCGTCTGGAAAAACATCGAGACCAACATGAACCCCGTCGAAGGCGTCCTGTTTGCCGTCCGTATGCGGCTCTCCGGGGGTGACGCGCCCGTGGAGATCTACCCCGGAGTCCCCCGGTACATCGACGGCATCTCCTACTGGGTTCCGATCAAGAGTTCCGGCGACCGGGTGGTCGCGCAGACGATCGAGTAGTTGCCGGTCGGCTTCTACGCGGCCTGTTCTCTGGCGAGCTTGCTCTGCTGGGAGATCAGACGGTCCAGCCAGGCGAGGCTGCGCCCGGCACCCTCGCCGAGGGTGCGTTCGGCGTTGACGTACCAGTTGAGGGCCTCGCGGTGGTTGCCCAACCTCCGGTTCAGCTCGCCTACCAGGTAGGTGGTCACCGAGAGCTCTCGTCCGTGGAGCCTCTCTTCCCTGAGGGCGTGCATGAAGTAGCGGACGGCGCGCAGCTGGAAGGTGCTCTCGAACGGCTGCTCGCGCTCCTTGCGGCACACCCACGAGGCACGGAGGCACAGGTCGCCCAGCTCCCGTGCCCTGAGGCCCCTCTCCTGGCCGCAAACCTCGGCAGCATGGAAGGCGAGCCACGGCGGCGGGCTGGTGCGGAGGACCCGGAGGAGGCCGTCGTCGTTCAGGCGCTCCTCGATGTCCTGGCGCTCGTCGAAGGTGAGATCCAGGTCGCCGAAGTCCTCCCCGGCGGCGAAGGAGCACGCGGGGCACATGGTTACGCTGCTCCGGATCAGGCGCGCCGCATCCGAGAGGCGGCCCGGGAACTTGGGACAGAGGTCCGTCTCCCGCCCGACGGTGACGTAGGTGCCGACGTACGCCGCCCGGAAGGCGTGGCGGCAGACGGGACACCGGGCGTAGACTTGCCTAAGCTCCCCCACGAGCACCCTTCGCGCCGCGCGGAACACCGCCGCAGGAACCGGGCAAAGATCCTAGACCCGTTAGGCTCACTCCGAGGACCAAAGTGCATCCGAGTTTATCACAGCGCGGAGTCTCACCCGGGCTCCGTCCTGGCTCCGCCAGGTATAATGGCCGGTGCTTGGCGAAGCCTGGGGAGGCACCCGTATGGAGCAGCGCAAGAGCGAGGCCGAGGTCGCCCTGGAGCTGATGCGGCTGGTCCTGGAGCAGGCGGGCAGCCGCCGGCTCTCCCCGACCCGCACCCTCGCCCTCTACCACCTCTGCAAGGAGGCCGTCGCCTACGCCCCCGACGGCTCGGTCACCGCCGAGTACCTCGAAGACAACCTCAAGAAGCTCTTGCAATAGGCTTCAGCTTTTGTCGGGAACGTGCCTCGCGGCTCGGTCCTGGACCGCTTTCGGCAACAGATGTACGCCCGGCGGATAATCGACGCCCTCTGTGGCCAGAAAGCCGGTCGCCTCGAGCAGGAGGGCGGTTATGAGGTCGAAGGTGTCGTAGGGGTCCCCGGGGCCCGCGGCCAGGTTGAACATCGCGCCCCCCGCCAGAAGGTAGAGCGTACGCCCCTCCACCTCGCACCGCTCCACGTAAGGACGCGGGGCGGCAACCACGCGGCCCCGCAGCGCGGCGACCGGCAGCTCCCCGTTCGTGTGGCCGAGGTTCGCGAGGAACGCGCCTCGCTTGCAGCAGGCGAGGGCTGGGGCGGAGACGGCGCCGTCGCGGCCGGTCGCGGTGAAGACCACGTCTGCGCGCGAGAGGCCCTCTTCGAGGCGCGGTGTCGCGAAGCCGAGGTGGCCGGCCGCGAGGCGGGCGGCGGGGTCGACGTCGCAGACCTCCACTACGGCGCCGAAGTGCCTGGCGGCGTCTGCGGCGCCCCTCCCGACGGGTCCGTACCCGACGACGAGGACGGTCTTGCCGTACAGCGAGAGGCCGGTGACGTCCAGGAAGGTGTTGGCCGCCATGAGGCCGACGAGGTGCCGGTTGTGGAGGCCCTGTTTGATCGGCACCTCGTCCCAGTTGAAGACCGGGTAAGCGAGGTCGAGGCCCGAGAGGCGCTTTATCCCGGTCCCGGTGGCCTCCAGGCCGCCGCGCACGCCCTCCAGCCTTCCCCCGGTGGCCGCCGTGGCGTCCGCGCCCATCTCCGAGAGTAGGGTGGGGCCGGCGGAGAGTGCGGCGCGCAGATGGGCGTCGTGCCGCTCCGACGGGTCGGAGGAGCGCGCCGGGACGACGACGCCTAAAGTCTCCAGGTGCGCAGCCACGCTGTCGCGGGTCGTGGCCGGGTTCGCCGCGCAGGCCCAGACCTCGGCCCCCGCCCCGACGAGGGCCTCGAAGTACGGGACCATCTTGAGGTCCAGGTGGCAGACGGCGAGCAACCGCTCGCCGTCGAGGCTCGTCAGGGAGGCGGCGGCCCGCCGCGTGGCCGGGGTGAACTCGCGGAGCCATTCCATCTCGCGTGCCAAGACGTCGTCGTGCGGGGGCATCGTACCTCGCCTCCTCTTGAGTCGATGTTCGCTGCGCATTCGCTGCGCATACATGATGCGCCTTTGGCCCGGCCTGGGCGACCGGATCTCCGCTGCGGAGGGCACTGGCCCGAAGGTTCAGGTAAGACACGCGGAGCTTCCACGTCAAGACCGGGCACACATGAGACGAGCCGCCAAGGGATTCGACCCGAAGGCCGGGTGGTAAGATCGCCCCGCTATGGTACGCAGCGGAACTATGGTGCTCTTGCTGGTGCTCGCCGTGGGATGCTCTGCCGACGACGGAACAGAACCTTCCTCCGGGACGACGGGTCCTTCAGAAGAGCCGCGCGAGTTGCGCGTCGAGGGGATCTCCTCCGGCGCTCCGGGCCAGGGTCCCGCGAGACCCCGGGTGGTCCTCGCTCCTTCGGCTGCCGCCCTGTCGCAGGAGATCGGCGCGGCGGTTCCGGACTCGGGAGGAGGAACGTATCTTGCTGCCTACTGGGGCGAGAAGCCGACGGGAGGATACTCGCTCGCGGTACGGTCCGCGCGCCTCGAAGGAGAGCGGGTGAGCGTGCAACTCTCGCTAAAGGAGCCGCCGCCGGACGCGATGGTGACGCAGGCCCTCACCTACCCCTACGCCGTGGCCCTCGTGCGCGGCCTGGACCTGCTAGAGAAGGGTTTTTCGTTTGTGGATCGCGCCGGCCGGGAGCTCGACTGGCCGGTCCGGCGCATGGGCAGCTAAGGGTTCCGGGCGTCCGCTGCGACTCGGGCGCGCCCGAGCAGACCGGAGAACTCGTCGTTCGGTTCGTAGACGGCGAGGCCGATCCCGGCTTCCGGGAGCACCCTCCGCACGCGACGTTCGAGGGCTCCGGCGCCGTCGGGGGTGGTGTTCGGCAGGACTACGGCGAGCTCGGAGGCGCTCGGGATCGCGACGAGGTCCGCGGCGCGCAGGGTGTCGAGCAGCCGGAGGGTCGTCTCGGCGTCCAACACGCCTCCCACCCGCACGACCATCAGGGTCAGCGGGAGATCGAACTCGGCAGAGACCGACATCTCCTCCTCCAGTGCCCTCTCGAAGGATGCCAGCGACAGTGGTTCTCTTGGACCGCTACGCTTTCCCATACCCCGCTTAGTATAATCGCCGCGGGCTCCCCTTGGGGAGGCGGGCGGCCACACGTATAATCCTCGCGTGGCCGAGAGCGTGGACATGCGGAGCAGGGTCGAGGAGCTGCGCGAGCAGATCCGCTACCACAACCGCCGCTACCACATAGAGGACGCGCCGGAGATCCCCGACGCCGAGTACGACGCCCTCTACAAGGAGCTCGAGGAGCTCGAGGCCGCGTACCCCGAGCTCGTAACCCCCGACTCCCCTACCCAGCGGGTGGGCGGCGAGCCCCTGGAGGGGTTCGAGCAGGTGCGGCACACCGTCCCCATGCTCTCTCTGGCCAACGCCCGCAAGGTCGAGGAGCTAAGAGAGTGGGACGCCCGCGTAAGGCGCCTGCTGGGTCCCGACGAGGAGCCTGATCTCCGCTACGTCACCGAGCTGAAGATAGACGGCCTCGCGGTCTCGCTGCGCTACGAGAACGGGCGCTTCGCGCGGGGCGCCACCCGCGGCAACGGCACGGTAGGCGAGGACATTACCCAGAACTTGCGCACCGTCCGCTCCATACCGGACAGACTCTCCGACGAGCCGCCCGAGATCCTCGAGCCGCGGGGCGAGGTGTTCATGACGCTCGAGAACTTCGAGGACCTCAACCGGCGCCAGGAGGCGGAGGGGAAGCCGCCCTTCGCCAACCCGCGCAACGCCGCCGCGGGCTCCATCCGGCAGCTCGATCCCAGGATCACCGCCAGGAGGCCCCTGACCATCTACCTTTACGGCGTCGGCGAGGGCGGCGAACTGTACGAGAGCCACTCCGCCATGCTCGACGCCCTCAAGAGCTATGGTCTGCGTGCCAACCCGTACACGGTCCACGACTCGATAGAGACCGTCATAGTGGAGTGCGAGCGGCGGGCCGCCGAGAGGGAGTCGCTCCACTACCAGATCGACGGCGTCGTCGTGAAGGTTGACTCGAGGGAGCAGCAGCGCGTTCTGGGGACGGTCGCCAGGGCGCCGCGCTGGGCGATAGCGTACAAGTTCGAGCCGCTCGCGGGCCGGACCAGGCTCAACGACATCATCGTCAACGTCGGGCGTACGGGGGCCTTGACGCCGCAGGCGGTGCTGGAGCCGGTGAACATCGGCGGGGTGACGATCTCGCGGGCGACGCTCCACAACGAGGACTACATAGTGGAGAAGGGCATCCTGATCGGCGACGTGGTCGTGGTCGAGCGGGCGGGGGACGTGATCCCACAGGTCGTCCGGCCCATCGTCGAGGAGCGAAGCGGCGACGAAAGAGTCTTCGAGATGCCGAAAGTATGCCCCGTCTGCGGTGAGCCGGTCTTCCGCCCGGAGGGCGAGGCCGTGACCCGTTGCATCAACGCCCGCTGCCCCGCGCTCGCGCTGGAGCACATCATCCACTGGGCCTCGAAGGGGGCGATGGACATAGAGGGCCTCGGCGAGAAGCTCGCCACCCGCCTCTTCGACCTCGGCCTCATAAAGGACGTCGCGGACGTCTACCACCTCAAGCCCGAGCAGCTCGTCCCACTCGAAGGCTTCGGCGAGAAGAGCGCCGAGAACCTCATCCGGGCGATCGAGAGGAGCAAGGAGAAGCCCTTCTCGCGCGTCCTCTACGCTTTAGGTATCCGGCACGTCGGCGCCGTGACGGCGGAGCTCATCGCCGGGCGGTTCGGCGGTGAGGACCTGATGAGCGGAATCTCCGTCGAGCAGCTCTCCGAGATAAAGGGCGTAGGCACGGTCGTGGCGCGGGCGGTCGTGGAGTATTTCTCCCTCGAGGACAACCGCGACCTCGTCGGGCGCCTCATGGAGGTGGGCCTGAACTTCGAGCGGGAGTCCACCGGGCCTCCTGAGGGCCCGCTCGCGGGCAAGAGGTTCGTCATCACGGGGACCTTGAGCCGGCCGCGTGGTTACTACGTCGAGAGGATCGAGGCCGCAGGTGGTACCTTCACCTCCTCGGTCAGCAAGAGCACCGACTACGTCCTCGCCGGCGAGGAGGCCGGCTCGAAGCTGGACCGGGCCAGGTCCCTGGGCGTCCCCATCCTCGACGAAGCGGCCCTGGAAGTTTTGCTCCCCTAAAACCGGCTCGACGAGGTCCGGCGCCGCCCCTTTCTTCCGCCCTGTTTTCCCTTACCCGCCAAACATCTCTTTCACCCGGGTGGCGGCGGCCTCGCCCAGCTTGCGGTGCTCGCCGGCCTCCAGGTGTATGCCGTCGAGGTCGCTCGGCCGGACCAGCTCCCCGGCGTCGAGTAGCCCGCACCCGTATTTCTGTGCCACCCGCCGGTACTGTCGGGCGAACTCTTTAGACTTCTCCCCGGCGCCCGCGAACATCTCGGCGAGCTCGGTGAGCCTGCCTACCGGCGGCGGAGCCGCGAGCAGCACCGCGGGCGGGCCCCCGTCGGGCGCCGTGCCGCTCCGCTGGGCGATAGAGACGAGGACGCCCGCGCCGTCGGCCACATCGGAGGCGGAGGCGAAGAAGCGCGCCTTCAGGTCGTTGACGCCGAGCGCGACGATCACCAGGTCCAGTGGTCGGTGCGACTCCAGGCACGGCCTGAGGTAGTCCTTGCCGTTTTTGTCTTCCTCCACGGGGTCGTCTCGCACCGTGGTCCTGCCGTTGAGCGCCTCTTCGATAACCCGGAAGCCACCCCCGAGCTCGCGGGCCAGCACGCCGGGCCAGCGCACGTCCTCGGGGAACCTCTCCCCGCTCGCGGGGACGTAACCCCAGGTGTTCGAGTCGCCGTAGCACAGGATCGTCTTCACGTCTCTCCTCCTTCGTTCAGCGCTCGTCGTCAGGGGGTTTGCCGAACGGTGGCTCATCGAGGATGCGGGCCAGGACGCGCGGCTCGACGTTCCCGCCGCTGATGAGTGCCACGTTTAGCCGGGTGGGGGGTAGTTCGCCCTGGCGGAAAAGGTAGCCGGCGAAGGCCACGGCCCCGCTCGGCTCGGCCACCAGCCTGGCCTCGTAGGCCAGCCGGCGCGCGGCGTCGAGGATCTCCCCCTCGCCGACGGTGACGATGTCGTCCACGAATCGCTTGATGTGGGAGAAGGTGATCTCACCGAGGCGCTGCGTCCTCAGCCCGTCGGCGACGGTACGGCCCGCCTGCTCGCCCGTGATCCCGACCCTCCGCCCGCTCCTCAGGCTCGCCCGGGCGTCGGCGGCCAGCTCTGGCTCGACCCCGATCACGCGCGCTTCGGGACGATTGAGCTTGATGGCGGCGGCCACGCCGCTTATGAGACCGCCCCCGCCTACCGGCACCAGCGCCGTCTCCACGCCGGGCAGGTCCTCGAGGATCTCGAGCCCAACGGTGCCCTGGCCGGCGATTATGGCCTCGTCGTCGTACGGTGGCACCATGGCGTAGCCGTGCTCCGCGGCGAGCTCCTCGGCCCTGATCCTGCGCTCCTCGCTGCCGTCTCCGACCCACACGATCTCGGCCCCCAGCGCCGCGGTCCTGTGTACCTTCACCTTCGATGCGCCCCGCGGCATGACGATGGTGGCCCGCACCCCCAGCTCGCGGGCGGCGTAGGCCACGCCCTGCGCGTGGTTCCCGCTCGAGTGGGCGACCACGCCCCGGCCCTTCTCGTCTTCGGAGAGGGAGGAGATCTTGTTGTATGCGCCGCGCAGCTTGAAGGAGCCCACCGGCTGAAGGCTCTCCGGCTTGAAGTACAGGAGCCGCTCGGGGCCGGATCTCGGGCAGGGCAAGAGCGGCGTGCGCGTCGCCACCCCCCGCAGCCGGCGTTGGGCCAGCTCGATGTCATCGAGGCTCACCACGAGCCCTACTCTACCCGGGCGCGGCGGCCGACGCACCAGATCCGGAACACGCTGATCCGGACGAGCCAGAAAGACCTGGCTCGTTCGCCTCGATCCACACTCCATGGGTCGCGCGTATATAGAGGGAGCGTACAGGGAAAACGCAACGTAAAGGGGAACAACGTGCGCCGGGCAGTCCTCATGTTCTTGGTCGTATCCATCATCTCGCTCATCGTCGCGGGCGTCGCCCTGGCGGTGACCGAGAGGTTCGCCGCGAGGCTTACGGGGGCACAGGAGGTCCCGCCGGTGACCACCACCGCCGAGGGGACCGCCAGGTTCGCCAGGGTCAGCGATACCAGGATGACCTACACGCTCACGGCGTCCAACATAGACAACGTGTCCGGGGCACACATCCACCTGGCCCCCAGGGGGATGGACGGGCCGATAGTGGTGGACCTCCGAGTTCCCGCCTCGTGCACGGTCGAGGGTACCTCGATCAATTGTAGGGGCGCCTTCACCAGCGCGCGGCTTCAGGGCCCGCTCGAGGGACGTTCGCTCAACGCCCTGGTGCGGGCGATGAGGAACGGCAGGACCTACGTCAACGTCCACACCACCGATTTCCCCGACGGTGAGATCCGGGGCCAGATCCGGGCTCTCCCCACCTCGTAAGACTACCCGGGAGAGACTCGCGCGACCCGAGAACAGGGTCGCGCGGTCATTCCTGCTCCTTCTCTCGGGCCCGCCTTACGTAGGTCTCGGCGGCCTCGGGGGTCTTGTAGCTCAGGGTCCCGCCGGTCAGCGGGTTCCTTATCTCGTAGTGGCCGCCCGCCTCCCTGTCTACGATCACCGGATAGTAGCGGTCGCCGACCTGTTTGATCGCGTACTCCCGCTTACGCTGTTGATCCACAACACCTCCTTTTGCAGGACTTTATGCCTGAGGCACTAACTCGTCAAACTCGCCTCGACGATGTTTGCTGCCATCTGAACCCTGACCGGGGTGATCGGCCGTTTCGGGGCATCTGGACCAGTTCTCAGAAGGATCGTCGGAACTTCGCCTGATTAGGTGCTCTCCGACGTTTGAACAGGGTCCTGGTGGTAAATAAGTATTGGTGTTCCTTAGGGGAAGCGAGAAGGAGGCAACGCCATGCAAGCGTTGATTTACCACGGTCCAGGAGACAAACAATGGGAGTCAAAGTCCAACCCCAGCATCGGGGATCCGACTGACGCGATAGTCAAGATCGACACCACGACCATCTGCGGCACGGATCTGCACATACTCAAGGGTGACGTTCCCACGGTAGACGAGGGACGTACTTTGGGTCATGAAGCCGTCGGGACGGTCGTCGAGACCGGGTCAGCCGTCATGAACGTACGGGAGGGGGATAAGGTTCTGGTCTCTTGCATCTCGGCTTGTGGACGCTGCATGTACTGCAAGCAGGGGATGTACAGCCAGTGCCTCAACGGGGGCGGTTGGATCTTGGGCCATTTGGTGGACGGGACGCAAGCGGAGTACGTCCGGACGCCGTTCGCCGACAACAGCCTCTACCAGGTCCCCGAGGGGCTTTCCGATGAGCAAGTGCTATTCCTCGCCGATATCCTGCCGACGGGTTTTGAGATAGGGGTGCTCAACGGTACGGTCGAGCCGGGCGACACCGTCGCCGTGGTCGGGGCCGGACCCGTGGGACTCGCGGCCATCATGACCGCCAAGCTCTACGGGCCGGGTAGGATCATCGCGATAGACCTCGCCGACTCGCGGTTGGAGCGCGCCCGAGAGTTCGGCGCGGACGAAACCATCAACAACTCCTCCGAGAATGCGGTGGAGAGGGTGATGGAGGTAACCGACGGGCTCGGGGCTGATGTGGTGATGGAGGCGGTTGGGCTGCCGGCTACCTTCGAGCTGTGCACCGAGCTCGTGCGTCCTGGCGGCCGGGTTGCAAACATCGGGGTCCACGGTGAACCGGCGACGCTCCACCTGGAGACACTGTGGATTAAGAACGTGACCATTACCACCGGGTTGGTGAACACCTCCTCCACACCGACCCTTCTCAAGCTGGTCTCGGAGGGGCGCCTGGATCCGACGGGCTTTGCCACACACCACTTCAAGCTCAACGAGATCATGGACGCCTACGACGTGTTTGCCGACGCCGCACATACAAACGCGATGAAGGTGGTACTTTCGTCTTAGGAACTTCGAAAGAAGCTGGGGCACGTTCGCCCCAAGGGCTACGCTACCAGGCCGGGGTCCTTCTTTAGGGACTCCGGCTGTCTCCTTACGCCTTATTCACCGAAGTGACCAGAAGGGGTGTCCTACAAAGTCCGTATGCGAACAACTTGGCTCGGAGTCAGGAGAGAAATATTAGGGGATCTTCGATGGTATTGTCAGGGTGTCAAATCCATCAAGACGTCCTGCTTCAAGTAATCAGAGAGAGAAAGGGGAGTGCTTGGGAAATTACGGAGGCTTCGGGAGCAGCCTGCGCGACTTGCCGAGGCTGAGATCCAGCCGCAGGAGACGCACCTCTAGCTGGGATCACACTGGCGGCAACGACGACCGCCTCACCATGGAGCCTGGAGAGACGGCGACCCTGGCGGACGTCTTCGGCGCCGGGTGCGTGAACCACATCTGGATAACCGCCGCAAACGAGAAGATGGAGCGTACCCCGGACGCCCTCGAGCCGGACTTTCTGCGCAAGGTCTTGCTCAGAATGTATTGGGATGGGGAGGAGAAGCCAAGCGTAATCGTGCCGCTCGGGGACTTCTTCGGGACGGGGCACGCCAGAACTGCGAACTTCGCCTCGCTGCCCATTCAGATGAGCCCCAAGGACGGCAAGTCCTTTAACTGCTTTTTCCACATGCCCTTCTCGAATGGGGCCAGGATCGAAGCCGTGAGCGAGATGGAACACGAGAACGTGTTTTTCTACTACTACATAGAGTACGAGGAGTTCGACGAGCTCGAGGAGGGCTTGGGCCGCTTTCACGCTCAGTGGCGCAGGCAGAATCCTACGGATGGCGTGACGGAGGGCGATCAGAGCAATGAGACGTTCCTCTTCGGCGGGGAGAACATAGGGGGCGAGGGCAACTACGTGATCCTGGATGCCGAAGGGCGGGGACACTACATCGGGTGCGTCCTCAACGTGCACAACCTGCGCGACACCCAGCGGTGGAACTGGTACGGCGAGGGCGACGACATGATTTTCATCGATGGTGAAGAGTGGCCGCCGACGCTGCACGGCACGGGGACCGAAGACTACTTCAACACGGCCTGGTGCCCACAGCAGGAGTACTCGGCCCCTTACCATGGCATCACCCTCGGTGGCGGGGACAACTGGAGCGGCCAGATCAGCCTGTACCGCTTCCACGTGGAAGACCCCATCACCTTCGAGAGGTCTATCCGCGTGACCATTGAACACGGGCACGCCAACAAGCGCAGTGACGACTACTCCTCGGTCGCTTATTGGTACCAGCAGGAGCCCCACAAGCCGTTCACGATCGCACCGGTTGACCAACGTGTCCCACGTTCAAGGTAGCCACGTGAGATCGTGTCCGTCGCCGCGCAAGGTGGGCCAGGAGGTGAAGCGCGGGGCACCGTACTCTCGTCTGCAGACGTATGAGGCTAATGAAGCCTGTACGGGGGCGGGTAAGCAGGAGTTTAGGTCCCGATCCATTATTCAAGGTCCGACTGTCCTGATCTCGGTGTGCGTAGAGGCGCTTTTGAGGGCCGTAACATAGGGTTAGGCCCTCTGGTTGTCGAGGACCCGTTCATCGGCTACAGAGACGTTTGAGAGGGCTTAGAAGGGCCATGGTCAAAGTAAGGAGAGCGGGAGCGGCCCGGAGGATGATCATCTATCCCAAGCCCGGCAGAATACCGCGACCGCATCGCCTGCACTGATCATATTGTGGGTATTTGAAGGGCTTTCCTGCGGTCGGTATTAGCGTGGGTTATCGACCGCCAGTGGACCGTTATCGACCGCACACGCGAGTACCGACCGCGGGTCGACTGCCTAAGAATGTGGCGTTTTGCGGGTCTTTCTCCTCCTTCATGCTTCCTGCGGTCGGTATTTCGTAAGCTTTCCCGATGGCCCATGATCGTTGGGTGGATCGCTCCTTTGTGTGTATCCTTTGCCGGAGCGTTGCACACCTAGCCGGCGAGCGAAAAGATGGGTGGGTTACTCTACCCCCGAAGCATGCCGCGGGGCGTTAGCGCGCGTAGAGTTGGGCCTTGGCTGACTCCTGAGGCTTGGAGGACACCTTCTCAATATCGCCGATCACCGAGTGGTCAAGGGCAGCGGCATTAGGGTGGTTGACCTCGACCATGTTGCCCGCTGGGTCGCGCAAGTAGAGCTGCACCGCTCCATCGGGAAGCTCGTAGACCTTGGAGAAGTAGCCCTCCGACACTTGGGCACCCATCTCCTTCGCTCTGAGGTAAACCGCCTCGAAGTCCTCCACGTCCAGCCCAAAGTGGTGCCGACTCGGCGCCTCATCCTCGCTTGTGAAGAGGTGGAGTTGGAGGGCGCCTACTTTGAACCAGCGTACCGGGAAAGGGAAACCTGGCGAGGGTATCTCCTCCATGTCGAAGAGGTCCTTGTAGAAGCGCGCTGATTCTTCGAGTTCGTGAGCGTGGACACTCACGTGGGTGAAGCCATTGGTCCGCATCATTTCCTCATCTCGACGAAGAACTTCCCCTTGATACCTAACCGCCAATAGTTCGCGAAGGTCTGCTCATGGCTGGCTGTAGATCTCCGCTGCATTATGTCACGTTCCCACCTCGTACCGGATGCCGTCATTTCTTTCCGCCACGCCTAAGGGAAGGGGGTTGCGGCGGAAAGAAACTTGGTTGCCTCATCCCCATCACTGCTGTGGCACCATCATTAGATGGACGGTGATGATGAGGAAACAATGGAACCGCAGCTGATCTCGGTCCGCCGTATGGGTGCGGACGACGAGGAGACCGTGAAAGCCTTGGCTGCGCGCGCCTTCTCGCCACTGGGAAGCCTCTCCTTCCCGCGCTCGCCCGACGTGTTGATCGCCGAGCGGGGTGGGGAACTGCTAGGCGCCGTCGTGCTCAGGACGTTCGGACTTCCAGGCAGTGGCCGGGACGAGGACCCTCGGGGCGGCGTGATGCTGTGGCTGATGGTTGACCCGGGGGCGCGCGGCCTTGGCGTGGGTGGTCGGCTGGTCGGGGATGCGCTCCGATCCTTCGAGGAGCGGGGTTGCCAGGAGGTGTTCGCCTGCGTCGAGGGCTACAACTCAAGCTCGGCCAACCTCTTCGCCGCGCGCGGCTTCACGATCCTTTCCCTCGGGGAGCAGCTCAGGCGCTACGGATCGCTAGGTACGCTCCTACTCTGGTTTAGGATATCCCGCTTGGGCGGGGACGTGGGACATTTCCTGTGGGCGCGACCTGGGCAGCTAAAGCCAGACAGCCCAGCACTCCAGTGGTGGGTCGGCGCGCTCGCGAATGCGCTCGTTCTCTTGCTAGCCGGGTGGCGAAGCAACTGGTTAGGAGATTTCGATCCGACGATAATGCTTGGCGTTGTGCTCATCGTAGTGACGCTTCTTGGTTTGCGGGAGGTGGCGATGTGGTTGGCGGCGCGCCTAATGAGGTTACCGGTGCGGCACCGGGCTTGGGAGTCGGCCTTCCCGCTGAGCTTGGGTGTCGCTATTGCGCTCGGAGTCTTCTTCCCGGCGGTGGGGTCCATCTACCCCCGTCAAGGAGTGTGGAGCTACCGGGACCTCATCTCCAAGCTAGGTCCGGTAGCCTTCGCCGGGGCGTTGGCCGTGCTGGTCTTCGCTTGGGTCACGTGGGCGCTGGCGGGGTTCGGCGGATTGTCACTGGAGATCACCCAGTGGGTTGATGGTGCTCGCAGGGCCGGCCTGATGCTGGCCGTCTTCGACGTGCTCCTGCCCTTCTCGCCGTTCGCTTCCTTCGACGGGCGGCGCGTCTGGGACTGGAACCGGGCGGCGTGGGGTGTGCTGGCCGTTGTCGTGTTGGGATTGCTCTTGGTCGCAGTGTATCCATTCGTTGTGGCCGCACAGCAGAGATGAAGCTACGATTGACGATTCTCTTTCCGCCGCAACCCCTTCCTTTAAGCGCGGCGGAAAGAGTCGGGCATGACCTGCACATAATATGCAGGAGCCATTTCAAAGGCCTCTACCTTGATAATGGCCTCTCCCTGCTGCGTAGTGCCTCTCCGGCTTGAAGGACGTTTAAGGTCAATACGGTTTAGTTAAGGAGAACGACCGCCTCTCGGAAGGATTTGGTTGGCTGAGGCCAATTCCTGTGGGACGGGTTCTTGACCCCGAATTTGGACATCTTGCGTTTGACCACCCGAGGATTGCAGCGGTTAGCTCTCGGAGCCAGTGGCCTAGCTGCCACGTCCTCCAGAAGCCGTCGGTATAGTCGAGGATGGTCCGCCTCCGCGGTGCGCTGCGCCTCCGGGATCATCTCTCGTATGAGACGCAACGTGTTGGTGAAGCTCAGCCGACTCGGTGGAAGCGCCGCCTTTCGCGCTGCCTCTACCATTACCGCCCGGACTACATAGTGGGCTATGAGCAGCCCGTAGATCTCCTGCACGACGCCCACAGGTTTCTTGGAGCGAAGAGGCGTGCGGGGGGCGCGCTGGTGGCTCTTTATCTCGTCCACGGCCAGTTCGAACTCCCAGCGTGAATGGTAGGCCACCACCAACTCCTCCTGGGCTCCGGCTCGCTCGGGGTCGAGCAGCGAGGTGATCAAGCGATGCTCGACGCGGTGGCCGGGGCGGTTCGGATCCTCCAGGGTGTAACGGATCAAGCGCATCAGCACCCGCTCGCCTCGCTTGCGCCGCCCGTACTCGGCAGGTCGCACCCACACCAGTTGCGTACCGTCAGCGAGCGCCGCGGCGAGTGCCCCGGGTTTGACCGTCTGGGGCAGACGTCCGAGCAACTCGCAGCCGCGAGCGAGGGTGGCTTGGATCATCTCGAAGCTGTGGAATCCCCGGTCCCACAGCAACAATACTCCTTCTTCCACGCCGCGCAGCAGCCTGAGCCCGGCGGCGCGCTCGTCGAAGCCGTGGGGCCACACCCCCGCCTCGCACACCGCGTGGGTGGCGCATTCGCTGATGGCAACCACCCTCGCCTGCGGCCAGGCGCTCGTCCCGCGTGGGGAGTGGCGCTTGCCGAAGGCTCGAACGTTCTCGGGGGTGTCGGGCAAGTCGAGCACCGTACCGTCAACAGCCATGAGGCGCAGCCCGAACAAGAACGCCTCGGGGGTGGTTTCGGGTTCGGCCAGCGGCTTGGTGCAAACCCTCTTGAAGAGAGCAACAAGGGGCCTGGCGCCCAGCCGGTAGCGGGCCTGGCACAGCGCCCCCTTGCTCACCCGCGGCGCCATTATTGGGTCGGCAAGCAGCCAGCGTAGTCGGCTGAGCAATTGGAAGAAGACGTGGGCGATGCAATCGTTAGTGTAGAGGTTCATTGCCACGCACAACAACACGACGAAGGCGGCGGAGAGCTTGCGGGTGCGCTGCTCAGTGGCGTTGCACTCTTTGAGGACCTCGGCAACGGTCGCCTCGGGGACAACCCGAGCGAGAGCCTCCAACGAAACCTGCGAACTCGGGGTGGCGTCGGGGTCGATGTGGCGTATCCTTAATGTCATGCGCTGGCTCCTTGGTGAAGAAGGTTGGTGGTTCTTCCTTCACCTTACTAAGAGCCAGCGTGTTCGTTAACTAAACGAGGCTCGGTCATAATTCATCAAGCGGCTCTAAGGAAGGGTTTCATCCCGACATTGACATTTTCCGAGCCTTGCTCGTGGCGATGGAGCACCGCTAGCTGGTAGATGAACACCGCTCCCAAAGCAAACCGCGCAGTGTTCACTTCCCCTTTGGTGGGAACCTGCCCATGCACATCGAAAATAGCCTTGAAGTGCTCGTTGAAATTCTCGTTTGCCACGCTACGCAGTTTGTGGAAGATCCTCCTGACCTCCACACCATCATCGGTGTGCGGGTAGGGTCCTCCGCGAGAAGCAAC
>Ga0126313_10000592_pt1 | contig 17563 bp, 18 predicted proteins | sample Plot105A_FD_89954 | JGI IMG/M metagenome (GOLD analysis project Ga0126313, IMG submission 89954) | Serpentine soil microbial communities from UC McLaughlin Reserve, CA, USA - Plot105A | ecosystem: Environmental > Terrestrial > Soil > Grasslands | place: USA: UC McLaughlin Reserve, Lake County...
AGGTCGTGGTGTGATAGGCACCCTCGAAGTCCGGATTGCCGCTTTTCCAGTCCCGCTCGAAGACGACCTGCGTCCCATCCGGCGAGAATGCCGGGCAGTACAGGTCCCAGCCGCGCCTGTGGCGATCCGGAGCCGGCTGGCCCGGCCATTCGCCTTCATCCCACCTAGATCCCGCTGCGCAGGCGCCGGTCGCAGTTGTCGCAGTGCTCGTAGACGATCCTGTCGCCCGCTCGCCGAGTACGAGCCGTCGAAGTCCTCCCAGTCGTCTCGCCTGCGCCGGCAGCGACGCGGCAGCTTGCGGCTGGCGGAGCCGATTCAAGTGCACCTGGGTGGAGACTCGGTGTCCGTTCCTCCCTGCCGTTTGCCGCAAACCTGAACCGTGCGAGAGCCCCTCCACCAGGACTCCCGGCAGCCCTGGTGGTGCCACGTCCCCCGCGGTTAGGCTCCCGCCGTGGCCGCACGCCGCGGCATCTTCGTCGCCCCGTTCGAGGAGCTCTCGGAGCCCGCGCTGGTGGCCGAGCTCGCCGCTCACGCCGAGCAGCGCGGGTGGGACGGTTTCTTCGTCTGGGACCACGTCGCTTACCGAGAGCCGGTTCGCGCGGTGGCCGACCCGTGGGTCACGCTCGCTGCGGTCGCGGTTGCCACGCGGCGGCTGGTCATCGGTCCCCTGGTGACGCCGATCGCCCGCCGGCGCCCGCACCAGCTCGCCCGCGAGACGGTGACGCTCGATCGGCTCAGCGGCGGCCGGCTCGTGCTGGGTGTCGGGCTCGGGAGCGACCGTACCGGAGAGTTCGATCCGGACAGGTTCGGCGAGGAGGGCAACCCGCGCGCGCGAGCGGGCCTGCTGGACGAGGGGCTCGACCGGCTGCTCGCCTACTGGGACGGGGAGTTCGAGCCCGGCCCGGTGCAGCGCCCGCGGATCCCGGTTTGGGTCGCGGCGCGCTGGCCGCACCGGCGCCCGTTGCGCCGTGCGGCGCGATTCGACGGGGTGTTCCCAATCGACCTGCCCGGCCCGGAGGCGTTGGCGGAGCTGGCCGCGGAGGTTCGGGCGCTCCGGGAGTCCGAGGAGGGCTTCGACCTGGTCGTGACGAACCCGCCGGGGACCGACCCGGCGCCCTGGATCGATGCGGGCGCCACGTGGTGCCTGACCGGATTCGGCCCGAAGCCCACCGCGGACGAGGTGGGGCGGGCGATCGACGGATAGCGGCGGATACCTCGGCGCATGGTGTTCCTGGAATCGGTCTGAGCTGGTGCATCAGGCCCCGGATGCTTCGGCTGAAGCGCTCGTGCCGCGTGGCCCGGTGGCGGTACGGTGTGCGGGACGTGAGCGGCTTCGTCTCTCGTGGATTCAGCCGCCGGCGCCGGACGCCGGGGGAGCTCGCCGACCGGCTCCCGCCGGGTCAATACGCCGAGCCCGGCTTCCCCGTGCTCACCGCCGGGCCGACGCCCCGCATCGACACCGACGCTTGGGGCTTCCGGATTGACGGGATGGTCGCCCAGGAGAAAGAGTGGACGTGGGACGAGTTCCACAAGCTGCCCTTCGAGACGGTGCCCTGCGACATCCACTGCGTGACCAAGTGGTCGAAGCTCGGGACCACCTTCGGCGGCGTGTCCGTGGACGTGCTGCTGGAGGGCGTCGAGCCACAGGGCGACTTCGTCATGGAGTACTCCTATGGCGGCTACACGACCAACGTGCCGCTCGCCGACCTCATGGACGGCAAGGCCTGGATCGTGACGGAGCACGAGGGTGAGCCGCTTCCGCGCGAGCACGGCGGGCCGGCTCGGATGCTCGTGCCGCATCTCTACTTCTGGAAGAGCGCCAAGTGGGTGGCCGGTCTGCGGATCATGGACCACGACGAGCCGGGGTTCTGGGAGCAGAACGGGTACCACAACTACGGCGACCCCTGGAAGGAGCAGCGCTATTGGACCGACTGACCCCGGTCGAGCAGCGCGCGCCGGGCAAGTGGCAGATCGGGACTGTCGCCTCGATCAAGCACGAAACGCCGCGGGTCAAGTCGTTCACCATCGAGCTGCCGATGTGGATGCCCCACCTGCCGGGCCAGCACTACGACGTCCGGCTGACCGCCCCGGACGGCTACCGCGCCCAGCGCTCGTACTCGATCGCCTCCTCACCGCTGGACGAGGGGCGGATCGAGCTGACCATCGACCGGCTCGAGGACGGCGAAGTGTCCCCCTACTTCCACGATGTCGTGATCGAGGGCGACCAGGTCGAGGTGCGGGGGCCGTTCACCTCCTACTTCGTCTGGCGCGGGGAGGCCCCGGTGCTGCTGCTCGGCGGCGGCTCGGGGGTGGTCCCCCTGATGGCGATGCTTCGCCACCGGCGCCGCACGATGCCCGAGCTCCCGATGCGGCTCGTCTACTCCGTCAGATCGGCCGAGGACGTGATCTACGCGGACGAGCTCGGCGACGACGCCGTCCTCACCTTCACTCGCGAGGCGCCCGAGGGCTGGTCGGGCCACGCGGGCCGCGTCGATGCCGCGCTGGTCGCCGAGGCACGAGTGGAACCGGGGATCGCCTTCATCTGCGGCTCGAATGGTTTCGTCGAAACGGCCTCACAGCTGGTGCTGGACGCGGGGTTCGAGCCGAGAATGATTCGCACCGAGCGCTTCGGGCCGACCGGCTGATGGCCCCTCGCACTCGCGTCCTGACGTTCGGGTCGGCCGCCGTGCTCGTCGTCGCCGGTGCGTTGTGCGGGATCCTGGTCAGCGGAGTGGTGGGGGAGGTGCTCGCCATCGGCCTGGTGCTGCTCGGGCTCGGCGGAGCCCTGCTCCTCCTGTTCTTCGAGGTCGGCCTGAGTGAGGACCGGGACCGGGCCAGAGAGGACGAGCGTCGACGTGAGCGGGCGGCACGGCGCGTCCACCCCGGGCGCCGGCCGCGCTTCCAGTGGCCGCGGCGCCCCGGGTGAGCCCTGTCGTGAAGCTGATCGACCGGGTGCGCAGACTCTGCCTCTCCCTCCCGGAGGCATTCGAGCTCGAAGCCTGGGAGCACCCAACGTTCCGTGTCGGCAGCGGCCGGGGCAAGATGTTCTGCATCGCGGCGGAGGACGGGTCGTCGATCAGGCTGAAGGCCGACCCCGCCGAGCGGGAGGCCCTGCTGGTACAGGGTGAGCCCTTCTACATGCCGGCCTACGTGGGGACCAAGGGTTGGATCGGAATCAACCTGGACGATCGTCGAACTGACTGGGAAGAGGTCGCCGAGCTGATAGCCACCGGGTACTGCCTCATCGCGCCGAAGCGCCTGGCCCGGCAGGTCACAAGCCCGCCCTCGCTCGAGGGCTGACTTGCGGCTCCCGTCGCGACCGCGCGCCCGGTTCAGCCGGTCGGAAGCGAGGAGCCGGTCGCCACTCATGCTGCAGAGCCGGCGTAGAATCGGACCCGTGCCTGGCTGACGCTAGAGAGTCGCACCCGAGTGGCTCGGCGGCGGTGCCCGTGCGCCGCCTCGAGAATCCATCACATCGTTGCAGTGACCGAAAGGGGGCCGACGCCGGCGAAGCGCGTTCTGGAGACATGTACCGGCTATAAAACGCGCCCATGGCCGACCTGGAGACAGCGCCGTTCGGCGCGTGGCGCTCGCCGATCTCCGCCGAGCTGGTCGCGCGGGCCGGGACCCGACTTGCCGAGCCGCTGATCGGCGACGACGAAGCCGCCTGGTGGCTCGAGGGCAGGCCTGCAGAAGGCGGCCGCACCGTGCTCGTGCGCCGTCTGCCGGGCGGCGAGCAGGCGGACGTCACACCGCAGGGGTTCTACGTGCGTACGCGGGTTCACGAGTACGGCGGCGGTGCCTGGCTCCTGCACGGGGAAACCGCCTTCTTCTCGAACTTCGAGGACCAGCGGCTCTACCGCCAAGGCCTTCGCGAGGCGCCCCGCCCGATCACCCCCGAGGCGCCGGTGGCCGCCGGGCTGCGCTACGCCGACGGGCGGGCCACCGCGGACGGCCGGCTGATCGTCTGCGTGCGGGAGTCTCACATCGACGAGGAGGTCGTGAACGAGCTCGTGGCCGTGCCGGCGGACGGCTCGGCCGAGCCTCTCGTGGTCGCGACCGGCCGTGACTTCTACTCGTTCCCCCGTGTCAGCCCGGACGGCGAGGCGCTCGCCTGGACCTGCTGGGACCACCCGAACATGCCCTGGGACGGCACGGAGCTGTGGGTCGCTCCCCTGAGCCCTGCTGGCGAGCTCGGCGAGCCGGAGCTGGTCGCAGGTGGCCCCGACGAGTCGATCTTCCAGCCCGACTGGAGCCCGGACGGCAAGCTGCACTTCGTCTCGGACCGCACGGGCTGGTGGAACCTGTACCGGCAGCGCGACGGCGCGGTGGAGGCGCTCACCTCGGAGGAGGCGGAGCTCGGCCACCCCCAGTGGCTGTTCGGCGGCTCCACGTACGCGTTCCTCCCCGACGGATCGATCGCATGCGTGCGGTGTGACCGGGGCGAAGAGCGCCTCTGCCTGATCGCGCCGGGCGCCAGCGAGCCGGAGGACCTCGGGCTGCCCTACACGTCATTCGAGTTTCCCTGCCTGCGGAGCCGCGGGACCACGATCGTGTTCGTCGCGGGGAGCCCCGCGCAGGAGGCGGAGGTTGTATCCGTCGAGCTGCCCGGGGGCGAGCCAACCGCGCTCAGGACCTCAAGTGAGGAGCCCGTTGACGTCGCTTACGCCTCACTGCCGCGAGCGGTCGAGTTCCCCACGGAGGGCGGGCTCGCCGCGCACGCCTTCTACTACCCGCCCGCAAACCCCGACTTCGCCGGTCCGGAGGACGAGCGGCCCCCGCTGATCGTGGAGATCCATGGCGGTCCAACCAGCCACCGTTGCCCCGAGCTTCGCAGGGGGGTCCTGTTCTGGACGAGCCGCGGCTTCGGAGTGGTGGACGTCAACTACGGCGGCAGCACCGGCTTCGGCCGCGCCTACCGCGAGCGGCTGCGCGGCTCCTGGGGGATCGTCGACACCGCGGACTGCATCGCGGCCGCGCGGTATCTGGCCGACGCCGACGAAGCGGACGGCGACAGGCTCCTGATCCACGGAGGCAGCGCCGGCGGTTACACGACGCTCTGTGCGCTCGTCTTCCGTGACGACTTCGCGAGCGGCGCGAGCTACTACGGGGTCGCCGATGCGGAGACGCTGGCTCGGGACACACACAAATTCGAGTCTCGCTACCTGGATGGCCTCATCGGTCCGTATCCGGAGGCCGCGGAGACCTATCGGGCGCGCTCGCCGATCCACTTCGCTGAGCGGCTGCGCTCGCCGGTGATCCTCTTCCAGGGCCTGGAGGACGAGGTCGTGCCTCCGTCTCAGGCGCAGGAGATGGTGGCCGCCCTGCGCGCGAACGGGATTCCCCACGCCTACCTGGCATTCGAGGGCGAGCAGCACGGCTTCAGGCGCGCTGAGACGATCGTCCGCTGCCACGAGGCGGAGCTCTTCTTCTACGGCGAAATCCTCGACTTCGAGCCTGCCGACACGATCGAGCCGGTCACGATCGAGGGCCGCTGAGCGCCCCGCGCGCGCCCGGCCGGGGCGGCGCCGCTGATGCCTGCTGGCGCGCCCATTGGGCGAGTACCTGGCTTCCACGCACGGGCGCATGTCCATCGCGGCTGACGCGGCGACCGTTAGTCTCGGCTCGTGGAAATCGCGGGCGCGCAAGCGGGGTGACGGCTCGGCTGCTGCTCGAGTACGACGGCGCCGCGTTCGCGGGCTGGGCGAGGCAGCCGGGGATGCGCACGGTGCAGGAGACGGTAGAGGGAGCGATCGTGACCGTCCTGGGTGCGCCGGTCGAGCTCGCGGTCGCCGGTCGAACCGACGCCGGCGTCCACGCTCGCGGGCAGGTGGCGAGCCATCCCGGTGAGGCACCACCGGTCGATTCGCTCAACGGAGTATTGCCGCCCGACGTACGGGTGCTCGCGAGCGAGCCGGCCCCGGACGGCTTCGACGCCCGTCGCGATGCCAGGAGCCGCACCTACCGCTACCGCGTTCACACCCGACGGCAGTCGAGCCCGTTCGAGCGGGGCCGTGCCTTGCACTGGCCGCGCCCGGTCGACCGCGCTGTCCTCGCCGCCTGCGCGGAGGCGACACTCGGCGCCCATGACTTCACCGCCTTCACCCCCGCGCAAACGGATCATGTGCGCTTCGAGCGCCACGTCATGCGGGCCGAATGGCGCGAGGAGCCCCACCGGGTAGTCGCCTTCTGGATCGAGGCGGACACCTTCATGCGCCACATGGTCCGGACCCTGATCGGCACGATGCTCGCCGTCGCGAGCGGGCGCATAAGCCTCGCGAGCTACCACCGGCTGCTGACCGGTAGGCCGCGGGAGGAGGCTGGTGACAGCGCCCCGGCGCACGGGCTGTATCTGGAATCCGTTCGTTACTGAGGCTTCGCGATTCCGTCGGTTTCTGCCGCCCGAGCACGACTATCCTCAAGGTCCGTCGTATGAAGGTCCTGCTCACCAACGACGACGGCATCCAGGCCATGGGCCTCGACGCCATGCGTCACGCTCTGCTCGAGGTCCCCGGCGTCGAGCTCGCCGTGATCGCGCCGGAATCGAACCGCAGTGCGACAGCGCGGAGCATCACCACGAGCAAGCCCCTGTGGGTCGAGGAGGTGGAGTTCGGCGACGGGACCACCGGCTTCGCCACCGACGGCACGCCGGTGGACTGCGTCCGCTTCGCGGCGCTCGGCCTGGTGGAGTCGGAGCCGGGGCTGATCGTCTCGGGGATCAACCACGGCTCGAACCTCGGGGACGACATCACCTACTCAGGCACCGTGGCGGCGGCCCTCGAGGGGATCGTCCTGGGCATCCCCGCGATCGCCGTCTCCCAGCAGGCGGAGCGGGGCGTGGTCGACTTCCGGGCCGGGCGCCAGTGGCAGCCGGAGGACTTCGAGCAGGCGGCTGCATTCGTCGCTCGCATGGTGGAGGCGCTCGAGAGGGTTCCGATGCCCGAGGGGACCCTGCTCAACGTCAACTGCCCGGCGGGCACGGTTCGCGGCGCCACGTCCTGCCGTCTGGGCAAGCGGATCTACCGCGACAGGCTCGAGCTCGCCGAGGACTCCGCCCACGGCGGCCACACGCCCGGCCGTCGCCGCTACCAGATCTACGGGGAAGAGCCCGGCTACCACCGGGAGCAAGGCACGGACTTCGCCGCGATCGCGCACGGCCGCCTCGCGGTCACGCCGCTTCACTTCGACCTGACGGATCAAGCGGGGGTGGAGGACCTGGCAGGCTTCGACCTCGACGGGCTCTTGCGCCCGGCGGCGCGCGAGGTGTGAGCCGTGGCGAAGGCGGCCGCTGAATCGGCGCCACGAGAGCCGATGACGAAGGCGGTGCGTGAGCGGGCCGCCGAGCTAAGGCGGCAGCTCGAGTACCACAACCACTGCTACTACGTCCTCGACGACCCCGAGATCTCGGACCTCGACTACGACCGGCTGCTCAATGAGCTACGCGACTTGGAGGCCAAGCATCCCGAGCTTCTCACGCCGGACTCGCCCACCCAGCGCGTGGGCGCCAAGCCGCTCGACAAGTTCGAGCACGTCCGTCACCTCCAGCCGATGCTCTCGCTGGGCAACGCCCGCAACGAGCAGGAGCTGCGCGCATGGGTCGAGCGCAACGAGGCCCGCCTGAAGAAGGAAGCTCTGCAGGATGACCCCTCCGCGCGCACCAGTGGAGCGGAGGACGGGGCCATCCGATTCGTAACCGAGCCCAAAATCGACGGGCTCGCAGTCACCCTCGTCTACCAGGACGGCAGCTTGGTGCGGGGCGCGACGCGCGGGGACGGCGAGATCGGCGAGGACGTCACGCAGAACCTGCGCACGATCAACGCCATACCGCTGAGGATCGACGACCCTCCGCGCCTGATCGAGGTGCGCGGCGAGGTCTACCTCCCGCTCCAGGCCTTCGCGCGCCTCAACGAGCAGCGGGCGGAGGCGGGCGAGCCGACCTTCGCCAATCCCCGCAACTCGGCAGCGGGGTCGATTCGCCAGCTCGACCCCCAGATCGCGGCCGCCAGGCCGCTGTCCATCTGGTGCTACGGGGTGGGGGCCAGCGAGGGCGTCGAGTTCGGCTCTCACTTCGAGTCACTCGAGTGGCTGCGGAGCCACGGGTTCAAGGTCAACCCGGACGTGGAGATCCACGACACGGTCGAGGACACGATCGCGGCGTGTCGGGCCTGGGAGGAGCGCCGCGACCGACTGGACTTCGAGATCGACGGGGTCGTGGTGAAGGTCGACGATCTGGCACAGCAGCGTCGGCTCGGCGTGGTCGGGCGAGAGCCGAGAGGCGCCGTGGCCTGGAAGTTCGCCCCCAGCACCGCCACGACCACCCTCAAGCGGATCGCCTGGAACGTCGGCCGCACGGGCCACCTGGTGCCGTTCGCGCAGCTCGAGCCCGTGCAGGTGTCGGGCGTGATCGTGAAGCTCGCCACCCTCCACAACGAGGAGGACCTGCGACGCAAGGACGTCCGCGAGGGGGACGAGGTCATCGTGCTGAGGGCGGGCGACGTGATCCCCCAGGTGGTGTCGCCGACCGCGAAGGCCCAGAAGCGAAAGGGCCGCGACGCTCCCCCCGAGCCGCCCACCACCTGCCCGTCGTGCGGCACGACCACCGTAAAGCCGGAAGACGGCGTGTGGACGATCTGCCCCAACCGAGCGTCCTGCCCTGGACAGCTGTTCCAGGCGGTCAAGCACTTCGTGAGTAAGGGAGCCATGGACATCGAGGGGCTCGGTGAGGAGAACGTCCGGCGCTTCCTGCGGGAGGAGCTGATCCGCAGCGTGCCCGACATCTACGCGCTGGACGCCGAGCGGCTGACGCAGCTCGACGGCTTCGGCGAGACGTCGGCGGCCAACCTGCTCACCTCGATCGAGGCCTCCAAGGAGACCCCCTACTTCCGGGTCCTCTACGCACTCGGCATCCCCGGGATCGGATACGTCAACGCTCGAGCCCTGGCCCAGCAGTTCCGCTCGGTGGACGCCCTCATGGGGGCGTCCACGGAGCAGATCGTGGAGACGCCGGGCATCGGGCCCGTATTGGCCGACACGATCCGCCAGACCCTCGCCGAGGAGCGGACCCGGGAGCTCGTCGAGCGGCTGCGGGGCCACGGGCTCAGCCTCGAGACGGAGGGGGCGGAGGCGGCCCCACCGGAGGGTCCGCTCTCGGGCAAGACGCTCGTGGTCACAGGCACGCTGCCGAGCCTCTCCCGCGACGAGGCCACTCAGCGGATCGAGGCCGCCGGCGGCAAGGTCACGGGTTCGGTCTCGGGGAAGACCGACTACGTGGTGGCGGGGAGCGATCCCGGCTCGAAGTACACCAAGGCCCAGGAGATCGGCACCGAGATCATCGACGAGGAGCGGCTGCTCGAGCTGCTTGGCTCGGTGGGCAGCACGCAACAAGCATGATGGGGGCTCCGCCAGGCGGCCTAGTCTCCGCCAGCTAGCGCACGCCCGCGATCGCCTGCGCCATCGCGTCCTGCAGGCGGCGGGCCGGCGCCGGGCGCACGCCGTTCATCAGGATCGAGAAGACGTACACGTCTCCCGAGCGGGCCGTGCAGTAGCCGGACAGGGCGCTGACGTTGCTCAGGGTGCCGGTCTTGGCATGGCAGCGGCCCCGCGCCGGGCCCCCGCGCATCCGGCCGGCGAGCGTCCCGTCGCTCCCGGCCTCCGGCAGCGAGCGGTAGAAGGCGCCGAACTCACGGCGGCTGATCATCGCGAGCAGCAGGCGCCCCACCCGATAGGGCGAGGCCCGGTCCGCCCGAGACAGGCCCGAGCCGTCCACCAACCGGACCCGCGAACCTACCCGGCGGGCGAAGCCGGCGGCAAGGCGGGCACCGCGCGGCGTGGTGCCCTTGCCCGTCGCATGGAGCGCCAGGTCCTTCAGCAGCATCTCCGCGAAGAAGTTGTCGGAGGGTTTGTTGGTCATCCTCGCGAGGTGCTCCATGCTCGGCGAGTCGACTCTCGCCAAGACGTTCGCCGAGGACGGGACGCGGCCCCTTCTGGGCGTCTTCGCCACCTGCACGCCGCGTCGCTCGAGGGCGGCGTCGAGCCGCCGCGCCGCGAACAGAGAGGGCTTCACCTGGAAGGCCGATCCGCCCGAGCCCGCCAGGCCGCGGTTGAAGGACAGAGCGCTCAGCGGCCCCACCCAGAACGAGGTTCCGAAGCCGGAGGCCGGGCCACCGCGGAGCGAGTCGAAGCGGGATTCGTCCCCGTAAACGCGGCCAGTCACCCTTGCGATGCCGGTCATCGCGACGCGGGCGGCAAGGGTCTCGACTGTCCCTCCCCCGCCGTAGTTGCGCCGGACGAAGCGGCGGCTGCCGAACGTCGGGTCACCGCCGCCCCTCATGTAGAGACTTCCGTGCCAGACCCCGTCCGCGCCGAGGCTACCGGCGCCCAGGACCTCGGTGCCCAGCGTGGCCTCGGGACCGAAGCGGTCCAGTGCGGCGGCGGTCGTGAAGAGCTTGGTGTTGGAGGCGAGTATTCGGGCCCGGTTCTCCCTCCAACGAAGGACCGGGCGCCCGTCCGTCGCGTTGTAGACGTATGCGCCCGAGAAGGCTCCCGCGGGCCGCATCCCCCCGGCCAGTCTGCTGGACAGGGAGCCGGCGGCGGCGGCCGGAGCAAGCAGGGCGATGGCGGCAGCGAACACGGCCGCACGGATGCCGAGCCTGGGACGCAGCACCGAGGATGGAACACGCCAGTGGCCGGAGCGGTGCGGTTGCGCCGCGAGTTAGTGGATAATCGACGTCAGATGGGCGAGGTCGTCAAGCTCGAGAAGCCCTCGACCGCCCGGCGGAAGACTCCTGCGAAGGCGCCTCGCCGGCGGCGCCGCGCGCGGACCGCGCTCGTGCTGGGGGGCGGGGGGTTCACCGGGGGTGTCTACGAGATCGGGGCCCTGCGGGCCCTGGACCTGCTGGCGGTCAACCGCACGGTCAACCAGTTCGACGTCTACGTGGGCACGAGCGCCGGCTCTTTCGTGGCCAGCCTGGCCGCCAACGGGGTCACTCCCGAGGAGATGATGCGGGTGGTCAACCAGCAGGTGGCCACCCCGTTCCGGGACGTCGACCGGGGCACCCTGATGAAACCGAACTACCTCGAGTTCGCCCAGGCCGCTGCCCTGCTCCCACTGCGCATGCTGGGCCTGGCCCGCAACATGCTTGCCCAGCTCAGGTCCAGCTCGCTGATCGACCTGGGGGTTGGTCTGGCCGAGGCCCTGCCGTCCGGCGTCTATGACGGTCAGGCCATCGAGGAGTACCTCGAGCGCGTGCTCGGCGACCCGGACCGCTCCAACGACTTCCGCCTCCTCGAGAACGAGCTCTACCTCACCGGCACCGACCTGGACACCTGCGAGCGGATCGTGCTCGGCGGGCCCGAGTGGGACGACGTGCCTATCTCGCGCGCCGTCGCCGCCTCCACCGCGCTCCCCATGGTCTACAAGCCGGTGGAGATCAAGGGGCGCCACCTCGTGGACGGCGGCATCCGTTCCACCACCAACGTCGACATCGCGGTCGAGCACGGCGCCAAGTTCGTCATCGTCGTGAACCCGCTCGTTCCCTACGTGAACGACTTCCAGAAGGTGATCCCCACGATGTGGGGCAGCCGCGTGCGGCGGGTGGCCGACATGGGCTTCCCGCAGATCGGCTACCAGGCCTTCAAGCTGCTCGCCCACCAGCGCCTGCACGAGGCCGTGCGGAACTGGGCCGACAGGTACCCGGGCGTGGACATCATCCTGATCGAGCCCGACCCGAACGACGAGCTGATGTTCGAGACCAACATCCTGAACTTCACTCGTCGCGTGGAGATCGCCCGCCACGGCTTCGAGTCGGTCACCCTCAAGCTCGCCGAGGACTACGACCGGCTGAAGTCGATCTGCGCCAAGCACGGCATCGACATCTCCGGCACACGGGTGCGCAAGGTGGTGCGGAAGTTCGCCAAGGAGCGCGAGAAGACCGCGGCCTGGCGGCGGATCCTGGAGCAGACGACCGGGGCTCTGCTGCGGCAGTCGGAAGAGGCCTAGCTCGGCGACCGAGCGCGTCCGGGCGGTCCGGCCCTAGCCTCTTTCGCATTTAGGCCCTTTTCGGGTTTGTAATACGAGCTCGAAAATGCCAGCTACCAAGGAGGTTCGAATGTCCATGCTGGTCGTACATCACAGGGTTCGGGACTTCGAGGCGTGGAAGCCCGCCTTCGACGAGCACGAGGCCAGCCGGCGTGAGCACGGGGCCGTCAGGCATTGGGTCTACCGAACGGTCGGCGATCCGAACGACGTGGTGGTGGCGCTCGAGTTCCGCTCGGAGAAGGACGCCCGCGAGTTCGTGGAAGATCCCTCGTTGCGGGAGGCCATGGAGCGGGCCGGCGTGGAGGGCGAGCCCGACATCCACTTCCGGGAGCAGGTCGAGGCCGTCGCGTACTAGGACGGCAGCTCGCTGACCTCATCGCCTGCCGCGATGGTTCCACCGACGAGCACGTTCGCGCGAAGACCACCGCGGTTCTCCAGGCCGGCCAGCACGCCCGGGTAGGTCAGGCTCTCCAGGTGGGTGCAGGGCTCGTTCAGGACCACGCCTTCGCACTCCACCTCCCCGACCCGGAAGCGCTTGCCCACCATGTCGTTGAGGCGCACGCCGCGGGTCAGAACGTTGCGGCGCGACTCCTCATGCGAGAGGGCGATCCCGGTCTCGGCGCGGAGCGCCTCCAGCGCCTCCGCCTCGATCAGAGTCAGGTCCTTCCCCTTGCGCCGCATGGACTTGGGGGCGAACTTGCGGTCGCCCTTCGGCCCCCGGCCGGCCACGAGCTCGACACGCTCCACCGGCTCCGGGAGACCGTGCGGCACGGAAGTGATCGCGATCTGCTCGACTACTCCGGCCACGCTCTCAGGCCAGGGTGCGCTCGAGGGCGTTCAGGAGGCGGTCCGTCGCGCCGCCGTTGCGGATCGTGGCGCGGATGTGGTCGTCGGCTCCGAGCGGGCCACCGGGAGCGACTATCACGCCCTGCTCCACCAGGCGATTGGCGAGCTCGAAACCAGACATGCCGTCGGCGGCGAGCCAGACGAAGTTGGCCTGGCTTTCCGTCACCTCGACGGGGAGCTCGCGTAGCGCGTCGAGCAGGCGGGTGCGCTGCTTGATAACGGAGGCTCGACGGCGCTGCACCTCCGGACCGCCGATCCTGAGGGCTTGGTCCACGGCGGCCTGGGTGAGCGCGTTCACACCCAGTACGGGGGCGATCGCGTCCAGGGTGCGCGTGGAGGAGTTCGACCCGACCGCGTAGCCGGCGCGCAACCCGGACAGCCCGTAGATCTTGGAAAACGTGCGGAACGCGATCAGGCTGGGGAACGCGTCAGTCAGGCGGAGCACGGTGTCGACCGGCTCGACGTCCTGGAAGTGGACGAGGGCCTCGTCCACGAGGACGTGCATGTTCCGGGGCAGACCCATGACCAGAGCCCCCAGCTGCTCGGCCGGCAGGTAGCTGCCGGTGGGGTCGTTGGGATTGCAGAGGACGAGGACTCGGGTCCGATCCGTGACCGCCTCGGGCAGTCCCTCGACGTGCTCGACCGTTACCGGCTTCGCTCGCGCCCGGGCCGCCATCAGCGGGTAGAGCGGGTAGGAGGGCCAGAGCATCAAGAGCTCATCGCCGTCCGAAAGCAGGGCCAGCGCCGCCGACTGCAGCAGCTCGGCGACCCCGTTGCCGAGCACGATGCGCTCGGGCTCCACGTCGTGCCGCTCGGCGAGCGCCCGCCGGACCCGGGCTGCATGCCGATCGGGATAGCCGTTGACGCGTCCGCGCGCCGTGTAGATCGAGGCATTGACCACCTCGGAGTTGGGAAACTCAGGCCACTCGGTGCCCGACAGATCGAGGTCGGGAACCTGCTGGAGAGCGAGCTGCTTCTCGCGGCGGCGACGCTCCCGCCGCGCCAGGTTGAGCTCCTCCTCGTCGACGTCCTCGAATTGGCGGTAGTAGTCGAGGAGGCCCATCAGGCCGGGTGTTCCGGGAACATCGACGAGCCTGGCCCGTGGATAACGAGGAACCAGATCGAGAAGCCGATGACGGTGAGGACCACGCTGACCGCGAACATCCGCTCGAGGGCTCCGCGCTCCTGCCGGTGGCCCGCCGCACGCCGGACCAGCTTCCAAGCGTGGTCGAGGCGCTTGGCTAGCGCCATCGTCAGGAACAGGGAGGCCACGCAACCCAGCATGATCGTCGCGATGCCGGCCGTGACAAGTCCCGTCAGGTACTGAACCTGGGAGCCCACCCACAGCCAGCCGGCAGGCTGGGGGCCGAACAGGCTCAGGCAGAGGACCGTCTCGGCGGCCAGGATGCCAGCCGCAAGCAAGCCGTCGAAGCGCTGTCGCGGCGCGCCGGTGCGGACCGGTCGCGCGCGGAAGCGGATGGGCGCCGTGCCGGGGCGGCGGCCGATGAACAGGCCGCCCGTGTCTGCGGGGTCGTTGCTGGCCATGCCCGGAAGCGCAAACGGGTGGCGGGTCCTTCGCCACCCATCCGCTGCCTGACAGTGTAGGGGCGCTAGCGCGGCCGCTCGTAGATTGAGTTGATCACGTCGGCGTACTTCTCCTGCACGACGTTGCGCTTGACTTTCAGGGTCGGGGTGAGCTCGCCGGTCTCCTGCGAGAGGTCCCGCGGGAGGATCTCGAAGCGCTTGATCTGCTCAGCCCGGCCGACGTGTGAGTTGACCTCGTCGACGAGCTTCTGGACCTCCAGCTTCATCTGATCGGATTCGTGGACCTTGTCGGGCTCGAGGTCGTGCTCCTGCGCGAAGGCGGGCAGCTCCTCTTCGTCGAGCGTGATCAGGGCCACCAGGTAGGGGCGACGATCGCCTACCACAATCGCCTGTGAGATCCAGCGGCTCTGCTTCAGCCCGTTCTCCAGGTTCGCCGGGGTGACGTTCTTGCCGCCGGCCGTGATGATGATGTCCTTCTTGCGGCCCGTGATGTAGAGGAAGCCGTCCTCGTCGAGCAGGCCCAGGTCGCCGGTGTGCAGCCAGCCTTCGGCGAGCGTTTGCTTGGAGGCCTCCTCGTTCTTGTAGTAACCCTTGAAGATGTTCGGGCCCTTGAGCAGGACCTCACCGTCGTCGGCGATCTTCACCTCCACGCCCTCGAAGGGCTTGCCCACCGAGCCGAAGCGGAAATCGTCCGGATGGTTGGCCGTCGCGGCGGTGGCCGTCTCGGTCATGCCGTAGCCCTCCATCACGGGGACCCCGCACGCGTAGAAGAACTCGAGGATCTCGGGAGCGATAGGCGCGGCCCCGGTCACGCACTCGCGGATGTTCGTCCCGAACAAAGCGCGGACGTTCTTATACAGCTTCTCCTCCGCCTGGTCGAACGCGTCCTGGAGCTCGGCCGGAACCTCCTCGGCGCGCTCCCGCATCTGACGCACCTTCACCCCCAGCTCGACCGCCTTGCGGAGCATCTGCGGATCCTCGGCGTTTGCGGTCGCGAGCGTGTAGATCTTCTCGAACATCCGCGGCACTGACGGAAAGTAGGTCGGGTTGACCTTGGTCAGCTCGGCGATGATCTGCTGCGGGTCCTTGGACCAATAGGCCAGGGTCGCCCCCACGTCGAGCGTCGCGAACTGGATGAGTACCGCGAAGGCGTGGGCGAGCGGCAGGAAGAGGTACGTGCTGTCTCCCGGCTCGATAACCCCCTGGTTCACGACGGCGTCGGTGATCGCGCGATAGTTCGCGTGCGTCAGCAGGCAGCCCTTCGGCGGGCCCGTGGTGCCCGAGGTGTAGATGTAGAGGCAATAGTCGTCCGGCGTGACCGCCGAGTAGCGTGCCTCGAGCTCTCGCTCGTCGTGGGGGCGGCCACGGTCCCGGAGCTCGTCGAGGGAGATGGCGTCGTCGCCCAGCTCGACCCCTGAGGGGTCCATGACGACGATGAAGTCGAGCTCGGGCAGCCGCTCGCCAACCTCACGGATCTTTGCCAGCTGCTCCCCGTCCTCGACGAAGATCGCGCGCGACTCCGAGTGGCCCGCAACGTACTGGCATTCCTGGGGCGAGTTCGTCTGGTAGATCGTCACCAGAGTGCAGCCGGCCGTCAGGAGCCCGAAGCAGGCATGCGTCCATTCGGGCCGGGTGTGCGACAGGATGGAGACCTTGTCGCCTGGACGCAGCCCCAGGTCGACGAGGCCGAGCGAGACCTCACGGACGATGACGCCGAGCTCGGCGTACGAGACGTCCTTCCACTCGCCGCGGTCGTTGAACCGTTGTGCGGCTTGGGCGGCGAAGCGCTCGGCGGCGAGCGGTAACAGGTCGGCGATCGTCTTGGAACCGGTCGCCTGGCCGGCGGCAGGCATTGCTTCCACGTGGCTACTCCCTCGCGCCGCTTGGGCGTGGGGGATTCTAGGGCGAGAGTGGCTGTGCTACGCCTTCGCGAGCTGCTGCTTCTTCTGCGCTTCCTTCAGGCTGCTTATGAAGAGGGTCTTATCGATCCTTCCCTGGAAGATCGGCACCCCGAGCTCCATGCACTTGCGGATGACTTCCCGCCTGTGCATCCCCGCCTCCCGTCCGAGCTCGGTGGGCGTCAGGTGGATCGCCATGAACTAGTCCTCCTCGTCGCTGGGTCGCGTCGGACGGAGAGTAGCGGTCTGACCTGACGGCGCAACCGGGTTTCCGCAGTTTGCGGGCCTCGGGAGGGGAATTCGGCGCGTCCGGTGGCGGGGGGAAGATCGATACGCTCGCCATCGAAGTCCCCGCCCTGGCGCTGACGCCGCCCTCCCCTGCGTCGCCCACCCGGCTGGTGGAGGAACCGGCCTCTAGCGGCCCGTGTCCGCCGCTAACCTGCGGCCGGATGGCCGGGGGTGGCGAGACCGAGCGGACTGCCGTCGACGACTCGTTCCTCGAGTCGCTGATGGAGACGAGCCTTTACTCGATGGGCGCATTCTTCTCGGACCAGCATCCCGACCTCGTGGAGGAGGTGATCGCCCAAAGCGAGGCGATCGAACGGACGGGCCTGCGCGCGTATGCCCAAGAGCACGGCCTGACCGTGGAGGCGTGTTTCGAGATGCTCCTCACGGGCCTCGCCGTGCGCTATTACAACGCCGTCGCGGCGTAGGTACCCTAGGCCGTCCACGGGCTGTGGCGCAGTCTGGTAGCGCGCTCCGTTCGGGTCGGAGAGGTCCCCAGTTCAAATCTGGGCAGCCCGATCGGCGCCGGAGGGGGTGCAGAGGGGTGAAACGTGCAACTTCCTCCCTGCTAACCCCCCTCCAGGCGCCGTGCAGAGGAGTGCAGGGGGATGAACATCGGTTGCAGGGACTTCCCGACGTTCCGCTCGATCCGTCCCACATCGCTGCCACACGCGGCCGGACCAACTGCCACATGCACCAGGGGGTCACCGCCGTGTAGACGACCACCCACCGTCCACTGCGGCATCCTGTGGGCGCCCCGGCAGGTGCTCCAAAGGGCCAGGGCCTCGGAGCGCTGGCGCGTCAACGAGGTGGGGGGGCCCGGTGCCCTGGCTCAACACCGAGGACCTGGCCGAGCAGCGCGAAATGCTGACCGAGGCCCAGTACGCGCAGCTTCACCTCAACCGCTGGGTCGAGAGCGAGGACCGGCTGACCTCGGTCGACGACCTGCGGG